>Ga0316217_10000690_pt1 | contig 46724 bp, 26 predicted proteins | sample 1anoAmetaG_FD_203633 | JGI IMG/M metagenome (GOLD analysis project Ga0316217, IMG submission 203633) | Freshwater microbial communities from Trout Bog Lake, Wisconsin, USA - 1anoA | ecosystem: Environmental > Aquatic > Freshwater > Lake > Hypolimnion/Profundal zone | place: USA: Wisconsin...
GCCTGACCGCCCGCGGCTGCACCGTCGAAACGCTGGTCGGCCAGGCCACCGCCCAAACCCTCACCCGCAAAGACTTCTTCGTCGAACTCAAGACGCCCTCCTTCCTGCGCGAGGGCGATGACATCCGCGTCGTCGGCCGCGCCCACAACCTGACCGATTACGCCGGCCCGGTAACCCTGAAACTCCGCGTGCTCAGCGCCGCCGACAAGACCAAGATCCTGGCCGAGCGGGAAAAAACGCTCACCGTCAAAGCCCACGCCCAAGCCGAGATCGCCTTTGATGCCATCACCGTGCCGGCCGCCTTGGAAATCACCACCGAGTTAACCGCTACCGCCGGCCCGCAAAGCGATGCCCTGACCCTCGATATTCCCGTCCAGCCTTGGGGACTGCCCTATGCCGCCCAGGCCGGCGGCACCGCCGAGGCCGACACCGCCGCCATCGTCGGCATGCCCGGCGACCGCGCGTATTCCTCGCTCTGGATGAGTGTCGCCATCGGCCCCGATGTGCGTACCGCCGTGCTCGACATGGCCCTCCGCCGCGGCTCGGAAGGATCCTGCCAAGCCATGGCCCGCCTCAATCCGCCTGGCTGGGGCGATACCCCGGCCAACGATCTGCTGGCCGCCGCCACCGCCCTGCGCTATGCCAATACCGGCAAGGTCGATGAAACGTATCTGCGCCAGCTTTCCGAGCGTGCCCGCGCCCTGGTGGCCACGCTCGTCGCCGACCAGGCCGCCGACGGCACCTGGACTTGCCAGTCGCTGAGCCACCTGACCACCGCGCGTGCCTTCTGGGCGCTTATCGAGGCGCGCCGCTCCGGCATCGTCGTTAACAAGGAGACCATCGAGAAAGCCGCCGCCGCCTTGCTCAAGCAGTTTGAAGCCTGCGACGCCAACGACAACGACGGCAAGGCCGTGATTCTCCACGCCCTGTCCACCGACCAGCGGGCCGATTTTGCCAACTGCAACCGCCTGTACCGCGACCGCAATGCGCTGGGCAACTCCGCCCTGGCCCACCTGGCCTGCGCGTTTTTTAACCTCGAACGCCGCGAGATCGCCACCGAACTGGCCTCTCTGCTCGAAGCCCGGGGCAAACTGAATCAGCCCACACTCTGGGAAAGCGGCTGCCAGACCATCTGGCTCAACGACACCGACGAGACCACGGCCATGGTCTTGCTGGCACTGGCCCAAACCAAGCCTACCGCACCCGCCACCGCCGCCGCGGCCGGGGCCCTGCTGCGCGCCCATGGCTGTTTCGGCTTCCCGGGCCCCCGCGCCCACGGGCCGGCCGTCGCCGCCCTGTGCTCCTGGTTCGCCCAGGGGCTGCAACAAGCCACCGATATGGATATCGCCGTGGTCGTCAACGGCCAGGAAATCGGCACCGTCAAGACCGTCGCCACCCTCGGAGAACATCTGCTCCCCGTGCCGGCCAAGTTGATTAAGGCGGATAAGAACGTCGTCGAGTTCAAGATGCACGGCCGCGGCCGTTACACTTACGCCGCCACTTTGTTCGGCTTTTCACCCGATGTCAAAGCGTCTCCGCAGAATACCACCCCGTGCATGGAATACGTGCAGCACCTGCATGCCCAGCTCGAGTACCGCGGCCGGCCTATCGGCGCTGGCAGCAGTTCCCCCGTCAAGAATATCGAAAACGGCCAGCGCCTCCATGTCGTGCTCCACACCGACCGCGGCTATCGCGGCGATGGCCACCGCTACGCCCTGGAAATCGCCCTGCCGCCCGGAACCCGCCTGGATGAAGCCACCCTCGCCGTCAATCCCAATTGGGTCACCGGCCGGGAAGTCACCGACTCGACCGTCACCTTTTTCTTCGACCGCTGGCTCCAGTCCGTCAATTTCGAACTCACCGGCTACGTGCCCGGCAAGTTCCGCATGTTGCCCCCGGTGATCCGCGAACTGGGCAACCCCGCCTTCATGGGCATCGGCCCGGTGACCGAACTGACCGTCCTGGCCACCGGTGAAAAATCGCCCGACCCCTATGAAATGAACGACGGCGAACACTACGCCCTGGGCAAGTGCTATTTCGATGACGGCGTGCTGGATATCGCCCTGGAGCACCTGGCCGCCGTCCATAAGAGCAACCCCAAATACAACGAGAGCGAACTGGCCCGCATGCTCTTGTGGATCTACACCACCCCGAAATTCTATGATGCCCACAAGATCGTCGATCTCTTCGAGGTCCTGCGCGAGCGCTACCCGCAACTGGAAATCCCCTTCGACAAGGTCCTCGTCGTCGGCCAGGCCTATACCGCCATCAGCGAATTTGAACGCGCCTGGCTCGTCTATCGCGCCGCCATCGCCGCCAGTTTCACCAACGATTCGGCCATCAGCGCCGTGCTGGAGGATGAAGGCCGCTTCCTGGGCTCCATCGACTTCCAGGAACGCATCTGGCGCGACTATCCGGACACCGCCGAAGTGGTCTCCAGCTACTTTGCCCTCTCGCAGTTGCTCTATCAAAAAGCCCCCAAGGCCCACGAACTGCCCAAGGAAGACAATATCCAACCCGAGAAGATCGCCATGCTCAAACGCACCGCCGACCTGCTCTTTTCATTCCTGGCCATGTATCCCAAAGACCCGCTGGCGGATGATGCCGGTTTCAGCCTGGCTAACTGCCTGCTGACCCTGAAAAACTACCCGCTGGTGGTCTCCCTGGGCACCGAGTTTGCCACCCGGTACGCGGATAGCCCGCGGGCCCCGGGCTTCCAATACATGACTGCCCTGGGCCTGTTCTGGCAGAACCAGTACGCCGGCGCCCTGGCCGCCGCCAAGGTTGTGGCCGATGGCGACAGCAAGGATCGCGACTTTGCCCGCTACATTCTCGGCCAGATCTATCACGCCCAAAGCAAGCCCCGCGAAGCCATCGACTGGTACGACAAGGTCAAGACTCTCTATCCCGACGCCGCCGAGGCCATCGCCTATTTCGAGAACAAGTCCATCGCCCTGGCCGAAGTCTGCGTGGTCAAGCCCGGCCAACCGGTTGAACTCACACTCAAGTACCGCAACATCAAGGAGGCCGCACTCCAGGTTTATCGCGTGGACCTGATGAAACTCTATCTCCAGCAAAAGAACCTCAGCGCCATCACCAGCGTGCAGTTGGCCGGCATCCGTCCGGAGCTGGAGCAAACCACCGCCCTGGGCGACGGCAAGGATTATGTGGAAAAGGAGCGCAAGGTGACCTTGCCGCTCAAGGATGAAGCCGCCTATTTGGTCATCTGCCGCGGCGATGACCTGTTTACCAGCGGCATGGTCCTGATCACCCCGCTCAAGATCGAAGTGCAGGAAGACCCCGCCAGCGGCCGCGTGCGTGCTAATGTGCTCGATACCGCCAAGGGCGGCTACCGGCCGGAGGTCCACGTCAAGGCGATCGGCAGCGCCGATACCGAGTTCCGTAGCGGCGAGACCGACCTCCGCGGCCTGTTCATCGCCGACAACGTGCATGGCAAATCCACGGTCATCGCCCGCGAGGGCGAATCCCGCTACGCCTTCTTCCGCGGCACCACATGGCTGGGCGCCGCGCCCAACGCGCCATCCGCGGCGCCTCAGCAACGCTTACAGCAGGGCGACCAGATCGACTACCAGGGCAACCTCAACAGCGACAACGACAAGATCCAGACCTATAACAACAGCCTGTTCAACGCCAACCGCCGCCAGGCCCCCAACAAAGGAGTCCAAATCAAAGGCGTAAAATAGCGCGGGACCTCCGCGACTTCCCCGTCCTGACATAGGTTGTCAGTTTATGGACTGCCTATGTCAGGACAGACAAAACGTCCAACGTCCAACGTCCAACGTTCAACTTCCAACTTCCGACGTTCAATGATGAAGTATTCTTTGGACGTTTAACGTTGAGCGTTCGACGTCCGGTGGTCCGTATTCCCGCCCCCCAAATGACTCCATGACCCGATCACCCGATGGCCCCCCCCGCCCTTTCCCCGCCATTTCGACCAAATGGGCGCCACCGGTTACACTATTCTGCCCTATGACGAAACACCCGCATACCTCCGTACCGTTATTCGACCGCGTCACGATCATCGGCGTGGGCCTGCTGGGCGCTTCGCTGGGATTGGCGCTCAAGCAGCGCGGCCTGGCCCGCCATATTACCGGCGTGGGCCGCGCCGCATCGCCATCCCTGCAAATTGCCCAAGCCATGGGCGCCATTGATGCCTCCCATACTGACCCGGCCACCGGCGTAGAAGATAGCGACTTGGTCGTCCTGTGCACCCCCGTCCGCCAGTTCCCGGAGATGCTTTCCGCCATCGCCCCGGCCTTAAAGCCCGGCGCCCTGATCACCGATGTCGGCTCGACCAAGCAGCAGGTCATGCAATGGGCCCAGGCCTTGGTACCCACAGGCAACGTATTTGTGGGCTCCCACCCCATGGCCGGCTCCGAACAGCGCGGCCCCGAGGCCGCCAAACCCGATCTGTACGAGGGCGCCCTGTGCTTTATCTGCGGCCAGCCCCCCTCCCCCATTCCCAATGCCCCCCCGTCTTCAATCGAAAATCAAAAATCGAAAATCGAAAATTTCCCTTCTGCCTCCACCGCCCGCATCGAGGCCCTCTGGCAGGCCCTGGGCATGCGCACCTGCCGCATTGATGCCCCGGAACACGACCGCCGGGTGGCCGCCATCAGCCATTTGCCCCATGCCGCCGCATTCAGCCTGGTTACCACCGCGGGGCGTTATCCCGCAGCCCTGCCGGCGGTGGCCGGCGGGTTTATCGATTCGACCCGCGTGGCCTCCAGCGATGTGACCATGTGGACCGACATTTTCCTGACCAACCAGACCGCCGTCACCGCCCTGCTCGACCAGTACATCCAGGATCTGACGACGTTAAAACAGGCGATCGCCGCGGGAGATGAAGCCGCCATCCGCCAGACGCTCAGCAGCGCCAAGCAGACGCGGGACCGCCTGGTACAGGAACGCAAGGCGGCAACGCTGCCCCGCGAGTAATCTTCCGGTATAATCCGCCGCGCTGATCATGGACGACGAATCTCGACCTTATTAGGATCCATTATGGCCGTTTATCGCATTGTCGTATCGCCCATCGTTTCCACAGACGACCCCACCGGCGCCGGCGTCCTGGCGGAAATTCACCTGCTGGGCCTCAACGAGGTGGTGGAAGTCCGCGCCGCGCGCATCTTCCTGCTTCAGGGCGATCCAACCATCCTGACGGAAGAACGCACGCGTGAAATCGCCCAGACCCTGCTCATCGATCCGGTTACCGAGCAATACGCCATCGGCCCGGACACCGCCCCGGCCGGCAATCTCATCGAAGTCCACTTCAAGCCCGGCGTCATGGACCCGGTGGCCGAATCCGCCGAGATGGCTATCGCCGATCTGCTGGGCATGGCCCCAGGCGGCGACCACCCCCCCGTCGCCGTGCGCACCGGCCGCCAATATATCCTCCTCGGCCATGTCCACGATGACATGCTCCAACTCATCGCCAAGCGACTGCTGGTCAACGAAAGCATCGAAAAGGGTTACTTTACCCCGTTTGTCCCCGCCGAATTCCCCCACGGCCACCCCTACACGTTCAAACTCACCCATGTCCCCGTCCGAGATTTGACCGACGAGCAACTCCTGGCCCTGTCGCGTCAGGGCCACCTGTTCCTGGACCTGCGCGAGATGCAGGCCGTGCAGAAGTACTTCCGCGACCAAGGCCGCGACCCCACCGATGCCGAACTGGAAACGCTGGCTCAAACCTGGTCCGAGCACTGCGTGCACAAGACCCTCAAGGCCCGGGTGGAATTTACGTTTGTCGATCGGCGGAAGGCGGATAGGGGCCAAGGGGTCAAGGGGTCAAGGGGTCAAGAGAATGCTCCGACCTCAGATCCTGAATCCCTCAGTCCCTCGACCCCTCGACCCCTCGACCCCTCGACCCCTCTCATCATCGATAACCTCGTCAAATCCACCATCTTCAAATCCACCATGGATCTGGCCAAGCCCTGGACCATCAGCGTGTTCAAGGACAACGCCGGCGTGATCGAGTTCGATGAAAACACCGCCGTGTGCATGAAAGTCGAAACGCACAATCGCCCCTCGGCCATTGAGCCCTACGGCGGAGCGGCCACCGGCATCGGCGGCTGCATCCGCGATGTCATCGGCACGGGCTTGGGCGCCAAGCCCTTTGCCAACACCGATATTTTCTGCTTTGCCGACCCGACCACCCCCGCCGAAACACTGCCCAAGGGCGTCATCCACCCGCGGCGCAGCGCGCAGCGCGTGGTCGCCGGCGTGCGCGACTACGGCAACCGCATGGGCATTCCCACCGTCAACGGCGCGGTGTTCTTCGATCAGCGCTACGTGGGCAATCCGCTGGTCTTCTGCGGCACCGTCGGCGTGATGCCCAAAGAGTTTGCCCAGAAAGGCCAGGCCGTCGCCGGCGATACGATCGTGGTCATTGGCGGACGCACCGGGCGCGATGGCATTCACGGCGCCACGTTCTCCTCGGATGTGGTCACCACCGGCCACGCCGATGAATTCTCCCACGCCGTCCAGATCGGCAATGCCATTACCGAAAAGAAGACGCTGGATGTGATTTTGCAAGCGCGGGATTATCAGGGGTCAAGGGGTCAAGGGGTCAAGGGGTCAAGTGAAACCCCTTCCGCCTCTGCCCCCCTCGACCTCTCGACCCCTCGACCCCTCGACCCCTTACCCCCCGGCCCCCTCTATCACGCCATCACCGATTGCGGCGCCGGCGGCCTTTCGTCGGCCATCGGCGAAATGGGCGAAAAAACTGGCGCCACCGTCGAACTCCACCGCGTCCCGCTCAAATACGCCGGCCTGTCCTATGCCGAAATCTGGATCAGCGAAGCCCAGGAACGCATGGTTGTGGCCGTGCCGCCGGAAAAAGTCGAAACCCTGCTGGCCCTGTGCGCCGCCGAAAATGTCGAAGCGACCGCCATCGGCACCTTTGATGGCTCGGGCAAACTCACCCTGCACTATCACGAGCACACCGTGGCCCAGATGGACATGGCTTTTATCCATGATGGCATTCCCATGCCGCTGCGCAGCGCGGTCTATACCCCGCCGCAACCCGCCGAGCCGACTCTCGCAGCGCCCAAGGATTACGCCGCCACGCTCCACGCCCTCTTCACGATGCCCACCATTGCCAGCAAGCACTGGATCATCCGCCAGTACGACCACGAGGTGCAGGGCGGCACGGTCATCAAGCCGCTGGTCGGCCCCAACCACGATGGCCCGTCGGATGCGGCCGTGGTCCGTCCCGTGCTGGGCAACAACAAGGCGGTGGCGCTGGCCGTGGGCTGCCAGCCGCGGTTTGGCGATATCGATCCCTACCAGATGGCGCTCAACGGCATTGATGAGGCGCTGCGCAACATCGTCTGCGTGGGCGGCAACCCCGAGCGCACCGCGATCCTCGATAATTTCTGCTGGCCCAAGTGCACCGATCCGCAGCACCTGGGCGCCCTGGTCCGCGCCTGCCAGGCCTGTTACGACGGCGCCATGGCCTATGGCACCCCGTTCGTTTCCGGCAAGGATTCCCTCTCCAACGAATTCATCAGCGACACAGGCGAGCGCATCTGCATTCCCTACACGCTATTGATCAGCGCCATGTCCATTGTTGAGGATGCCCGCCGCTGCATCACCATGGACGCCAAGGCCGCGGGCAATCACCTGCTGCTGGTGGGCCTGACCAAGCGCGAACTGGGCGGCTCGCGCTACTACGAACTCCACGGCCATACCGGCAGTTCCGTGCCGCAGGTGGATCTGCAGACCGCCCCGGCACTCCTGCGCACGGTTTACGGCCTGATCCAATCCGGCCTGGTGCGCAGCGCCCACGACCTGTCCGAAGGCGGCCTGGCGGTGGCCGTGGCCGAAATGCTCTTCGCCGGCAACCTGGGCGCCACCATCGACCTGGCCGGCGTTCCCTGCGCCGAAGATGCCGACGCCGATGCCGTGCTGCTGTTCTCCGAAAGCCCCACCCGTTTCCTGCTGGAAATCGAACCCAAAAACTTCGACGCCGTCGCCAAAGCCCTACGGAACACCCGTTTCGGCAGCCTCGGCACCATCACCACGGACCCCGTCCTGAAGATCCGCTCCACCAAGGCGGGATATCTGATGCAGGAACCGGTGGCCGCGCTCAAGAAATCGTGGATGGCGCCGTTGGATTGGTAAGACTTGTTTCAGCGTTTTCGAAGCACTGGAATGGCCGATTTAGTTGGCCGATTAGAACGCGAATAAACCGTCATCGAGATAGGTGGAATAACCTCCAGCTATGGCACTCTCTGGATCGGTGATGTGCATTGCATGGCGCCGAACAAATGGGCCTGTTGGTATTCCATTCCTGTCATCCATCCCGAACCGGGCCGCATGTATGGTCAGGATGCCCTTGAGGCGTTTGATAATACGCTGCGTTTTGTGCGTAATCTCATTCACGGAAGCATCGAAGATGGCTTTCAGATATGGTGGCAAGACAAAGACGATAAGGGTGGCTTCTAGCCACGCCGCCCCACAGGGGCGCAATATGATAGCCCAGGGCAAGCGCAGCGCCGCCCTGGGTCAAAGGCCATAAAATGGCGCCGCCCTGAAAGGGCGACATTCGACGACAATGTGAGGTGACGCGTGCCGCAATCGCTGGCGAACATCCTTGTCCATATCGTATTCAGTACCAAGAATCGCGTGCCATTGATTACACCGGAAATCGAATCGGAATTATACCCTTATATGGGTTCCATCTTCGGTGCATGTAAATCCCCGTCATTGTCGATCGGCGGCACGGCAGACCACGTTCACATCTTGTGCTCACTTCATCGGAGTATGGCGGTTGCCACTCTGTTAGAGTCGGTGAAATCCGATTCCTCGCACTGGATTAAAACCAAAGGCCCCCAATTCGCCGATTTCTACTGGCAAAGTGGCTACGGGGCTTTCTCCATCGGCCAGTCCGGCGTCGAGGCACTCAAGACCTACATTGTCACCCAGAAAGAGCACCATCGCACCATAACCTTCCAAGACGAGTACCGCTTGTTTTTGACGAAATATGAAATAGAGTTCGACGAGCGCTACGTGTGGGATTGATGTCGCCCTTTCAGGGCTCATTGGTGGTGGAGTGGGTATCCGCGAGGGCTGTGCCTTGCCGTTTTGGAAGACAACCCTTATTACGCCCCGTTGGGGCTTCGCCTCTTTTGATCGATGGGAACCCAGGGCTCGCTGCGCTCACCCTGGGCTTTCATATTTAGCCCCTTTGGGGCAAGCGTACGCCACGATGCCAAACGACCGGCCTATAATGCTCTGTTCCTCTAATTCGCAAAAGGATAGTCCATGCCCAAACTGACCCTCGAAGACATCGGCACCTTTGACGTGCCTGCCGATAAGCGCCTCGTGCTGGCACTCACGGACGAATGCAAAATCGACCAACTCCACGCCTGTGGCGGCAATGCGCGCTGCACCACCTGCCGCGTGCAGTTTGTCAGTGGCGAGCCCGGGAAAATGACCGAAGCCGAGAAAACCGTCCTGGCTGCCAAGGGCCTCAGCAGCACCCCGGGCCTGCGGCTATCCTGCCAGCTTACCTGCGAGCAAGATATGACCATCCGCGTCATCGCGCGCCTCGACGGGTCCGGCCGCGCCGACGCCGGCAAACGCCCCGCCGACCCGATCGCCCCGCCACCGGTGTGGACGACAAAATGAGTTCTGAATTCTGAATGCTGAATTCTGAAAGACGGCCACGGAGATACCCATTTCAGCATTCAGAATTCGGCATTCAACACGCTACGGAGCATTCTCTTCCACCCGCCACCCCGTCGCCCAATTCTTCGGGTCGCGGATCACGCGCCGGTAGAGCGTATCGCGTTCTACGGGCACAAAGCCTGCCTCGACGATCAGGGCACGGATGTCCTGCACCGTCTGTTCCTGGTGCTGGTTGCCGTGGCCGCCTTCGCGCTTGGTGATGTCGTACCACACCACCGTGCCGTCGAGGTCGTCCACGCCAAAATTCAGCGACACCTGGGAGAGCTTCATGCTCTGCATGATCCAGAACGCCTTGACGTGAGCAAAGTTCGGCAGCATCAGCCGGCTGATCGCCAGCATCTTCAAGTCTTCCAGGCCCGTGGGGCCGGGCAGATGGCCCAGCTCCGAACCGTCCGGCACAAACGACAGCGGGATGATGGTCTGAAAACCCCCTCCCCCGCCGCCCGTCGGCGCCTGATCCTGCAACTCCCGCAGCGTCAGCAGATGGGCGATGCGCTCGGCGCGCGTCTCGATGTGCCCGTATAAAATGGTGGCGTTGGTCCGAATGCCCAGTTCGTGTGCCGTGCGGTGCACTTCCAGCCAGCCATCGCCCCGCAGCTTGCCTTTAAACACCGCATCGTGCACGCGGTCATCAAACACCTCGGCCCCGCCGCCGGGCATGGAACCCAGGCCTGCTTCGCGCAGGGCAAGCAGCACCTCGCGCGGCGATAGCCGGGCAAGCTTGCTGAAATGATTGATCTCGATGGCGGTGAAGCATTTCAGATGCAGTCGCGGGTAGCGCGTCCGCAGGCCCGAGAGCATATCCAGGTACCACGGGAACGGCAGCCAGGGATGCAACCCGCCAACAATGTGCACCTCGGTAGCCCCGGCTGCCACGGCGTCTCCGGCCATCCGAAAAATATCTTCGTGGGAATATTCATACGCCCCGGGCTCGCCGCGCTTCCGCTGAAACTCGCAAAACTTGCACGAGAGCGCACAGATATTGGAGTAATTGATGTGCCGGTTGATGTTGTAATACGCCCGGTTGGCATGGCGGGACCGACGCATGTAATCGGCCATCGCCCCGATGGAAAAGATATCGCGCGAGGCAAACAGCGCCATCCCATCTTCCTGCGTCAGACGCGTGCCGGCGAGCACCCTTTCGGCAATCGGCCGCAGGGCCGGATCCGTCACCGCCGCCACCTCGAGCCCTACGGGCTGGAGCGGCGCATCAATCGGCGCCGCCGGATTAGGCATTGCGGACGCGGGAACAAACGTATCGTGCAGAGCAGTTGTCATGGCAAAATTATATCTTTTTCAAATGTTTTTGAAAAATCAGAAACTCAACCCGAGGCTTACCGCAAGGCAATTTCAAATCCTGCCTGTCGGAAGTGATGGTCGGCGGTCAACACCTCGCGCAAGCCCTGATCGCGCATGATCCCAAAAGAGATGCAGTCGGTCAGGGACCAGTTCTTATCCAACCGCGCTCGAAATAGTTCCGAGCCGCGCACAAATATTTCGTCACTTGCGGACACGACAATAGTCATCGGATCCGCCCTTAACCGGTCCAACAGGTCAACGAACACCACGCGATCGCCCACGCGTGCCAGGAAACTGCCCAATTCCAGCAGTACATAATGGCTCGTCACCATGACGCCGTTAAAGCCTTTGGCAAACGCAACGGCCGCGGCATGCTTGCCATCCTGCGGGCTCACAAATGCCACGTAAAAAGAAGTGTCGGCAAAGACCGTGTTCACGTCTTGGGGTGTCCGTATAGATAGTGGTCGACATTCTGCGCCGCATCCGGTGGCAGGCCTGTGGCGCGCCCGGCAACGGAACTCAAGCGCTCAAACAATGTTGCCGCAGGAACGCCAGCGCCCCCCACACTGGACGCGGCCATCACATCGACGTGCACTACCACCCCCTCCGGCAGCGCAACGTGCTCATCCAGCACAACCACACCGTTTTTTACATGCCCGCGATACGTCATGACGTAACTCCAAAATAATGGCTTTTTAGATTATACCATTTCCGACACGTCTTTCACGGTTCCGCACGACCCTACCCAATTCGCCCGGCGTCACGTCCCCGCCAGTTCCGCCCACACCGCCAATCCCAACCCCACCACTACCACCGCCACGATCACCCACCGCACCCGCCGCTGCATGCGTTCAAAAGCGGCGGCCGCTTCCGGCGCTGCCGCCAGCTTCTCCAGCAGCGCCACCCGCTGCTGCACACTTGGATGCAGCCAGCCCCGCTTATTAAGCGACCGATGCGTCATTTCCACCAGTTGCCGCAGGGACGAACTGAAAATCTCCACCCCCTTAGCCAGGCTTTCGCCGGGTACCGGGGGGGGCATCCGACCGTCGCCACGGACCGCCGCCACCCCACTGGAGATAGGCGCAACATACGCCGCCACCACCGCCGGGTCGGCCAGCATCTCCGGTTCGGCCGCGAGCGACTCGGCCATGTGCCGCGCGGCAAACCAGTCCGCCTGGTGTTCAAACCGATGGCTGAGGCATGAAAACCCCCACCCCATGCCTGCCGCCAGCAGGCCCAGCGAAACGATCTGGTTGGCCAGCGTTGCCCCGCCCGCGGCCGGGGCATGCAACGCCGGAATCACCAGCCCCAGCACATCGGCCATGCCGCTGCTGCCGGCCACCACCGCCACCAGAAAAGCACTGTACCACCACATATGTTTATGATAACCATGACCAATTTCATGGGCAAACACCGCCTCGATCTGCCGGTCGGTCAGGGATTCGAGCAGGGCGTCGGTCAGCAGAAAGTAACGCACCAGCGGCACCGGGCCCAGGATGGCCGCGTTGGGCATCATGTGGTGCGTGTGCCACAGCAGGATCTGCGTAAAGCCGATGCGATACTTCCGCGCCACGGCGTAGAGGCGCCCCGCCGGCGGATCCGGCAGCCGCACCGTGCGCCACAGCCGGACGATAATCCACGGCGTAATGGCAAAGAGCACCACCACCACCGCCCCCAGGGCCACTACCGTGGCCGTCGGATGCGCCTTGGTCCACGGCCCCTCCATCGCCAGGCGATCGATGAGCCCCTTGAAAGCAATGATCAGTAGTATGTAAAAATTATGCCGCACCTGCAGCAGCAGGTACGCCCCGAGCCCCGGCATGGGGTGCGCCGGCTGGCCGCTCTGGAGCACAAAGGCCAGGGCCCGCTCCCGCGTGGCCCGTTCAAGGTAATAGCCGCAACTCCAGAACCCCAGGAACGCGGCCAGCACCGGCAGAATCAGCAGGAACTCCGCCACCGTCGCATGGCTCCCCAGCCCCCACCCATAGAGCACCAGGTGGCCCCACCCGCCCCACCATAAATGGACCGCCAGCAGCACCAGACTCGCCCAGCGGCTATAGTCCAGCCATTGAAATACGCCATGCGTAATCTGCGTGGCCGACCCCGCCGATGCGTGCAGCGCCCGCACCACCCGCCAGCTGGCCGCCGCCGCCACCAGCACCAGCAGCAGGTAACTGCCCAGCACCGCCGCCACAATGGCCCCCGGTCCGCCCAGCACGCCCCGCGCCGTGGCCGGCAGGCTCTCGGAAGTGGCCATCGCCAGAATGGCCAGCAAAATCATCGGCAGGGGCATGCACCACCCAACGCACACGAAAGAATGGATTATAAGGGAAACCGCCGGCAGAAGTCCGATAGGCTTGGCCCGGTTGCCCCGCACCCTGTAATCCGATAAAATGGACATAAATCTCCTAATATCCAAAATTTAGCGGAGGTTCGCCCCATGTTCTCCCAAACCAGTGAATATGCCCTGCGGGTCGTGGTCTTTTTGGCCGGGCAGCAGGGTGGCGCCGTGACCACCCATCAGATTGCCCAGGCCACCTGTACCCCGGAGGGGTACCTGTCGAAGGTTCTCCAGGATCTCGGCCGGGCCGGCCTGGTCAAATCGCAGCGCGGGCTCCACGGCGGCTTTGTCCTGGGACGCGATCCGCGCGACCTGACGGTCTACGACATCATCGAACGTGTCGATCCGATGCCGCGCATCACCCAGTGCCCGCTGGGGCTCGAATCCCATGGGGCCAATCTCTGTCCGCTCCATCGCCGTCTCGACCAGGCCATTGCGATGGTCGAGCACGCCCTGCGGCAATCCTCCATTGCCGAGTTGCTGCTGGAACCAGGCGCCAGCAAGCCGCTCTGCCCCGCCCATACCGTGGATAAAACCACCCCATTACGAACCAAAAAGGCCGCGGCAACCCGGCCCAAATAGCCCGCCCTTGTCAAACCGTGCACATTTGCCTTTGACAGTCCCACCGCCCCGTCTATAATCGCATCCGAAATAAGCTCTTAGCCCTCTGCTTGGTGGATCAGGGCAAGGCGGCGAACAGGCCCGGCAGGATCGGTCTGTCGAGAAATCTCTATTATTTTCTGGAGGCGTCTATGCTCCCGAGGCGGTCGGTTTGGTCAGGGATGTTACTCTCCTCAGCAGTTATCCTTGCCGCGTCATGGTCTTCTGGTAGTTACGCCGAAGATGCCGCGCCGGCACCGGCGCCCGCCCCGGCGGAAACTCCGGCACCGGCCCCGACCCCCGCCACACCGGCCGCGCCGACGGAAACTCCGGCGCCCGCCCCGGCCCCCGCCGCTCCCGCCGAAACACCCGCCCCGGCGGCACCCGCCGCCGCGCCCGAAGCGGCACCGGCCGCACCGGCCATCGCCAGCGTCCCGGCACCGGTGGCCGATACGCCCGAAGCCAAACTCAACCAACTCGCCGACGACTTCCTGCACTATGCACTGATCTATAACGAATCGATGGCCAAGGACACCGGTCAAGCCATCTTGAACCTGAATCCCGAACCCCGCGCCTTGCTCACCGCCTTCGAGGCCGCCGAAAAGGGCCGCGACGTGCCCGGCACACTCCAGCGCCTCAAACGCCACGAGGCCCTCCACGACACTGCCGTCAAAATCGAAAGCCTCCTGGAAAAAGCCCACATCCTCAATTACAAGGATCAGGCGCGCATCCAGAAGGAAATCGAGCGACTGGGCGATGGCCCACGCGCCTACGCCAGCGCCAAGTCGCGCCTCACCGAATCCGGCCAGTTCGCCGTGCCTTTGTATGTGCAATATCTCAGCGATCACAAGAAGAAAGATCTCCAGCCCTTTATCATTCAAGCGATGATCGAAATCGGCCGCCCCGTACTCAACCCCCTCATCGAGCAGCTCAACACCCCGGACGCCGCCGAGAAACTCGGCCTCGTGGATATCATCGGCCGCATCGGTTATGCCCAGGCCATTCCGGCCCTCAAGGCCATCGCCGAAACCGCCGGCGATAACTCCGATCTGAAAAATGCCGCCCTCCGTGCCATTGCCGGCATGGATAAGGGCGGCCTGACCGCCAACGTCACCGCCTCGGAAGCGTTCGTGCAACTCGCCCGCGGCTATTACGAAAAGCAGCCTGCCGTCGCCGCCCAGTATCCCGCGGAAGACACCAACCCCGTGTGGTACTACAACCGCGGCCTGAATAATGTGGATCTGGTCAACGTGCCCACTGCCATCTGGCCCAATGTCATGGCCCTGCGGTCCTGTGAGCAGGCCCTGAAATTAGTCCCCAACAATCAGCAGGCCATCAGCCTGTGGCTGGCCGCCGCCCTGCGCCGCGAACTGCAATTGCCCGCCGGCGCCACCGATCCGACCCACAAGGATACCGATGCGCCCGCCGCGTTTTACGCCAAGGCCGCCGGCCCCCTGTACCTCAACCCCGTGCTGGCCCTGGCCCTGCAGGATCGCGACAGTGCCCTGGCCCTCAAGACCCTGGCCGCCCTGGAAGATACCTCCGGCACCAGCATGATGGTCAACCCCGCCCACGGCGGGGCGCCGCTGGTCCGGGCCTTGTCCTACCCCGATCGCGCCGTGCGGTTCTCCGCCGCCGAAGCCCTGGCGCGGGCCAATCCCGCCAAGGATTATGCCGGTAGTTTCCGCGTGGTGCCGGTGCTCTCCGAAGCGGTCCTGCAAAATGGCAAACCCGCGGTGCTGATCGTCGATCCCAAGGAAGGCAATCGCCTGGCCGAAAGTTTCCGCGACAAGCTCGATTACACTGTCTACCAGGCCAACTCGATGACCGAAGCCCTCGAAGCCGCCCACAAGGCCGCCTCCTTTGATCTGGTCATCCTCGCCGACGGGCCGGTGGTCGCCCAGTTCAATGACCTGAGCCAGACCGATTACCGCTTTACCTTCGCCCCGATGCTGGTGCTGACTGATGGGCCGACCGTCGGCCAGGTCGCGCACCGTTTCCTCAACGATCCCCGCGTTAAGGTCATCGGCTACGGCGTGGATGATGCCGGCCTCAAAACCGTGGTGGACGACATTAAGAACAAACTCGGCGGCACCCCGCTGGATGCCAAGGCCGCCACCGAATTTTCCCTGCGGGCACTCAAGATCCTGGGCAATCTCGCCGCCGATCATGCCAGCATTTACCGGGTCGATGATGCCAGCGCCGCGCTCCAGGAAGCCCTCAAAGACCCCAAGCGGGCCGATGTGGCCAGTGCCGCCGCCGTCGTGCTTGGCGAACTTAGCAAACCCGACGACCAGCGTGCCCTGGCGGCCATTGCCCTGATCGCCGATACCGACCCGGCCGTCCGCACCGCCAGCTTCATCGCGCTGGCCCAGTCGGCCAAACGGCTCGGCAATCAACTGGATAATGCCACGATCGACAAGGTCGTCAATACCGTCGGTACCGAAACCAACGCCGACATCAAACAAGCTGCGGCCCAGGCCCTGGGCGCCCTGAACCTGGCCAGCAACCAGGCGTCGAGCCTGATTCTCAAGCAGGCCAAATAAAGTCGAAATTCAAAAGCCTGAATGTCGCTAAAAAAAAGCCCCGCATCGCAAGATGCGGGGCTTTATTCATTCTGGCTTGTGTCTACTGGATTCCGGCTTCTTCCGCTCAGCCGTTAATCGTTTCCACCTGCACGGCAATATACTTCTGACGATGGCCCACGCGGCGATGGAAGCCCTTGCGCCGGGTGAAGCGTTCGACGAAGATCTTGTCGTCCTTGATCTTGCCGAGCACCTTGGCGGTGACCGTGGCGCCCGCCACCGTCGGCTGGCCGATCTTCACGCCCGCATCGCTGGAAACAAAAAGCACCTTGTCAAACGTGATGCTGGCGGTCCCTTCGGGCAACTCGCGTAAATCCACTTCAAACTTGTCCCCCGGTTCAACCTTGAACTGGGTGCCACTGTCTTCGATAATTGCATACGCCATAAAAAATCTCCTGCCAACCGGATACACCCGGTTTAGAAACCGGGGAAAAGTCCCGCATTATGTGCATCAGGACCCCAGATTGCAAGGGCCAGCCTAAAATGGCCCGAAGAATTGCCTGTAAAACCCTTCGCCGGGAATCGCTATCAGGAACCAATGCCGAATCCGCACTAATACGCAACAGCGAACACCTCGCTGATCGCGCAGGCTCAACCGCCCTCCACCAAGACGATTGCCAAGCCATCCGCCGGCCTTATTTTACGCATTTACTCTCTTAACCACCCCTCTGGAATGACCGATAAGACCCGTGGAGTCAGATAGTTATCGGTACAGGGCATGAGCATCCGATCAAACATTCTCAAGCGGATTGCCGAGACGCACAATGGCGCCGCCGAAATGGTATTGGAACAGGCCCTCACCATGGCCACCGGCACCGAGCAGCAAACACTTGTCGACATTCTCATCACGCGCAATACCCGCCTCGGCTGGGTGGCCCTGATCCGAAATTTTCAATGCCTGAGCGATACCGATCAAACCCGTATTTTACAAAAAGGACGGGAACTTTATGGCCCCCTGGCCGAGGCCATGGGCGAAGGCACCGGTCAGGCCCGTGAAAACGCCATCACCATCGTCCGCACCCTCGCCGATTGCAAACTCCTGACCCTCCTGCCCGATGCCCTGGTCGACACCCGGCAGTCCATCCGCCAAATCGCCGGCCACACCCTGCTCGACGCCGTCCGCCGTTTCCGTTTTGAAGGGTCCGCCGATCCCGCCGCCGACCTGCCGGAAATCCAGCGGGCGGTCGATGCGGCGTTGCGGCATTACCGCATGCACCGGCAAACCAGCACCATCGTGGCGGCACTGGTGACCGAGCGCCAGATTGACAGCCCCCTCTGGGCGATCTTTGCCGACCCGTTCGCGGAAATCAGCCGCGCCACCCATGTCGTCCTGCGCCAACTGGCCGATCCAGCCCTGGCCTCCAGCGTCCTTCTGGCCCTTACCACTCCCCTGCGCCAGGCGGCCGTCGCGGGCCTGGCCACCTGCGAACGGCCCGAGGTCATCACCGCCCTGACCCGCGAAAGCTACCGCCTGCTTGACCCCCATATCCGGGCGGCCGTGCCCGGCGCCGGGGCATTTAAGTTCCTGTCCGAACGCACGCCCGCCGGTTCGTGGGAAACCCAGAACCCCCAAGGCTGGCTGCAGTTGATCGGCGGCCTGAATATGCCCGACGCCCTCCGCGTGAGTTTGCTCACGCGGTTCCTGGATAATCTGGAGGCGGCGGCGAGCCCCGGCTTGAAGTTCCTGGCGCTGCGCCTGCTGGCCAGAATCCAGGCGCCCGAGGTGCTGGCGGTCCTGGTGCGCCTGACGCTCGATCCCGATGTGCGCGTCGCCCGCATCGCCGCCCGCGAGGCCCTCCGCCACCCGCCCGCCCAGTGGCGCCCCATGGTCGGCGATATGCTCCAAACGCCGCACGAATCAGTCCGGCGGCTCCTCGACACGATTGCCTGCAACGGCGAGTTCGAGGCCCTATGGCACACCTATCACAAGCTGCCGCCGGCCGTGCAGAACCAGGCGACCCGCGCCGCGGCCCAAACCGATGCCCAGTTTATCGCCCAGCTCAAGGCCCGCCTCTCCGGCACCGCCGCCGAGCTGACCATGGAACTCAAGATGCTCTCGTCGCTCAAGGATCTGAGCCCGTTCCGCGAACAGATTATTGCGCTCTGCGCCCATACCGATCCGCGCGTGGTCGCCACCGCCGTCCGCCTTGTCGGGCGCCTGGAAGATCCCCGCCTGACCAACCTGCTCGAAGCCGCCGCGCAATTCTCCGACCCGCGTGTGCGGGCCGGGGCCGTCGAGGCCATGGAAACCCTGCACGTGGCCCACACCAGCAAATACGTGCTGGCGATGCTCTCCTCCCGCCATAACCGCGAACGCGCCAATGCCATCAGGGCCATCAGCAAGTTCAACTACACCATGGCCCAGGATTGCCTGCTCAAGATGCTCTCGGATCCCAATCCCCTGCATCGTTCCAGCGCGCTGTGGGTGGTCGGGGAGTTGGACATCATGACCGTGATTCGCCAGGTCGGCCTGATGGCCCGCAAAGACCCCAATTCCAAGGTGCGGGCCCGGGCCGACGAGATTCTCCAGACTCTCCATGCCGTGGCCACCGCCCGGGAGGAAAAATCATGAGATACCTGCCCCTGGCCCAGTTGCTCCCGTACGATGGCACCCCGGATAACCCCAAGGGCACCGAGGAACACCCCATGAGCTTTGCCGATTTTCAGCACGGCATGAAGCAGTGGAAGGAAGGCAAAACCGACGACACGTTCCGCGATGGACTGCTGGTAATGGTGGTTATGGTGGCGCTGCTGGCCCTGCTGCTGCACCTGCGGCAGCGCCGCAAGCGCCAGCCGGAATTGAACAATGCCGCCCGCCTGGGGCGCGAACTCGCCCGCCGCGTGCCGTTCCCGTGGGGGACACGACTCTTGCTGTGGTGGGTGGCACGCTCCACGCGGGTCCACCTGGCCACGCTGCTCATCAGTGCCCAGGCGTTTGAAACCAGCGTGGCCGTCTGGTCCTGCCGCAGTCGCTGGGGCCCGCTGCGCCGCTGGGGCGCCCGGCGCCTGGATAAACTCAAACAGGTGCTGTTTGCCGCTTAACAGATCACCCCGTCGGGGTCGTAGGGCCGCAGGTCCGGCTGCCGCAGCACGTCCACGTGCATGCGGCGCAGACGCCGCGTGATTTCATCGGTCAATTGCCAATAGGGTTTGTGCTGCTTGCTGCGCCACGCGCGCCCGGCCGTGGCGGGCAACGCCCGCAGCGCCGCGGTAGCCAGAACCAGAAGCGTCAACAAGAGCGCCACACTGACCATGTTGGCACGCCACGACCGTTGCGACATTGCAAACCCCCTGCTCTGCCGGACCATTGGGGCCGGCGGTATATGTTCTTGGATACGGGTTATCCCGAGAGGAAAACGTCCGCTGTCGGGTAAAGGTTCCCGCGCCCTGCCGGCGCTGTACCGCGGGGAGGAATTTGCTACCATCACCGTACGCCCCACCGCCCAACCCCTGCTAGGGAGTGCTTTGAACGTGGCCAGACTATGGACGAAAGGTCTCTACTATCTCGTGTTCTGCTTCCTCGGAATCTTCGGCGCGGAATCCATTTCCGGCAGCGGACCGTTCGCGCCGCTGTTTCCGCCGTTTTATGCCATTTACGGTGTGGTGGACCTGCTCCTGCTCGATTACCTCATCCGCCGGCGCGTCTCCTCCTGGCGCACGGTTTACCTTGCCGGCGTGATGGTCGGCTACCTTACCGAGAGCTTCGGCGCCAAGGTCATGTGGTTCGGCTGGCCTGCCAACCATCTTAATCCGCTCGGGATCCTGCCGCTGCCGGAGTTTCCCTTTTTGGCACTCTTCTACCATCCGATTTTTTCCTTCTGCGTCCCCGTCTATCTGGCCCACAGGTTCCTGGCCTGCCCGCTGCCGCTGCCCACGGCACGTTGGGCCGACCGCCTGCTCCTGGCGTGGCCCTTGTTTTCCGCGCTGAACCTCGGGTCCATGGTCCGCGGGCCGATCTTCCACCTGCAAATGGTGGCGCTGGATCTGCTGGTCTTGGTCGTCCTGGTGGCCCTGCTGGCCCGGGCCAGGCCCGTGGCGGATCTCCGCCTGGGCAAACCGTCCCGCGCGGTGCTGGCCATCCTGCTGGTAGTAACGTACGTCGTGACCTTCTTCAAAATGCCCCCCTTCGGCCGCCACGCCGTCATGCGGCCCAATGCCTTCCAAATCTGCTTTTCCGCGGCCTTTCTGCTGTTGCTCGCCGGGCTGCTGATCCGCCGCACCCCGCGGCTCCCCCCGCCCGACACGCCGGCATTGGAACCCCGGAGCATTCGTCCGGCCGTGGTGGCCGTCGGGGCGCTCTACGTGCTGGTGACCATGTCCGCCGGCATCGCCGTGGCGCTTATTTTTCCACCCGTGATGGCCATCGCCGCCCCCATCGTGTTTATCACCGGCATGCTGACCGGGACCGTATTGTTTGTGCTGGCCTTCCGCAAAGGCCGCCGCGAAATAGAGCGGGACACGCTAGCGCCATAGGCAGGCCGAGACTGCGGGGAATTGCACGCAACGCCAGATGTTTGCTAAACTACAATCTGTTTTGGGAGGCCTGCGACATGCAGATCGCGTTGAAACCAGCGGTGCAAGAATTCATCGACAAAGAGGTGCAGGCGGGCCGCTTCCAATCGCCCGGGGAAGTTCTCGACGAAGCCCTCAACCGCATGATGGATGATGGCCTGGTGGCTCCCGACGACCAGACACTGGCCACCATTGACGAATCGGAAGACCAGATCGAGCGCGGGCAATACCGCGCGTGGAAAGTTGAGTCCGCCAGACTGCGTGCCAAATATCTTGCGAAGTGACCCGTGGCCGACATCTATCGTGTTAACATCAGCGAGCGAGCCTTGGCCGACTTGGCCAGCATCTTTGACTTCATCCATCAAGACTCTCCACAGCACGCCCCGCCCATGATCGAGCGTCTCCTAAATGCCATTGACGACCTCGAATCCATGCCTGCCCGGTTCCGGCCGGCGGGGCGCAGCCGCAAGCGCGGCTCAACGGTCCATGCCCGCGTGGTTCGCCCCTTCATCATCTACTACCGCATCGACGAACGCAGTGCGGCGGTCTTTATCCTCGAGATTCGTCACGGAGCACGTCGGCAGCCGTAGGGTTTTGGTTGAGGACCGGCTCGGCACAACCCAACCGTTCGGGGCAGGGCCGGAACGCGGCGTTTAAATACCCTTCGCCAGCGCGGGGTAAGATGCCCGGCTATATGGCAGGAGGCACGATGATGAGATGGCAACGGCTGATAACGGTGACCTTGTGGACCAGCGCGGCGGCGGCGCTCGGAGCGGAACCGGCAGTGAAGCCGTTGGCCGAACATCCGGGGAATATCTTCCTGGCCGGCGAGGCCGTCACCATACCCTTGCCGGAAAAGGCCGGCACCGCCTGGCTGGCCGTAGACAGCGACGGCCATATCGTCAAGGACGGACACGTTCAGGATGGACAAGCCCAACTCGGACCGCTGGGGGTTGGGTATTACCAAGTGACACGAACAGGCAGCCCACCGATTTCCGCGGGCGTGGTAACGCCGCTGGTGGTGCGGCCATCGGCCACCTCGCCGATCGGTATTGATGTCGCGATGGCGTGGTTCTACAAAGAGCCGCAGATGCCCGCCGTCGCCAATTTGTGTGCCTTGGCGGGCATCAACTCGGTGCGTGACCGCCTGCGCTGGGCGGACATGGAACCCCAGCGCGGCCAATGGTCCGCGCCCAACCAATATGACGCCACCGCCCAGGCCCAGTCCGCCGCGGGCCTGCGCGTGCTGACCGTTAATCATTCCACACCGCCGTGGGCCGGAGCGGCCGACCGCTTCCCGCCGGACCTGCGCGACGCCTACAACTTTTATCGCGCCATGGCGCAGCGCTGGGCGGGCAAAGTCGCGGCCTTTGAGCCGTGGAACGAGGCGGATATCCCGCAATTCGGCGGCCATACCGGAGCAGAAATGGCCAGCCTGCAAAAGGCCGCGTACCTCGGGCTCAAGGCGGGCAATCCCAATGTGATCGCCTGCCAGAACGTATTTGCCGACAACCGCCCGGCCGAGGTCGAGGACCTGGCGGCCAACGGTGCCGCGGCTTACTTTGATACCTGCAATCTGCATCACTATACCGACCTGGATCAATACCCCCAGCGCTATGCCCCGTTTCGGGCTATCGCCGGCGGGCGACCCTTGTGGGTGACGGAATTTGATGTACCCGTGCGCTGGGCCGGCGCTGCCCTGGCCCAGGAACCCACCGCCGCGGATTTGGAACTCCAGGCCCGGCGCGTGCCGATGGTCTTCGCCACCGCCCTGCACGAAGGACCCGCGGCGGCCTTCTATTTCAGGTTCCCCCATTATGTCGAAGGGCAGATTCAATTTGGCCTGGTCCACCGCGACTTAACGCCGCGCCCCGGCTACCTGGCCATGGCGGCGGTGGGCCGCCTGCTGGCCGAGGCCCGCCCGTTGGGGCAAATCAAAGTCGCAGATCCGCACGGCCGCGCCTACATCTTTAGCGCCCGGCCCGATGGTAACGAGCAGGAAGTAGTGGTGGGTTGGGCAGCGCCGGAGACATGCCACCTGCCCCTGCCGCTGGCCACGACGGCGACGTTTGATTACCTGGGCCGCGCCCTGCCGGGCAGCAGCAACCAACTGACACTTTCCGCCCGGCCACTCTACGCCCTGCTGCCCCCCGGGACGGCCGCACGCTTGAACCTCACGCCGCCTCCCGGCGCGCCATCCACCAGCACCACCGTGGCCCAGCCTTCGCCGATTGTTTTGCAGGCGATATGGCCGCAGGCACACGTCGATCTGGACCAATCGGCGTATCGCCTTACCGGCAGGAAGGGGGAAACCATTCCGGTTTTCGTGTACAACTTTGGCACGGCGCCGGCCCAAGGCACGTTGACGGCCAGCGGTCCCACGGATTGGACCGTCCATCTGCCGGGCACCCTGGAAATTGCTCCCGGAGAGCGAAAGGAACTGGCCCTGAGCGTCAACTCTACTCCACAGACCCGGCGCGGCACGGTAATCATTAAGGGCGATTTAGGCACGGCGGGCCAGACGATCTTGTCTTTGCGCCTGGCCGCGGGGCCTTGAACATATGAATTAGGCACTAAGACACCAAGACGCTAAGACACGAAGAGAAAAACTAGAGGCCCGGACGCTTCTTTGACTGCAATTCGCGAGGAGTTCTTCATGGGATGTAAGAGGTTCGTGGTGCAGGTCGGCTTACTGCTTGCGGCGATCGCCGGTGCGGCGCTGGCACCAGCCGCCCACGGCGCCGATACCCAGCCCGCCGCAACGACAGTGCACATCGATGGCGGCTATGCTGTCGTCACCTCTCAGGCCACCTGGGATGATGCCGGCTGGAAGCCCGTGGTGGAGGCTCTGGCGGCCAAGTATGGTGCCCTGGTACTCCGTTTCAAGGATTCCATTGACGAGGTCCGGCCGGAACTCGCACGCCTGTTGCCGCGCTACTGCGGCATTGTCGTGCGCCCCGATGAAGCCACGCGTGAACTGGTCGTCGCCACCCACCGCATGACGCGCAAACTCAATGACGATCCGTATACCGATACCATCTGGGGCATCATCACCGGCTACGCCCCGGAAGATGCGCTGCGCATCGTGCAGGAAACCAGGCCGCTGGCCATTCGCAAGGTGGCGGCGGGCACCGCGCTGGACCTGAGCTTGTTCGACCAGGGCATCTGGTACAGCGAAGGCCAGGCCGGCCTGAGCGTCCGCAAAGGGCCCGACGGCAAGGAACAGCGCAACGTCGGCGCTGCCGATTCCACCAAGGCCGTGGTCGATACGCTCAACAACGAACAGCCGGATCTGTTTATGACCTCCGGGCATGCCTCCGAGCACGATTGGCAAATGGGCTACAGCTACCCCAACGGGCAGTTCCGCTGCAAGGATGGCGTGCTGATCGGCGTGGACCGCCAGCGTCACGGCTACCGGATTGTTTCGCCCAATCCCAAGGTCTACCTGGCGGTGGGCAATTGCCTCATGGGGCATATTGCCGACAAACAATCCATGGCCGTGGCGTGGATGAGCAGCGGCGGCGCCCGCCAAATGGTCGGCTACACCGTGGTCACTTGGTACGGCTTTGGCGGCTGGGGCACGCAGGATTATTTTCTGGGCCAACCGGGACGGTTCAGCCTGGCCGAGTCGTTCTATCTCAACAACCAGGCGCTGGAATATCGCCTGGAGCATGAGTATGCCGGCAAGCCGCAGGAAGTGTTCTCCAATTTTGAAATGGAGAAAGACCCCCGCATCATGGGGCAGGCGGCGGCGCAGCTCGGCTATCAGCGGGAGGAACCCAAACTCCACGATCATCTGGGCCTGCTGTGGGACCGCGACACCGTGGCGTTTTACGGCGACCCCGCCTGGGACGCCCGCCTCGTACCCCACAATAACCTGCCGTGGGAACAAACCCTGACCCACCAGGACGGCACATTCACGTTCACCGTCCACGCCACCCAGGCCACCGGCTGCAAACGTCCCCCGGCCGCCCTGCTGCCCTATCGCATCACGCACGCCACGGTGCGCGCGGGCCAGGAACTCCAACCGCTGATTGCCGGTCTCTTCATCATGCTTCCCACGCTCGACAAACTGGAGGCGGGCAAAGATTACAAGGTTGTGTTCAAGGCCGACCAGGTGGCGCCGGCAAAATAACAAAGCTGGGCAATCACCTATGAAATCCCCGCCCATGGATTGCGATCCAGGAGCCAATGTGCGCCCGTCGCAGCGCCGGGTGCCATGCCCAGCGGGGTTCCGCTGGGCATGTTCGCGTACGGGTGCCAATGCGACCGACAGGGAGGCTGCGGCGTCCTAATGGTCCATCCGCCAGGGAATTTTCCGGCCCCTGTGCGCCCGCACTCTCTGGCCCCGCCCGCTCCACCAAAATCCGCCCCGTGCCGCCCAATCACAATCGCGGTACAATACGGGATGGCCTTCACTTGGAAGGCTATTATTCTCTGCGAGGATCATAATCATGAGCGATACAGACCCCCGACCCAACGCCACCACTCCCACCCCGACACCGCCTAAGCGGCGCTGGCTGCGCCGCACGCTGTATGGCGCGGGCATTGCCCTGGCAGTGCTGCTGCTCTTGGCCCTGGCCTTGCCCACCCTGCTGAGCACCGGTGTCGGTACCAGCATCATTGTCGGCAAGATCAACGCCCGCATCGCCGGCAAGGTGGCCCTCGATGGGCTCCACCTGGCATGGTTCTCCGGCCAACACATTGACGGGCTCGAGTTGCAGGATCCCGAGGGCAAACCGGTGCTCCAGGTCAAGGCGATCAACGCGCCGGACCTCACGCTCTGGAGCCTGGTCCGTGGCAGCAAGAACCTGGGCTCTATCGAGGTGGTTGATCCGGCCGGCACCATCGAGCAATTGGCCGACGGCACCACCAACCTGGCGCGGGCCATCCAACCCCCTCCGGCCACGATCTCCGCTACCCCCTCCACCCCCTCCACCCCCTCCACCCCCTCCGCCCCCTCCGCCCCCTCCGCCCCCAGCGCGCTGGCTGGTCCCAAGGCGCCCGCAGCGCCGCTGGTACTGCCCAAGGATCTGCGCGTGAAGATCGATGTCACCGGCGGCCAGATTACCTACACTGCCCCGGGCATGGAACCGGTGGAACTTTCCGCTTTCACCGCCACCGCCGATCTGATGGACTTGCAGCACCTCCACCTCAACACCCACACCACCATCGCCCAGACCGGCAACAGCGGCAGCAGCACGATCACCGCCACCATCAACAATCTCATCGCCGCCGATGGCACTCTGCAACCGCAGGCGGCCGGCATCGAGGGCACCGCCGACCTGACCAACCTGCCCGTGGTCATGGTCGATCGCCTGCTTAAGCAGCAAGGCCGGCTGGTGCAGTTGCTGGGCCCCAGTTTCACCGGCCAGGCCGGCGGCACCGCCGCGGCCCGGCAGTGCCAGGTCAAACTGGCCGCCCGCAGTGCCAACCTTCAGGTCGATGGCGCCCTGACCTATGCCAACGGCGCCCTGAGCCTCCAAAGCGATTCCCGCATGCACCTGACGGTCACTCCCGAAGGATGGAAAACCCTCTCTGCCGGCGCCCCGGCAGCAACACTGGTTAACAATTTTGACATCAACATCGCTATCAAGCGACTGCAAACCGTCATGAAGGATTCCCAACTCGATGCCGGCAACACCGCCCTGGATGGCGCGGTGCACATAACGCCCCTGGTGCTCATCGCTTCCGATGGCAGCCATATCGAGCTGCGCGATACCAGCGCCACCGTCACCAGCACCGCCCTGGCCAAGGCCCTCACCGCCACGGTGCACGCCGTGGCCCAGCAGAACCAGCAATCGGGCACCCTGGATTTTTCCGCCACGCTCACCAATCTCTTCACGCCGACCGGACAACTCAACGCCACCGGCTTAAGTGTCGCCGCCACCGGTGCCATTGCCGACCTGCCGCTGTCCGCCATCGATGCGGTCCTCGGGCGCAAAGATCTGCTCGCCGGAGCCCTCGGCCCCAAGCTCAACGCCCAATTGACGGCCGACTATAAACCCACCGGGGTCGACACCGCCAGCGGCACCTTTTCGCTGCTGGCCAGCGCGCAGAATCTGTTTATCAACGCGGCGCGACTCGGCGTGCAAACCACCCGCACCGCCGTGCGCATTGACGAACCCGGACAGGTCATGATCACCGCGCAGCCGGCCCTGGTGGCGTACTTTACCAAGCCCCCCACTCCCTCCACCCCGCCATCCACCACCGCGCCCGGCAATGCGTTAACACTCGGCGAACCCCTGCAAGCGACACTGACCATCGGGCCGCTGGCCGCAGCGCTCAACCAGGGCAAACTGGACCTGGCGACACTCAAGGCCACCCTGGGTGCCAAGATTGATAATATCTCACTCGAAAATGCCGCCACCTTCGGCAAATTAACCTTGCCGGGCACCACGCTAACCATTAACACCGAAAAACTTGGCGACAAGCTGAACCTTGCGCTGCACACCACCGTGCAATCTGGCCCCACCACCGCCCAGGTGGATGTCACCAGCGCCCTGACGGGACTCGTCAATGCCAAAGGGCAACTGGAAACCACCCTGACCAAACCCGTCGTGGTGCACCTGGATGCCGCATTGGCCCAAGGTACACAACAAGGCGTCATCCATGTCGCAACCATACTCAAGGATGTACTCGACCCGCTGGTCGGCTTGCAGGCCGATGTCAATGCGCAAGCGTTCCCGGTTGCGTTGCTCGATGCGCTCGCCGGCCAACAGAGCAAGCTGACGGCCTTGCTCGGCGACCAACTGACCAGCGTTACGTTGCAGGCCAATATGGCCGCCGCCCCGGCGCTCACGTTTGCCGGCCACGTGGATTCTCCGCAACTCAAGGTCAACGTGGGCGGAAAATTAACGCCGGGCATCCCGGGGCAAACAGGCCAGCGCCTCAGCCTCGATAAATCCACCGTCGATTTGGCCATCACCCCGGCCGCCTACGTCGCCTGGACCGCACCGCCCGCCACGACGGCACCGGCAACCCCCGCCCCACCGCAGGCCACCCTCCAGACACCGCTGACCGTGCAGTTCCAGATCAACCAGGCGGATATCGCCTGGAAGCCCGTTCCGGGCAGCACCGGCGGCCAGCAGACCCCTGCCGCCGAAATCGATCCGCAGCAGGTGAAACTCGCGGTTACCGTCGCGAGCAGCGGGACGTTCAACTTGGCCGGGCAAAACCAGGCCTGCGCCCAGGGCTTGTCCCTGAGTGCCACCACGCAAGACCCCACGAAACTTCTGACGATCATCCTACAAGCCACGTTTGCGGACCCCGCCGGCAAGGCCGCACCGGGCAAAATCACCAGCACCTCCACTATTTCCAACCTGGCTTGCGTGGCCGGCAAACCGGTCTGGGACAACGCCACCATGCAAACCAATACCGTGGCGGAAGATGTACCGGTGGCGTTGCTCGATCAACTGGCCCGCCGCAACGGAGAGCTGACAGGCCTGCTGGGCCATACCGCCGGCCTGACGCTCAACGGCACGATCACCCCGGCGGGCCAAAGCCCGGTGACTCTTGTGCTCACCAGCCAAAACACCCAGGCCAACCTGGCCGCGATCATTGATGGCGGCCTCAAGGCCGGCACCGTGCGCCTCCATGACGACGCCGTCGTAACCCTGACGGTCACCCCGGAACTCTCCAAGGCGCTCCTGACCAAGATCACCGGCTGGGTCAATCCGGCATCCGGGGCCAAGCCGATCGCCCTGAAACTGCACCATGACACTTTTGCCATGCCCCTGGGCGACCTGGACCTTAAGAAAATCCGGGCCGATGCCGATGTCGACCTGGGCGTCCTGAATATGAGCGCCAACGACCCGGTGGTCAGCGTGGCCTTCTTTGGACTCGAACAACTGCGCACCTTGTCCCAAAGCGGCAGCGGCAATCTCGGAGCGCTGCTCCAAGGCGGCCTGAGCCTGCCGAGTTTCCAAGGCGCACCGCCGCAAACCGTCAGCTTTACCCCCATGGTGCTGCACCTGGAAAATGGCGTGGCCCAGTACACCAATATGACCATGACCCTCCAGGATGTCGCCTTTGGCTTCCAAGGGGATGTGAATCTCAACAACAAAGCCACCAACCTGACGATGACCATCCAAGGCTCGTCACTGGCCAAGGCGTTTCCGCGCTGGGCCGGCAACCTGGGACCCGGGTCCGACATCATCGTCCCCGTCGGCGGCACCTACGACGCCCCCAAGGTTGATTTCAAGGCGCTCGGCAAGCAGCTGCTGAAATTTTCCGCCAACCTCAACCTGGGCAAAGGCGGCAAGACCGGCCAACTGCTCCAGGGACTCGGCGGCCTGCTGGATCGCGGCTCCAACAAACCCGCGCCGCAACTGGAGCCGGCACCGCCCGGATCCGTGGCGCCGGCCAGCCCGGCGGTGGCACCCGGCGCCGCGACAGCGCCAGCCACGCAACCCAAGCAGAAAAAGGCCGACAAACTCTTACAGGGATTACTCAAGGGACTTGGCGGCGAGTAACTACGTGGGAACAGGCCCGAAATAACTTCCGGCATTCTTGACGACGTTCAACGTTCAACTTCCAACGCTCAACATCCAACGAAACGGCTTCGTTCAACGTTGAAAGTTGGGTCCCGGCGCGGCCGGGATTGGACGTTTGCTCTGTCCGGAAGTTATTCCACTCTCATCCCTTACCCTCCCTATACTCATTTCTCCAACGTGCCCCGCCGCTCCATCGGCGTCCAGGGCAGCAGCAGCAGGCCCGGGACCATGGTGCTCATGCTGATCAGAAAGTACGGGCCCCAACCGACGCCCTGCGCCAGCCATCCGCTGGGCGTGCCGGCCAGCGTGCGCGACAGCGCCATCGCGCCCGACAGCAGCGCATATTGCGTGGCCGAGTAGCGCCGCTCGCAGTGGCCCATCATGAAGGCCACAAATGCCGCGGTCGTCACCCCGATGATGAAATATTCGATGGCGACCACCACGCACAGCACCTCCAGCCGCGGCCCCAAGTACACCAGCAGCAGGTAACTCAGGTTGCTGAGACCATGCAGGATGCCGCAAATCCACAGGCAGCGGCGCAGTGGCAGGCGTGCCACCAGCGCGCCGCCGACCGTCGTGCCGGCAATCAGGATGATCGTGCCCAAGCCTTGGCGCACCAGGCCGATCGTCTGGTCCGGCACGCCGATGCTTTTGAGAAAGGGAATGGTCATCGTGTCGGCCAGGTACTCGGGGATCTTGAACACCAGGATGAACGCCACCACCAGCCAGCCTTCGGGCTTAAGCAAAAACGCCTGCAGGGGATGCCACACCGCATCGGCCAGCGTGCGCGGCGCACCGGCGGTCGGCGGCGGCTCGGGCGCCAGGAATGATCCGAGGATGCCGATGCCCATCAAGGCCGCCATTGCCCCATAGGCGGTTTCCCAGCGAATACCAAAGCGCCCCACGCAGTAGAGCGTCGCGACGCCGCTGGCGGCAAAGCCCACGCGGTAGGCCATCACCCACACCGCCGCCCCGGCGCCGCGCTCCTGGGCGGGGAGCACATCCGCCCGATAGGCATCGCCGACGATGTCCTGGCTGGCGCTGACCAGCGCCAAGGCCAGCGCTGCGGCCGCCAGCCCTTGAAGGTGGCTCGGCCCGGCCAGCGCCATGGCCCCGATCGCCAGCATGACCAGTAACTGCGTAATGACCAGCCACCCGCGCCGCCGCCCCAGCAGCGGGGGCACATAACGATCCAGCAGCGGCGCCCAGAGAAACTTAACGGCATAGGGCAGCGTGACCAGCGTAAACAGGCCGATGTCCTTGAGGTTTACGCCGGCGCTGCTCATCCACGCCTGAAGCGTGCCGCCGGTGAGCACCAGCGGCAGGCCCGAGGCAAAGGCCAGCGGCAGCAGCACCAGCATACGGCGATTGAAATAGACCTCGCGGAGCGCGCGCATCGGATCCATCTTTAGAGCATCGAAAAAACAACCACCGAGGCACAGAGACACGGAGAATTTCACAGAGATCGCAGGGGTATTTTAGAAGCAGTCAGGTTGTTATCTTCATTCCCGACCCTGACGCCGCAGTAGGATGGCCTGCCCTCGCGGTATTGTCAATGTTTTGGCCATGATGACAGGACGCGCAGCAAACCTTCGTATAGAATCCCCCTTCATGCCGGTTCCGCTGTGGTACCGCCGGATCAGTCCTACCAGGAGAGAAACGATGCGTACAACGACACTTGGTTTATTGGCCGCCGCCGTCCTGCTGGCCGCCCAAAGCACCCGCGCCGAAGACGTGCGGCTGGAAACCCTCGATCTGCATGCCATGACCCAGGGCTGGGGCGAAAGCCGTGCCGCCAAGAGCGTCGATGGCCACAGCCTGAAAATCGGCAGCAAGGAATTTGCCCATGGCGTGGGCACCCATGCCGAAAGCGAAATGGTCATCGATCTCAAAGGCGCTGCCACCCGCTTTACCGCCATCGTCGGCATCGATGCCGAAGTGGGCAAAAAAGGCAGCGTCACCTTCACCGTCACCGTCGATGGCAAAAAAGTGGTCGAGACCCCCGTGCTTAAGGGCGGCCAGGAAGGCCAGGCTATTGATGTGGACCTGACTGGCGCCAAGACCCTCGAACTGAACGTCGGCGACGGCGGCGATGGCATTGATTTCGATCATGCCGACTGGGCCGATGCCACCATCGTGCTGGCCGCCGGCGCCACCGCCCAGCCCGTCGCGCAGGCGGCGCCGCCGGAAACCGCCCCGGACATCGCCAGCGGCGATCCGAAGGAACCCCAGATCCACGGCCCGCGCGTCGTGGGCACCACGCCCGGCCGGCCGTTCCTCTACCGCGTGCCGCTCACCGGCGAGGGGGCGATCAAGGTGACCGCCAAGAACCTGCCCGATGGGCTGAGCATCGATGAGACCGGCATCATCACCGGCACCGTCAAGGCGGCTGGCGAATACCAGACCGACCTCACCGCCACCAGCGCCGCGGGCACCGGAACCCGCAAGCTCAAGATAGTCGCCGGCCTCCACAAGCTGGCCCTGACCCCGCCGATGGGCTGGAACTCCTGGAACGTCTGGGCCGGCGCTGTCGATGCCCAGAAGGTGCGCGATGCCGCCGACGCCATGATCGCCAGCGGCCTGGCCGCCAAGGGCTACATGTACGTCAACATCGACGACACGTGGGAAGGCAAGCAGCGCGCCGCCGATGGCCAGATCACCACCAACCAGAAATTCGGCGACATGAAGGCGCTGGCCGATTACGTGCACTCCAAGGGCCTCAAACTCGGGATTTATTCCTCGCCCGGACCCCGCACCTGCGCCGGCTTCATCGCCAGCTATAAGCATGAAGATCAGGATGCCGCCACCTGGGCCCAGTGGGGTATCGATTACCTCAAGTACGACTGGTGCTCCTATGGCGACATCGAAAAGGGTAACACGCTCGAAGGCTATAAAAAGCCCTACATCGTGATGCGCCAGGCCCTGGACAAGGTGGACCGCGATATTGTTTACAGCCTGTGCCAGTATGGCATGGGTGATGTGTGGAACTGGGGCGGCGGCGATGATGTCGGCGGCAACTGCTGGCGCACCACCGGGGACATCACCGATACCTGGTCCTCCATGGCCAACAACGGCTTCCACCACCACGACCGCGAACAGGCCAAGGGCGCCAGCCCGGGGCACTGGAACGATCCGGACATGCTGGTGGTCGGCAAACTCGGCTGGGGGCCCTCGATCCATGCCACGCGCCTGACGCCCAACGAACAGCTCACCCACATCACGCTGTGGAGCCTGGTGGCCTGCCCGCTGCTGATCGGCTGCGACATGACCCAGCTCGACAAGTTCACCACCGATGTGCTGTGCAATCCCGAAGTGGTCGATGTGGACCAGGATCCGCTGGGCAAGCAGGCCATCCGCATTACCAGCGACGGCAAAACCGAAACCTGGGCCCGGCCGCTTTATGATGGCACCGTCGCCGTGGGCTTGTTCAATCGCGGCAGCGCGGCCGCCAAGGTCAGCGTTAAGTGGTCGGACCTCGATGCGGTGCTGGAAACCGCCGGCAGCATCTCCGGCAAACAACCCGTGCGCGACCTGTGGCAGCGCAAGGATGCCGGCGCCTCCGACGGCTACGAAACCGCCGTTCCGCGCCACGGCGCGGTGCTGATCAAAGTCGGCACCCCCAAGACGGAGTAACCAGCCACCAGTTTATCCATGGAAAACATTTCACCAGCCTCGCGCCACCCGGCGCGGGGCTGGTTTTTTGTTGCAACTTATGGCGGGCCGATTGTCGGGGACTATTTGGCGGCTGGCGCGGCGGGCAGGGCCGGGCGATCTTGGCCAGGGACAGGGCCACGATCCTGACCACGATGTTGGCCAGCGAAAACGTGCGGGATTTCGCGGGATTCAGCGATGTTGACCGGGGCGAAACAAAGTGCGGAGCGTTGTGTACTGAGGAGGAGGCGGCGATCGTGGATGTTTAACACCAAGGCACCAAGGCAGGAAGTTGGCACGAAAGATAGGCGATGGATTGGCACGCAATGCTGGCGCAGGCGAGCTGACAAGATCGTGGGATCACGGAGTGCGCGCAGTGGGGGCGCCGGGTGTGTCTGGTTGGCGCCGCGCGCGGTGCGGGCGCGGCGGCGGGGCGCCTGGGCGGCGTGGGACAGGATGACAGGACGTTCGCCGGTTGCCAAATTCAGCGCAGGGTCGTGCATGCCCCTCCACGTGCCGCCGTGCGGCGTTGAGCTTGGAGGCTATGCAAATGTCAAAGAGCCAAAAGGGAACGGCTGGGGCCGCCAGGACTGGAAAAAACGTCCAACGCTCAATCCCGACGCGTCGGGATTCAAAGGTGAAGGGCGCGCAGGCGGGGATGCGTGGAAGATTCGCTGGCGTTCTTCCAACTTGCAACTTCCAGTTTCCACTTCAGGTATTTACTGCTTGGTGTGGCACCTCATGCTTGCCGGCCTCGACACATAAACAACGAACACAGACGGCGACCTCTCGAACACGACAACCTCGACAACCGTAACCAGCGCCCCGGATCCCCATCCGGGGCGACCGCGACTAAAGACCAATTCATGAACCGCGGAGCACGCTGAGCACGCGAAGAGGGGCGCAGAGGATGTTGCCGCGGCGTTTGCTCACCCTATATAGAGCGTTTTGATTTTTGGCGGCGCAGCTATTTTGTAACAGGTTGGCAGGATTAGGTTTGGGGCGATTTGGGACGCTGTTTGCGGCGTGAAACGACAAAAAATGGCAAGATTTTTGGGAAGGGGCGAAAAATCGTTGCGGAGCCAAGTGGTGGTGAGGAGGCCAACGACGAAACGCCTTATCGGGTCAGCGTGGGATAACCCATGGGCACGCATCGCCTCGACGATTCTGTGCCCGATTTCGACGGGCGGACGGTCACCTTTCAGCACTGGTCCGTAGCTCAGGTAGACACCATATCCCTCGACCGGTGCGTATCTTCCCGTCCGCCTTGGGTTTGGTTTTCGGGGACGGCTTTGGTAAAATCAACGGCCCAATAGGCCGGTTTTTGCAGGGAATCAAGCCAGTTGGCCGTGCGGACCCAGGCGATTACAGATGGCTCAGCGCGGTGCCAAGGAGGTCCCGGGCGTCAGGAAGACGGTGCCTGTCCGAAATTCCCACGCTACTACGCTGCTCGTCCCGCTTATTAGCTGTATTCGCACCCAACTTGGGCATACATGACGGCGCCACCCAGTCGCGAACGGACCGGCGAAAGGTCGTGCGAGCACAATGGAAGGCGCGCCACAGCGCAGGAGAGCGTTCATGTCGCACCAGCAGGTTGACAGCCCGACTGCCAATTCACACGCCGACCCGCCGCAGATCGTGGCGGAGGATGACCCATCGGCACAGCACGCTGGGGCAGAAGCCCGCATGGCGCCGGAGCTGCGCTGGCTGAGCCGAGTGGCCTGGCTGCCCATCCCCGTGCTCCTTGTGGCCATCATCGCGGCCAGGGTGGCGGGGCTGCGCGAATCCTATGAGCTGACCACCCTGAGACTCATCCTGAGTTCCGCCTTTTACACCCTGGTCGCGCTGGGCACGCTGTTTCTCATTGGACGGAGCTTCCTGGCGTCGGGCGCGCCGGGGCTGCTGCTGCTGGAGTGCGGTGTCATCCTGTGGAGCCTGGCCGGCACCGTGGGGGATGCCGTCTTCCATGGGGATGCGAACATCAACGTGAGCATCTTCAATATCGGAATCGCGTTAGCCGGGGCGTGCCACCTGTCCGGCGCCATCCTCGCGCTGCGGCCGCAGCGTGCGCTGCGTGCGCGGGGACTGTGGCTGGGTGCGGCCGGCGCGCTGGCCCTGGGGGCGCTGGGACTGGCCACATGGGCGGCGCTGGCGCACCGGCTGCCCGTGTTCTTTATCCAGGGCCAGGGGGGCACGCCGGTGCGCTACTGGGTGCTCATTTCGGCCATTGCCATGTTCGTGCTTTCCGCCGGCCTCTTGTACGCCGGCCCACGGACGCAGCGCCCCGCCTTCACCTCCTGGTACGCCCTGGCCCTGCTGCTGCTGGCGGTGGGACTCCTGGGCGTCATGATTCAGTTGTCCCTGGGTAGCGTCGTAAACTGGCTGGCCCGCACAGCGCAGTGGCTGGGCGGGCTCTATTTGCTGTTGGCCGCCCGCGCAGCGCTGCGCCAGTCGGCTCTGCCGCTGCTGCCACCGGCCGATAGATCACATCCGGTGCGCTACCCGGAAGCCATCGCCGTGGTGGCGGTGCTCCTGGCCACGGCCGTGCGCCTGGCGTTCCTGGAGGCGCTGGGGACGCGGGTCGCCTTCATCACGTTCTATCCGGCGATCATTGTCGCCGCCCTCTATGGCGGCTGGCGCGCTGGTCTGCTGGCCACCATCCTCTCGGCTCTCGTGGCGGATTACTTCTGGATCGAGCCGGCGGGTACTTTGTCCATCGCCCATCCTGCCGACTGGCTGAGCATAGCAGTCTTCCTCCTAAGCTGCACGATGATCTCCTGGATCACCGAGACCATGCAGCGTGCCCAGCAGAGGGCGACGCAAGCCGAGGCCGCGGCCAGAGCCGCCGCCGAACGGGCACGCGCCGAGGAAGCGCTAAAGACGAGTCGGCAACAATTGCGGCTGATCACGGACGCGGTTCCGGCGTTGATGGCCTTCATCGGGGCAGACGGCCTTTACCGGATGGCCAACGCCGGCTACCGAGAGTGGTTGGGCCTGGACCCCGCGCAGTTGATCGGGCGGCACGTCCGGGACGTGATCGGCGCGCAGGCGTGGGAGCAGGCCCGCCCCTACGTCCAACGAGCGCTGGCCGGCGAGGCGGTGGTCTATGAGGCGGAAATGGCCTACGCCAGCACCGCGCCCCGTTGGGTCCATGTCACCTACACGCCCGATCGCGACGAGCAGGGCGTTGTCCGGGGCTTTGCGGTGCTGGCCACGGACATTACCGAGCGCAAGCGGGCGGAGGAGGCGCTGCGCCATCGCGCGGAAGATGCGCTGCGCCTGAGCGAACAGGAGTTTCGCTCCCTGGCGGAGGCCATGCCGCAGATCGTCTGGGCCACCCGGCCCGATGGTTGGAACATCTATTTCAACCAGCAGTGGGTGGATTACACCGGCATGACCCTGGAAGAAAGCTACGGCCATGGCTGGAACACACCCTTCCACCCCGAGGACAAGCAGCGTGCCTGGGAGGCCTGGCAGCGTGCCACGCAATACAACGAACGCTACTCGCTGGAATGCCGGCTGCGGCGTGCCGATGGCACGTATCGTTGGTTTTTGATCCGCGGCGCGCCGATGCGGGGGGCGAATGGCGAGATTCTCAAATGGTTCGGCACTTGCACCGATATCGAGGAGATCAAGCGCTCCGAGGCCGCACTGCACGAGGCCAACGATCTTCTGGAGCAGCGCGTGGCGGAGCGCACGGCGGCGCTGCGGCGGCAGGAAGCGGACCTCCGGGATGCCCAGCGTGTCGCCCACGTCGGGAGTTGGCATTGGGACGCCCAGACCGATGTGACCACCGGCACGGATGAATTGCTCCGCATCTACGGCCTGGATCCGGCCACCCAGCGCATGCCCGATTTCCAGGAGCAACGCGGGCAGTGCTACCCGGCGGAGGACTGGGAGCGCGTCAATGCGGCGGTGCAAGAGACGTTGCGGACGGGCGTGGGCTACGAACTGGACGTGCGCGCGCTCCGCGCCGGGATGCCCATCTGGGTGACGACCCGCGGCGAAGCCGTGCGGAACGCCGCCGGCCAGATCGTGGGCCTGCGCGGCACCGTGCAGGACATCACCGCGCACCAGCAGGCGGAAGCGGCTTCGGCCGAACAGGCGCGGCTGCTGAATTTGTCTTTTGATGCGATCCTCGTGCGCGATGGCCAGGACCGGGTCGTCTACTGGAACCAAGGCGCGGAGACGGTTTACGGATACACGGCCCAGGAAGCACAAGGGCGAGTCACCCACGAGTTGCTCCAGACGGAGTTTCCCGAGCCGCTGGAGGCGATCCGGGGCCGCCTGGCGCAGGAGGGGCGGTGGGCGGGAGAACTGGCGCACCGGCGGAAGGACGGCACGCGGGTGCTGATGCTTTCCCGCTGGTCGGCCGACCGGGATCCAACCGGACGGGTGATCGGAGTCTTGGAGAGCAACAACGACATCACCGAACGCAAGCGGGCTGCGGAATCACTGCGCGATAGTGAGGAGCGGTTGCGCCTGGCCTTGGAGGCGGCCGATTTCGGCACGTGGGACCTCGACCTGGTTACAGGCAAGGCGGTTCGTTCCCTGCGCCATGACCAGATCTTCGGCTATCACGAATTGCAACCCGAGTGGACGCTGGAGATGGCGCTGCGGCACGTGCTGCCGGAGGACCGCCAGAAGATCCAGGACGCCCACACGCCCGCGGAAGGGAAGACCCAAATGTATGTCGAAGCGCGCGTGCGTCGGGCAGACGGCAGCATCGGCTGGGTCATGTCAACCGGGCGGTTCCAATTTGACGACCGGGGCTGTCCGGTTCGCATGATCGGCGTGTGTGCCGACATCACCGAGCGCAAAGAGGCCGAGGAGGCGGTACGACGGAGCGAGGCGCTGCTGCGGGCCATCACCGATAACAGTCCAGATCCGATCTTCTTGAAGGACCGCGACAGTCGCATGTTGCTGGCCAATCCGGCTACGCTGGCCGCGTTGAGGAAGAGCGCCGCGCAGGTCCTTGGCAAGACCGACGAAGAATTCTATGACGACGCGGAGGCCGGACGGCGGGTGATGGCCAACGACCGCCGCGTCATGGAATCTGGCCAAACTGAAGTGGTGGAGGAAGTGGTGCCGGGTCCGGGCGGCGCGCGCACCTTCCTTTCCAGCAAGACACCCTATCGCGATGCGGAAGGCCGCGTGATCGGGGTCATCGGTGTGGCCCGCGACATCACCGAGCGCAAGCGGGCCGAAGAAGCCCTGCGACTGACGCAAGCATCGGTCGATGGGGCGGCGGAAATGGTCGCCTGGTTCACTCCCGACGGCAAAGTGTATTACGTCAACGATGCAACCTGCCGGACGCTGGGATATTCGCGGGAAGAGCTACTGAAGATGACCGCGCTGGATTTCAGCCCCGGATTCACCCAGGAGCAGTATGAGGAACACTGGCGGGAGGTCAGGAAACGGAAATCCTTTACCGTACAGCCTCTGCACCGCCGCAAAGACGGCAGCACCTACACCGCCGAGGTCCTGGTCAATCACGTCGTGTATGGCGGCCAGGAGTTCCTCTTCGCTTACGGCCGCGACATCACCGAGCGCAAGCGGGCCGAGGAGAAGTTGCGCGACAGTGAAGCGCAGTTCCACGTGCTGACGCAGAACCTGCATTCGGCCGTGGCGCTGATCGATGAGCGTGGAGCGTTCTGCATCGTCAACGCAGCCTTCCGCCGCATGTTCGACATCCCGGAGGACGCCGACATCCTGAACGTCAACAACCGGGATTGGGGGCAATGGCAGGTGTTCGACGAGCACGGCGCGCTGCTGGACGTAGACGAGCATCCCGTGCGGAAGGCGGCCCTGACACGCAGTGCGGTGAACGATCGACTCGTGGCCGTGCAGCCGCCGGCAAACGCCGATCGCAAGTGGCTCCTTGTGACGGCAGAACCCATCCTTGACGCGCAGGGCGGCATCCAGCGGGTGGTCGCCACGTATTATGACATCACCGAGCGCAAGCGGTCGGAGGCGGCGATCCAGGCGTCTTTGCGCGAGAAGGAAGTGATGCTCAAGGAGATTCACCACCGGGTGAAGAACAACCTGCAGGTGATCGCCAGCCTGGTGGATTTGCAGGCCGGAGCCATGAAAGAGCCAGGCCTGCTGGAGATTTTTGCCGACGTGCGGGACCGGGTGCGTTCGATGGCGCTGGTGCATGAGAAGCTTTACCAGTCCGAGAGTCTGGCCGCGGTGAACTTCGCCGACTATATGCAGAGCCTGCTGAGTTACCTGTCCCGCGCGCACGGCGGACCCGGAAACACCATCAAGCTCAACTGCGACCTGCAGCCGGTGGCGCTGTCGGTCGAGAAGGCGGTGCCCTGCGGGCTGATTGTGAACGAGCTGGTGTCCAACGCTTATAAGCATGCGTTCCGTGGGCGTGCGGAAGGGCAGATCACGGCGGCGCTGGGGATGGGTGCGGACGGGCGGGTACGCCTGCGCGTGGGCGATGACGGTGTAGGGTTGCCGGCGGGACTGGACTGGCGGCGGTCCTCCTCGCTGGGGCTGCGGCTGATCCAGTTGTTAGCCGGCCAGTTGCACGCGTCGGTTGCAGTGCACCACGGAAGCGGGACCGAGTTTGAAATTACCTTTGAGTTGGAGAAACGCAGTGAACGAGGCTGATCGGGTGTCTAAAGGCAACATTCTTGTCGTAGAGGACGAGGCGATTGTCGCCGAGGACCTTTCCCAGAAACTCGTCCGCCTGGGCTACAGTGTCAGCGGCGTAACGGCCAGCGGCGCCGAGTCGCTGGCGCTGGCGCGGGAGCGCCGCCCGGACCTGGTGCTGATGGATATTCGCCTCGAAGGACCGATGGATGGGGTGGAAGCGGCGCAGGTGATCCGCCGGGAGTGCGATATTCCAGTGATTTACCTGACGGCCCACTCCGATTCTGCGACGCTGCAGCGGGCCAAGGTGACCGAGCCGTTCGGCTACATCCTCAAGCCCTTCGAGACGCCGCAGTTGGAAACGCAGATCCAGATGGCATTGCACAAGCACCAGGCGGAGCGGGAAGTGCAGCGGCAGCGCGAGTGGCTGCGCGTGACGCTCCAGAGCATCGGCGACGCGGTCATTACGACCGATGCCGCAGGCAAGGTGACTTCCCTGAACCCCGTGGCCGAGGATTTGACGGGATGGAAGATCGCCGAGGCGCTCGACCGGCCACTGCCGGAGGTCTTCAAGATCGTCAATGAGGAGACGCGCCGGCCCGCACCCAACCCCGTGGAGCGCGTGCTGCGCGAGGGCAAGGTGGTGGGGCTGGCCAATCACACGGCGCTGATTTCGCGTGACGGCACCGAGCGGGCTATTGAAGATAGCGCCGCCCCCATCAAGGACGCCCAGGGCCAAATCCTGGGCGTGGTGATGGTATTCCATGATGTCAGCGCGAAGCGGCGTGCGGAAGCGGCGCTGCGCGACAGCCAGCACCGGTTGGCGGCGGCGCTGGAGATCGCACAACTGGGCGTATGGGAGTATCTGCCGGACGCGGCCTGCATTCAATTCGACCAACGCTGCGGCGAAATCTTCGGCAGGGAAGACCAACACGCCATGACCATCGAGCAGTTTCTGGCCTTCGTGCATGAGGAGGATCGCCAGCGCGTGGCCGCCGATATCCACCGCGCCTTGGACCCCGCCGGCGCGGGGCTCTACGACACGGAGTATCGGATTATCAGGCCCGATGGCGCGCCGCGCTGGATTGCCAGCCGCGGCCACGCGATCTTTACCAGCGACCGCCAGGGCAAACGCCTGGTCCGCGCCGTTGGTACAGGCATGGACATCACCGAGCGCAAGCGGGCCGAGGATGAGATCAAGGAAGCCCAACGCCGCGCCGAGCATGCCCGCGGCGTGGCCGAAGCGGCCAGCCGGGCCAAGGACCAGTTCATCGCCGTCCTCTCGCACGAACTCCGCACGCCGTTGACCCCCGCCCTGGCCGCGGTTTCCATGATGGAGGCGGACAATCGCCTGCCGGGTGACACCCGCGAGGACCTGGCGATGGTGCGGCGCAACATCGCCCTGGAAGTGCGCCTTATCGCCGACCTGCTGGATGTGTCGCGCATCATCTCGGGCAAACTCCATCTGGAGAAGCGGCCGATGGACGTGGCCAGCGCCATCCGCGAGGCCGTCCAGATTGTCAGCGGCGATCTGGACGCCAAGGGCCAGACGCTGACCATCGAAAGCAGCGGCGCGGCCTATCTCACGTTCGGCGATGCCGCCCGCCTCCAACAGGTGTTCTGGAATCTCTTGCGCAACGCCAGCAAGTTCGCGCCGCACCGGGGACGCATTGTGATCCGCACGACGGTGGCGCCTGTGGATCATTGCCCCCTGGCGGCCCAGCCCTGCCCGGTGGGCCTGGGAGATTGTCCGCTGCCCCAGGCGGCGGAGGGCGATCCCGGCGCGCCGGGATGCGGAAGCAATCTCACCGTCGAAGTCAGTGACAACGGCAGCGGCATCGCCCCGGAGATGCTGCCGCGGCTCTTCAACGCCTTCGAGCAGGCCGACGAAGCGCGCACCTTCGGCGGGTTGGGTTTGGGCCTGAGCATCTGCAAGGCGGTCGTCGAAATGCACGGCGGCACGATTAGCGCCCACAGCGCTGGGATTGGAAAAGGCGCGACCTTTACGGTGCAACTGCCGATTGCCCAATGCCCCAAGGGCGCGCCATGCGCGGGGGCAGCGCTGCCTGCCAAGGGGACGCCAGAGGCCGGCGGTAACCGGAAGCCGCAGGCGCCGGAGCCGGTGCGGGCGGTGCGCATTTTGCTCGTGGAAGACCATGCCGACACGGCCAGGCTCATGAAGCGTGTGCTCATGGCCGATGGGCACGAGGTGACGCTCGCCGATTCGGTGGCGGCGGGCCTGACGGCTTTGCAGCAGCGCGCTGGAGAACTGGATTTGCTGATCTCGGACCTGGGCCTGCCCGATGGGAGCGGCCACGACCTGATGCGGCAACTGCGGGCGCAGGGCAAGAGCATCCCCGGTATCGCCCTGAGCGGCTTCGGAACGGCGGCAGACATCCAGCAGAGCATGGCCGCCGGCTTCGCCGAGCACCTGGTGAAACCCACCAGTCCGGACTTAGTCGCGGCGGCCATTCAACGAGCAACGGGGTATCGCAATAACCCCTAAGCTGAGCCGGCCACCGCAATCGCTCACGTCCATTATCGCCATCCATTGCCGCTCAACATTGGACGATGACCATTCTGCTGCATACACTCATCAACTGGATTCGAGTGAATGGGCGGGGTGACGCACCGGGTTGGCATGCATAGCGTGCGAAGGACCCGGATACAGCCGGGTTCTTGTTGGGCACCGTCACCGGAGGTTCAAATGGTCAGCCCGGCTAGGAATGCGGATCGGCTACTGGCTATTGCACCCAGCGTGCCGGAACAGGCGGTCGGCGCGGCGCCGGATTGTTATCAGTGGCTGTTTGAATCCGCACCCGACTGCTATCTGGTTCTGGACGCGCAGAGCTACCAAACCGTGGGCGTCACCGATGCCTACCTGCACGCCACGATGACCCAGCGGAGCGCGATCCAAGGCAAGCGGTTATTCGAGGTGTTCCCCAATGAACCCGGCGACTCCCGGGCGGATGGCATAAACAATCTGCTGGCGTCGCTGGAGCGCGTCAAGTCCAGCGGGCAGCCAGACGTCATGGCGGTGCAACGCTACCCGATCCGCCAGCCCGACCGCCAAGCTCCCTTTAAGGAGCGCTGGTGGAGCCTCATCCACTCGCCGGTCCTGGCGCCGGATGGCAGGATTAGATACATCATCCATCGCGTGGAGGATGTGACGGCGTATATGGGTGCAATCGCAGGTGGGCGTGGGGAGCACCTTTCATTTCACCTGGCCCAAAGTCCGCCCCGAGCTTTCGCCGGCGCTATAAACAACGCGGTCGAGTGGTGCGTGGCTGTAAGGAAGATCGACATGGTCAAGCCGGTGGATTACCTGCAATTTGTCGAGGTACTCCGCACCGTCAATATCTACTGGACCATAAGTGAATTGCCATGAGTAAGTCGGCCAAACTGCTGTATATTGAGGACGACGAGCTGGAACGGCGTGCGTTCCTGCGGCTGATCCACGCAAGGGGTCTGCCGTGGGAGGTCGCGCCGGCCGCGACCCTGGCCGAGGCCCGCGCCCACCTGGCAGCCGCGCATTTCGATGTTATCGTGACCGACTATCACCTGGCCGATGGCAACGCGATAGAACTTTTTGACCTGGCGCAGGACATCCCGTTTGTGCTGGTGACCGGCACGCTGGAGGAGCAATTGGCGCTGCGCACCCTGGAGCGCGGGGCGGATGATTATCTGGTGAAGGATGTGGAGGGCCGTCACCTGGACGCCCTGCCGTTTGCGGTCGAAAAGGCCCTCTATCGGAAAGCCATTCACGAAAAGGAGCGGCAACTGGCGTGCGAACTCCAGGAGAGCGAGCAGCGCTATCGGTTACTGGTCGAGAGCATCCCTGATCATGCCGTGATCCTGCTGGACACCCTGGGGTCCATCCGGGCCTGGAATCGCGGAGCCCAACACGTTTTTGGCTGGACAAAGGAACAGATCATCGGCCAATCCGTGGAGGTGCTATTCACGGCGGAAGATCGGACGGCAGGCGAACCTGGCCGAGAATTGGCCCACGCCCGGCAGGAGGGACATGTGGCCGCCGCGCGCTGGTGCGTCCGCAAGGACGGGACGCGTTTCTACGCCACGGGTTCGATCGCGCCGATGCGGGACGCGGCCGGTGAGATCCACTCCTATGTCAAGGTTGCCGCCGATGCGACGCGCCAGAAACTCGCGGAGCGCGTGCTGGAAACCAGTGAACGCCTGCTGCGCGGGCCGCCGGGCCCGGGTAAACGCAAAGAGCCCATAGAACTGGTGCCCGCCCAGCGTTCGCGCCTGAGTCGCTATGGCGCGGCGGTGGGCAGCAGTATCGCGGCCCTGGGCCTGCTGCAAGTCATGGAACCGCTCTACAACTACTCAGCGCCGCCGCTGGTACTGGTGATCCTGGCGGTGGCCGCCGCCGCCTGGTGGGGTGGCCTGGGGTCGGGCCTGGTCGCGACGGCGTTATGTACGCTGGTGGCGTGGTGGGCATTTGTGCCGCCGCGGCATAGTTTCGCCATCGCCAACACGGCCGAGGGCTCCCGGCTGGTCTTGATGTTTTTCAGTTCTGTGGCAGTCAGTGCCATGGCAGAAGCCCTCCACCGGGCCAGCGGCCGACAACGCCTCAACCTGGCACGGTTGGCCGTGGAAATGCAGGAGCGGCGCAACATGGAGGAGCAGTTGCGGGAACAGGCGGTACTGCTGGACCTGGCGCACGACGCCATCATTGTGTGGGACACGGCCGGCAAGGTCACGTTCTGGAATCAAGGGTCCCAGCAGACCTATGGATGGACGGCCGAGGAGGCCATGGGTCGGGTCATCCACGACCTGTTACAGACGCGTTTTCCCAAACCGTTGGGCGAACTCCGCGTGGAGGTGGTGGAGAGGGGCGGTTGGGAGGGGGAGTTGATCCACAGGCGGAAGGACGGCCAAGAAATGGTGGTGGCCAGCCGCTGGGCGGTGCAGCGCGACAAAGAGGGACACCAGAAGGGTGTTTTGGAGATCAACCGTGACATCACGCAGCGCAAGGCGGACGAAGCTGCCCTGCGGGAAAGCGAGCACCGCTATCGCACCCTGTTTGAGTCGATGGACGAGGGGTTTGCTTTGTGCGAAATGATCTTCGACGCCGCGGGGAGCGCCGCGGATTTTCGCTTTCTGCGGGTGAACCCGACCTTTGCACGGTTGACGGGGCTGGCTGTCGAACAGGTGGTCGGGCAGCGGGTGCGCGAGGTCATTCCGAAGCTGGAGGCACGCTGGTTTCAGGTTTATGAAAGGGTGGTGCGCACGGGGGAATGCGCGCGGTTTGTCGACAGCGCTGCCGCCTTGGGACGCTATTACGAGGTGTACGCTTACCGGCCGGCGGCGGGACAATTTGCGGTGGTGTTCAGCGACGTGACGACCCGGATCAAGGCCGAGGCGGAATTGGCCGCCGCCAAGGCCACCGCGGAAGCCGCCAATAGAGCCAAGGACCAGTTCCTGGCGGTGCTCTCGCACGAACTGCGGAACCCGCTGACGCCGGTGCTGGCGGCCTCGGCCATGCTGCGCGAAAACCCGGGGATGGACGCCGACACGCGCGACGCGCTGGAGATGATCCACCGCAACGCCGAGTTGGAGGCCCGCCTGATCGACGATCTGCTGGATCTGACGCGCATTGCCCGCGGCAAGGTGGAACTGCGGCGCCATCCCGTGACGCTGGAGAGTATCCTGAAGCATGCCGTGGAAGTTTGCCGGCCGGATATCGAGGCGCGGAAACTGCATTTTGGCGTGGACATGCCGGAGGGCTCCTACATGCTGGAGGCCGATGCGGCGCGCTTGCAGCAGGTGTTCTGGAATCTGCTGAAGAACTCCATCAAATTCACGCCGGTGGGCGGGTGCGTGGGCATACGCGTCCGCCGCGACGAGGGCGGTTTCGTCGGCATTGATGTCAATGACGCCGGCGTAGGCATTGAGCCCGAGGCTCTCCAGCGGATTTTTAACCCCTTTGAGCAGGAAGAACGCGGCGTCACCCGTCAGTTCGGGGGTTTGGGCCTGGGCTTGGCCATCAGCAAGGCCATGGTGGAGATGCATGGCGGCACCATCGCCGCCCACAGCGAAGGCAAGGGTAAGGGGGCCACGTTCCGCGTACGTTTGCCGTTGATCACAGCCCCAACGGCGCCGGCAACCGAAGTCGCGGCGGGTCCACCCGCGGCGGGTGCGCCAGTCGGGCCGCGCCGTGCCTTACGGATTCTGTTGGTCGAAGATCATGGCGATACGGCGCGGATCATGAGCCGCCTGCTGCGGGCCCAAGGGCACGCGGTGGAACATGCCGCCGACGTGGCCACGGCCTTGCGTTTGATTCAAGAGCAATCGTTTGACTTGCTGGTCAGTGATCTGGGCCTGCCCGATGGCACCGGCCTGGATATCATGCGCAATGTGCGCCAGCGTGGGCTGGACTGGCCGGCCATCGCCCTGAGCGGTTATGGCCAGGAGCAGGATGTGCAGCGGAGCCGGGACGCGGGCTTTGCCGCCCATGTTACCAAGCCGGTGGATTTCCCGACGATCACCGGCGTAATCCGGCGTGTCACCGAGGGGACGATTCCGCAGCGCGGTACTGAAGGTCAAAGAAACGCTGAACCAGACCCGCGGCGGCGTTCAGATATCCCCATGGCTGATAATATTCGTTGATGGAATCCACGGCCGAAGTGGCCGCCACGATGGCCTTGAGCCCGCTTGGTGCTCCCCGGGACTTCGGCCTGGATTTGGTGCGGGGAGTGCCGGCCCGCGACATGCGGGGCACAGGGACCAGGAAGCCCTGGCGTCGCTTGGCCCCCCCCGCCCCCTGGGGCCTTGAGCCCCTCACCGCAACCTGCCCCCCCGGCTGGTCCTTCCCGTCTCGGCCAAACATTCGTGAAAATCGAATTTCCTTTCAGCCAGCCGCCGTAGAACACGCAGGCCTGACCGCCCCTGTTCGCCATC
>Ga0316217_10000691_pt1 | contig 46712 bp, 43 predicted proteins | sample 1anoAmetaG_FD_203633 | JGI IMG/M metagenome (GOLD analysis project Ga0316217, IMG submission 203633) | Freshwater microbial communities from Trout Bog Lake, Wisconsin, USA - 1anoA | ecosystem: Environmental > Aquatic > Freshwater > Lake > Hypolimnion/Profundal zone | place: USA: Wisconsin...
TGGAGTATCAGCAGTACAAGGAGGCCGGCATGGTCATCGGCGCCAGGGCGCTCCTGGGGCGCGAGGTCTTTGCACGCACCTCTCCGGACCCGGCGCTGTCCGTGGCCCGTAGTGAAGAGGGGCCGCTTGAGGTGTCGCTCTTTGAGCTTGTCGATGCCTTCCGGGCTCTGCTGGCGCGCATTCCGGCGGAAAGTTTCCACGACGTAGCTCCCGGCGACTCCCTCAGCATAGCCGACTGCATCAATGAAATCCTTTCCCTGCTTCAGGAACGTGATACACTTCAATTTGATGAGCTTGTAAGGGACGAACAGACCCGTGAACGTATCATTGTCACCTTTCTGGCCATACTGGAACTTTGCCGCCTCAAGTTGATCCGCATCTTCCAAAACGAAGAATGCGGCGCCATCTGGTTCGTTCCCGCAGTAGCGCCGGAACAGGCTGATGTTGACATCGAAGCTGCTCACTCTATCGCTTAAAGGAGGAAGACATGCTGAAGGAGTTCAGGGAATTCGCACTAAAGGGCAACGTGATCGACCTGGCGATCGGTATCATCATCGGTTCAGCCTTCACCAAGGTGGTTCAATCACTGGTTAACGATATCATCATGCCCCCGATCGGACTGCTGGTCGGCAAGGTTGATTTTTCTTCCCTGTTCTGGAATCTTTCCGGGAATACCTACCAGACGCTGGCCGAGGCCAAAAAGGCCGGAGCCGCAACCATCAACTATGGACTGTTCATCAACAACATCGTTGATTTCACGATCATGGCCTTTGTGGTTTTCCTCATGGTCAGGCAGATCAACCGTCTGAAACGTGAGGAGGCTCCCCCGCCGGTCACCACCAAGGAATGCTCCTTCTGCCTGTCAAAGATCCCGCTGGCGGCGACCCGTTGCCCACAATGCACGTCAACGCTCTGACGTCTTCCATGAAACTCAGGAACGTCTAACATGTCTTTGCCCGCCATTATCGAAAGCATCATCTTTGCCGCCGATTCGGCACTTTCCCTGGATCGGCTCTGCGAGATGCTGCCGGAATACGAACGCAGCGCCATCAAAGCCGCCTTGACCGAACTGGTTGAATTTCACGAGGGGCGGGGAGGGGGCTTCGGCCTCTCGGAGGTGGCAGGCGGCTGGCAGTTCAGAACCAGCCCGGCGCTGCAGGAATACGTCGTCCGTCTCATAAAGACCAGGACCGCCAAATTCTCCCAGTCGGCCCTGGAGTCTTTGGCAATCATCGCCTATCGCCAACCGATCACCAGGGCCGAGGTCGAGCACTTGCGGGGGGTTGATTGCGGCGGCGTCCTCAAAACGCTCTTGGAAAAGAGATTGATCAAGATCCTTGGCAAAAAGGATATTCCCGGCCGGCCTCTTATCTACGGAACATCTAAAGAATTTCTTGAAGTATTCGGTCTTAAGGATCTGAAAAGTCTGCCGACCTTACGAGAGATTCAATCTCTTGGCGAAACGCCGCAGTTTGAACGCCAGGAGGAATTGCCGCTGGAACCGGGCGAGACAGCTTTGGTTGAAGGTTCGCTTCCCTTTGATGAATAACTTAATGATTTAAATGTCGTTTCCAGATTCTTGATTACAGGAGGTACGCCATGCAACGTCATGCAGCAGTTGCCGGACAGTTCTATCCTGGTACCCTGGAACAGCTTCAAAGTGCCCTATCAGGGCTGATCCCGACCGTGTCGGAAAAAAAGCGTGTCCTGGGAATCGTAGCGCCCCATGCGGGTTACATCTATTCCGGCGCCATTGCCGGCAAAGTCTACGGCCAGATAGCCGTTCCTTCCGTTGTTCTGATCATAGGCCCCAATCATCATGGGGTTGGCGCCGCGGCCGCCCTCTATCCGGAGGGAGAATGGCTTACCCCACTCGGCAGGATCGCCGTCAACCAGCGCCTCAATAAGTTGCTGCAAAACCATATTCCTTTCGTGGAACTCGACAGTAGCGCCCATCGTCTCGAACACTCCCTTGAGGTACAGGTTCCCTTTATTCAGCATCTGCGTTCCGATGCCACCATGTCCGCTCTCTGTCTCGGCCACGGCGATTTTGCCGCCGTACAGGAGATAGGTTTTGGTGTTGCCGCGGCCATACGTGAATTTGGCGAGGATGTGCTGCTGGTCGCCAGTTCGGACATGACCCACTACGAATCGGCCGACTCGGCCAGGCGCAAGGACGAGCTGGCTTTGGCGCGGGTGCTGGCCTTTGATCCGGAGGGATTGATGACTATCTGTCGCAACGAACAAATCACCATGTGCGGGGTGATTCCGACAGCGGTCATGCTGGTGGCGAGCCGCGAGTTGGGAGCCACGCAGGCCGAGCTTGCATCCTATGGAACAAGCGGGGATGTTACCGGAGATAAGCGCCAGGTGGTGGGATATGCGGCTGTTTCGGTATGGTAGTCGGGTTTCCCTCCGCAAAATGTTCTTTTCCCGCCCATGCGGCGTCAATCCTCTGCCGCCTTCACGGTTTAACCAGCAAACTGACTAGTTCATACCTCCCCTTATCTTATCCCTCTCCCTCTGGGAGAGGGTGGCCAAAGGCCGGGTGAGGGGCTCTCTGACTTGACTTGAATAAATGAGAAGTGTCAGTTTAGGGCGCTGAAGTCGCTTTATGGAGGCGATCTCAGGACGATTCGAAGACCCTTCTTTCGGATCGGAAGCGGCTGTTTTCTCATCCGGGGCGTCGCGGCGCCCTGGCACCACAAGACATCCCTAAATCACTTACAACGACTAAACACACGGGACACTTGCTGTATCCAATTGACAGCGGCTCATTTGAAGTGTATACAGTATGCATTTTAACAAGTGAAACCGGCTTGCTGAGGCAAAACCGAACGCAGTATATATCAAAGGAGGATGTCAGATGATCGAAGCCTATCTAGCCCATGAGAAAGAACGGGCAGCCCAGGGAATCCCCGCATTGCCGCTCACACCGGAACAGACCGGCGAACTGTGCAAATTGTTGGTCAAGCCTCCCAAGGGTAAGGAAACCTTCCTGCTGGACCTGATTACCAACCGCGTCTCTCCGGGCGTTGACCCGGCCGCCAAGGTCAAGGCCGAATTCCTGGCCGAAATCGTCACCGGCAAGAAAAAATCCCCCCTGATCGATGCGCTCGCGGCCATCAAGATGCTGGGCACGATGATCGGCGGCTACAACGTAGCCCCGCTGGTTGCGGCCCTGAAAGACAAAAAGCTGGCCGACGCTGCCGCCACCGCGCTCTCCCATATCACCCTGGTATATGACGCCTTCGACGAGGTCGCCGCCATGGCCAAGGCCAAGAACGCCGCAGCCGCCAAGGTGCTCCAGTCCTGGGCAGACGCCGAGTGGTTCACCAACCGCAAGGGCGTTCCCGAGACCATCAAGGTCAAGGTCTACAAGGTTGAGGGCGAGATCAACACCGACGACTTCTCCCCGGCCGGAGACGCCTGGAGCCGCCCCGACATCCCTCTGCACTCCCTGGCCATGGGCAAGACCCGCTTCAAGGACGGCCTCGCCACCATAGCCAAGTTCCGCAAGGACGGATATCAGGTGGCATTCGTGGGCGACGTGGTCGGTACCGGCTCATCCAGGAAATCGGCCTGCAACAGCGTGCTGTGGGCCATCGGCGACGAGATCCCCTGCGTGCCCAACAAGAAGACCGCCGGCGTGATCATCGGCGGCGTCATCGCCCCGATCTTCTTCAACACCGCCCAGGATTCCGGCGCCCTGCCGCTCAAGGCCGATGTGACCGGCATGAAGACCGGCGACGTTATCGTGATCGACACCAAGAATGGTGTCATCACCGACGAAAAAGGGAAGAAAGTCCTCTCCCAGCTGACCATCGCCCCCAACACCGTGCCCGATGAATTTCGCGCCGGAGGCCGTATCCCTCTGATCATCGGCCGCGCCGTCACCGACAAGGCCAGAAAAGCGCTGGGCCTCAAGCCGACCACGGTCTTTACCCTGCCGGTCAATCCCAAGCCTAAGGCCAAGCAGGCATTCTCCCTGGCCCAGAAGATGGTGGGCCAGGCCTGCGGCGTTGCCGGCATCCTGCCCGGCACGGCCTGCGAGCCCAAGATGACCACGGTCGGATCCCAGGACACCACCGGCCCCATGACCGCCGACGAATTGAAGGAGTTGGCCTGCCTCAAGTTCCAGGCCCCCATGTTCATGCAGTCCTTCTGCCACACCGCCGCCTATCCCAAGCCGGCCGACGTCAAGATGCACAAAACCCTGCCCGACTTCATTGCCGAGCGCGGCGGCGTGGCCCTGCGCCCCGGCGACGGCGTGATCCATTCCTGGCTGAACCGCCTGCTGACCCCGGACACCGTCGGCACTGGCGGCGACTCCCACACCCGCTTCCCAATCGGCATCTCCTTCCCGGCCGGTTCCGGTCTGGTTGCCTTTGCCGGCGCCATGGGTTTCATGCCGCTTGACATGCCCGAATCCGTCCTGGTGCGCTTCAAGGGCAAGTTCAACCCCGGCATCACCCTGCGCGATGCGGTTAACGCCATTCCCTACTGGGCCATCAAGCAGGGCCTTTTGACCGTGCCCAAGAAGAACAAGATCAACATCTTCAACGGCCGTATCCTGGAGATGGAAGGCCTGCCCGAACTGACCGTGGAGCAGGGCTTCGAACTGACCGACGCCGCTGCCGAGCGTTCGGCTGCCGCCGGCTGCATCCAGCTCTCCGAAACGTCGGTTGCGACCTACCTCAAGTCCAACGTGGCCCTGATGAAGAAGATGATCGCCGACGGCTATTCGGACAAGAAAACCCTGCAAAACCGCATCAAGGCGGTTGAGACATGGCTCAAGAAGCCGAGCCTTCTGAAAGCCGACAAGGGTGCCGACTATGCAGCCGTGATCGAGATCAACCTGGCCGACATCAAGGAGCCGATCCTGGCCTGCCCGAACGACCCGGACGACGTCAAGCTGCTCTCCGAGGTCAAGGGAACCAAGATCCAGGATGTTTTCCTCGGTTCATGCATGACCAACATCGGCCACTTCCGTGCAGCTGCCGAGATCTGGCGCGGCAGCAAGTTCAACCCGGATGTCCGCACCTGGATCTGCCCGCCGACCCGCATGGATCAGGCCCAGCTCAAGGACGAAGCCTACTTCTCGGTCTACAGCGCCTTCGGCGCACGTCTCGAGATTGCCGGATGCTCGCTCTGCATGGGCAACCAGGCCCGTGTACCCGACGGCGTCAACATGTTCTCCACCTCGACCCGCAACTTCGATGACCGTATCGGCAACGGCGCGAAGGTCTTTCTCGGATCGGCCGAACTGGGCGCGGTAACGGCGCTCATGGGCCAACTGCCCACGCCGGCCGAGTACATGAAGATCTACAAGGAAAAGATCGAGCCGAACAAGGAGAAGATCTACAAGTATCTGCAGTTCGACGAGATGCCTGAGTATAAGTAAGGCATTATGATGAAGAGCTTGAGGCCTAAAAGCTGATGGCGTACAATGCCCCCCCTCCAAGTTTACCTTGGCGGGGGGGCATTGTTTTTAGCATTATCAGGGAGCTTTTTGAGAGGTTGTTTCGGATGAAATAGGGTATGGATAAGAATCAAGTAAACTGTTACGAATTACCCGATTGAACATCATTCCTCGCGGCGCCGCAACCTCAGCACAAACAAGTAGATAATCAGCAGAAAAGGCAAGGTTGAAAAGGAAGCCGCCAGGTTGCCTGCAAAGAGCTGCCAGGTGGAGAAAGCAACAAGTCCGAGGACAAAAACAAGAAGAAGGGTAACGCCTAATCTATAATTCATGGGGTCCATTGATGCGACGTGAGTCGCCAGTTATTTTATTGCACGCCTCATAGTGATAGCACAGCGCCGGCAGAAGCACAAAACCATTTTATTTGATAGAGCCATCCCTGGCACATACGGCTCCTCTTCAATTCACTCTCCCTTCTCACCCTTGAGCAAGGGGATGTGATCTGATGAAGCCCAGAGCGCAGGTCCGGACAATGGATATCCCGTCTCATCCTCTTCGGTGTTTCCAAGACAAGCATATTACAGTGGAAAAACTTGGCCTTTCTTGCTTTTTTAAAGGCGCATCAGGTATACTTCATGTCGGGCTGATGGTGAGAGTTCACAGGTGGTTGACATATTCACGATCAACAGGTCCGTTTGGACTGGAAACCTAAGAGGAAACCACTCTTCCTGAATATGGAAAGCCCGCTTTTGTTGCGGGCTTTCGTGCTTCTTGAACAACCATGGAATGAATCGCTGCCTACCAAGGCCAAAGACGCTGTAAGGCCCTATGTTTATTGGCTATCTTGACTTTTTTGAGGAGTTTGTAATTGCAGATTGTATTCGGTATCGATTTCGGGACCACCAATTCGGCTTTGTCGATTTACAGGAACGATTCGGTTGAGGTTGTTGCCGTGGAGGGCAACGACAGTAGCGGGAAATTGATGCGCTCGGTGCTCTATTTTAACGAGGAAAATGAGATCCATGCCGGCCAGGAGGCCATTCGCCAGTATGTGAACGATGGTGCCAGCGGGCGTTTCATGCAGTCGATCAAGACATTTTTGCCTAACACCAGTTTCGACAGCACCGAGGTGTTCGGCAGACGTTATGCCATCGATGACTTGGTGGCGATCATCCTGAGGAAGATCAAGGCTCGGGGCGAGGCGCATGTGGGGTGCCCCGTGGAGAGCGTGGTCTTGGGGCGGCCGGTGGTGTTTTCCGAGGATGCCGCCAAGGATGCCGTTGCCGAACAGCGTCTCGAACGGGCCGCCCGCAAGGCAGGTTTCAAGAATATCTGGTTCCAGTATGAGCCGGTCGCGGCGGCGCTCGCCTTTGAGGAGACGCTGCAGGCCGGACAGGAACGGATCGTGTTTATCGGCGATTTCGGCGGAGGCACATCGGACTTCTCGGTGATCCGCGTCAAAGGGGGCGCTTTTGCCCGCTCAGACCGCCGTAGCGACGTGCTTTCCCTGGGTGGCGTCTATGTGGCCGGGGACAAGTTCGATTCCCAGATCATGTGGGACAAGGTGGCGCACCATTTCGGACGTTATGCCCGCTACAAGACCATGGGCAAGGATGAATGGGTCAATGTTCCAAAGAGCATCATCCATACCCTCTGTCAGTGGCACCGCATCCCGCTGTTGCGGTCACGCAAGACCAGGGAGCATATCCGGGTGATCAAAGGGACCACCGATGACCGCAAAGCCATCGAGCACCTGGAGAACATCATCAGTGACAATTACGGGTTTTTCCTGTTCCAGGCCATTGAAAAGGCAAAATGCGAACTTTCCGAACAAGAACAGGCCCTGATCGGCTTCAGGGAGCGGGATCTGTGCATCAGCGAGGAGATCGGCAAGGGGGAGTTCGAGAAGATCAACGGGGAAAATCTTCGGCAGATCGCGGAGTGCATCGATGAGGTAGTGGCACGTTCCGGTCTCACCGAGGCGCAGATGGATACGGTGTTTCTGACCGGTGGCACATCAAGGATCCCCAGCATTCAGGCTCTCTTTACCGAGCGCTTTGGCCGGGACAAGCTGGACCATCGGGACGCATTCACCAGCGTCGTCCATGGCCTCGGTTCCAGCGTCCCGCTCTTTGTCCGATAAAACCGATTGCCGTTCGATCGGCAACAGTCCACACATCGGAGCGCTGATGAAGAGCTTTGCCCTTTTCACGGATGTGAGCCTGAATCCTCAGCGCAAGCTGGGTGTGGGAGGTTTTATACTGATTCCAATGTCTTTCCTGGAGGCGAAACCGGATGACATCGTGCTCGACGACGTGTCGGCGCGACTTGAAATCAAAAGGTTTGCGGAGACGTCATCCACAACACTCGAAGTTCAGACCGTACTGTGGGCGCTGGAATTTTTTGAAAAAAATCTCGCCGGCCCTGCTGGTGTGGATCTGCGGATCTATACCGATTCGCAGTGCGTTGCCGGACTGTTGGAGAGAAGGTCCGGACTGGAACGGAATAGTTTTATTGCGAAACGATCAGGGCGCTCTTTAAGCAATGCGCCTCTTTATCGCGCTTTTTATGCGGCATATGACCGGTTGGGCTTTCAGGTCATCAAGGTATCCGGGCACTCCCGCACCTGTTCCCACGATACCATCCATCGGACCTTTTCGCATGTAGATCAACAGGTGAGGAAAGCGTTGGCAATTTGGCTGGATTCACCGGATCACAACACTTGTCTGCCTATCGGTTCATAGCACCACAAAACAAATGAAAAGGAGACACACGCCATGGCAATGACCGTTGAAATCAGGGACAACAAGCTCTGTATCGAGATCGACCTGGAGAAACCGACCCCTTCGGCCTCCGGCAAGACCATGGTAGTGGCCAGCACCCGCGGCAATGCCGTCACTACCGCCGAAGTGGACGGCAAGCCGGTAACCATCGGCCTGAACGCATACATCAAACCGTAAACCGAATGGGATGGCAGGTCTACATCATCCTTTGTTCCGACAACACCCTCTACACCGGGATCACCACGGATATGGAACGGCGATTCCGCCAACATGCGTCTGGAACCGGTGCCAAATATTTCCGGGGGCGGGAACCGGTGCGGGTGGTTTATCTGGAGCATAACCACAGCCGTTCGTCCGCAGCCTGCCGGGAAGCCGGGATCAAGGCCATGGAGCGAACCGAGAAGTTGAATCTGATATCGACGGGCGCTACGTTGCAAAATGATTGAGTCGACACATGCGGTCTTGAGATATCCGTTTATTGTGCTATCGTCTCGTTATACAATTCAGAACCTGACACGTCAGGCAAACAATAAGGAGGCATAACCTATGAAGAAGAGTCTTGTCACAGCCACACTGGTCACGGTCGGAGCCTTTGCCATCAGCGCACAGGCGGACATGGGAGGGAAGGTTAACGCCAAGGCGGAGTTCGAGAGGCACTGCGCCGTATGCCATCCGGGCGGAACCAACATCATCAACAAGCAAATGCCACTCAATAAGGCAGCTCTTAAGAAAAACGGCATCAAGAGCTGGAAGGACATCGTGGGAAAGATGCGCAACCCCGGGCCCGGGATGACCAAGTTTGACACCAAGACAATACCCGATCAGGAAGCAAAGGCCATAGCCGAATATATCCTGAAAACATTTTAAGTTCCTGGCGCCGCTATCTTTGCGCCAAGAGAACATGAAATGAAACAATTCTGGAGGACGTCATGTTGCGACAGATCCTGATTGCGGGAGTCCTTGTCTGCTGTGCAGCCTCCGCCGAGGCTGCCGTGAAGACCAAGGTCATCGAATACAAACAGGGAGATACGGTGCTGGAGGGGTATCTGGCCTGGGACGACGCCAAAACGGGCAAGCGCCCTGGGGTCTTGGTGGTGCATGACTGGACCGGGGTTGGCCCCTACGTGAAAAAACGTTCCGAGATGCTGGCAAGAATGGGCTATATGGCCTTTGCCGCCGATATCTACGGCAAGGGGGTCCGTCCATCAAACCCAACCGATGCCGCCAAGGCAGCTGCCATCTATAAGGATAACCGGCCGCTTATGCGTGCCCGTGCCAGGGCCGGACTGGATGTCTTGAGAAGCCAGAAGCTGGTCGATCAGAATCGTCTTGCCGCCATCGGGTATTGTTTTGGCGGTACCGCAGTACTTGAACTGGCCCGGGACGGCGCTGATCTCAAAGGCGTCGCCAGCTTCCACGGAGGTCTTGCCACGCCAAAGCCGGAGGATGCCCGGCACATCAAGGCAAAGATCCTGGCAATGCATGGCGCTGATGATCCCTACGTAAAGCCGGATGAGGTCGCTGCCTTCCAGCAGGAGATGCGCGCCGCCAAGGTGGACTGGCAGTTCATCACCTATGGCAATGCCGTGCACAGCTTCACCAACCCAGAGGCCGGAACAGATAACAGCAAGGGTGCAGCCTACAACGAAAAGGCCGACAAGCGCTCGTGGGAGGCTATGAAGTTGTTTTTTGCGGAGATTTTCAAGTAGGCTTCGGTTTGCCGGTATGCCACATGCTACAGCTCACATACAAAAGCCGCTCCCGTTGCCGAGAGCGGCTTTTGCCATTTATTAAGCGTGGTTTGATTCTTATTTGTGTATGCACGCCCGGTTGCCTACCCTGTTTTGCACTGTCTGGGCAATCGTCCGCACCTCTTGGCACTTGGAGTGATGCGAAGCACTTTCGAGCTGACGCCTTATGTCGACCGGAATGGCCCCTTCCTGCATGAAGACGTTGACGTCGCTTCCTTTTGTTATCCGGAGTGAACCTGAATAATCAACCTTAAGGCCGTCGCTATATTCGCATTTCATGATCTGGTACCTCCCTTTCTTAGGTATAATTATGTCATATCCTTCAAGGAAAGGCCATCTCCCGCCAAGTAGGAAACGCCTTTGCACTCCTTGCGGTTCTCAAAAGGCAATTAGTGGTTTTCTGGACGAGCAGGTCTTAATCCTTCAGACACAACATATTCATTAACCGGTACTTGCAAGAATATAAATTTGTTTTAATAATTTTAAAAGTTGTTGAATGTTGTTTGATTTTTGTGTAAACATTGTAAAACATCTTAATGAAAGTACGAGATTCTATTATGAACTATCTTCAGGATCTTTATCTTCGGCTCTCCATCAAGATGCGGATCGGCCTGCTCTGTGTCTGTTACAGCATCTGCATGGTTGCCATATCCATCCTGGCCCGCTCCGATTCATGGACCGTCCGATGGGGATCTTTGGGGCTCTTTATCGTCCTGGGCTTCATCTTCGGAATTCTGAATATCCTGGGGATCAGCAGTTCGATCGCACGGGTTATCGCATACCTTCAGACCATGGCCGGCGGTGATCTCACCCAGAATATCGTTGCCAAGCGCAACAATGAAATCAGCCTCATTATCAAGACGTTAGCCGAGTTGCAGAAAAACATGCGCTCCATGATCTCCGCGATTCAATCAACATCCGAGGGATTGACCAAGGCGGCCGGAGATCTGCGTCGGACCTCTGAAGATATGGCGGGGGGCGCCGAACAGGCGGTGGGGCAGTCGGCATCCGTGGTGAATGCGGTCGAAGACCTCACGTCGGTCAGTGCGGATATTGCCAGGAACTGCCAGTTCATGTCCGATAAGGCGAAGGAGACAAAGGTATCCACGATGGATGGCGAGCGGACCATAGAGTCCATGTCCCGCATGATGGCGGAGATCGGGACGCTGGTCAGCGATACGACGCTTGCAGTCGAGTCCCTGGGTAATAATTCCCAGCAGATCGGCGAGATCGTGGGAACCATCGAGGATATTGCCGACCAGACCAACCTTTTGGCTTTGAATGCGGCCATAGAAGCGGCGCGTGCCGGCGAACAGGGCCGCGGGTTCGCCGTGGTGGCGGATGAGGTCAGAAGCCTGGCAGTGCGCACGACAACGGCTACGCAGCAGATCCACAAGATCATCGAGGTGCTGCAGAGCGACGTAAAAAACGTCGTGGAGTCCATGGGCCAGAGTTCGCGGAGTGTCAAGAACGGTGAGCAGGGGGTTCAGCTTTCCGACAGGGCGATAACGGAAATCAAGTCCCACATCGAGATCCTGACCGACAGCGTGGCCCAGATAGCGACCGCTATCGAGGAACAGTCAGCCACCACTGCAAGCGTCAGAAACAACATCCTGGCGATCAACGGCGTCATCGACAACGTTTCCCACGGCACCAGGGAGACAGATCAGGCTGCCTCCAGCCTGACGGATTCTGCTATGGAACTCAGGACCATGGCGAGCAAATTCCGCGTTTAACGCGACCTTATGACTTAACGAAGCCGGATGGGAACGCTATGGCTGCGTTCCCCATCAGACAACCTCTTTCAATTCCTCGATCAGACCCTTCAGGAAATCATAGCCCTTTTGCCAGAAATCCTCGGCACCGATGTCGATACCCGCCAGACGGGCAGTGTCTGCCGGCGACAGCGCGCCCCCGGATTCCAACAGAGAACGATAACCTGGCTTGAAGTCTTCACCCTCTTCACGGTATTTCTGGAACAGCGCCAATACCAGCAGTTCGGCAAAGGTGTAGGAATAACAGTAAAAGCGGCTGTGGATGAAATGGCTGATGTAACTCCATCCCCAACGATAGGCAGGGATCGGCTCCACGGCGTCGCCGAACAGTTTGCCGTTCTCCTCCAGCCAGATCTCCGCGATCCGGTCATTGGACAAAAGGCCTGCTTGCCGTTCATTGTGCAGGCGCAGCTCGAAACGGGTCAGCACGGTTTGACGGAAGGTGGTGGCGATGATGTCTTCGATCTTGGCGCACAACAACGATTTGCGCACCGTTGGATCGGTTTCGCGTTCAAGCAGCATCCGGGTCAAGAGCATCTCTCCGAAAACCGATGCGGTTTCGGCCAGGGGCAGCGGGGCGTGGTAGTTGAGCATGCGCTGTTTTCCGGCAAGGACAAAGTGCAGGCCATGACCCGCCTCGTGGGCGATGGTGGCCAGGTCGCGCAGGGTGCCGGTATAGTTTAAAAGGAGAAATGGCGGGGTGTGCGGCGAAATCCCCATGGCAAAGGCGCCGCCAGACTTGCCCGTGCGCGGCAGTACGTCCACGCGGCGCTCGTCAAAGAAGGCACCGACTATGCGGCCGAAATCCGGGTCGTACTGGGTGTAGGATGAAACGACCATGTCGCGGGCCTCTTCAAAGGCGTACTGCTTCTCCGTTTCAGCCACCGGGGCATACATATCGCAGTTGCGGATCCTGTCCATGCCGAGCATCCTGGCCTTGAGGCGGAAATAGTCCTGGGCAAGGCCGTAGTTAGCCTCGGTCACACTCATCAGGTGTTCCACCGCCTCGTCCGGGATCTCGTTGCCGATGTTCGTTGGCTGCATCGGCATGGCATAGCCGCGCAGTTCCATCTCCTGTCCGTGGTCAAGGGCCATGTTGTTGAACACGGAATTAAAGACGATGCCGTGCTCGCCGTGGCGCTCCAGAAAGGTGGTCTGTGCCCGGAAACGCACGTCGGCCGACGGATGGTGCAGCAGCGAGAGCAGTTCCTCGCCGGTAAAATCGCGCTCCTCGCCGTCCAGTTCCATCCGGTAGCTAAAGGATGCCGACAGTTCGTCGAAAAGCTTGGTGAAGGCGTTCACGCCGGTCAGATCCTTGCGGGTCAGGAGCCGCTCCTCGTTTTCCTTGAGGGTGTAGGGGCGGAACTTGCGGATGCCCTTCAGGAAGTGGCCATAAGGGGCCGCTCCAGGCAGGTTGCAGAGCGATTCAAAGCTCCGGTCGTCCAGGTTCATCAACTCCAGGTCGAAGAACAGCAACTGCTGCGACAGGCTGCTGCCCAACTCCGAACAGCGCTGCGCCAGGGCACGGTTGGTCTCGTTGCCGGAATCCGCGGCAAACAGCAGGTGCGCGTAACAAAACGGCTTGGCCATGCGCTCCTGCATGGCTTCGTATTCCTGAACAGCGGCCAGGATGGCGGTACTCTCCATGCTTGCGATCTTTTCAAAATAGCGTTCGCGAAAAGCCGCGGCCAACCCGTTGAAGGAGGAAAGGTCTGTATCCAGCTCGGGCGAATCGGGGGCAGGGTAGAGCAGGGCGGTGTTCCATGTCAGATCGGTTTTGGACATGAGGGGCTCCATGGATGTTTTTGCTTAAATAAAACGCTAATAATTTAAAACATACCCTTTTGGGAGGGGAACGTCAAGGCAAGGGGCTATCTCACAGTGGAAAGAGAGATGTCGCCGTACCACGCAGTTGCCTCGCCGCCTGTATTGTCGGTATCGGTCATGATGGCAATAGCGCCGATCTCGCGCGGCTCTTCCCCGAACAAGCGGCGATAGTCGGCCAGGATGTCCCGCCCCTCGGTCAGCCATTGCCCTGATCGTTCCGGGCCGGATTCCACGGCCAGCATCATGGCGTGGGAGGTAAAGGCATTGGGAATGGCCTCGCCCTTTTTCAGACGGTTGGCCCAGATGTAGTTTATGGCCTTGGTCTGCCAGAAAAAACGGCCGGGAAATACTACATAAACCCTGGCCGCGTAATCGTCACCGGCCTTGGTCGTTTCATCGCCGTTCTTCACGATGCCGGCAATCTTCCAGGACCAGCGCAGGTAGCGGAAGCTTTTCGGATCGAGTTTCACCTTCTTGATCAGCCCGGACGCCGTTTTTTTGCTGGTGGCCTTGACAACGGTCCGGCCATCGTCCCGCACCAGCGAATATTCGGTGGTGCCTTTGAATACCTTGGACTCCCAGCCGCTTAATCCTTCTGAAGAAAAGGCGCCGACATGGTATTCGCTCGCCTGGGCTGTCGCGCAGAAAGCTGCCAGGATCAGCAGCAGCACATTTATTACCGCCATGGGTATCCCTTTCTTTCGTGACTGAAACCATTAAAATCATTACCTTATGCAGCCTCGATATTTGCTATTTTAATAAATCCCTGTATGTTAATCTATAGCTATTTATGTTCGCGCTATTCAGGGCGCACGCATCGCACCCCTACAGTGATGCATATTTATTACGGAAGCAATAATCAAACAGGAGGATTTTATGAAATCGATCGCACGCCTATCATTACTCATCGTTATACTGGCCTTATCCGGGACGAATGTGTTCGCCCTTGACAGGCAGGATGCGAAAAACCCCCAGGGGAATGCTGCTGCGAAGATAAAATCTGAATTGACAATCAATCCCGAGAAAACGGCTCTGCTCGTTATGGATTATGAAAACGACATCATAGGCATGCTCGCCGGAAACGCCAAAAGCGCGCTGATCGAAAGGGCGAACACCGTACTCCAGGCGGCGCGGCAAGCAAAGATTCAGGTCATTTATGTCGCTGTCCGGTTTCGAGAAGGTTATCCCGAGGTCAATCCGCAGAATAAGCTCTTCAGCAGCCTGAAACAGACAGGCCGGCTTGTGGAAGGCACGCGGGGTGCGGAAATAGATTCGAGGGTCGCGCCGCAACCTGGCGATATAGTCGTCACAAAGCGCCGGGTCGGAGCTTTTTCCACAACCGATCTTGAATCAATCCTCAGGGCAAAGGGTATCAACAACCTCGTGCTGTTCGGGTTCTCGACGAGCGGCGTGGTCCTATCGACCGTGCGCTGGGCCGCGGATATGGACTACTCCATTGCCGTGGTTTCAGACCTTTGTGCTGATCGCGATCCTGAGGTGAACCGCGTGCTCATGGAAAAGGTGTTCCCGTGGCAGGCAACCGTGGTAACGAGCGACGAATTCCTGAAGGCCCTGGGTGCAAAGGCAATGAAATGAGCGGAGCATGTGCCGGCTTTGTAAAATACCCGGACACTCATCACGTAACATAAAAGGACAACATGTACCCTGAATCTGACGATATAAACGACTACCTGGTTTCAGATGAAATCATTGACTGGCAGACTCCGGCTGTCCGGCAGAAGGCCCTGGAACTTACAGGGTCATTACCGGATGAGGTCGCCAAAGCCCGCTCATTGTACGAATGGGTGCGGGACAGTATCCCCCATACCTTTGATGCCGGCCTCGACATCGTGACCTGCACGGCGAGTGAAGCGCTTCAGCACGGCACAGGGATCTGTTTTGCCAAAAGCCACCTTCTGGCAGCCCTGCTCCGGGCGGCGGCGATCCCGGCCGGTTTCTGCTACCAGGTCTTGCGTTTCGATCCACCTGACGATAACGAGCCGGTCCTGCACGGCTTCAACGCCGTCTACCTGGCGACCCTCGGCTCATGGATCCGGGTCGATGCGCGGGGCAACACCAATGGGATCAATGCCCAGTTCAGTACCGAGAAAGAGCAGCTGGCCTTTGCCATGGACCCTTTGGCCGATGAATTCATCTACGAGGCTGTCTTCGCGGCTCCGGTGGAGAGTGTGGTCAACAGGCTCAAGCAGTACAAGACCATAAGCGAACTGTGGCTCGATCTACCCCAATCCCTGTGAATTTCGGGGAGGTGATTCCATGCACCTGATTCAACTGCTGCTTCCTCTTTGCGACAACGAAGGCCATCCCTTCACGCAGTCGATCTATCTCCACGTCCGGGACGAACTGACCGAACGTTTCGGGGGGATAACCACCTATGTCAGGTCTCCAGCCGAAGGGTTGTGGAAAGAGGGGCTGAGCAGCCCGGTAAAGGACGAAATCGTTATTTACGAGGTCATGGCAAAGGAATTGAACCGCGCATGGTGGAAAGAATTCAGGGAGAGTCTGGAGAGCCTTTTCAGGCAGGTGTCCATAGTCGTCAGGGCAAGCACGATAGAGATGCTGTGAGGAGCGTATCTGCTTTGGATCTTAGGGGCGGACTGCTGTTCGAACAATCAGGGAGCATGCAAATGTGTCCCTATGAGCGGCTGCAATAATTTCAAGTCGAAATAATTTGGTGTAGGTCAAAATGATACAAAAAGGCACCTGGATACGCTCCAGGTGCCTTTTTTCGTGTAAAAACAGGTTGTTAATAAATAGTCCAAAAATGTTAATTATTTTACCATTTTGCCATTAGTGTTAATTTTATTAACATGTTGAATTTACGTTTGAATTCTTTGATTTCATAGTGTAGAAGGGTATACGGTTCTAGTGATGTGACAGTTGGGTGGATAGACCAATAGGGCTTTCGGGTCAGCACCCACAACGTTGAACGACATGAAAATAAGAGGAGAACAAAGATGAACTTCTCACAGGCGCTGTATTACCCATGGATCGACATTAGGGACGATGGATGGCTGAAAACTGCGGCGTTGTACTGGGAAAGGATGCGGACCATAGTACCTGATTCTATAGATCGGCCATATTCTAGCCGTACCGCACGTGCTCTTGAAGACGAACATTTTTTGGTTCCTCTGCGGGTAAACTCTGGCATGGACGATATAGAACAATTAAGTGATGATGTTATTGCCTACCTAGGAACTGAGGAAGGTTCTCAGGCTCTTCTCCTCTCCGGCCAGACAACTCATATTCATACTGATAAATTACCAAGCTCACTAAGACGCTTAACTGGACTGCATCCGGAAAAACTTCCTTGGGCGATTCGAGATGCGATTGAACAAGTAGGGCTCCGATCTGGGAAACGTGGTGATTGGTATGAGTTAGATGATGCTTTTGCAAATTATTACATGACGTTGCTGGCAACAAGGCTCTCAGAACGAGTCGGAGCCAGTCTTCTTACGCCACTACCAGTGGTAGAAAGACTTGCAATGTCAGCAAAACTAGATGCAAATATTGCTGACATATTTATAGACCAATATCATAATAGGCCACGGCGTTGGCGCGAATATGAGGCAAACGGACCAAGACGCCAGATGCCTCGCGAGTTAGCTCCTGGTATGCTTGCCCATCTGGCAATTGAACGTGTGGGGATTGCGCCAGATACGCCAGTAAAAAAATTGATTGAGTTTCGTCGAGAACATAGTGATGAGCTATCACGCTTCAGAACAGAAGTTGCAGCACTTTCATCTGCGATTGATTTAGACTTACCAGCAGAAGCACTTCGTGAGGCAGTCAATGACATATATCAGAACCAATTGAGGCCAGCTATGAACGACCTCAAGAATGCGCTCAGCTCAAATAAAATTAAATCACTCAGTGATGGTTTACTAAAAGTCGGCGCGTTCTCCGCTGCACCTACATCAATGCTGGTTGTTTCTGGTTTTTCCGTTCCTACCGCATTACTTGCTTGGGCTGGCATATCTCTTGTGGTTACCAGAGTTCTTTACAATACCGAACGCAGAAGTACGCTCAGAGAAAATCCATGCTCCTATTTACTTGCAATGGAAAGGCACTTTAACTGAAGAAAAGCTTTTAGGTCTACATTATTCATTGAACTAAGGATATGAATAATGGAGACCTGCCCCTAGGGTGTTTTGTGCATTTTTCAACCACAAAACTTTCGATTTGGGACTGTTAGATTCTGTCAGTCTGCGCAACATGACTCTTACTTCGTTTGGGAATGAATTTTTACGCGTCGTTGCTGATTAATATTACAGATCTAATGGAGACCTTAATGAGAAAATTAGCCGCTATCACAGGTATTTGTCTCGCTGTCCTTTTCATGGGGGTATTAGCCGGTTGCATAATAACAAATGTAAAGGGATTCACTGACAACGATTACCAGGGATATAGGCTGAAACACATGGTAGTTCGCGCCCCTAATGCCAATTTTATGTTCGGTGATCTTCTCGAAAAATCGATGGTGGTAAGTTTACAGGCGAGGGGAATTGATGCTCAATCATTCATGGATATGTTCCCTCCTACACGGAAGTGGACAAACGAGCAGATTACCTCTGAATTAACTGGAAAGGGCTTTGATACGATCATGTATGTGAATTTAGTCGGATCAGGGGAAAAATCTGAAACTGTTGGATATATAAATACTGGGAATGCGTTTGCATATGGAAATTCGACATCATTCAACAGTGTATCCGTTCCGGTAATAGGGAGAAGCCGTTTTACTGCAACCCGTATTACAGTCTATGATGTCGCGACTGCCCGTACCATTTGGATTGCTGATTCAAACACAAAGGCTGGTGGGGCTGCCTTTGTCGGAGATAAGACCCAAACAGACGATATCGCTAAGGAAGTCATTAAGACTCTGGCAGAGAGCGGGCATCTTTAGCCGACTAAAGACACTGGCAAAACTTGGTTTAACCATAGACGACACTTGTTTCGTTTTACTTCGCACAGTGTCGCCTGACCCATGAAAGGAAGCAATCATGATTTTTTCAATATCTAGCAATTTGGATAAGGCCAGCAAGATTACTGAATCCAGCTTTTGTGGCTTAAATATTTGGGAACGCCAACACATTGAAGAATGGGTGCGCACAAATCCCGAGATGCTTGGTGAAGATTTATTGGTAGTGAGCATAGAGTTTGATCGTTTTTCCAATAGTAATGATCGATTAGATGTGCTGGCTTTGGATCGATCTGGTAATTTGGTAGTTGTTGAATTGAAGAGGGATTCTGCGGCCGGTTATGCGGATTTACAGGCAATTCGCTATGCGGCAATGGTCTCATCTATGACTGTCGAGGTTTTGATACCGTATTATATTGCTTACCGAATAAAATACTACAGCGAAACGCTTTCAGATGGTGATGCAAGAGATCAAATAATTGAATTTGTCGAATCTGATTCGTTTTCTGAACTTTCTAACAAGCCAAGAATAATTTTATGTTCAGAAGGTTTTTCGCAAGAAATTACGGCGACAGTTCTTTGGATGAGAGGATTTGATATCGATATTAGTTGTGTAAAAATCACGCCATACAAGGTTGGAGAACAGATTGTTATCGTTCCTAAAGTCGTAATCCCGCTTGAAGAAGCAAAACAATATTTAATCGATATCAAGCGAAAAGAGGAAGTTAAAGAACAGTCAGGTCGAAAATATCGTCCTAAGACAATGAAAATATTAATTGATAACAACCTCGTTCAAGCGGGAGACAAAATATTTTTAAAAAATGATCTCGATTCCTATATCCTATTTGAAGAAGTAAATCCTATATTTCAGGCCGAAATAACAGGAAAACTGGGTCAAAGTGATGCTGTGAGGTGGGCAAAGGATGGCGAGGAATATTCAATATCCGGTTTAACCTGGAGGATATTTAAAGACCTCCATCCTGAGAAAAAAGACCCTGGTGGGGTTAATGGAAATTGGCATTGGGTAAATATCAATGGTAAATCGTTGTTGGAAGTGGCAGAGGAATATCTTGCAAGTAAGATATAACGGCGTCGGCACATAACCTTCGTAGAAAACCGGCGGCTCCGCGCTGCCATCGATTTTGTGATCAGCCTGGCGCCGGGGAAAGGGGACCCAGAAGCCGTTTTGCCAGAGACAAAATTTTCAGCGCGGACCACATTATTTTCCACTTTATGGCAGACGGTTTTTTCGTCTTAGTTAGGATAAAAAGCCGCCTGGGGCTGTAACTACGACGTACTTCACCGTACCTGCTGCTACGCCATTCGACTTAGTGTCCATGTATTGTGTCAGACCTACTCTCTTATCAAAGTGGAAATTCTTGGTTGAAACAAGATTTTTTTGTGTGGATTAACGGTTCACATGCGCTTGAACGGTTCAATATCATCTGAGTGTAATAAAATGACATCTGCAATCACTATTTTCCTTGATGCCATGATTCTTCGGTACGCTATTGCTGACGAGCCGGCGACCACGAAACAAACGGTGCGTTGGGGAGATCGTAACTTTAACCTGAATGTCGCCTCTACGACTCCTCGTCCACGTCGCGAAGACTGGATTCAGGATGAAATTGACTGTCTTCCTCAAGTTGCAGAGTTTGTGCGATGTGGGCAACTCGAACTTTGCATCAACAATGAGTTACGCTGGGAGGTTGCAAATCTCAAGTTTGGAGGTCTGGTGTACTCGGAATTAAGTGTTTTTCACGGAATTCAAGCTCGCACCTTGCCGGACCCGTTTCCTTATTCTCGCATCGTTGCATCGGCATATCACACTAACGAAGAGCTGGATAAATTGCGTGAAGCTATCTTCGCTACAGATTATGACCAACGTTTTTGTGACATCAAACAGGCGGCTGGAGGCAACAAGAACGCCGATGCCTTTCATATCTTGAGCGCAGAGTGTGCCTCGGTCGATTATTTTGTCACTGCCGACAAAAAACTCATAAATTCATTGAGAAATCAACGGAAGGTTCAGTTATCAGTAAAAGTCGTTTATCCGACTGAGCTTCTTCGCGAAGAGCGATAAGTTAACATCAACCAGCAACAGGGCCGGACCGGTTAGATGAATTGAGCGCTCGTCACCCCCAGTGCCACGTCAGAAATCTGCACTATTTATCTTGTAACGAAACCCGAGATTTTGTAGATTACCGATTGATATTATCGCAATTATGAATAGAGATTTTCTTCCATGACCTTGAAACAGCTTGAGGTATTCGTTGCCGTTGCCGAAACCCGCAGCTTTTCCCGGGGCGCCGACAAGACCTTCATCACCCAATCGACGGCCAGCCAGCATATCCAGGGCCTGGAAGAAGAGCTGGGCATCAGGCTCTTTGACCGGGGCAGGGGGGGTGCCCTTCTGACCGAGGCCGGCAAGCTGCTTTTGGGCCGCGCCCTCAAGATCCTGGCCGAATGCGACGAATCCCGCTCGGCCGTGCGCCGTTTCATCGGCATGGAGGATGTGGTGCTGCGCGTCGGTGCCAGCAATACGCCGGGAACCTGCCTGATCCCGGCGATACTCGACCAGTTCAATAAACAGTATCCCAATGTGCGGTTGGAGGTGATGCAGGGGGATAGTACATCGGTCATTGGGCAGCTGGTTGACGAGGATGTGGAATTAGGGTTTATCGGCGGACGATTCGATGATGAACGGGTTCATTTTGAGCCCATGGGAGATGATAACATCGTGTGCGCGGTGTCGTCGGACATCGCTTTGAAGAACAAGAAGAGCCTCAGCCAGGCCGAACTGTGCAAGGTGCCGCTGATTGTGCGCGAGCAGGGATCGGGAACCCAGAAGGCGGTCTACGAGGCCTTTGCCGGCACCTGGATCAACAAGGAAGCACTGCGCATCGTTGCCGTGCTCGGCAGCAGCGAAGCAATAAAACGCGCCCTGCTGCTCGGCACCGGTTACGCTTTTATTTCAAGCATGGTGATTGCGGAAGAGCTTAACCACGGACAGTTGACCACGGTCAGAATCCCGGGGCTGAACATCTCAAGAAAATTCTATGCCGCCAGGCGGGACGGCCGGGAACTCTCGCCGGCCGCAGCGGCTTTCTGGGATCTTATGCTATCCCGCTTTAAGACCGACTAAAACCGGGAGCCGGGGGCGGCCGGCTTGTATGGCGGCACCCCCGGCCGGTGTCCGGCTATTCAGCCTTGACGAACGCGCCCTTTTCTCCGCATTTCTCGCATTTTTGGGGCTTGCAGCGCCCTTCCTTGGTAAATCCGCATGCGCATTTCCATGTTGCCATTGTGATTTCACCTCCTTATTAGTTGTGGTATGATAGTGTTGCGTTCGCCTGAAAAGCTGCGGGCGAGTGTTATACTTTTAAAATATTAGGCCGTTATTTGCGAGGAAAAAATGAGCGAACTGGCCTTCCTGTTGCTGCTGTTCGGCCTGCCTGCCGCCAGCGGTTTTTATCTGGCAAAAAGGCGCGGCAAGAACCCGTTCCTGTGGGGGTTGTTATCCGGAATATTTCCCTTTTTCCTGGCTGTCCTCAAGATCAAGCACAAACCTCTGGACAAGAAGAACTGAGCCTTCTTCAGTTAAAGCCCGGGATTTTTGCGCTTTACCCGGATTCACTCCTGCGGCTTTACCCAGTATTTTCATAGGCTTTTGCTGTCTCTGCCCGCCCCTGGAGAGCTTTAGTATTGCTAAAAACGGGTAGTTACAGTATTGTTGCAGGATTAAATTCATTCAAATAAAATTGACTCAACGTGGAGGACGGCAATGTACAACGAACCAGGGAAAACCAAATTCCAGCTCGATCTGCGAGCGCATTTGCGTGAACAGAATATCAGCGATAATTTGGTTCATCTTCTTTGTGAGATCGCCGAGGCGAGCAAGTACGTCATCAATGCGGTGCGCACAGGTGATCTGGGTGTCGCCGGTACGTCGAACCTCTATGGCGAAGAACAGTTGGCCCTGGATGTGCTCTCCGACCGCATCATGCGCAAGCGCCTGGTCCATTCCGGGGTAGTGTGCAACATCGCTTCCGAGGAGATGGAATCGATCTATCAGGTAACGAGCAATCCATTGGGCATGTTTTCGGTGGCGTACGACCCGCTTGATGGTTCGTCGCTGGTTGATGTGAACCTGGCGGTTGGAACCATCGTCGGCATCTATCAGGGGTGCGATCTGCTCCAGCCGGGGCGCAAAATGGTCGGGGCCATGTATATCCTCTACGGACCGCGGGTTTCACTGGTCTACACCATAGGCAAGGGGGTCTATGAGTTCACCATGAACCAGTTGATGGAGTTCACCTTGACCAGGGAGCACATCCAGATGAAGCCGAGCGGAGACATGTACGCTCCGGGCGGCCTTCGCAATAAATACACGGAAGAAAACGAACGCTTCCTCCGCCACTTGGAGGACAAGGGTTCAAAGTTGCGTTACTCAGGCGGCTTTGTGCCGGATATCAACCAGTTGTTGATGAAGGGGAAAGGGATCTTCATCTATCCGGCCCTCAAGGATGCCCCGAACGGCAAACTGCGCCTGCTGTTCGAACTCAACCCCATGGCGTTTATCATCGAACAGGCCGGCGGAGCCGCCACCAACGGGAAGACCCCCATTCTGGACATCGTTCCGGAGGGTCTGGACCAGCGCGCCCCTATCTACATCGGTTGTCGCGAGGATGTGGAAAAGGCCGGTGAATTCCTTAACGAGGACTAGGTCGTGGCGGACAAAGACGATATCGAAGAACAGGAAACAGGTAAGCCGGCACAACGGCTTTGCAGCGAGATCCAGCTGTTCGACCTGTGCGACCTGGAGCGGTGCAGCCACAAGGAAGGCCGTTTCTGCACCGACGGGGAATTGCTGACCCGCTTTGAGCGGATCTCCGAAAAAGACGACACGCGTCCATACCTGATCGAAGGATCTGAAGAGGGTGAGGAGGCGGATGACGATGTCTACGGGGATGACGGGCTCGACAACCTGGACGATGGCGAGCAGGAAGACTGGGAAGACGAGTAAACCGCGGCACATGGAAAAAGGGAAGAGGGGGACGGATGATGCCGTCCCCCTCTTGATTTGAATTTATTGAATTTGCAGCCCTTTCCCCAGATCAGATTAACTTCTTGCCGGCGCACTCTTCCCACTGGCCGCGGGAGATGGAGAGGAAGAGGTCGGCGAGATCGGGATCGAACTGTCTGCCTCGGAATTTATTAACCTCGCTGATGACGGCATCGAAGGGGAGCGCCTTGCGATATGGACGGTTCGAAGTCATGGCATCCAGGGTATCGACCAGGGCGAAAATTCTGGAGCCGATGGGGATCTGCTCGCCTTTCAACCCATTTGGATACCCGGTGCCGTCAAAGCGCTCGTGATGGGTAAGGATGATCTCGGCCGGCCGTTTCAGAAATTCTATCTCCGAGAGGATGGAGTACCCCACTTGGGGATGGCGGCGCATCTCTATCCATTCTTCGTCATCAAGCGCGCCCGGCTTGAGCAGGATATTGTCCGTTATGCCGATCTTGCCGATGTCATGCAGAAGAGCACCCTTGGCCAGATGTTCCAGTTCGCTGCTGTCGATACCCAGTCTGGCGGCCATCAGCGAGGTATAGTTCATCACGCGCTCCGAATGGGAGCCGACCTCTTTTTCTCGGGCATCAAGGGCCCTGACCAGGGCGGTAAGGGTATTGTCGTAGGCCTTGTGCAACTGGTTCATGGTCTGGCGGATCTGGTCGGTCTGTTCCAGTACCTTGAATTCAAGGCTGATCTGGTAGTTTTTCTTGTCGATTGCCAACATCCGTTTTTCGATGAGGTTTTTGACGGTCAGAAAAACACGGTTGATACTGAATGGCTTGGATATGTAATCGTCTGCGCCCAAGTGGATGCATTCCAGGGCGGTTTTCATATCCGAAAGTCCGGTGATCATCAGGACCGCGATATCGGCATCAACCTTTTTGATGTCCCTCAGCAGGTCTACGCCGCTTCTGCCAGGCATCATGATGTCCGAAATGACCAAATCCACGGGATTTTCGCTCAGGATTGTGAACGCCTCTTCCACATTGGCTGCGAGATGGCAGACAAATCCTTCCTGAAGCAGCGCCGAGGCGAGCAGTTCTCTGATCATTTCCTCGTCATCTACGATCAGGATATGTTCATTCATGAAAATTCTCCGTTTGTTCGTTTCCATCCGGATACCCGGTGAGAGACAAGAGGTATTCACATATCTATCATTCTATTGACTTGTTTACAAGTAGTTGGTGAAAGATTGTATCTCAGGCGCTATTCTGGTATCGTTTTGACAATGACAACGGGCGCCGGCCAGACCTTCCCGGAGAAAAAACGATGCATATCCGCCTGCAATACCGCACTTCGCCTGCAAGCCCCAAATGTTCCGCCGCCACCCGCTTCTGATCCCCTTCTGGGCGATGGCCGCAGGGCTTTTGCTGGCGGACAGCCATTCCGTTACGGTTCCGGTCAGTGTTCTTGCTGCTGTTTTCTGTTGCCTGCTGCTCAGCTGTCTGATCAAAAACAGCGCTCCTTTTCTCCTCTGCTCGGCAATCTTTTTTTTCAACCTGGGTCTGTATTCCCTGGGACCGTACCTTAATCCGGATCTGCCTCCATGCGACATACACAATTTTGCCGCACGTACCCCGGTCAGGATAGAAGGGATCGTGCAGTCGCGTCCGGTGACCACCACCCTGGGCAGCAGCTTTGTTCTACAGGTGGAGGGGCTTGCAAGGGAGGGGCACCCTGTTCTTGCGTGCGGTAAATTGATGGTCAATGTGGCCAAGGCCGACGTCCTCCTGGCGCGCGGCGACCGGATACGCTTTTTGGCACGCGTTTCACTGCCACATCGGCTGGGCCTTCCGGGGGAATTCGATTACGGACGCCACCTTGCCTACCAGGGCATAACGGCCACGGCCAGGGTGTCCGAAGTGGACCGGATCGTCCTGGTTCGCGGCGCGGCCGAAGATTCGCTCTTGAGGCGCTTTGACCTCATTGCCCGCCGGCTGGGCGATTTTATCCGGGGTGCAATACCGGACACGAAACTTTCATCGGTTCTGACCGCCATCCTGGTCGGCGACAAAAGACGTATCCCCGAAAGCCTGAATGACGCCTACACGAATGCCGGAGTGAATCACCTCCTCTCCATTAACGGGTTTCATGTGGGCATCATCGCATGGTTCATCGTCGCGGCTGCCCTGTTCCTGACGACCCGCTTCGAATTCCTGGCGCTCCGCCTCGATCTGCGGCGCGCCGCGCTCCTGTGCGCCGTCCCGGTCATGGTGGCCTATCTCTTCCTGAGCGGCTCTGCACCCGCCACCGTCCGCTCGGTCATCATGCTGGCCGTCTTTGTCCTGGCGCTACATGCCGAACGCGAGAGGGATCCGGCCAATGCGCTGCTGCTGACAGCCTTTCTGATGATGGCCCTCAACCCGCCCAGCCTGTTCGATCTTTCCTTTCAACTTTCCTTTACGGCCCTATGGGGTATCGTCATTGCCGCACCCCTGGTCCGGTGGTGTGCAGGAAAACTGACATATGCCTGGCAGCGCCACCTTTTGCAGTTTGCTTCCGTATCCTGCGCCATGTCGTTAGCCACGATCGTGCCAATCCTGTTCTATTTCAACCAGACCTCGCTCAACGGCATTATCGCCAACTTTCTTATTATTCCGATCCTTGGCTATGGAGCGTTGGTGATCGGCTTCAGCGCCCTGCCGTTCGTATATCTTTTTCCGCCCGCGGCCAAGTTTATGTTGTGGTGCGCCGCGCAACTCACCTCACTCTCCAACCGGCTGGTGATCTTGTTCGCCAGGCTTCCGCTTATCTCCTTCCACGGTATTACCACCCTGGATATGGCTTTTTTTGTCTGCTTCATGTTTCTGGCCACCTTCCTGCGCCGCTCCAGGAGCACTTTCGCATTGTGCGCCCTGTTGCCGCTTTTGGCTGTTGCGATCCATATGAGCAGGCCGGTAACGGCTGACGGGCGCCTGCATGTCACCATGCTCAGCGTGGGGCAGGGAGAGTCACTCCTGATCCGCTTTCCCAAGGGTGAGACCATGCTGGTGGATTCGGGAGGGTATCTGCACGACACGGGCCGCGACTTTGGCCGGGAGACCCTGGAGCCGGCCCTGGGGAAGCTCGGCGTGCACGGAATCGACCGCTTGGTGATGACACACAGCCATCCCGACCATATCGGCGGCATGGCGTTTGTTGCCCGCACTATTCCGGTGAAAGAATTCTGGGAGACGATTCAAGGGGGAAGCGGCGAACAGTACGAACAATTACGGGCGGTTCTGGCGGAACGGCACATTCCGAGACGGCCCCTGGCCGCCGGCGACGAATTCACCTTTGCCGGTGGTGTCAAGCTGACGGTTCTATCCCCGCCACGGGATGTGGTCAGGCGGCGGCCATCCGTCGGCGAGGTGAACGAAAACGAGGAGTCGTTGGTGTTCCGGCTTTGTTTTGGTTCGTTCAGCATGCTTTTCACCGGCGATACCGGATTTCCCACCGAGGAACGCATGCTGGCGGACAAGGCAGAGCTTGGGTCCACCGTGCTCAAGGCGGGCCATCACGGCAGCCGCTTCTCAACGTCGGAGTCGCTGCTCGGCAGGGTCTCGCCATCAGTGGCCCTGATCTCGGCAGGCCTCGGCAACAGCTTCGGTCTCCCGGCCCAAGAGACCCTGGATCGCCTGAAGAGTCACGGTATCAGGACCTGGCGCACGGACCTCGACGGAACCATCGAGTTGACGAGCGACGGCGTTTCATGGAGCATCGCAACACCTTATCGCCCTGATAGTTTATATGGCAGCGAGATAAAGCAATTTGACATGCCTTGCTTAAATACGGTAAAGAGGTAGTATAATATTTTAATGTATCCTTCACGGGCCTACCTGAATGGAAAGAATTCTCATTATAGAAGACGACCGATTTTTCAGGGAAACTTTTTCCGATCTGCTGAAGATGGACGGGTATGAGGTGGATTGCGCTCCGGGCGGCGGCGAAGGGCTTGAAAAGCTTGCCGGAAGCCGCTATGACCTGGTGATAACCGACCTGATCATGCCTGGGATCGACGGCATGGAGGTCCTGTCCCGCGTCAAGGAATCCAATCCGGATATCGACGTCATCATGGTGACCGGCAATACCGACCTGGATTCAGCCATTTTCGCCCTCAAACATGGTGCGCGGGATTATCTGCTCAAACCGGTCAATCCCGATGAATTCCGTCATTCCGTTGCCTTGTGCATACAGCAGCGCAGGCTTTTGAATGAAAATGAAGAACTCAAGAAGATGGTCAGCCTGTTTCAAGTCAGCCAGACCATCGCCGGCTGCCTTGAACTGGAACGGATCTACCATCTCATGGTCGAAGCGGTGGCTCGCGAGGTAGGTGTCGGACGTTATCTCGGTTTTTTCCAGGCGGACAATCAACTTGAGCTGAAAGAGGTACGAGGATTTTCGTCCGAAAGCGCCGAGTATTATCGAAAGGTAGTCCTGGCGATGCTCCCGGGGAAACCGCCTGGAAGTCACCGGATCGAGACCGTTGCCCTCCCCGTTGAGGCCGGTAACGCTCACCAAGAGGCCTGCCTGATATACGTCTGCAACAGGGAGAGGTTGCATGGCGTGATCGTGCTTTTCAATGAAGTGGGCCGACGTTTTCCGGATATCCGGCTTGAACGGAAAAACATCCTCTTTCTGCTGGAGCAGTCATCACAGGCTTTCGAGAATGCGGAAACCCATTCCCGCGCCAAGGACATGCTCTTTATCGACGATCTGAGCGGCCTGTTCAACCACCGGTACCTGGACATTGCCCTCAACCAAGAGTTGAAACGCGCCCAACGCTATGCGTCGCACCTTGCCGTACTGTTTCTCGATATCGACTCCTTCAAGACGGTCAACGACACCTATGGGCACCTCGTGGGGAGCCAGGTCCTGCGTGAAACAGGCCTTCTGGTGCAAAAGACGGTGCGCGAGATCGACGTGGTTATCCGTTACGGCGGCGACGAGTTCACCATCATCCTGGTGGAGACCAAATGCGAAATTGCCTGCATGATTGCCGAACGAATCCGGCAACAGATCGAAGCCCATGTCTTCATGGCGCCGGAAGGCTACAATATCCGCCTGACATGCAGCATCGGTTTTGCCTGCTGTCCAGAAGACACCCTGTCCAAATACGAGCTTCTGGAGATGGCCGACAAGGCCATGTACGCAGGCAAGTCGATTGGGAAGAACTGCGTCAGCCATTTTTCTCTCACCCCTGACCATTTACATTAAAAATAAGGAACCCATATGTCCATTACGGCAATCAAAGGATTCAACGACATCCTTCCGACAGAATCGGATCGATGGCAGTATATTGAGCAGGCCGCGCGCCGTGTCTTCGAGCTGAACGGTTTTTCCGAAATCCGGGTGCCGGTCATGGAAAAAACCGAGCTGTTTTGCCGCTCGATCGGCGATGCCACGGACATCGTAGAGAAGGAGATGTACACCTTTACCGATAAGGGAGAAAACAGCGTCACCCTGCGCCCCGAGGGAACGGCCGGCGTCATGCGGGCCTTTATCGAGCACAAGCTCTATGCCCTTGACCCCGTGGCCAAGCTGTACTACCTGGGTCCCATGTTCCGCTACGAACGTCCCCAAAAGGGGCGCTACCGCCAGTTTCACCAGATAGGCGCCGAGATCACCGGCGTCAACTCCCCACTGGCCGATGCCCAGGTACTGAACATGCTGGTTCACTTCTTCAGGGAGATCGGTTTGGATGAGCCCTCCCTTCAGATAAACTCCCTGGGGTGCCCGGACTGCAGGCCAGCCTACCGGGCGGCGCTGGTTGCCTTTCTGGAGGAACGTCTGGGTAGTCTATGCGAAGACTGCCGGCGCCGCTTCACCACGAACCCGCTGCGCGTCCTGGACTGCAAGGTGCCTGGCTGCATCGAGGCCACGGTCGGCGCGCCTTCCGTGCTGGATCACCTCTGCGGAGGTTGTGCCGAGCACTTCGCCGGCGTCAGGGGCTACCTGGATTCGACCGCCACCCCGTACAGCATCAACCACCGCATGGTGCGCGGCCTGGATTACTACACCCGCACCACCTTTGAACTCGTTACCGGCCTTTTGGGTTCGCAATCGGCCGTGGCTGCCGGCGGACGCTACGATGGCCTGATATCCCAGCTTGGCGGCCCGGCCATACCAGGCATCGGCTTTGCCATCGGCTTCGAACGCGTGGCGCTGCTCCTGGGCGATAAGGATTTCTCGCGACAACCGGACCTGTTCATCGCCACCATGGGGGCAGGGGAGCGCGATTTCGCCTTCCGGCTGATGCATGATCTGCTCAATGCCGGGGTGCGGGTCGAGATGGAGTACGAGGGCAAGAGCCTGAAGAGCCAGATGCGCCGCGCCGACAAGTTGGGCGCACGTTACAGTGTCGTCATCGGAGGGAACGAGGTTGCCTCGGGCAAGGCGGCCATAAAGAGAATGAAGGATGGGGAGCAGATCGAGGTTCCACTTAAAAGCGAAGACATCAGGAACATGCTGGCATAAGGAAACAGCTGGGCCTTATTCCCTCACCCGGCCTACGGCCACCCTCTCCCGGAGGGAAGGGGTAACCCTTCTCCCTCCGGGAGAAGGTGCCCCGAAGGGGCGGATGAGGGGGATTTTGATTTAAAGCAGGAACTAGTCCGGCATGCGATCCAGCGCAGATTCAATCGTCTTTCTTGATCCTTACCACTACCCCCGGCATGACCCTCTCATCCGATGGTGAATTCATAACAGTGCAATAAAATGCTTACCAGTATACCGACTAGGTTGGTTCGAATACTTCGAATGTGTAATATCTCCCACCCCTGATTCAATATCAGGCTATTGATCTCAAGGTCCTATGCGATTAATGGTTTTAACTCGCGATAGGTGTTTCCTGTCATGCGAATAAATATCCTTTATCCCCTGTTTTTCCATCAGAGCTGCTACATACGCATCCACAAAGTCAATATTCTGTAATTCATACATAACGAGTGCTTTTCCAATCAGGTCTCCGTTTATAATTTCCATCCCCGGCGTTGCGAGGATACCGCGAATCAAAGGTGCTATTTGGGCGTGATTTAGATTATATGACGATTCCAGTACCCAGACGCATTCGGCCATTACAAGCTCGGTAGTCAAAAGTTGTACCGAGCCGGCTGCAGCGTCATCCAGCAACTGTTCAACCCGATCCGCCAGAATTGGATCATCGTTTGTGAAAAAGCGAATGAAGAGATTCGTATCGACAAAGCATTTGTTCATACGGCTTCCTCAGTGACATGCGCTGCAACAGCATGTTTTGCCGCTTCCCGTTCCTTGGCGAAGTCGCCTGAGCCAACTGCAGCAATGTAACCTCTGAGCTGCTTGAGAGTTCTGACGGGGGTAATAATGATCCGTTCGCCATCTATATAGAAGTCAACCCTGTCGTTTGCCTGAATATGAAAGCGGGCCCGTATTTCTGCTGGAATGGTCACTTGGCCCTTTGTTGTCACATTTGAGAGCATGCCTATCTCCTGTCTTACCTTTGCAGGCATGTAATGCTAATGTTTAATTGTAATACCTATCGGCGATTTCAACAACAAAAAACGTCCGTTTTCAGAAGGATAAATTGTCCCGAAGCCCAGGCTCTTATTTTCACAGAGAATTTTACAGCAAATCAAGCGATATCTGTAACTGTAGGCGGGGGATATTCATGCGATGGCGATTGTTGCACCGTGGAGAAAAGCAGACAAGGCGCACATTGCCGCACGAGACTTGTTACTTCAGAGGTTGCGCAGTCAGGAACAAATGCGAACGAAAAGTGGAGCCGTAATGAACTTTATGAGCGCTCTACATCATGAGGATCATAATTGATACCAACATTCTAGCTTATTCGGAAGCTGTCAGTGATTATGGCGTTACCGTGTCAACCCATCACATCCTCTACTCACGGCACTTTTAGCCTGACCCGCCGCCTCGTCCGGAAAAACATTTGCCACGCCTGAAACGGTTTTTGAGTGCGGGAACGACACGAGACACATTGCTGTCATTTTCTCCGAGTCCCCGCGTTTGGTGGCGGAGTACCGAGATTCTCGTTCAATCGTCTTTCTTGATCCTCACCACCTGACTCACCCCAGGCATGGCCTCGATCTCGTGATCGTCAAGGAGATCCGTATCGCCGATGACGCCGATGATCGTGCGGTTGACTCCAGTTGACTGGTGAATGTCGAAGTCGTGGTTGATAAGATATTCCTTTATCTGGTCAAGGGCCTCTTCAGCCGCATGTTTCTTCATGATAATCAGCATCTTGAGCTAACTCCTCTCATCCAATACTTGAGATAATAACGTACTATACCTTCCGTTGAGGCCCACCGTCATGCCTCTTCATCCTGATGGGACGTGATGCGTTCCAGGCGGCGCGATTCATCCACAACCCTTTCGAACAGCCTCACGATGGCCCCATCGTCCAGCGGGCCGGGGTTGTCTTCCTTCATGCGGGCAAAGATGCGTTTTTCGCGAGACGGATCAAAGACCGGCAGGTTCAGTCCCTTCTTGAGATGCCCGATCTCAAGGGCAAGGCGGGCGCGCTCGTTGAAGATGCGCAGCAGCACATCGTCCAAGAGGTCTATCCTTATGCGGATCTCATTGATGTCCAATGTATCCTCCTATCAATATGAAATCGAAAATTTTCCGATCCTGATGAGCGCTCGTGTCTATCAAAACTGCTTCCTGATGAACGAGTCCTTTTTGCCGTTTGCGTCGTCCCGTTCAGGGTAGTCGATATTATAGTGCAGGCCGCGGGACTCCTTGCGCATCTGGGCACAGGTCACTATCAGCTCGGCCACGGTTGCGATATTGCGCAGCTCGATCAGATCCGAGGTGATGATGAAGTTCCAGTAATACTCCTCGATCTCGTCCTGGATCAGCTTGATGCGCCGCATTGCCCTCTCCAGGCGCTTGTCTGATCGGACAATCCCGACATAGTTCCACATGCTGCGCCGGATCTCGTCCCAGTTCTGGGAGACCACCACCATTTCATCACTGTTCGTTGCAATGCCCGAATCCCATGCAGGCAGATCCCCGCGCCCGTTGGACAAGCTTTTGACCGCTGAAATGGCATGATGATAGGCCCTGCTGGCATAGACCGCCGCTTCCAGAAGTGAATTGCTGGCCAGCCGGTTGGCGCCGTGCAGGCCGGTGAAGGCGGCCTCGCCTATGGCGTACAGTCCGGGTAGATCGGTCTCCGCGTCGGTGTTGACCGCCACGCCGCCGCACAGATAATGTGCCGCTGGCACGACCGGCAGCCATTCCTTGGTCATATCCAGCCCGAATTCCATGCATGTCTGGTAGATGTTCGGGAAGCGGGTGCGCACGAAATCCGACGGCTCATGTGTTATGTCCAGGAAGACGCAGTCATCGCCGCTGGTCTTCATCTCGTTATCAATGGCCCGCGCCACGATGTCACGGGGCGCAAGGTCCTTTAGCTTGTGGTATTTCTCCATAAAAGCCGTGCCGTCCCGGCGCCGCAGGATGGCCCCTTCGCCGCGCACCGCCTCGGAGATCAAAAACGACTTGGCCAGGGGGTGAAAGAGGGTTGTGGGGTGGAACTGCATGAATTCCATGTTGGCTATGGTGGCTCCGGCCCGGTAGGCCATGGCGACGCCGTCGCCCGACGCCACATCGGGGTTGCAGGTGTAAAGGTAGACCTTGCCGGCTCCGCCGCTGGCCAGAAGGGTGACCTTGGACGAGAAGGTCTTGACTGTTCCGGCGTTTATATCCAGGGCATAGGCCCCCAGGCAGCGGTTCTGCACCAGGGGTTGGCGCTCGATCTTGGCCTGGGTGATCAGGTCGATCGCGATATGGTGTTCGTAAACCTGGACGTTGGGATGCTGACGGACCGCCTCCACAAGGGCGCGCTCGATCTCGCGGCCGGTGATATCCTCAGCGTGCAGGATGCGGCGGGCGCTGTGGCCTCCCTCGCGGGTCAGGTCGTAGTCGTCGCTGCCGCTGCCGGTAGTGAACTTGACCCCCCATTCGATCAGGTTGCGGATGGTCTGGGGGCCTTCCTCGACCACCATGCGCACCACGTCCTCGTGGCAAATTCCGGCCCCGGCCACGATGGTGTCGTCAACATGGGCATCGAAGGAATCCTCGTTGGAGAAGACCGAGGCAATGCCTCCCTGGGCATACTTGGTGGCAGATTCGGAAATGTCACGTTTGGTTACGATGGCGACGGTGCCATGGTCGGCTGCCTGAAGTGCAAAGGATAGTCCGGCAATACCGCTGCCGATGACGAGGAAGTCGCTTTCGATGAGCATAATGCACAGTCCCTTCTGGTTTTGTATACATAAAGTTATGGATTATTCTCCCGTGGGAAAACTTTGTCAAGCAGAGAGGGGACAGACAGGGAAAAATCAGCGTAGAAGGAGGGGAGGAGAGCCGGTCGATGCCATCAGTTCCCAGTTTAGGAGGGGCAAGGGGGTGTTTGAGAGGGTCGTTTTTGCTGTTCCCGCAACGTTTTTTCGTGCAGGGGTGCATTTTTTATGTAATTATTTGGCTTTAAAATACGACTTAAAGGGAAGGAGACAGCCATCGTGAAAAATAAATGCCGTATTATCAGCTGGATAGTGCTTGCCGCATCATTAATCACGTGTGCTCACGGTGCCTTTGCGGCTTTGGGAGGAAACGCGGATACGGTAGGCGCCGATCGAAGGGCTTTCTCGGCGTCGCATCGCGCCACCACCAGCCATGGCGCTTATACGGTGGAGGAGATGGCATACTCTTCGACATTCGTCCGGGAGTACATTACGTCTGCCGGAATCGTCTTCGGCGTTGCCTGGAACGGGTACGTCCATCCCGACCTTGAGCAACTTCTCGGCCCATATGCCTTGGAATACTCGAAAACGGTTCAGAATACTCCTCGTACGCACGGACTCAGGCGTCAGCACATTGTGACGGATAATACGGTCGTGGAGAAGTGGGGACATATGCGGGACCTGCATGGACGGGCGTATGTGCCCGGCCTGGTTCCAAGTGGTGTCAGTGTCGATGAGATCAGGTAATTTCCTCGTTTTGTTGTTGGTGCTTGCGATCGTGTCCGGCTGTGGCGGCGGCACCACGGCATCAAGGACATTGGTATCCATTTCGCTTGCTCCCTTGAATCCAAGCATAGCTACAGGGGAGTCTCAGCAATTCACCGCAACGGGAACGTTCTCCGACGGTACGACGCAGAATTTGACCTCGTCGGTGACCTGGAGTTCCGCCAATGCTGCCGTGGCAACCATCAGCAATACGGCAGGCAGCGTTGGCGCGGCCACAGCGGTTGCCGCCGGTTCGGCACAGATCACGGCGATGTTGGGAAATGTCTCGGCTTCTACCATCTTGACGGTCATTTCGCTCGTAAATATTACGCTCCAGCCTGAAAGCCCCGCAATTGCCATCGATACTTCCCAACAGTTCAGTGCCATCGGAACCTTCTCCGACGGTACGACGAAGGATATTACCTCGTCGGTAACCTGGAGTTCCTCCAATACCGCCGTGGCAACCATCGGCAATACGGCAGGCAGCATTGGTGAGGCTACCGCAGTTGCCGCCGGCACGACAACTGTCGTAGCCGCATCCGGAAACGTCACGGCCTCGACCACCTTGAACGTCTCTTCGGCAACACTCAATTCGCTTGCGCTCCAACCGGCCGATGCAAGTATCGCTGTGGGCGGGACACGGCAATTCAGCGCTATCGGGACGTTTTCCGACGGCACAACGCAGGATCTGACATCATTGGCGACCTGGAACTCCTCCAATACGGGCGTGGCAACCATCGGTAACACGGCAGGCAGCAAAGGAACGGCGGCCGCAATTACGGCCGGCACGACAACGGTCACAGCCGTCATGGCGGTCACGAAACCGAGTGCAGGGTACATCTCCGGCACCACCAATCTCACGGTGGTTTCGGGAGGTAGCGGCGGGGCGTCAAACGTTCTTCTTGTTACGGTGAATGGCTCACTCTGCTCCAGCGGTTCTTTCTCATACCCCAATAAGCCATGCGTGAGCGTAACGGTCTGCTCGCCCGGAACCTCAAACTGCCAGACAATCAACGACATCCTGCTTGATACCGGGAGTTATGGGTTGCGTATCTTCAGCCAGGCCTTGAGTGTGCCACTGACGCAGGTAACCTCCTCTTCAGGCGCTGCATTGGCCGAGTGCGTAGTGTACGGAGATGGTTCATCAGACTGGGGCCCCGTTCGAACGGCCGGCGTTGTGCTGGGCGGAGAGCCTGCCATCCAGGTCCCGATACAGGTTATCGACTCCACGTTCGGCCAACCTTCCAGGGCATGCCGACAGGCTGATACAAGCCCATCGGAAGCAGGTTTCAACGGTATTCTCGGAGTCGGCCTCCTGGTGCAGGACTGCGGCACCAGTTGCACTTCTTCCTCTGTCATTGTAAATCCAGAGCAATATTATGCCTGTAGCGGCTCGACATGCTCTTGGGCCGCGGTCCCACTTGCCAAACAGGTACAAAATCCCGTGGCACTGCTGCCATTGGATAATAATGGCGTTATTGTTCAGCTACCAGGCATTGGTGCAAATGGAGCATCTTCGGTCAACGGCAGCCTCGTGCTCGGGATTGGCACGCAGCCTGACAACGCACCTTCACAGCAGGTCGTGTCATATTCCGCCTCAGCCGCCTCGGGAATGCCGGAATTCACCACCAGTACGTCGTTCGGAGGCACGTCAAGTGCAAGCTTTATAGATAGCGGTTCAAATGCGTTGTATTTTTATGATCCCAGTTTGCCTCTTGATACCTCCGGAACATGGTTCTGCCCTACCTCGACGACACAACTTTCCGCAACCAACACCGCTTCAACCGGTGCGCCGAGCGGCACGGTTACCTTTCAGATCGGCAACTACAACAGTTTTAGAACCACATCGTATAACGTTTTTAATCTGGGCGGAAATACCGGTTTGGCCGATGGATTCGATTGGGGTCTGCCATTTTTTTACGGTAAATCGATTTACTTTGGGTTCGAGGGAATATATTCGAGCCTCGGAACCGGTCCCTACTGGGCGTATTAGGTTAGTTTATACTCGTAAATACCGGCTTTTGTGGCTGCTGCCAACGTTGCGGCCTCTTGTTGCAACCCTGCTACACCGGCGTTGCGCCTTGGCATCGAACCGAACACTTGAATCAATTCCCCCGATAGACATACGGGGCACCAGGAGGAGATATGAAAAAGTTTTTTTGCCTGATGGTAGTTGCGTTTTGCTTTGCCTCACAACCAGCTATGGCCTATCGCGACGGCTATGGCTATGGCTATGGCTATGATAATTCTTACTCCAGGTTTTCACCTTACTTTTCCATATCCGGCGGACCCTGGTTCCCGACTCACACCACTTCCAACGATGCAACGTTTACACCGGTGGAAACCCGCTATGACGGAGGCATTGGGGTATCAGGCGCATTCGGGGCCGAACTCGGAACTTTTTTCCGCCTGGAGAATGAATTATCCTACCGCTATGCTCCGGGGCGCAATGATATAGGGGATACCTGGGCCTTCGCGTGGATGCTCAATGCCTGGCTCCAGGCAAGAAATCAGACACCGGTGACTCCCTACTTCGGCGGCGGGTTCGGGCTTGGCCGGGGACATGTGGTTTCGGCCGGCCCGTGGGACGGAGATATGACTGGAGTTGCCTATCAGGCAGGTTGCGGACTGGACATACGGCTGGACCGGAGGACCTCTCTCGACATCGGTTATCGCTACTTCGGGATTTCCGATACCGGCAATGACAACACTCACGGCGACGGCCTGGCGGGATCGACGATAGCGGCAGGCGTGAGGGTACGCTTTTAGCAGGCTGTTGACTGCGGCGTTGCGTGGTACTCGGCTGCTCCGTTCCAGGGGCCTGGCATCCGGCCTTCCTCACGAAGTTTTCAACAGCCTGTTAGGGAAGGAGAGGGGCAGCAGCAATCTTTCCGACCTTTTCCCATTGAGGTGCGTGGCCTTGCACTTTCGATGCGCCGTCGTGGCACCCTTGCGATCTTTTGATTCATAAATGCATTTTGCTGTGATATTCTGGTTTACAATTTGCTGCTACCCTCACGATCTCTAGTATATTATGAATATCAGGTTACCCATTTTGTCCGATAAAACCTCCATTGGACTGCAACGCATTTTCCTTGGGGAGCACTTCGCGCCGGTTGTGCGCGAAAGGCGATGCCGGACAATGCATCCACACCGGGGCGTTCCTCCGTTTCCACTTAATCAGGAGCCACATCATGAATAATAAACTGTTACAGCAAAACACTTTGCATACCACCCTGACCGATCTGCCTCCTTTGGAGATGGACGTGCTCAGTCTGGTCAACGATTTCCGCAATTATTATACGCTTTTTTTGGGACGTGACCGGAAGTGCCGCTTGGTTTATTACGCGTATCAGGCTTTGGTATTGATTCTACGTGAGCGATTGATGGAGCGTTGGAAACAAACCCGCTACGTCTACGAGGAAAATGACTGCAAGAGGGCCTACTACCTCTCGTTGGAGTTTCTCATGGGGAGAGCTTTAGGCAATGCCGTGCTCAATCTGGGGCTGGAAGAAAATATTACCTTGGCACTGCAATGCCTGGGCATGGAGTTTGAGGATCTGGCCGAAACCGAGCATGATGCCGGATTGGGCAACGGCGGTCTTGGGCGGCTTGCCGCATGTTTCCTGGATAGCTGCGCCACACTGAATCTGCCGGTGATGGGATACGGCATTCGTTACGATTACGGCATGTTTCGCCAGCAAATAGTTGACGGCGAACAGGTGGAAGAGCCGGATCAATGGTTGCGTGGCGGTAATCCTTGGGAGATTGAACGTCCGGAGTACATCCAGCGGGTTCGTTTCGGAGGCCATATCGAGTATCACCGGAATAGTTCAGGCCAGCTTGAGGTAAGCTGGGCAAACACCAACGACGTGTTGGCAATACCCTATGACGTTCCGATACCAGGATATCAAAACGGGGTCGTCAATACCTTGCGCTTGTGGAAGGCAGCAGCTACGGACGAATTCCATCTGGGCGAGTTTAATGCAGGCCTTTACCCCGAGTCGGTGGCAGCCAAGAACAGTGCCGAGCAGATCACTTTGGTACTCTACCCAAATGATTCCAGCGAGAATGGTAAAGGATTGCGTCTGCGCCAGCAGTACTTTCTGGCCTCGGCCAGCCTGCAGGACGTGCTTGGCTATTGGGTGGGAACCCGCGGCACCGATTTTACCCACTTTGCGGAGAAGAACGTTTTTCAACTTAACGATACCCACCCCAGCTGTTCGGTACCTGAACTGATGCGACTTTTGATGGACGAGCACGGCCAAGGGTGGGAGCAGGCCTGGGAGATCACTTCGCATACCATGGCTTATACCAATCACACTTTGTTGCCCGAGGCCTTGGAAAAGTGGCCGGTTCGGCTATTCAGGCAGCTTCTTCCCAGGCTTTTGGATATCATCTACGAGATCAACGCCCGCTTTCTTGCCGAAGTGGCGCGCCACTGGCCTGGCGACGCGGCTCGGCTGCAACGCATGTCATTGATAGAGGAAGGCAATGACCCGATGGTGCGCATGGCCTATCTGGCCATAGTCGGCAGCTTCTCGGTCAACGGTGTTGCCGCCCTGCACTCGCGTCTTTTGACCGAGGGGTTATTTCGCGACTTCTTTGAACTTTGGCCTCATAAATTCAACAACAAAACCAACGGAGTTACCCCGAGACGCTGGCTTGCCTGGTCTAATCCGGACTTGTCGAAGCTTTTGAACGAATCAGTCGGGACCGGTTGGGAGGTAGATCTGGACCGGCTGCGCGGCCTCATACCCTTGGCGGAAGACAGCGCGTTCCGCGGGCGCTGGCGCGAGGTAAAGTTGGTCAACAAAGAGAGATTGGCAAAAATGGTGGCCACCGAGTGCGGTGTTGTGTTCGACCCGCAAAATCTTTTCGATGTACAGGTTAAAAGAATCCATGAATACAAGCGTCAGTTATTGAACCTACTACACGTCATTCACCTCTACGACCGGATCAAGCGCGGCGATACCGCCGACTGGACGCCTCGTTGCGTGCTTATAGGGGGTAAGGCGGCGCCAGGATACTTCCTGGCCAAGCGGATCATCAAGCTGATAAACAACGTTGCAGGGGTTATAAACAGCGACCCCGATGCCTCTCCCCTTCTCAAGGTGGCTTTTCTCCCCAATTACCGGGTTTCAGCAATGGAGATCATCGCCCCGGGAACCGATCTCTCCGAGCAGATCTCCACCGCCGGCAAAGAGGCTTCAGGTACCGGAAACATGAAATTCATGATGAACGGCGCCCTCACCATCGGAACCTTGGACGGGGCTAATATTGAAATCCGTGAGGAGGTTGGCGACGAAAACTTCTTCCTTTTCGGACTCACGGCCGAACAAGTGGAGGAGTGCCGGCAAAACTATGATCCGAATGCGATTATCTCTGCCGACGAGGACTTGTCTCGAGTGATTTATCTTCTGTCGAGCGGACACTTCAACCAATTCGAACCACGGATATTCGACCCTATTTTGCAGTCAATCACCAGCCCCGGTGATCCTTGGTTGGTTGCCGCCGATTTCCGAAGTTACGTGGAGGCTCAGAAGCAAGCTGCGGCTGCTTTCCGCGATGTTGAAAGATGGACGCGCATGAGCATATACAATACTGCCCTTAGCAGTCGATTTTCCACGGACCGGACAATGAAGGAGTACAATGCCGAGATTTGGCATCTCTGACACCAGCGGTAAAAGTAGAAGGTTTTTGTTGAAAATTCCTGCTATTTGCCGGCGAAAATCGGGATCTGGGATACTTTTGTTTTGAAAAAGAAAAGGGCTCATAAAGCCTGTATCGGGCAAAATATCTTCAAGCTCATGCGCTCCTGAAAGATGCACCGGACATCAGGATCAGGATATCAGGATAAAAGTCCGTGTTTGTCGAGAAGCAGCATGAAATTTTGTCTCATCAAAGGCTTGGTAAGATAGTCGTCACAGTCGCCGACAAGCAGAGCATCTATCATGTCCTCTGGAGAACTGCTGGCAGTAACCATGAAAACCTTGGATCTGGCATTTCCATGATATGCCTCTAGTTCGCGAATGGATTTCAATGCCTCAAGGCCGCTGATGCCGGGCAAGCCGATATCCATGCAGATCAGGTCAAAACCGTTTCCCGCCAGCAACGCTTCTTCGGTCAGCTTCACCGCCTCTTCGCCGCTTTCGGCCATGACGGCGGTCGCACGATCTTCCAGGAAAAGCGCCAGCATATCCCGGTTCATTTCAACATCGTCCACTAGCAAAGCTCTCATTATACCCCTCCCGATTTTGTTGCATTCTGCTTTTTTTGTTCCAACTGATTTTGTGCGATGAATTTTTGTTCTATATCCTGCGCCTTGATGGAAAGGTCGGTCATTTCAAGAAAACGCAATTCCCCGTCAAGGGTATTTTCTATGATGGAAATAGGTCCTTTGCGTTCCTCCTTGATGACTGTGCTTTTATTGCCTAACGTGATGTAGACCCCTTCGTAGAGGGTATTCCGGACATTGATTTTCGCATTGCTCTTATCATAGGTTCTCATGCGTACTTCCTGGGTTCGTTCGGTAATGGCGGCACGCTTTTGTGAAAAGGCCTTGATGTCAACCGTCTCCTTGGAAGACGAATTGAACTGGCTGATCAGTTGCTTCAGTTCATGAAAAAGGCTATTGAGCTCTTCAAGGTCATGGTAGTTAACGCCCGCGACAACGTTTGTTGCCAGCGAAGTAACATTGCCGAGCAGGGCACTTTCGATGCCGGCCAATGCAAAGTACTCTCCACCAACAATCCCCCTTTTATTGACCCGGATTGCCCCCAGGGCTTTGATATTGGCATTGCGCATTTCAACGTCAACCGAAACGTCACCCGCACATTCTACGGATGTGTCATAAATATAATTGGCGGTTATTGAACCGCGGCATTTGATGGTCCCGGTACCCTGTCCGTTCATTCCGCTGAATTCAATGTCTCCATCCGATTCTATCGTACACACTCCGATAATCCCATGCACCTTGATCCCTTTTGTAGTCTTGACCGTGAAACCATCAAGAATATCACCCTTGATTTCAACGAAACCATTGATCAGTATATTGCCGACCTTGAAATTAATGTCGCCGTCGATTACATAGACATCCTGGACGGAAATCTCGGCTCCGTTAACACAAACCCATCCGGGCGCCAGGGCTAAGATGCTCCGGCCATCGTCTCCCCAGTTGACATTTTGTCCCATTATCAATGGAAACGCCGAACCGTGCTGTGGAGGGATCTCCTTTCCGAATACGTTTTTACCTGCTTTTCCGGGAGTTGGCGGCAGGAGTGTTGCAATCAGTTGACCTACCTCCACATTGAGAAACGTCTGGACGTTGCGTAGGTTAATGGTTCCGGCGTCCTTGCCAGCAACCTCCGCCTTGGATGCCGATGTGTCGGATACAGCCAGAATCAGTTGCCCATCTTTTCCGGGAACCATCAATGTGCCTTTGGCAATAAGAAGCTCCGGAACCGATTTCCCGCTTTCGGCAGAATGCAAAAGATCTGCAACCGCCTCTGGTATGATCCCTTCGGAGATCCTGTAGTGAGCCAGAAAAACTTTCAGCTCATCTGCTTTCAGCGATGTTCCGCCGAGCGATGTCGGTTCATAGCAACAGCGGCACTCTATGCCGTCAGCGGACACGTCAAAAAACAGATTGAAGCCACTGCGCTTTATTTGCAGCCTCTTTGATTTGGTTTCCTGCGAGAATAAGGGCTCAGCCACAATAAATACCTTTTATCGTCAGATTAGGGCTACGGGGGGCAGGACAGAAAGGAAAACGTTTCAAGCAAAGAACGGCTGACAACTGTTATTCAGCAGGCGCGAAAGATTACCGTTTTGCCTGAGATTGCCGCAACGTTTCCTTTTAATGTATCGGCTGAAAAAAATCTATCTTTAATTAAGAAAAAAATCAATCCGGATTATCTGCGTTCCAATCACCGGCAGATCTTGGCCTGGAATAAAAAAAGTAATGCTTTACGGGGAAGGTGACAAGGGTATTCGGATGGAAACCACCCGAACCTCTTAAAATGAAAAAGCCCCTCCGGTACACCCGGAAGGGCTTATAAAAACTTGGTGTCCGTATAACGTTAGCGTCTTTCTCCTTCGAACCTTCCTTCTTTTCTCACGTCACGCCGTTCCTCTCTCCTTACCTCCGGACTGTGCAACTGCCCACGGTAGTGTGCCCTGTCGCGGTCATAGCGCTTAAATTCAAGATCGCGGAAACGCCGGAAATCCCTCAAACCGTAACGGACCAGAAGCGGTGGCCACATCCTTCGTTCAATCCTTACCAACGGTCCGCCGTAGTATGCTGCCCTGTACCAATAGCCATTGCTGTTGATATAGTAGTTATTGCCGATATAAGCGATATCATATGGTGTCCCGACGGCAACGTAATAGCCTAGGTCCGGCACATAGACGAACTGGGGCGGTGTGGCGGGAAGCATCACCGGCGGCGGAACATAGGCGGGAGGCGGGGGTGCCGGCGCATAAACAGGTGGTGGAGGAGCTGCGGCCGGAACGCCTATGTCCACATTGACATTGAGGCCTCCGGCATGGCTTGCGGAAGCCGTGCCGGCCAAGATTAATGCCGAAAGAATTACCATGGTTTTATTTAATCTGATGAACATGCGTCTTCTCCTTTGAATAACCTTGCAGTTTTATTTGCCGATTTCCCTGCTAACGCCATTTTCCTGCTGATTAAGGGCTTTTTGCTCCTGTTTTGTAACGTGGCCGTCATTCTGTCGGGCCATTGCACGCTCTTCCTTACGTATCGCCCGGTCTTGCTTATGCAGATTCCTTCCCTCGGCCTTGCTTATCTCTCCTTCTTTGACTTCCTTATTGATCCGCTTATTCTGGTTTTTCAAGCGCTTGTTAACCTGGGCACGGCGGGGGTGTTCCCTAGCCCATTGTGACTCTTCGGCAAAAGCACCTGAAGCCAGCATAGCCACTGATAACACACAAGCCAAAGAGATTGCGATTCTTCTCATTTCGATTCTCCCTCCTGCGTAGTTGACATCTGTATTTGAAAGAGCAGTTTTCATGCCAGTGCGTAAAAGGCGCAATAAGCAATAATTACAGAATGTTATATTTGAAGGACTTGAAGGATTTACCTTAAATGCAAAGTTGACAACCTTATTTGAGGTTTCTATTAAGGATTTTTGATGTTGACCGAATGGATCAACCTGGGTATGAAAAAGGGGTCACCTATTGGTGACCCTCTTGTTCGTTGTTTGGTGTCAGGAGCGCAGGGGTTATTCCTGGTTATGCTCGTGATGGCGCTCCATCTCGCCCTTCTCATGTCCCTTGTCGCAGGATTTCCCTTCGTGGCGGCCCTTGTGTTCTTTGAACTCAGCTACCATCTTGTCGAACTTCTCGGCCTGTTCCTTGGTCATGACGGCAACGATTTTCTTGCGGTACTGCTCACGATGCATGGCCATAGCGGCTTCGGCACCGGCTAACTTGCCGGCCTGGGCGCGGACCGCGGCTTCATTGCCAGACCTGGCGACATCAAACAGGGCGTGGCGTTCGGTGCGGACGGACTCGAAGAAGGGCTTGCCGGTTTTGAACCCTTCCTTCATGATGTCGGAGATTTCACCGGTCTGTTTGCCAGTCAGCCCAAGCTTCTTCTTGAGGATGAAGGGAAAACGCTTAAACCCCATGCCTCCGTGACCTTCGTGGCTCTGCTCGCACCCGCATTCGTGGCGACCGTGCCGCCCTTCGCCGTAGCCATCTTCCTCGGCGAAGGCGCCGGCACTGATGAAGATAACCGAAAAGATCACTGCCAATTTTGCTACAAAATTCCGATGTTTCATTTCAAATCTCCTTTGAAGGTGTTTAGCTCTTATATCAGGAAGACGACAGCCAGTCGATTTCAGTTACAAGAAAATTACTGGCGCTAGCTCCATATCGTCATATCGCTGTCCTTAAGCCTTGACACCTTCATAAATGAGACCTTAATTTTCCGCGCTGATAACCAGGGCGCCATCCTTAAGCTCTGTGCGCAACGTGCTCCCCTCTGCCGCATCGCCGGCAATGATGGCGCGTGCAACACGGGTCTCCAGTTCCCGCTGCAGGTAACGCTTGAGCGGCCGGGCGCCGTAGACCGGATCATAGCCGGCCTGGGCGATGAAGCGCTTGGCTTCATCCGAGATCTCCAGGGTTATGTGGCGATCCTTCAGACGTTCTTTCAACTGTTCCATCAGAAGATCGGTGATGCGCACCACCTCGTCCATGTGCAACGGCTTGAAGAGCACGATGTCATCCACCCGGTTCAGGAACTCGGGGCGGAAACAGGTGCGCAGTTCGTTCATTACGGCCCGGCGGGCGTCTTCCCTGATCTCTCCGTCAAGGGTGATCCCCTCCAACAGGTGCGGGGCCCCGATGTTGGAGGTCATGATGATGACCGTGTTCTTGAAACTGACCGTGCGGCCGTGGCTGTCGGTGACCCGCCCGTCGTCAAGGATCTGCAGCAGGATGTTGAATACATCCGGATGGGCCTTCTCGATCTCGTCAAACAGAATGACGCTGTAGGGCTTGCGCCGGACTGCCTCGCTCAACTGCCCCCCCTCATCGTACCCCACATAGCCGGGAGGCGCGCCGATCAGGCGCGATACGGCAAACTTCTCCATATATTCCGACATGTCGATCCGCACCATGTTGTCTTCCGAATCGAACAGGGCCGCGGCCAAGGTGCGGGCGAGTTCGGTCTTGCCGACCCCGGTGGGCCCAAGGAAAATAAAAGAGCCTATGGGGCGCCGCGGGTCTTTGATGCCGGATCGGGCGCGCAGCACGGCATCCGTCACCAGCCGGACCGCCTCGTCCTGTCCCACCACACGCTGGTGCAGAATATCCTCCAGGCGCAGCAGTTTGTCACGCTCCCCCTCCACCAGCCGCGTGACCGGGATACCGGTCCAGTGTGCAACGATCTCGGCGATCTCGTCCTCCGTGACCTCCTCCCGCAGCAGCTTTTGCCCACCCTGTTTTTCGGCCAGGTCAGCCTCTTCATTCCTCAGGGCGGTTTCAAGTCCCGGCAGTTCCGAATACTTGAGCTTGGATGCCTGTTCCAGGTTGTAGGAGCGTTCGGCCTGTTCAATTTCGCGGCGGGTCTTCTCGATCTGCTCCCGCAACCCCTGGATGCGCTGTATGGCGACCTTTTCGGTATCGTAGCGGGCCCGCATGGCTGTCGCCTTTTCCCGGTCCGAAGCCAGCTCCTTGCGGAGCGTCTCCAGACGTTCCAGGCTGGCCGGGTCCTTTTCCTTCTTCAAGGCCTGTTCCTCGATCTCAAGTTGCATGACCCGGCGGGAGAGGGTGTCCAACTCGGAGGGGAGCGAATCGATCTCGGTACGCAGCATGGCGCAGGCCTCATCCACCAGGTCGATGGCCTTGTCAGGCAGAAAACGCTCGGTGATGTAGCGGTTGGAGAGGGTGGCGGCCGCCACCAATGCGTTGTCCTTGATCTTGACGCCGTGGTGCACCTCGAACCGGTCCCTGAGCCCGCGCAGGATGGAGATCGTGTCATCCACCGAGGGCTGCTCCACCAGGACCGGCTGAAAGCGGCGCTCCAGGGCGGCATCCTTCTCGATATGCTGTCGGTACTCGTCGAGCGTGGTCGCGCCGATGCAATGCAACTCGCCCCTGGCCAGCATCGGCTTCAGCATGTTGCCTGCATCCATGGCGCCTTCCGCCTTGCCGGCTCCCACGATGGTGTGCAGTTCGTCGATAAAGAGGATGATGCGCCCCTCGGCCTCCTTGACCTCGTTCAGGACCGCCTTGAGACGTTCCTCGAACTCGCCGCGGTATTTGGCCCCGGCAACCAGCGAGCCCATGTCCAGGGCAAAGACCGTCTTGTCCTTCAGGCCTTCAGGCACATCGCCCCGCACGATACGCTGGGCCAGGCCCTCCACGATGGCGGTCTTGCCGACTCCAGGCTCTCCGATCAGCACCGGGTTGTTCTTGGTCTTGCGCGAGAGGATGCGGATCACCCGGCGGATATCCTCGTCGCGGCCGATGACCGGATCGAGCTTGTCGGTCCTGGCCAACTTAACCAAATCGCGGCCATACTTCTCCAGGGCTTCGTAACTGGCCTCCGGGTTGGCGGAGGTCACCCGCTGGTTGCCGCGCACGTCGGTCAGGGTTTTCAGGAAATTTTCCCGG
>Ga0316217_10000692_pt1 | contig 46708 bp, 47 predicted proteins | sample 1anoAmetaG_FD_203633 | JGI IMG/M metagenome (GOLD analysis project Ga0316217, IMG submission 203633) | Freshwater microbial communities from Trout Bog Lake, Wisconsin, USA - 1anoA | ecosystem: Environmental > Aquatic > Freshwater > Lake > Hypolimnion/Profundal zone | place: USA: Wisconsin...
GTTGGTGGTCGTCATGGCTACCTGATCATAATGAATGACCGCAAGCTTGGGAGCCTGGGCGTCATCATCAACATTTTCCGCTTCGACCGGGAAGAATACGGGCGTCAGAATGCCTTTCTTCCAGACCTTTTGAATGCGATGATCGAGTTCGCCCTTGGCCTTCACTTTGCCGACCATGCCCATTTCATCATCGACGATTTTGCGAAGTGACGGCTCCGTTTTGAAACGGTAACGCAGACCGTCATAATCAAAGAACCAGCAGGCGTCGATCAGCTTCTGTGTTGCCTTGTCGATAAGAGCTGGATCATCGGCCGGTTGCAATACGGCTAACCGAAGGTCGGCGGGGTCCACACCGCTTTGGCCGGTCTGCACAATGCTGTGGAGGAACGCCGAGGTGGCAACGCGTTGTGCATAGGATGGCTTGCCTGCCTCAGTCCATTCCCGATCCACTTCCTGGGCGTGCGAAAGTGTGCCTTTACGGGGGCTTACAATGTCGGCCTCAACGACCTGTTTGAATGCGGGGCGATCCAAGCGGCTGGTCAAATCGTTGGCGATCTGCTCCACCGCCAAATTCAGGTGGTGCGTGCCGATCAAGTAGCAGTCTTTGGGTTTACGCTCCCACAGGTCACGCAGGGCCATGGCCAGCAGCCGAAGAATGCCGCGGGTCTTCTGAAAATTCGGAATGGTGGATGTCTTGCGATTCAGGGTGGTCAACAGTTCCGGGTGGAAGGGGTAGTCAGTGACCATTTCATCCCGGTACTCGGCCCGGGTTGCCCGTGATGGCAAATCCACGCCCTGATCCACCTGCTTGCGGAAATAGCCCAGAAATTCGTCAGCCGTTTCGCTGGCAGCCTTCTCGTCGATCTTCTGGAAAAGCCGGTGACCGATAATCGCGCTGATTTCATTTTCGGCGGCTGGCGTGAGAACGTGTTCCTGACGGGCTGAGATACTGCGGGCTTCGGCCAGTTCCTGCCGAACCTCGTCCGATTCCTTACCGAAGGCATCGGATGAATCGGCCAGAGTGTAGACAAGAACGGTCTTTTTGCTGTCGGTCGCAAATTTCATCAGCGACATCAAAAAGGCGATGGTTTGGTCTGCCAGCGTGGTCTTGGCAACGGTTACGCCCTTGGCTTTGCGCAGATAAACCGGAAGTTCATCGATCATGATCAACGCCGGTTCATCGCCTATGATCTTTTCCCATACTCCGGTGCCCGGATCAGTGCGTTGGGCGTCGTCGGTCTTAATCAGTTGATAACCGGCTTTGCCACCCAATTGATAGGCCAGTTCTCCCCAAATGGTCATCGTCCGCAAACCGTCGTGGTCAATTCCTTCGGCAACGCCCAGGTCAGTACCGACGACACCCGCTATACGTGTAATGGGTTTAGGCGGAAGAAGCTCAGGCGAAATGAACTTGGCGATCTGCGGGATTTTGTTGGCCCCTTGGCAAAGGTGATATAGGGCAATGAGATTATGCGTCTTGCCGCCACCGAAGCTCGTCTCCAAGCGAATTACCGAAGCATTTGCCGGTTTAGCGCCAGTAAGACGGCCAAAGGTTTCCCGGAGTAGAGATGTCAATCCCTGGGTCGGGTAGGTGTTGGCGAAGAATGCAGCGGCATCAGAATAGACAGCATCCGCATCACCGCGGAGCACCTTGGTTAAGGATGCCGCAAACTCCTGCTCACGAAGCTCGCCCTTGAGGACTTCATCTCGCGGTTGGCACGAATTGAAAATGACCTTCATCGCTGATCCCTGTGATGACCAAGTTCCCCGATTGGCCAGAAGATGCGGAAGCCATCACCGGCTCGCCCATCTTCGCCACGGCGAATCAAGCCCTTTGACCAAAGGGGAACTGCAATATCGTCGAAATATTAACACAACCGATGCCCGGCTCAAACCTGTTGCGGGCGTCAATATTCATCCGGCAACAGCAATGTTGTCACCGACCGATCCGCTTCGGTAATTACCCAGATCTTCTCGCCCTGGTTGGTGCGGTACGCCGACAATAGCCGTTCACCTTCGACCAACGCCTGATCATTCAGATTTTTGTCTTCGGCACAAACTTCTCCCCAATCACCTGAACGGTGGCGAATCAGAAATTGAGCCGGCGTTTGGTTTGCCCGTTCAAGCCCAGCCAATGCACCGGGCGTGGCGACGGTCTGACCCAGGGGAAACTTTGGTTTCTGAATAGGATTGATGGCCACCATGCGTGCCTTTCGCTCGATTTTGACGGTAATTCTTGCCTGAACCCCTATTTCGCGGCTTTGTGCCATCCCGCACACCGGCTGCCGAATGGACACCCCGTACAGGTTATCGGTGACGGGGCCGGGTAAACGACGTTGTTCTTCATCGCCCGGTATACCTGCCGAATGATCGCCATGGTTCGTTCGATCCGGGTTAGGTCAACGCTGACTTCCAACGCTTCCACCTTGGTTTCTTTGGTCTTGCTGATGTAAAGAAAACGCAGGCGAATCTTCGCTCCCAGTTCCCGGGCGATGGGTTGGCACCCCTTGGAATACAGGATCAACTGTTCGCCCTGATCGTCGGCGGCATCTTCGGTGGGGATAGAACGGGCGGTCTTGAAGTCGGTGATAACCAACTCCCCGTTGTGGTGGGTGAGCATATCCACCCGGCCTTCCAAATCGGGCAGGTCGTCGGCCAGTTTCACCCGGAAACCTTCCTCAATCCCGATGATCTTGCCTTCGGGACAGGCATATTCACCGGCCAGAAACGTCTCGATCATCCGCCGGGCCGTGGCTTCCAAGGTGGTGGCATCCTGTCCCTTGGCAAATTGAACGGGGATATCTCTGGCTTCCCTTGCCCAGCAATCCCGGTAGGTTTTCATCAGTTCTTCCACCGGGGGCAAGGGATCGGACGCCAGCATGGTGGCATACACCCGCTCCAGGACGGCATGCACACAAGTGCCCAACAACATCGCCCCCGACAGTTGTTCCGGCTTGGCCTTCTGCACGTACTGAAAGTGCCATTTGGCCGGACAAGCCTGATAGGTTTTGATTTCCGAAAAGCTGATGTGGTCCCGGCCACTGGGGGTTTGTCCACGGGGCAAACCGTTGGGTGTTTTCTTGCAGTCGGCACTTGGATACCGGTTAACCGTTTGCGGTGCCGGCACGGTCTGAGTGGTTTGTGTGTGAATCATGGCATCACCTGATACCCCGTAGCCCCAAGTCCGCTCTGTGCCTTAGGGAAGTCAACGCTCCCCGCAGTTTGTGCATTGCCGCTGGCCACAGCAGGGGCAAAACTCACCGGTCATCTGGTAACCGCATCGCTGGCAGAATGCACCCACCACCGTACAAGTCTCCTCGGGTGCGGGCTGCGGTCGCGGTTCTGATTGGATCAGGTGCCGGTCACGATTGACCGACACTGAAGGCAATGCGGCGGGAATCATCGGTCGCCTTCCTTGGCGCCGGCCTCGATCTGCTGCTTTAGCAGGTCGATGGCTTCACTGGCCTGTTTCACGGTCAATTCGCCAACCTTGCTGACGCCAAATTCATCCCGTGCCCACAGGTCGGCATCGACATTGACCTTGCGGGCCATGTTGGTGATCGCCCGAAACTGGGCCTGAGTGAGCAGCCGCTCACCGCCGTTGTGACCGTTCCCATTGTGGCCATTACCACCATTGCCGTTGCCATTGCTGGGCCGGCTGTAGGTGCGGCCATTGCCATTCCCGTTGGTCGAATGACCGTTGCCATTACCGCCATTCCGCTCCGAGCGGATGTCCGGTTCGGGGTTGGTTGCCTTCCGCACCTGTTCATCCAGCAGTGCATTCGCCAGGTCGAAGATGCGGTTGGTGGATTCGGCAAGGGCATCGGAATCATTCAACACGTCCGAAGGCAGTTCGCCCTCGATGTTGAGGCTGAAGCCCTGGCTGTTGTAATCCTCGGTCACTTTCCGCGATAAACCGACGTTCACTTTGAGCATATAGGTAACTCCTGTTGATCGGTGTACCCCACCAGCCCTGGGTTGCTCCCCCGGGTGGGGGCTGACAGAATTGGTCATATCTTGCGGGCCTTCTGATGATTTGCTTTACTTTGACCCATGGCACAATCGCAACTCATCGATCCCAAATACACCATTCACCCGCGTGAAGGTCTGCATCGCATCAAAAGCATCTTCAACAAGACCTGGATGGGGGAACAATGTCGCCAATTGCTGGCGGATTTGGATCTTGCCATCCAAGCCACACGGGAATTGGCCCCGGTGCGAAATCAGGGCTATCTCCAGCATCCACGTTCTGGCCCCGGCATTCCGAACAACCTGGAAGCCCGCTGGGAACGAGGAATCTGGCAGCAGTGGTCTACCCCCTCGGCCTTACCTATTCCCGGTGCCTGGCATCGGATCGTGACCTATCAGGAAAATCTACCCGCCAGTCAGGATAACCAAGGGTGGGGCGAGATCGATCTGCTGGGCGCCTCGTCCTGCGGCCTGCCGGTGGTTGTGGAACTGAAAGCGCCCAATCCCGAGCAACCGGAATCCGCGGTGAACGATACGCCGCCGGGTGCCATGATTCAAGCGGTGGCCTACGCCATCGTCTTGCAGAAGGCCTGGCCGATGTTTCGCCAGAACTGGGCCAATCTGGTGGCCGCAAAATGTGGTTTCAGGGTGGATGTTCCAGCCCCCAATGATCTGCGGTGCTGTCCGGTTGTCGTCGCTGCCACCAAGACCTATTGGGATGAGTGGATCGGCCAGACTCCCCGGGCCAAGACCGTCACCCCGGAAACCTGGCAGGTGGTTTCTCAACTGGTCGCCGGCTTTGCCCTGGCTGGATATCCGACCACGTTTGTGTCCCTGGAAGCCGAATCGTTTGACAACGGTATCCCGGTAGGTATTCGGGCTTCGGCCGTGCTGCCCTATGCCACAGAACGATCAATGTAGGGTGACTTTGGCCAAGGTTAGCCACCAATCGTGCCTATAAGTAACGGTCCCGGAGATATTCCACATAGCAACCATGATTCGCTCGCTCCGCCTCGACTATTCGCGAAATCAACTCTTGCCACGTCATGGCCTTAAACAGTACGCCGTCGCTTTGTAGAACACGATTAAACTCGACAACTTCCTGCTGAAGTCGGTGGCTTTCCTCCGTGTCCACGTGGTACCACAGATACACAAGCCGTGCGCGCTTGGGATCACTGCCTTGCTCACGGTAGCGCCGCTGTAAACCCAAAAGATGTTTGATCAACTGACCGCGATCCAGGTGCTTCTCGGTTGCTTCGAACTCCTTACCATTACCACGGAAACTCTCGGCTAATTCTCGCGTGGTGGTTAGACCGGACCAACAAACACTTGGACCAAAATATTCGTCGTCAAACAGTTTCCGCCGCTTTGCTGGGTAGGTTTCGACAAATTTGGATTCGATGCCGACCCAATCGCAGCAGCATCCGTTTTGGTGTCGAATAGCCACGTCAATGTTGGGGGGAGTCCTGGGGAGAATGTGGAACTTCTTCTCGAAATGGATGCTGGGACTCATCGGCTCTTTCGCGCCCACATCAAGATACCGTGCCACACGTGAAGGTTCTCGCATTTTCCAATAATGAAACACGTTGGCGGCCAGGGCGTCTGAATTGTGAACCGCATGAAGGTGCGGCAGGCGACCATTTTTGCCAGCCAGCGGCGTGCCATTACCGTGCTCGTACTCAAGCCTTGCTTCAGGACATAATGGTTCAAACAGGTTGTCATCCAGCTTTTCCACATAGAGAAGCGGCTTCTTCGTGCCCGGGCTACCCTTTACCAACCGAATGCCACAACGACTGGCCCAGGCCCTCTGGTTTTTGTAGATGACTTCTTCCGATTCACTGTCCATGCTAGAGTAGCATGGTTTGGGCCACTGACACTGAAGTGGTCACAGGGTCGGAATAATTTCTGAAAATCCAATCATTCCGCCGAAAGTCGATGACGCAGATTTGGTTGCGAAGTCTCGCTCGGCATGGTGTCGATCATCAACTGATAGATGTATTCGTTGGGATGCAGCAAGGTCCGAAACCGTTTGTCGTCCAGCCCCAGATAACGGGCAATGGCCGCGGCAATGGCGGGACTGCGGGACATGCCCTGATGGCAGTGAACGACGATTGCCCCGACTTGATCTTTGTATTGGTCCACGAATTTCCAGATTGCCACGGCATGTTGACGGGTCATCAGCTTGATGTTCTTGGGCAGTATGCGGCCGGCCAACGGGCTGCTGTCGCTGAAATGCAGGAATAGGATGTCTTTCAGTGCCGACACCCTGGTGATTTTGGCCTTGGGCACGCGGGGATCGGCGATGCTGATCACCACGTAGGTGGATTTGACCACGATCCCCCGCTGGATGCTGTCCCGGTCGGTGACGATGATTTTCATGGCTGTTCCTCGGGGTCGGGTGGGGCACCGTCCAGGAATTCCTGAAGGCTGCTGCCGGAACCGAACTTGCGTTCCCGCAAGCGGTTGGCCTCAAAGGCCAGGTGGGCGAAAATGCCGCCGGCCAATAGGGGATCAAGCTTGGGCTGATGCAGCAAGTTTGCCACCAGGACCCCGGTGCGGGGTTCTAAGGAAGCAGGGGAACTGTCACCCATCGTGCTGTCCAGTTCCTTGGCGGTCTGCTCAGCGATCTGGTGCTGTAGGGCGGCTGCAAGGCCCATGCACGCCAACGCGGTGCCGTTCCATAGGGTTCCATCCCAATAGATGTCCGTGCCGATCTTCCGCTTACGCCTGAGTCCCACCACCCATTGGAATTCGGTGCGATAGAACTCGGCCAAAATGGCAGCGGTGGTCACAAAGGATAAGTCCTCGGTGTCGGTAATCGGGGCATAGGACTTAACGATCTGCTGCACCAAGTCTTTACTCTGGGATTCATCCGTGGCTGCGGTTAGGTTGGCATAGGTATCCTGCTGAATCCGGGATGCCAGGCCCATGCAGACGATCAGACTGGCCTTCGGCTTCACGGGTAGGACAACCTCACCTTCGGGATACAGGATGCCGAAGACCCCGGCTTCACACCGCCGGAATAGCTCATGGACCAACTTGGTCACCTTCGCTTTTGCCTCGGTCATAGGGTTCATCTTGCATCCTTCCTGCTGGCTTCTCAGCCTGTTGGGGGCATCGCCACCGTCATTCAAGCCTCAGGCGTGTGTACCCGGATCGGCGACTTCCAGTCGCTTGGTCCGGCACCACATTCCTCAGTCATCGGTGTTCGGACGGCTGCCCCACCCTGGCAGGACTTGACCTCAGCCCTTACCGGATAGGTCAGATTGATCAGGTTCATGTTCCGGTTGCCTTCGGCAAATAGAACAGGAACCTCGTACCCACCCGACCGCTCACCTTCAGCCTTCACCTGCATAGCTCCTACTTCCTTCCAATCACCAGGTACACCGAACAATCACTTTTACTTATACTCTCGCGTTCTCAAACCTAACACCTTCTCATTCACTTTCATGCTTTGGGTAATCGTAATCACCAATTCCGCTATAACCTTGATGGTCACAATGGGGGTAACTTCGATATCCAGAATTTCAATTTCAATCATCATAATCTTCGATAAAACGATCTGCGTCGCTGTAGTTGTTGTTTAATGGCCCTCATCCACGCTGCAAGTGCCGCACATGCCGGCAAGGTCGCTTGCGTGGGCTGCAAAGTTCAAATTCCTCTATGCTGCCTCCCTTCGTTGGCAACCGACCGGCACGAAACGCCGATCCCAACTCATTGCCCGAAAGTTCACCCTTGCCCCTGGCACATACGCCCAAGCCTGCGTGGCTGTTGCTGCTAGCTGAAGCAAGTCAGAAGCAAGCGGTGGCCGGCCAAACGGCGTCCCGGGGCATTTGGCCAATATGTAAGATTGGTCCATGCGTTCGGCTTCACGTCCGGGTACCCCCGTCCACAATTCAACCGGGTCAGGCGATATTCGGAAGAAGCATTCAGCCAGGTCATAATGTCGGCCGGGTTGTCTCGGGTCAAATCCCTTGCGTACGAACCGGACAAACGGCGGTGCCGATGCCTTGACGGGATACAACTCCACCCACAAATCGGTCCTGACAATGGCTTTCCGGAAATAGGGCACCGGGCAGTAGACCAGTCGCGAAGCCAAATCCTCCGGTGCCTGCTGATGTTGGGAATCGAAGTCAACCACCAATTCCAACAATCTCGACAATCCCCAATCGGTGTAACGAACGACCGCCCGCCATCGCGGGCACAATTCACCGATTCGCTGGCGGGCCATGGTCCGCGATTCTTCCGGAGTGAGCGGCCTGTCATGCGGGGTGTTATCTTGGTCACGCACCAGCATCATTGGATCAGTTTCCCGTTTGTGAATGCCTTCAGTTCCGTTTCGTACTCAAGGACCTGTACCAATTGGCTGGCCGTAAGTGTTTCAGGGGCTTGAGCCAACCACCATGCAATGTAGGAAGCAAAGCTCACCGCGCCGGAACTCAGGAATTTCAGCCGCACCATGCGATGCACTCGCCGCGGAATGACCACCGACAGATTCGACACACCCGCATTCGTCTTGCCTCTGGGCATACAACTTTGTTTCGGTTTCATCTACACCGTCGCCAGTCGATCCGGCACGTTGCAGTCAGCATCATTCCTGCCAATCAAATCATTCTTCGCTGCCGCTTCACTGTCGGCATTTCCCGTTTGTTGCGCCTCCCGGTTGGCCTTCGCCACCCTGCCAAGTATGGCATTGGCCTCAAGGTCATCATCCGTCACCGGTTCTGAGCGCTCAATCAGGTATGCTAGGAAATCGCGCACCGGGACTTCCGACATCTCGGCATTGATCCTCAGCTTTCGCCACACATCGCTCCGCACGTCCACCGACTTATGCACCCATGTCATGATCGTTCACCTCATTGGTTAGAGTTTTCTTCACTACTTGCGATCATGCAATGCCGCTCACTGGCGGGCGGCTGAATTCGATGCAGGATTTAGTGAAGACAGAAGTTGATCGGCGTTTATCCAGTGCTGTTGCTTCTCGGCGTCTATCTTTGCAATGACATCATCGTATTTCTGTTTCGTCGCCTTCTGGTGCCTCAATTCAATAGTTGAAATTAGGTACTCTTGCAGTTTTTTCTGCTGTTCGTTATTAAGCAATTGCAGTTCTTTCCGGTATTCCGAATCGTCATTTTTATCGCCATCCTTTAGACACTTGGATATCCATGGATCTGCGTTGACTTCTTCAGCCAAGGTGTCGTAATCGGCCTGAACACGAGCTATATTGTTTGGGTAATCGGGCATGGTTCTAACCTTCTCGGCGTTTTCAATGCACTTATACGCCGCCAGGTATTCGTCAAATACCTGCTGAAGCCCCTTGCACAAAGGCGTTCCCCGTTCCGCCGCCGTGGCGATATCCGTGACCTGATCGGAAGCCAATTGCAGGGATCGCATGTTCACCAGGTACTCTTGGTCCGACTGCCCGAGTTTGAGATCGGCACGCATTTTGAAAAGAGCGGTACGGAACTGGCCCAAAGCGGCGACAAGTTCGGACCGCAGTGATACCGCCGCCGGGTTGGCCGATCCTCGCACTACCACGAAGACTATCCCGCCAACCACAGCCAACCCGACAAAGATTCCAATTGCAACAAGCATCAGTGTGCGGTTTTGTGCGGATTTCCGTTTTGTGGACTTACCCGTAGGTATGATCGTTCCCGGAGTTTCCACGTTTGTCGTTGGCCGCGGCAAGGCAGAACATGATGCCACCAACACCCCCCGCGCGCTCGCCTTCTGGCGGGCCGTGACTTCATCCGGTGCCTCAACAATGAGTTCCAAGTCCTCGCCGGTGTTCTTATCTGCGCCGCTAATTCGGAACTGTACGTTCGATTTCATTGCTATATCCTCGTCCCTTTCTATTAGATTGATTTGGCGTTCTAATGGGTTTCGTAACTCTGCACAATGTCACGGGCCAGCCGGCAGACTTCATCCGCCAGTTCCTTGGGCTTGAGCACTTTGGCCCGTGGTCCCCAGTTCAGGACAAACCATTTGATTTCCTCCAAGCCCGATACCGTGGCCCGGAAAATCAACGATCCATCCTTACGCTTTTCCAACTCCTGGGTGTGGTGCCACTTGGTCTCAGCCACGAGTTCCGCGGCTTCGGGTGAGAACTGAAGTTCCACGTGCCAGTCCCGTTCGCCCGGCCCGCCGCGGTGGACCACCCAGGCATTGCCCAAGAATTCCCGCAGTGAAAACACTGGCTCCACGGTCATCGGTTTATGCACGACCTCAAGGCTCTGGAACCGGGCAATGCGATAAAGCTTGGTCTTTTCATCCTTGTTGTCGTGTGCCGCCAGATACCACGCTTGCCCGGCCAGGAAGATTCGCCGGGGTTGCAAGCTGACCTTCACGGCCTTTTTCTGGTGTGGGCTACGGTATTGTCCTGCCACTTGTTGACGCTTGAGCAATGCGGTCTGAAGCGTGTTCATGATCGGCCGGCAGTGGGCATGATCGGCCACGTGCAACCCGATGACGTCGAATAACTCACTGGCCATCCGAATCAGGTCTTGTTGTTTGGCTGGAAGCGTGCCAAGCAGCTTATCCTTTGCCGAGCATGCTTCACTGAGCAAGGGAATGCTGTTGCTCTCCGCCGCCCGGGTCAACACGGCCATGTCCAGGCACTCTTGATCCGATAAGCCGACGTGAGGGAACCAGCAATCCGACCGGATGCGGTAACCACCGCCCACCCCATGGTGTGGGTCATAGAAATAGGGAATGCCTGCCAATTCCAGAATCGCTAAATCCCGGTATACATTCCGACGACTGATGCCGAAATGTTCCCCCAGCCTGCGGGCGTTCCATGATCCTGGCCCTCGTAACAGGGCGATGACCTTCAGGAGACGATGGAGCCGAATGCCACGCATTTTTGTCGATACCCCGGTTGGGGTGACCGACACTGTGTGCGCCCCCCTGTGACATCAAGGAGGTCAGTGGGTAGGAAGATTCTTTGGAACAAGCTGCTAATCGCCCGGCTGCTGCTTTGCCTTCGGGCTTTCGACCGGTGTGGTCTAGATGCGGAAAGCCGGTCGCAGGCCTTCCGTTTTGGTTTCCATATAGCGGCATAGCCCCTGCAACTGCCGCTTATCGGCAATCCGGAAAAGCTGCTCCCAGGTGACTTGTTCAAAGCGATCGTGGTATTCGTGCCGAACCACTGCCAGAAATTCAGCACAGGCATCTTCTTCCTGCCCCTGCCTAACCAGATTCACGTGATACGCCCGGGTCTCGGGGCTGTCGAGTCGTGATATGTATTCGGAAAAGAGCAGGTTTCTCCAAAGCTGGTAGAAGATCGATTCCTGCCGACGTGCTTGCTGCGGGTCCAGGATTTTCAATGTATCATCGTGATAAATATCGATGAACCGATCAATGGTGAAGTCGAGCGGACGTTTCACCCGGTCCCGCAGATAGGTGCCATTGGGACTGGTAAATTTGGCTTCGATCAAGATCAGGTAGTGACCGGGCAAGAACAGCCCGATATCTGGTTCGGTCCGGGGACGATCACTGGGCAGGTCGCTTTCAAAGCGTTTCCGTGCGACAGCAAGCAGATTCCACGGTTCGATTCCAGCATCTTTTAACTCCAGCCCCCATAGAAATAGCTTCGGTTCAGCACGTTCAATACCTGTACACAGTCGCACCACTTCATGCAGGCAGCCGGCCCGCTGCAAGGAACGAAACACATTCCAGGTGACGGCGTCCTCGCTGCGTTCCTGACCGAAGCGATGCGATTCGAACTTGTCAGGATTGCGGTAAATACAGTCATGGAAATAGTCCGCATCCACGATCAGATTGCGGTGGTAATCCGCATACGTGAATGTGCCCGAGCTATGCACCCGAATTCCGTGCTCCGGGCAGACATCACCAGAAAACTTTGGTTTTCGGGTCGGTGGACGAAGCCATCGTTGGCACCCCTTCACCACGCATTTGATTTTCCCGGTGTGACGGTTCTTCTGGATCTTCTTATCCAATTGCCCCAAGCCATACGGCCGCAAAGTCGGATCATCTCCCGACTCGTTACCCGGAATGATTGTCGGTGCTGACATGGCGCTCCTATGTGGTTATTCAATGGATCGTCGGCCTCAGCGTGAGTACCCCACAGGCAATTTCACGCCCTGACACCCCCGTAACCAGCGTTCTGGCCGCAGACCGGCAAGAAAAGCGAATACACCCGCGCTTCCAACGGCGAATTGCCAGCCAGGCCCAAATAGCTGTCCCGTGCCTTTAGGGCCAATCGCCACTGTTCAGGATGCTGTGGGCACTCCGCATTGGGATTGTGATCGCCCGTGAAGTAGATGTTCAACAACCGGGCGCCGGGAGCGTGACGGTTAAAGTGATAGAGAACGGCCAGACGATTGGCATACTGGTAATAACGAGTAATCCAGTCCCGATCTTCAGCGACCCCACAAGCACATTTGGTCTGGCGCAAGGCCAGGTCGATCATCGCCACGCTTCCAGGGTTTTTGGCTCCGCAGGAAGAATCGATCTCGTTCAGGTGGGCCTTGGCCTCCACCAGCAACCAAGCCAGGTTGTTGGTCGTCAAAGTCAATAACCCCACGGCATCCCAATTCGGCGGGTTACCCGATGTGGGCCAGAAATCGGGCCAGGTTTGCTTGGCCGATTCATCGTCCATTAGGAATTCAACCCCCTTGAGTTCAGCGTCCAGGTATTTCCGGGTCGGGTCGAAACGGAAGTCAAACCACTCAATCTCCCGCACATCACCCATCAGGCACTTAACGGCCGCGTCCAAGGCTCCGCGGTGATAACCTAAATAGCGCAACAGGTGCCATTCGCTGCCATAACCATAGCCGATCTCGCTCATACAAAACCTCTAAGTTTTGTAAGGCTAGGGGATAGGTACGACGCTAAAGTGGTCACACCAAGCCAAACTGTTCAAGCTACCATCAGCCAGTGGCCTTGGTCGTGGCCGATGCACCGTTCAAGGGCTAGTATGCACCAGTGGGTAATACAGCAGCCTAAAAGAGGTATTCTAGGAACGCCCAAAGCCAAAAATCCAAACGGGTAACGCAGATCGCTTATAATTCGTTCTGAAGGCTTCGTTCTCATGCAGTCAACGAAAAAGGCTCGCCGGATGATTTCCAGCAAGCCCAAATTGTCCTCTGATGGAATAGATCAGTTCAGTGCAGCGGTTAGCAACTTTTCCGCTTCACTAAAGGCCCGTTCCTTCACCATCCGGCCGCTGCCGAACCAGATCGATTTGAGCGGTTCTTTGAGCCGGCGGGTATAGGATTCCCGGTCCACCCACTGGGTGATGCCGTTGTATGCGGCCCATACCGTGCCTTTCACACCCGGCAGGCGATTGCCATCCCCTTCGGTGAACAAGTGCTCCCACCGTTGGTGCCGCTGAATCATCCTTGTTTTCTGTTCCTCATTGTCGGTGGTTATTGGCATGACGGCCTGGAAATATCGCTTGAGCTGATCGGCGCCGATCTGCACCTTGGCCATCGCCTTCATGGTACTTGCCGCTCGGTCATAGGCATCGTTGACGATGTTCAACAAGCGGTAAGCTTCCTTGATCCGATCATGCACGTCGGCATAGTGCTTGATCCACAAGCCTTCGGCCGTCCTTAAGGCCAGGTTCAGGGTGTTTTGGCAAACCACCCGAATCGGTGTGAATGCGATCCTTACCGCCGTCGTTCCATCGTGTGAATTGGACAGCAGCAAATACTTTTCCGTAATGTCATCACCGACGACTTTGATTTCGCCGGGAAGCTTCGCCAATAACCAGATACGCCGGCCGCCATCGAGCGCCCCAACCGTGTGGTAAACGGCCCGGTCTGCCAGCCGCAGCGGATCCAGGAACTTAAAGGCATCGGTGTTCTGCAAGACGTTGTAGCCGCGTCCCACACAACCAAGTTGCCCACCATCTGGGGCATCGAGTCGATCAGTGCGACGGGTAGCATACCGGTCTTTTACTTTGATGGTACGCACCGGATCGAAATAGAGCGGTTCTTTGACCACTTCCCAACCCAGGTTCCCGGCAATGATCGCCTGCTCGGCGGTCATGGGGTTATCAAGCTTGACGCGTTGACCGTGCCAGGGAACCTGGCCGGTATATGCAATGCTATCGATGTTCGCGGGCATAGAACCTCCAATGAAAAGGGGTACGAGTCTCTGGTGACTTATACCCCTCGGTGCTAACGCCGTTCTAGATGGATGGTCACTCAGGGGAGCCACACCGTTTTGTCTGTTGTGACGCTGCCATCACTCCCATATACTTCATACCAGGTGTTCTCCGTGATGTGTGGATTGTGCTGATAGAGTTCGTGCAGCTTGGATAAGCAGCACCTCGGTTGGCAGCGTGCCTCTTCGGCAATTCGGTGGGCAAGCTGCGGAACAATAGAACCGCCCATTTCTATAGCAAGTCTCTGCAGATGAGTTACCACCTCATCAGACGTTGGGTATGTGAAATGGTATATTGCTCCGCCCGTTCTCGACAAAATGCCACCGTCGATCTTGGCGATGTCGGTGGTGGCAAAGATGAAGATGCTATTCGAGCGGCGCTCCAAGAGTTTTAGCAACGCATCCTGGCACCTGCCCGTGATACGTTGCGCCTCATCAACAAAAATAGTGACGGGACGATTAGTCTCAGCACGCATCGCCTTCAAGCTTGTCCAGAGCTCGGTTTCACCTTCGCCAGCTCGGTTGAAGGCATCAACGATTTCCTTATGGACATTCTCATCGGAGCCGTCAATTTCATGAAGCCTGCTCCGCCACCTGGATGGGTTGGTCAAGACTTCCCGACACTCGATACAACTTCCACAGGGAAGCCCGTCGCTGCCGAGTTGGCCACATGAGGACCACATCCCGTGATAAATTCCCATGGATGTCTTAGCTGACCCAAATGGACCTTCGTATACGGCGATTCGCGCTGGCGAACCACGCCGTAGCCGGTCAATGAGTCGCCGCAAATGTACCTCACGCGGGTAGTTCCAGAAGTCTTCTGGCTTGCGGGGGCGTAAATAGGTCAGGTCTCGCATTTGTGCATATAGATCAACGCTCATAAAATGTCTCCTTTTTCATTACTGGCCGCGTAAATGCGGCCAAATCATTATCTAACGTGTTATTCTAACGTGGTTTACGCGTCACGCGATCCTGCGTGAAGGTTGTGTGAAACGATGTCGGCATTCGGGTTTGCGGGCAGACAGGCGTCCATCGCCATCCTTATGCGCGTGAAGGTGTTGGTTGAGTCTTCCTGAATCAGCAGCTTGCCCTGGTTGGTGGTAAACCAGCCAAACCCACCTTTGTGCGGCTTCCGCGTTACAAAGCCGTTGTTAAAGAGTATGCCCAAGTGTCGGTCGACTATGCGGCGAGTCCAACGCCTGGTTGAGTTTCGGCTTGAATTAAAATGCCGTTTGGATTGGTCAACGATCTCACCTGCCGGCTGGTCGAATCGTGGGCTATTGAGCCTCTCGACAATGTTGCCGACAGATATGCCTGGTGTGTCCTCCGGTACACTGCCAATCTCAGGCATGAATTGGGACATAAGCGTGAGGAATTTTGTGGAACGCTCGTCGAGCGTTTGGCCGTCATCCTCGACATGCGCTTTGGTAATGAGCCGCAAGGCATCGCGAACATCATGTTCTGTGCCTGGAATCCAATTGCCCCCTGTTTCCAACGTACTGGGTGTTTGTTCTCCACGCCGGAGCAAAGCGATGACCGAGGCCACATTAAGCACTTGAGTAATGCGACGCGGCAGCTGTGTGCCGGATGGCACGGGAACCATTGTCACAATGGTAGCGGGGAAAACCACCTTGGTATTTCTGGGCACTTTCTGCGTCCATTTTGCCATGCGGTTCTTCAGTTCGCGATACCGCGAATCGCCCGCCAAGCCAGTGGCGGTGAATTTTGCCGCTGCCCGATCGGCATTCCACTTAATTTGACTGGCAGTGGCGACCAAGCGGATGCAGAGCATCCGATTGCAGTTTTGGTATTCTTGCGTATTTCCATCAAGGGTACATTCCAGAAAGGCAATTGGGCCTTCTATGGTCTGTCGGCGGCTGTCACCTGCGCTCGTTGCCAGATCGCGGCTCACAGTACTGCCCGATATAAGCTGGCGTCGAATTCGACAAAAATCCAGGTTGGGCACAAGTTCATCGACCACGATGACTGGAATTCTTTTCATGGCAAATATCCCTGGCACGGAAATCTGCGAACTGAAACGGATGTGGTCAAATGGGAATATCTTGGCAACCTGTTCCGCCATATAACTCTTGCCACTGGCGCTGGGTCCGAGCAACGATGCCGCCAAGGCGCAGGGCATTCCTCCAGAACAGTAAACCAAAAATGTCAGGGTTGCCGCAGGTTCATATTCGAGGAATTCACTTGCAAGTACCGACCTGACCGCTTGGTAAAGGTCGGGTTGACTGAAATCCGCTTCCGGCGGCCTCGGTGGATCCACGTTAACCATCTTCGCCAACTCGGCGACAACTTCGAGCCCAGTGGCAACCTGATCTGTGAGGATGCTACCGGTAGCGTCTCGCGACGATTGTTTTACGCTAATCGCGTCAGAATTTATATCTGAGGGACTCGCTGCTTCAGCTGATTCAAACTGGGGCTCATTGGCGATTGTTGATGAGCCTGCTAAGAAACTGTCTGGCATAGCCAAACCTCCATAAAGGGTTCTGTCTTGGGCCGCTCATGCAGGAACATACCTGCCTTGGCCGGCCCCCTATACCACGAACGGCAGCGACATTCGCAGATTTCATAACCTGTTGAATATACATGACTTACAACTGTTTTTGCTTATTTATTACGATTAGAGTTAGGTACTATGCATTCTGGTGTCGAGGATGCTGCGGAAAATGCCTCGCCTTGCAATGTTGGCTCGTTGGTGGAAGATACGACAAGCAATCCGTGATGCACTGCTGAAACGGCTCAAGGCAAACATCGCCCCCGTCAGGCTATGCAATTTACTCACCACGCTGAGGATTTTCAGTCGGTACAACGCGAGAAGAAAGCCGCTTAAGCACAGCCCCAGAAAACACTGAATTAGCGGGCGGTTCCTCGTCCCGTTAAATCGAAGTGAATGGATTTGAACCGACCGTCTTATCGTCAGTATCGAGCGTCCCCATACCGAAATTCAGTTATCTCGAGGGGTGTCAATCGGATCGAATCCTCACCACGACCGATCCAAATTGCGGTGCATTAGCGCTGCACCAGCCAAATAGGGCCGTTATAACACTTTATGGAAGCATTACTTACAGTCCCGCGATGTGTAGATTGCCAACGTGAATGTCGAGGGTTCGATACCCTTCGCCCGCTTAAAAAACCGTGTTTTTGATAGTGAAAACGCGGTTTTCAAAACATTTCGTCCAGCCTTTCGTCCACGGTTTTATGCCGGTTTTTACAGGCGATTTGTCATTCTGGACACCTCAAAAACTGCCCCTGCGCAAAACAATGCCTAACACGCGTGGGTTTTAGCCTTGGTAAGCCCGACAATAATCCCGAGAAGGTGGCGAAGTTCCCGGCTAAATCGCCTGGGGTTAGACCTTCGCCGAAGCCTTGGCATCCTGGGATTCGAGCAGCAGCACCGGAGTTATTTCTGCTGATCGGTACATTTTTCCATCGGCCAGCACTGATTTCCTGACACACGATCGCCTGCGACTCATCGCCGCCCGTGGGAATGAATTTCAGGGTACGCCAGTTAAGCTTTCGCTTCATATCTCACCCGCATTCTTGGCATCGTTCAACGGTGGATAACACATCACCCCCCAATCCTGCTCGGCACCGTGATCAATCATGACCAGCAGCACTGCCACCAGCAGGTGATTCATCATTTCCACGCAGTAAGCCAGTGATTGACGGTTTAACTTGCCGCCGAAGGTGCCATCGGCTGCGAAGATCGTGAATGGACACATATTCGCCTTGCCCATGGCGCAGCAGTATCGCATTGTGGCAAAACAAGCTCAACACGTGGATAAAAAGGCTGAGCACTGCGTAGCCTTTTGGTTCCAGCAGGTCGGCATAGGCAAGAAGGAACTGCGTGAACAGCTTCAAATTGGCCAAGCCATAGCCGACCCCGACGCGTTCGATCTTTTGCTCCAGTTCTTGTGTCAGGATCGCGTGCATGGGCGTCCACTGGCATTTAGCACAGGTGGGGTAGGCCTGATCGCCAGCAGCTTCGGCGGCGTCGGGGCAGAGGTAGACTTTGGCCCGCAACTGGTCTAAGTCGCCGCTGAGGCCGAGGTTGACAGTGATCCGCTAGATTTCCTGCCGCAACGTATCGGATGCACTATGAAACAATTGCCGATGAAATGCCTACAACCCGGGGGCACCTTCCGAATTTTGTGCCATCGCCAGCTCGGCCAGCGACAATGCTCTGTGCAGCGTGACCATGCCCTCAATACGGCACATTTGGGGTGTAGAGTTCATACGATTTGGTGTCCCCGTTTTGTTTTGCCACCAATTTACCTTGCCGCTCCAGGTTCTTGACCACACCGGACAGTCGATCACGAATCCGCGATCCCGTTCGATGAAATCCCAACTTCCGCGCCACCGATTGCATCAGGTCTTCCAGCGGCATAGCGCCATAAGATTTGATGGCATCAATGATAGCCTGATTGAGAATCGCTATTGGAACATCATCAATGGTGGAGAACTGAGGTAGGGTCTGCTGGCGTTGTTGCACGGTCCGGTTTACGCCTTTCGTGGGTATCAGCTCCTCGACTTCGTTTTTCGAGGAACAAGCCGAACCATCGATGGTCAAGTTTCGCTGATATGCGTCAAGCATTTTCTGTATCTGGCGACGGGGATCACGAACCCAGTCGGTTGACCATATCCGGCATAACTTCCAGCCCAGGTTTTCCAGCACATCCTGACGCAGCCGATCACGATCACGGGCGGTGGCGGAACTGTGATAGGTAGCGCCGTCGCATTCGACCCCGAGTACAAATCTTCCGGGGTGTTCAGGGTGAACAAGGGCAAGATCAATCCTAAATCCAGAACAACCAATCTGCCGTCGAACCTCAAGACCTTGATCGGTAAGTGCCCGCGCAACTTCGGCTTCAAAATCCGAATCAAAATCGCGTTCGCTGTTTTCGGTTTCTGCGCTGGCCAATGCCTTTCTGCCATGTTCGGCAAAATCGATATATGCTTTCAGCAGCTTGGCTCCACGCGATTGCGTGCGGCTGAGGTCGATATCATCGGCCCGAATCGATGTGAAGATTGTCAGCGATTCCCGTGCGCGAGTGATGGCAACATTAAGCCGACGCTCGCCGCCTTGGCGATTCAGCGGGCCAAAGTTGTGGCTTAGTTTACCCGCGTCATCCTTGGCATATCCCACGCCCAGGAAAATCACGTCCCTCTCGTCGCCCTGGACAGTCTCCAGATTCTTAATGAAGAACTTGTCGGAATTATTGTCCGAGAAGAAATCTTCCAGGTGCAGGGACTCCCGGCGACGAGCGTCTATCAGGTCACTGATAAGTTCCTGCTGGGCCATGTTCATCGTAATCACCCCCAGCGATTTGTCCGGCTGTTCGGAAGCGTGGCGAATAACCGCATCTGCGATTTGTTCGGCTTCCACCTGATTCAATCCACCGGCGGCACCTCCAGCCCAGCGCCCGTTTTCGACATAGGAGAATGCAACGCCGCTAGAGCCGTCAACGTCTCGCACGCTGGGAAAGGTTATCAGTTCGCCGCCATAGTAGTGCCAATTGGAAAACGCGATGAGCGATTCCCGCCTGCTGCGGTAGTGCCATTTAAGCCGTTGCCGTGGCAGGCCCAGCGTCGTACACATATCGAGAATGCTCTCGTAATCACTGCTGATATGCTCAAGCTCTTCGTCTTCCCCAGCGTCATCGCTTCCAAGCCGTTCAAAAAAGCTCGTGGGCGGCAACTGCTTCTGGTCACCGGCAACAACCAATTGCCTGCCCCGGTAAATGGCGCAGATTGCATCATGCGGGCGAACCTGCGACGCTTCATCGAAAATGACGACATCAAAGCGTATGTTGCTATCGCCAAAATACGTGCTAACGGCCAACGGCGACATCATTAAGCAAGGTTTAAGCTTGGGAAGAAGTGTTGGTATTGCAGCAAACAACCGGCGAAGCGGAAGATGACGTTTCTTCTTATTGACCTCGCGCAGCAGTATGCCAAGCTCTGACCTTTCCGGCGCTTGCCCATCCGAACCAGCCAAGCCGCAGGTGTGATCCAGGATTTTTGATCGAACCCGTGCAAATCCATTGGTCACGCAGAAACGATCAACTTCCCGAAACTTGCCCACTGTCTGGTCGTGCTGCGCCAAATCGAACTCGCCCAGTGCCGTTTCACCGCGATATGCCTCATCCAGCCAAAGGCTGTAAAATCGCCTTCGCAATACGCCGACAGCCTCGTCAACCCGCACTCGGCCATCCAAGATCTCATCTCGAAGTGTTTCGAGACCGACACGACGGATTTCTTCGGATGCGTTGATGTAGCCAACCCATTCGCTTATGCGATCTGCGTCACGAACCCGCATCGCAAGCCACTCGATTAGCTCACCGACCGCCAGACGGTTCAGAACAATGGATGTGGAAATCTCCTCTGATTGGCTGAACACCGATTCAACAAAAGCGATACCGTTTCGCAGGGAAGGATCGTCGGCCCGTTTGATGTCTTCAAGTGCGGCGGAAAGCGATGCCCGCACGTTGTCATCAGCAATGGCCCGAACCAGATGTTCGGGTGGTGTACCATGATACCGCTTGAGAAATTCGATTACCCATACCGCAAGGTCGGCGTCGTCTTTCCAGTCGCCAAGGGATCGCGACCTGGGATCGGGTAACATTTCCCCGAGTGCCGACGTAATGCCCCCGGCTTTGTCGGTAAGGTTTCGCAATTCGTTCAACACTTCAAAATCACCCACCAACCCATCGACGGCGACATCGCGCTCACTCTCGATTAGTGGGAACAAGGACTTCAGATTAGCGACATGATCTTGGTACGCCCCCTTTATCTCACTTGCTCGGGCCATCAAAACTGCGGGTGACAACTCGCCACCATTGGCAACTCCAAACACCTCTTGATTCTTGGCGACTTCCGTTGCTTCCGCCACCGTCTCTAGTATTTGGTCACAAAGCTCCCGAACCCGCTCAGCAGCAGCGACAACCGCTTTTCGAGGCGTGGAATCGTGCGAACTTGCCAAGGCCCGGACTGATTCGCAATCCTGCACATCGGTCGGCAGCAGGTCGATCACGTCAAGTCGCCCAATTAGCGCGTCCCAATCAAATCCAAGACTGCCATCCCATTGCAGCAACTCGCGATCATGGGCTACTGCCGCCGCAAGCTCCCCAATATATTTGTGCAGGTCTTTCAACTTGCGCATATCTGCCAGGTCGACGTCCTGATCGCTGGCGATGAACGGGAAAACCGCCGTCAGGTGCGCAATCTGTTTTTGGCATAATTCTCCCAATTCACGCGACCTTGCAGCCAGTTGTGCAAGCGGCAACGCACAAATATCGGCATGTTCAAACGCCGCATGGATTGTAATAACCTCGGTCGCCTGGTTTGCGGCCGTTGATAACTGAGAGAACGTATCCCGAATCTGTTGGGCGGTAGATAATATCGTCGGCCGCGCCGCGGAATCCAGCGAATTCACTATCAACCTTGCGGTTTCTCCACTCTGGAAATCCCCGGGAAGGTTCTCGATGGCCTCAAGACGGGCAATCACCGAATTCCAATCGAAACTCAATTCTCCATCCCACAGAAGCGTCGCGCGGTCCTTTTCCATTGACTTTTCAACGTCGCCTACGTAATCGTGAAATCGCTTCAACTGGAATGCATCGTCGAATATCTCGCGTACCCTTTTCGGCGCGACGACACTGTATAGCGTGCAAAAACTCCGCTTCGCGGTTTGCCACGATCTGCCCAGTCGTTTAATCCACCATCGATAGCGAAACAGGTCTTCAATTTGTTGGCGGGCAATCGGTGCAAACGCCGTCGGGCTGAACTTTGCTTCCAACGAAGACCGGGTTGCCAGTGCCATCGCGGCGGCATGTTTGGCATCGGTAGCAGCGAGACGCAATCGCTTGCGCTCCGTTGTGTCAAACCATGCGGACTTGACACGTCCCAAGGCGACAATTGCAAGGATGCTCGCAGCGACTTCGTCGCCATTGCGGCTATTTGACAGCAGCGTGTCTGGGAGCGAACCCGCTTGCGTCAGCAATCGGGCCGAACTCTCGAGCGCTGCGGTCAAGTTGGCTATTGTCTGTAGTCGTGCATAGATTTCAGCAAGATGAGAAGCTTGACTGCGCAGGAGCGTTGGCAACGCACGCACCCAATTCCCGAGCCGTGCAAGACCCTCGCCGGTTTGGTGTCGATTCACCGCATCGCTTTGCGCTTCGGCACCAGGCGCAAATGCAATCGCGACAAACTTCGATCGCAGTTGCACGTGTTTAGGCACTGCTATCGACGAGATTCGCCGGGCCTCGGCCGAAATCTGTCGCAGCCTGTCCCGTTCGGCTGCGTCGAACCACTGTGGTGTTGCTTGACCTAACCCTGCAATCGAAACCGCGTTTGTGGCCAACCCATTTGCGTCTTCGACGGTGGGAGCGAAAGATTCGGGCAGTCCCATCGCCTGCCGCAGCAGACGCAGGGCCGCATCCAGCTTGACGGCCAAATCAATTATCCTTTGAAAGTGCGCATCCGTGCCAGTTAGAAAAGCAGCTTGCTCGCGCAACTGTAGTGGTAATGCCGGGAACCATACACGCAACTTGGAAGCACCGGCTATGGTCGTTGCGGCGGCAGACGGATTGGCTTTGACGTACGCATCGCTGGCGTATGCCGGTATCGACGACCACAGAATCCGGTGATTCTTCGACAGCTCGTGGAGAGCAAGGTAACGCTCGGCAGTTTGCTGTAGGCCGGCTTCAACCCATACTGGCGGAATCCTTGGGTATGACAGAACCGTGGTCGCAGCCTCAACAGCCCCAGCGAGGTCGTTACGAGTGGGGGAAGGGCGTAAAAAGCCAAGCGATTCCAAAGGCCGAGCGGCTTCAAGAAGCTTTGCCAGTCCAACCGCGGCGCGATCGAAGTGGAATCGAATGTCGTCCGGCAACGTGAGGCTATACAGTTCTGTGTGACAGCCACGCCACGGATGGATTGCTTTGGCGGCGATGATCGCGCCGCAACTTGCCAATCGTATGACCGCTTCCTCCATCTCTTGAAGACGATTGCGGTCAACCGAATGGGGGTTAGCAACGGCCACGCGCGTCGCGGAAGATGTACGAATCTTGGCCAGACGTCCGTGAACGCCGTACGCGGTCAAATCCAGGGCGGACCGTTTCACATGCAATGCGCGGACATAATCGTTGAGCTTTTGGCGTGTCCGGCGTAACTCGGTTATCTGATGGTCTTGAGAAGGGTAGGTTTCGGGCTGACGGTTTAGACACCGCCCCAGTTCTTCAACCACCGTTCGTTTGTTGGCCTTGTGGCTGTGACATTCCAAACAGAAATCACCCAGTTTCGCTTCGTCCAAACGCCGTTTGACGATTTCCAACGCGGCGGCCTTTTCGCTGACAAAAAGCACTGTTTTGTTGGCGGCCAGGCAGCAGGCGATGATGTTGGTAATCGTTTGGCTTTTGCCAGTTCCCGGCGGCCCATCCAGAATCAGATGATGGCCGCGCCGAACCAATTCCATGGCCGCCAACTGGCTGCTGTCGCAGTCGCGTATCAGATAACTGGATTCAGGAGGAATTGTTTGATCGAGATCGGCGTCGGAACCAAGAATGTCCGAGGTATCGGTTGTCGGTATCCGCGACGGATCACCGGCAATTCCACGGCATAACACATGCCCGGTGATTTGGTCTGCGTTCTTGCTAAGGTCTTGCCACATCGCGATCTTTTGAAACGCGAACGTGCCAAGGCCAGCGGTAAGCTGTACTTCCCATCGCTCGTGGTCCGCGATAACACGCCCAACCTCCGCAAAAAATGACCTTAATGATTCGCTCGATTCCCAAAGCTCTTCCTCGACGAATTGCGGAAGATTCAGGTGGGAACCCGACCGTAAAAGCTCGGTCAGCGGGTGGTTGGGAGCCAAGTCATCATCAACTGCCGAGAGTTCCCAAGATGAATCGGCACTTTGTTTGCGAAGAGTTACCGGCATCAGCACGAGTGGCGACAGAATTGCCACATCACTGTCTGCCGATTCGAACCAGCGAAGAAAACCGAAGGCCAGGAACAGAGTATTAACGCCCTGTTCCGACAACGACGTTGCTGCCGCAGTCGCTAGTCGCTTGAGCCGGCCGTCAAGGGATTTATCAGTGAGATTCGTCAGCAACCAGTTGCTGTTGAGGGCAATTACTTCCTTGATTATCTGGAGTTGTATCGCCGAAAGTGTGCCCTTTACGCTACGGGGCTCATCATCGATTTCTGCCTCTTGATCATCGCCGATCCACCGTGATGGCCAAGGAAACTCGGTGGTCTGATTCGCGACGGCAAGCTGTTCCCACAGTTGGTAAAACTCAGGGCGATCGATGCCAAGAACCCCACCTCGGCCAAACTTACTGCTGATCAATCGACTGCGCTTGGACGTGTCCAGCAGCAAGCGCCGCCATTCTTCCAAACGCGCGGTTAGGTCGAGGCGTTTGCCACCGTCTACGGTCATGCCTCCAGCTATCGCCATAAGTCATCAACATTAACGATTTCACGCGGCGATGTCGATGTTTCGCGAAGCGGGCAGATATGGATATCGCTGAATTCACCGCTGACGCAACCTGAATGCTGCCGGTCCGCGCGTCAACCGAGACAATAACGTGGAGCAGGCTGCTGCCGCAGGTATAGCCGTTGTAGCAACAAGCCCTGTTGCCAAGACCAAAAAGTCGATGCCACCACGGGCGCGATAACCTGCCCGATCATCCGCAAGGATGAAGTCCACAAGGATGAAGTCCACAAGGATGAAGTCCACAAGGATGAAGTCCACAAGGCACGGCTGGATTGCCTGGAAGATGGCAGCGGCGTCCTGGAGGTGTACACCGGCTCCGCCAAAAGCCTGGAAGTCACCGAACAGTTCCTGGCTGAGTTGGACCTGGGCGTGGACTTTGCAGTCGAACCGATCCTGGTCGAGATCGAAAGCAGCATCAACACGCTGCGCAATATGGCGGATAAGAAATTCGAGATCGTGAACTGCAAGCTCGCCGGTTACGAAGATGGTGCGGAGCCCAGCGCCAGCGGCGTGTTCACGGTCAAGCTCAGCGGCATGGAGCAAGACGCCGCCTTCACCTTCGTCACCGACCACGTCGCCCAGCTCCAGCAGGCCAAGATCAAGTTCAAGGGCGGCAAGACCAAGAAGGCGATGTCCGTCACCCTGCGGCCGACTTCGTATTTCACCTATTCCTGCACCGACATCGACAACCTGGCGGCGGCCAACATTGCCCGGCAGCTCGCCGGTATCCCGGAAAGGAAATGACTATGCCCGCGATCAAATATCTATTCATTCCCCCTGATGGGGATGCGCCCTTTATCATCCAGGGAAAGCCCACCGTTCTCGATCTTGAGGGCGTAATAGACGGGCAATTGGACATCATCCGCCTGTCAGACCTGAAACAGTACGAGAAGGGCACCGGCACAGCGGAATCATGGATCGATGTCTCTGCGGGTGTCTTGGACACAACCACCGATCCAACTGGCCCCTTTCACACAGAAGAAGAATAAGCGTCCAGGAAAAGACACATCGACGCGGACGTTGGTCTTCCAGATGGCCGAGGTCGCGGTTCCCCGCAAGCTGTTCCGGTTGATCTTGGCAAGAATCCAGCGGCTGCGACTGCCGGCGGCGGTATCGGGATGACGGCGGTGAGTGTGCAAAACATGCGAAATGAACGGGGCCACGGCGGCGGCCTGTTCGCAGGGCGTCGAAAAACCGTCGAAAGCGTCAAAATGAAGACGAAGGCCGTCCCAATCTTCGGGATTGCGACGGTGGTGAGCCAACAAAACACTTGTCCCACGTTTCTGACCTCGGTATCCTACGCAAAATAACCGGCGAGGTTCGTCGGCGGAGTTCCATATGGGAAATCCCGGTTTATATGGGAAATCTCGGGTTATGTCTGGTGCTGAATGAGCATCGCCTTAAGTGCGAAAGGAAATCGTGATATGTATATATCTCGCCTGACGATTCGGAATTTTCGAACCTTCGAGAAACTTGATCTTCGTTTTCAAGCCGGAGTTACATGCTTTGTAGGCGAAAACAACACTGGAAAATCGAATCTGCTTTCCGCCATTCGGCTTGCTCTGGATGCGGGTCTGTCCTCATACGCACGACAGTTAAACGAACAGGATATCCATGCGAACGCGCCATTGAGCGTTCCGCAACACGTTCTGATCTCACTTGAATTATCAGGGTACAAGGGCAAAGACAATGAGGCGGCTTTGGTTGGAGCCTGGGAGTTTGCAGATGATACCGCACGGATTACTTACCGTTTTCGACCGAATACCAGCGTGCGAGACGACATTGAGGCAGGAACGCGAAAGGCGGAAGGACTGGCGATTGATGATTATCAATGGGAATTAACCTGCGGCGGACCTGAAGATCCGTTGGCTGTGGAATGGAATAAGACGTATGGTGCATCGTTTCGGTTTTCAGATTTGCAAGCATTTCAAATAGTCACGCTTCCGGCGCTCAGAAACGTGGAGGACGATCTGCGGCAAAGCCGCCAATCACCTCTAGCGAAACTGATGTCGGTCAGTGATATAGAGGATGCGGAAAAAGATGGCCTCGTGCAAATTCTTCGCGATGCAAATGACGCCATTGCGGATAGCCCAACCATAAAGGCTATTGGCGATACGATAGATGGTTCGTTTGATGAAGCGGTGGGAGATGCATTTCCGACCGACATACGCTTAGGGATGGCAGACCCAACATTCTCGTCCCTATCGCGGTCGCTTACGGTACTTCTAAGCACGGCGGGACTGAAGGATTTTGATCCATCAAGAAATGGATTAGGCTTAAATAACATGCTGTACATAATCATGTTAATTGAGTATTTTCAAAAGCGGATAGCAAGAGCAAAAACAGCAGGTCAGTTGTTACTTGTTGAGGAACCGGAGGCTCATTTGCATCCGCAACTTCAACGGACTTTATATGCGATTTTGCAGGGCAAGCCATTTCAGACGCTAATTACAACCCACAGTACGTTCATTACGTCTGCCGCACCTGTGACTTCATTGGCGGTCTTGTCGATGAGCGACACCCCGGCAACGTCATCAGCCATAGCGGGACAGAACGCGGCTCTAACCCCCAAGGAAGTCGCAGACCTTCAACGCTATCTTGATGCGACTCGTTCATCTCTTCTGTTTGCACGGAAAGTGCTGCTTGTCGAAGGCCCTGCGGAATTATTCCTTGTTCCAGCTTTGGCCAAACAGCTTTTGGGAATGGATTGTGATCGGCTTGGAATATCTATTGTTCCGATCTACGGTGTTCATTTTGGGGTCTATGCAAAGTTGTTCGGGGCGGATCGGATTCGCAAGCGATGCGCGATCCTTGGCGATGGGGACATGAAACCCAGCGACGCGGCGGATTCGGACCTGCCGGAAAATGAAACCTGCGATGTCACTGATCTCGGGAGCCTAGAGAACGATTTCGTTAAAGTGTTTCAATGTCCGACAACATTTGAGCGTGCGATCACCGTGCCTGGCCTTCTTTTGATGCTCGCAGCGGCAGCTAAGGATTGCAATGTAACGAGCGTTGAAGCGTTATTGAAGGACGCCGATGGCAACTTCAAGGCTGGGAAGATTGCGGCGGAAAAGAAAGAGCAGGTGCTAGACGGACTTCGTAAAAAGGTTTTGAGCACTGCGAAGCGGGTTGGAAAAGCTAGGTTTGCCCAAGTTGCGGCAAATCATATCGAGGTGGCGGAAGAAGTGCCGGCGTACATTAAGGACGCCCTTACATGGTTGGCATCAGCATGAGTTTAACAACTGTTCAACGCAGTGCGGTAGCTCACGATGGGAATACGCTTCTCGTGGCGTGCCCCGGCAGCGGAAAGACACGTTGCATCGTTGCCAAAGTGCTGCGATGCCTACCATCGGTTCGGGACACAGCGCGGCGGATCGCCTGCATAACCTATACGAACGCTGCGGTTCATGAAATCGAACGCCGGATTCGTATCTTGGGCCGGACTGGCGATGAGGATTACTGTGAGGTTAGCACGATTCACAGCTTTTGCCTGAACAATATCCTTCGGCATTTTTATTGGCAACTTTCCGAAGTGGCGGAAGGCTTCCTGGTTCTGCCATCGGAGAGTGAACGATACGGGGAAATTGTCGCTGACATCTGTAAGCGGTTTAAGCTGGACGGGAATGCGCGGGATTCATTCGAGCGGCTTAGCCGCGATCCGGCTGGTTCGCCGGTGGTTAGCGATCCCCTGACGGTGCATATAGCGAATGCGTTTTGGGCGGAACTTGCGAAAGAGGGGTTCATCGACTTTGCAAATATTGTGTACCTGAGTTACAAGCTCGTTGTATCGAATCCCAATATTGCGCGGAACCTTGCTTGTCGTTTCCCATGGATTTTAATCGATGAGTTTCAAGACACTTCCTTACTTCAGGTGGCACTATTCCGCGTCATTGCTGCACAGAATCGCACGAACTTCTTTCTTGTCGGTGATCCCTTTCAGAGTATTTACGGTTTCGCTCAAGCATCACCAAGATTGGTATCTACGTTTGCCACTGAGATTGACGCTAAGTCGGATTTCGCGTTGAGTGATAACTTTCGTTCAAGTAGGCACGTTGTTGCGGAGGCCGAAGGGCTTCTGCCTCGAATACCAAAGATGGTGGCCGTAGGCGAGAATGCAGGCTTTGCGCAGAAGGTTATTTACTTGGACGCGGCGAAGGCGTTTGACGCAATTATGGATGAGTTTCTACCGTTGCTGGAAGAGCACAACATACCTTTCGGCAATGCTGCAATTCTATCGCCAACGTGGGTGAAACTCTTTCAGGTCGGGCGACAACTTCGTGAATTTGGCATACCCGTCGTGGGGCCTGGTGCGCGCCCATACCGGCGTTCGCGGGTGTTTGCGCCGCTTGCTGAGGACATCTGTGGCTATCTCGCCCGTGGTAGGCCGGAAATGATCCCTCAAATCGAGCGGCAGTTATTCACTGTGCTGAGCGAGGTAACGGGGCGAATGCCATTTTCGATATTCAGCTATGAAGGTCGCTGTGTTGTCTATCGTTTGATTCGGATTGGCGCAGATGTCGCCAGAGAAAGTGGAAGTGGATCGCACTGGCTTCGTGAGGCGTCGTCGCGAATTAGTGAGACCCTAGTGAAGGCTGGTTTATTAGCGAAGGCACTTGATGAAGTGCTGCCCGAATCTGCGGCGGAAATGATAGTGGATATGAGGCGTAATAAAGTCGATGTCGAAAACCTAGATGTGGAATCGCTCGGACTGTTTGCCTGTCCCGAGCACAATCTTAAACTGCTTACAATACATGCGAGCAAGGGACGCGAATTTGATGGTGTTGCATTGATCGATTTACACGAGGGTTGTATACCACACTATCGGGCGACATCTCAAATGGAGATGGATGGGGCACGGAGAGTGCTCTACGTGGGTACGACACGTGCGCGCAAAGTGCTTGTATACATTACTGACAGGGAGAATTCGCGGAACAGGCCGAGCCGGTTCTTGGGTGATTTGCCGTGTTGCAAGGGTTAAGTGGGTTGCATGGGGCAGTTGGCATTTTGTCGGGATAGGCGGGTAGTGGAGTGAAGTCTATTGTGATTCTGTGCGGATAAATTTGCGATTGCCTTGATTTCGCGGGGAGTTATAGGCTCCCGCGCATGGAGGAGCTGTTGACCTTTGAGTGGGCGGCGGCACCAAGGATTCCTGTGCCGACGCACCGAGCATCGAGGGTGCCGGAAACATGGCAGCACGGGGTTGAAGGGCCGGTTATTCGGCCTGCGGCACCTGTTACTCATGTTGGTCCCGTTCCTGCACCTGCGTTCGCGTCTCTTGGCCGCAAGCGACTTTTGTGCGATGCGGTTGAGCGGTGTTTGCGGGAACGGAAGATTACCATTTACAGCCGTGGATGCCCAGGGTGGGTTGCTGGAGGAACTTGCGGGCTTCGAACGGCACCACGTCGGCATAGCCGGTGGCAAAGCCATCGTCTAGGACTAAAACCCGGGCACCTGCGCCGCAGGTTTCCAGCCACTCGTGACGATGTTGTGGTGTGACAGATGGGGCCATGGGGTGATTTCCGCGAAGGGGAAGGCGAAACCGCAACCCGCTTTGAATTCCACGGCTACAGGTGCCACATCCAATCAGAACGGGGCGAAATCGATTTTGATTTCGGGCCTAACGGGCGCTACGACGGGGTTGATGGCTGGCGATTGTGGCCGTTGGCCAAGAACCAGCCGGGAGAATATCCGGGATGCCGGTGTCAACGGGGTAAGACCGATTACAGGTGTTGGCGCAGCTCTTCAAATCGGGCTTGCACTTCGGCCCATGCCGGGAATGGGCCGTAGCAAAGCATTTGGCATTGCCGCTCGTACTCCGGGCCGATGATGGCTGCAAGTTCAGGTGGTGGGAAGAGTGCATCGCTTCGGGCAAAACTCATGCCTTCGGGGTGAAAATAGCTCATGGGAAAATGCGCTCGGCTGATCTGGTCGTAATCAGCCTTGATCGTCGCGTACTCGGCAGATTGCAGCATATCACGGATTTCCTGCTGGGCAGCAAGTTGAAATAGATCGTAGTAATGGCGTGCATAGCTGCCGATGGGCCGCCGCTCCCGCTTGAACAATTCCACCTTGGCGTGAATGGCGAACATCTTTTCGACGAAAGTCCGCCGAAAGTGCAGCAAGCGGAGCATAAACCCGCCTTCATCTTCCGCGTTTAAGGACACGCCAGTTGCCCCGAGGAATTGGCCGATATACGACCGCAATTCAACAACCGTGGTGGGTTCTCGGCCGCTGGCGGTGCCAGCTTCCACCAGCACACGATTGACGACCGCGCCGGGACCGCCAAAGCGTTGTGCGTAAGAGAAGCGGTCGCTTCGGCCAAAGCCGCCGATGGTCTGGCTTTCCGCTTCTGCGAACGTCAAAGCCGGATGATTCCCGATGGCGTCTCTGAGATTCTTCAATTCTCGATCAATGCCCCGCTTGCCCAAGGCGGGTTTGAAGGCGACTGGATCAAGGAAAATGTCGATGTCTTCCGAGAAGCGCTGGATGAGGTTCCAGCCTTTCGACAGGCTGGTGCCGCCCTTGAAGATCACCTTGTCGCCAGCGGCGCTGGCGATGATACGCAGGGCTTCGGTGACGTAGTAATCTTTCTCGATGATTGCTGGGCGCAGACCTCGACTGTGGAAATGCTCCCCCGCCCGAAGCACGGCCTGCTCGAAATCGGGATGCTCGAACAGCTTCAACGGCGCTCCTTTGCCTGCCAAGCCCGTGCATTCGACAGCCCGGCCAGCATTCCAAAATCGAATTGGGAAAACGGGTTTATCGAATCCCGCAATCGCTGCAAAACCTTGGGTGCCTTTTGGAGTTGCTCGCCCATCGCCCCCAGCAACGCCCGCACGCGCGGCGGCTCGGAATCCGCCACTTTGAGCAACCGCTCGAAGCGGCCACGTTCGGAAAGCAGGCCTACGGTTCGGTGGATTGTTTCTTCTGGCGACAACTCGCTCGACTTGCCTGCGTGCCGCAGAAAATCCAGAATTGCGGCATCGATTTGCGAAAGGTTGGCCCATGCCTCCGGTCGCCGGGTGTGGATGACCGTGCCCTGGCCGATGAGTTTTCGCGGCAGGCTCATGGCGCTGGTGGCGATTTCGCCGTTCCCGGCGTTCTGCGTGGTGAATCCCAAGAGGTTTGTAGCAGCGATCCCGGATGGAAACAGGCCCTTTCGCGGTGATGCCAGCTTCTGGATGGCGGCGGGGTTCGGCCTGCTGCTGCCGAAGGCGGTTTGCCTGGTGCAGTAATAGACCCCCTTGCTGAGCCGTTCGATCATCCCGGCTCGTGTAAGCCGCGATAATGCCTGGGCAACAGCGGCGAACGGAAGATCGCGGAAGTCCTGTAGCCGCCACAGCCGCTCGCCACCCTGCTCGATTCGCTGGCGGACAACGCCGCTGACGTGGCGGGATGTGGGCAGCGGTTTCAGGGTCGCGGTCATGGTTTCAGTATCGGGATGGCGTGGCCTGGTGTCAAGTTTTTTTGCTTGAAAACTTGACAACCGATGCCCTGGGGACGGCCGGAACCCAATCATTACTGCTCGACGGCGGCGATGGACGCCGAAGGGTCGATCTGGCAGGCGCGGCACGCGATGAACTCAACCAGGGCCATCCGCCGATCCTCGATTTCCGTCTTATGCACGTCAGAAGGGGGCTTCCGCAGCTTTTTCGCCAGGGCGCGCTGGGTCTTCCGGCGTCGGTTCTCCACTTGCGCAGGAGTCCGCACAACCGTCGATAACCGATTGTGTGCGGTGCCCTTGCACCCATAACAAGAGCAGGCTGTCTTCCGCACTCATCGCTCCCGGTTTGCGAGCGACTTGCGGCGTCTGGCGAAGCCTCGCGTTCGGGTTCCGCTGTCGGCCATCCGCCGACATGAAATAATCCCAAACGCGTGCGTGACACTTTAGGCGACGGTCAGTTGACATATGCGGGCCGGTTGGCCCAGCAGCCCGTGCTGAACGGCCACACCGTCAGCCGGCCGTGGCCTACAGCCGCGCGCATAAATGCCACCTCGATCCACATCAATTGTCGGACATGTTTTATCGGCCCGGATTTTTTTTGAAAAGCCCGTCGAGTCACCGTCGTTGGTGAGTTTCCACACAGACACCCCCCACCCCCGTCGTCAGGCACCGTAGCCGCCTGAGTTGTTACGGAAGGATGGTTGCATGTCACGACCAGCCCATCAAGGAATCGCGGTGCTCCATCACGGAAAGATGTCAAAGCCCCCCCGGTGTGTAGGGGGCGTCCTGGCGGCCTGTGGGGCAAAGGGTGGTGTCACTCCCCCTTCACTGCCTTATGTAAGGTGCCGATGTGGTGCCTGAAAACAGAGTGTCTCCAGTATAAAGGTTTGGTGTCTCATGGCTGCTTTAGCTTCTACTTCGTTTGATCTGAACAATGCGTCGTTGGTTGACAGTGTGATAAAGGACAAAGCCTTGCTGCGAAGCAAAGCGGGAAAAGAGCTGCGGGTTGCCGCGCTCATCGCTGCCGAAAGTCTGATTTTCGGTGTGTTCCGCAAAGAATGCGGCGGCGGGATTTGGGTGGGCAGCGCGGCCAAGCGTTGCCTGAAGATTGCCAACGGTGGCAAAGCCGTCAAGGCGCGTACCGTTACCGAAACGCAAATCGGCAACGTCAAGACGGAAGAGATGCAAACCGCGCTAGGGAACGTGCGCACCGAACGAACCGCCAGTATCGCTGAACGCGCCGAATTCATGCGTGGTCATAACTTCAGCGATATCGAAGTCAGCGCGTACGTGGAACGTGCCACAAAAGAAGCGCAAACGAATTTTGAACGCGCTCAGGAATGGATCAACATTGCGTGGGCACGGATTCCCTCGGCAATGGCGATCGTCCGCACGGCCGGCGATGGTACGGTCAAGACGCAAGACTTAGAGCGCAAACCCGTCGCGCTCGCCTTTGAAATGGTCATTCTCAACCGCGCCGAATCCGCGCAGCAATTCTGCAAAGCAATGGGTTACTAAACCCACTATCCATGGCGCGATGATTGTATCGCGCCATGGATTGCCAGAGTCGGCAACTTTTCCTCCGATGCGCGGGCCGATGCCGCGCGGGACAAGGGAATCGTCCGGAACCAGGGTTGTTGTCTGATCGGTCGTTCGGTCTCGTTGCACTTGTGCAAAGCGGTCCTACGATGATCTTACAAAGCTCATGCCCACAGATACGAGTTATCATCGTGTAAAGTACGGTCCACTCTTCGAGCCGGCCTTGCTTGCCACGGGAGCTAACGGTTTGAACGGGAGCCACGCAGTGTGTCCAACACTGACAGATAAGCATCTTGGATAGTGACAATATGACACTTCAGACGGTCGAAAGTGACGCCTAGTGTGTGCGAAGTGACAAAAGTGGTTTACATGCCATGAAGGTAGGTTGCCAACGGTGTGAATTGGTTGACTATTCATCAGCAGACATTAGGACAAAGTCATGGATCATGAATTTGGATAAGGCACGCAGGCAATGGTTTGCGGAACGGTATAGTACGATATGAAGTATCCGTTTACATGTGCATTGGATTCTATCGAAGTGAATCGCAATGTGCGTCTAAGCTCCAACATGATTTACAGGCTGAAACGACTGGTGGACGACGTTAGAAACGATCGGTCTGCCGAATCTGATGCCAACACGGTGAGCGACGTTCGCGACGAACCGTAAGTGTCGATAATGAGCAAGTCACGCAGAAGTGGAGATTTCCAGCCCGCTGGAGACATCTACGGGTGGGTTAAACCACCGGAAATTGATTCGGCTTAGCAACCGCGTCACGCAGAACTGGCCGACATCCCTGCCAAAGGGGAACACCGATTGGTGGTGTCGTCGCCACATTATTGATGTCAGCGGACATAACCTGGGGGTCGATCAACCCACTTCAACCAACAGTCTGGTGTTTCACATCGAATCTGAGGCAACGCCCAGCGCTCTGCCAGTTCCCACCAGAACAGTTGTAAAACAGCCTACGGGCCAGGAACACAAACAAACCATCCAATCTGGTTGCAGCGAGTCGGCTACTGCATGGCAAGTTGAACGAACTACCACGTTCGCGTGGTACTTACAGTTACTGAGCCATGTGGGGAAACCATCGGTCTGCAATAATTAACATTCCAAATCCGGTGGCGCAGGGCGTGGATGGATAACTTCCATCCACGTTCTTTTACAAAGGAGGTCCCCATGGGACTTAGTCAGTTTGATCGGTGCCATCCCGCACCGGGCGTCAAGGTATACGGTGTGCCAGGCATGTCGGCGGCACACTTGTCTGGTGCGCAACAACGCATGATCCGTGCCAACGTGATCGATGACAAGGGACGCATTCGGCCTGGTTTGGCCGTGATGGGTGTGCTGAAGATTCACCGCCTGGGCGGCCCCGTCGGCCTGGGGATTCCCAGCACAGCACATTGCACGCCCAGCCTGCACAAGACCATTCCAACCCACAATCTGCCGGGCATCGCCAAGACGCCTGGCCAGAAGCGGTATCGCGGGCGCACCAAATCTGGCCCAGCCAACATGGTGTTTCAGAATCACATCCCAAGCAAGGTCGAGATGCGCCGCGATGAGATGGTCCAGCGGTGCAATGCTGTCAAACAGCTCCACAGCAGGGTTGTGGGTAATTCCCACCTGCTCAGCAAGTATCTCAGCATCAGGGCCAACTTCCTGGGCAGCTTCCCAGAATGTGCCACCCATCTGGCGAACGTCGAACGTATCCATCGCGGCCGAATAAACCAACCCCGAAAGTCTGGTGGCCAGTGAACAACCTGCTAGACATGCCCGAAGCTGAAATAGCCCAGCTTGTTGAAGGTGCGGTTCCAACCGTGCCACAATATGCCATCGTTGCCACACCCGAGGAACCCAACTTGGTCACTTCCACCGCCGATGTGGCATTCGTTGATCTGATCAACCTGGCTGAGAAGTCTGGCTGGCGTGTCCACGTGAACCTGTTTTACAGCCGCGACGATTCCGCCAAGGTGAACCTGTGGGGCATACTACGCCCTGGCGTCGAGCCTGGGGTTGACGTTCTGCACTGGACGTTGGAATGCACTCAGGGTGGTTGCATGACCGTGGTTGCCGACCAGATCGTCAGTATCAACATCGCCCTGGACCTTGAGCTTGAGGATCAGCGGGAACAACACACTTCAGCGCCGGTGCTGCGTATCTACTGCTGCATAACGTAAACCGTAATCCACCTCATGATGTCGTCAGCAAGGGCTGGCTCAGCCCGATCGGCTGGCAACATCAAGCGGCGAACGCCATGGTGGTCACCAGAGTTCCACAATCTACCCTGGATCTTTCCGATCAAGAGCAGGCTCGCTACGCCGAGCTTGCCCGTAAAGTGCAGGATGCCGGTTTGAGCGAACAGGAAGGAGCTGAATTGGATGAGTTTCTCGTGGCCAACGCTTGGCTGACGATCCTGCAATCCAAAGCCCGCATTTCACTTAAGCAGCACAATCAGGCAGCCTGAGCCTCGCATGAACACTGCGCTGGAACAACAGGTCCGCCGCCGCGCAGGCAACGCCTGCAAATATTGCCGCTTGCTCCAGCGTTTCTCCCGCCTGATGTTTCCCGTCGATCATGTGATTGCCCGGTAGCACCGGGTTAGTCGCTAACCAGCTTCAGGGCAGAGGTGCGAACCGATCCAAGAAGGCCAGCGCGTCGCGGTATGATTGTGAAGTTGACCACTTCGAGCCGGGCTTGGGTGGTTCGCGGCCCTCGGCCTCCTTGGCCTCTCGATCCTTAATCAGCCCGACCAACATATCTCGCGTCGTCCCGGCGTAGTCAGTTCTTGCGAGTTCGATTTTGTAATTAGTCAGGTCTCTGGCTGGCACTTGATATGCCGTGTGGGTGGCCCGCTGCTTCGGTCGGTGCTTGGCGATCACCTCGTCCGGCACGTCCAGCATCAGCAACACATCGCCACCGTCACCGCCTTTCATGGTGTCACTTTCCAGCGGCTGATCCGAAAGCCAGACGAAGCCCTCCTTGCCATCTGTGAACCCGCCTGTCAAAATTGCAGTCGCGGAGCTTGCCCATGTTCGATGATAAACGCGCATATAGGTGGAAGTCTACCGCTCCGCGTCGTCGTTACAAGACGCACAAGTGGCTTGGGCGCGGGCTTGGGCAATGCCGTCATGACCTACCTTCTTTGATATCTGCTTTCTGCGAAAATGAGCGTAGTGGGGTGGGCTTCAACCCGCCGGGAAATCTTTGTAGGGTTCGCTTTAGCGAACAGGTTATTTTTGCCGGGCAGTGCGGCAAATAACTTCATAAATGCGGCATCCGTACTGCGTAGGCGCGTGGAACAACTGTTTTCTTGGCTCGTGTCCTGTTGCAATCCCGGAGATATGGACGGCCTTGGTCGTCATTTTGACGCTTTCGACGGTTATTCGACGCCCCGTGAACAGACAATCACGGTCGCCCCGGTCATTTCGCATGTTTTGCAAACTACCCGTCATCATCCCGATACCGCCACCGGCGGTTCGACTACGCTCACCGAAGTCAGTCACGGCCGCCGGATTCTTGCCAAGATCAGCCGCAACAGCTCGCGGGGAACCGCCACCTCGGCCATCTGAAACACCACCGACCGCGCGTGATGCACCACTTTCGCCCCAATCTTGATCAGCTTCTCCCGTAGAGTGGTCAGCGATCAGTGCTTCACGCCAACGGGCAGCGCCAATCGCCGCAGGGGGTTTGTATCGCCATTTTGTATCACCATAGAGCCCAGCCCTTTACCAGAAGCTGTACAACAACCCGCACAACCAGCCTGACAACGCATCCTGCCACAAGTGGCGGTCACCCAAGCGGACACCGAAGTTCCAGCACAAGCCGACGGTCTGGATACCGGATGATTACCATCTCACGGCCGACCAGCAAGCCGTCAGCTACACCCTGGGGTGATCTGGATGATCTGGCAGATGTGTTTAGTATCGGCCCCACCCGGGGGTACACAACATCGGTGGCAGCCCATTATGTCATCCCGGGTTGGCAACACCAGTAACACCAGTGTTCTCGCCGACATGATCGGCAGCCGATCACCCATCCGGACCAAGTGACGGTTCTTTGAAGTTAGCTCACATGACCGGCCAGCCCACACCACCAACACCACCATCCGCCATGATCGGCACAGCACACGCCGGCTTCTCAGTCAGGTGGCCCACAGCTAACCGTCAAAACGCCAAACCACTCTTCACTTAAACTTGAGTTAAATCAGGAGTTATGGTCAAAAACAGGGTTGAAATGCCAGCTATTGGCCAGTTTTCGGCAGAAACCAAGATTATTGCCGGGTAATTGAAATCATGGGGATACCCCAGCCGGTGAGGCCTTCGCGGGACTGGTATGCGTTATGCGATTTCAACCCCTAGTGAGAATGAGAATCTCGGTGGCCAAAACTGGGGTATGCGGCGTGTGCAAGCTGCTGAAGAGTCGCAAAGCAAGCAACGTGGCATGGCTGTCGGTGTCGCTGTCGGTGCCGGCAAGATACTGGAGAGGTCTTTGACAAGTGGGAGTCAATCGCACCCTATCCGCTGCTTCACCATCACCACAACCACCACGACTACCTGCACAACCGTACCTAAGCCCATCAAACACCTACACTTACCACTACCACCTTCTGCTCCTTCTATCCCTATATGGGTATTGAGCACACGGTACATCAGGTGCTGGGGATACCCCTACACAACTTCCAATTTTGGGGTGTGTTCGTTCTATCAGTCAACTGGGGCGTTAAGTTGCTATTTTTGAGCTTTCATCAGATGGGAGCTTTTGTATGTCACGGTTGTGGTCATTGTCTGTCGGTCTCATTACCATTGAGTTGGTATTCAAGATGGATGCTTTGCCGCCTGTGGCTGGCCCCGCCCGATCCCCGGTGGGTATCGCCAGGGTAGGCCTGATTCTGCCGGCACCTGGTGTGGCCATGATCCGCCAGACTCGGCTTAGCCCAGATCACTTCTGTTTCCACAACTGCTTGGACCAGTGGGTGACTGCCAACAGGTCTTGCCGTAATCCTGTCTGCCATCAGGTGACACTGGGACTGGCCCCGGCCAGCATCGAGTGCATCTTCAGCCTCGATAGCCATCCGCATCGCCCTGGGTCGGTCCTTGACCGCATCCAAGCTGCACAAGCACGAGATCGAGGCTGGCAAGGCCCGCGCTGAAGCCGTCAAGAACGCTCAGGCCCCCCGGCAACCGGGCCGGGAGGCTTTCCCGAACCAAGTCGTTCATTCAGCCTGGCTGGTGCAGGGAATGAGCTTCTTTGTACGAGGTTTACATTAAGCTCGCCCACACCATGGTCAAACTGGCCCAGTCCGGGCATACCTGGGCCAATCCGCTCAATCAGGGCAAGGTCGAGATTACGCCGGGTGTTTACATCACCCTGAGGATAGATCGGTGCCATCTGTTGGACGTAACCAGCAGTGATGGATCGGCCATTTACGACCTGGCCCCCGACGACATCAAGGTGACATTCCCGTGCCGAGTTCAAGCTGCCCACATCGGCATCGACTTCGACTTCGGCCGAACTACGCAGGCCACCCAAGACACCGACACCGCCCGACAATCCAAGTTCCGTGATCTACTGCTGGCGATGTAACCAATAGCCTGCCCTTTGACCTGCGCCTTCAACTGCGGCTTGCCCGGCGTTTTGATGACGGGCGGCTTGGGCAGCGGTTCGATGCTGGCTGATTTCACAGTTATAGCAGCCGCGCCGGTCCCTTTGGCCTGGGCATGTTCATCATGGCCATCGTGATGGCGCGCTCGGGCGTCTGCATGGTGGGCTGGCGGTATGTTCGCAGGGCGTCGAAAAACCGTCGAAAGCGTCAAAATGAAGACGAAGGCCGTCCAAATCTCCGGGATTACGACAGTGGTGAGCTAGAAACATGTTTGTTTCGCGCTCCTGACCTCGGTATCCTGCACAAAACGGTCGGCGACGTTCGTCGGCGGAGTTTCATATGGGATATCCCGGTTTAGAATACCGCTGACGATGAATTCGATTCCAGGCACACAATCCGCTGATGTAAGCCAGTATGCAGCTTCGGCCAAATCCACCGGGGGAGGTGGGTTCAACCACGAAGATGAAGTCGTCGCCTATTACTTGGTCCTGATGTTGACCGGCGCGTTTCCCTTTCGCGCTGAACACGGCATTATTACACAAGTTAAATTCCAGACGAAAGTCGATGGTTGGCTGTTGGACGATGTCCTGTTGGCTCTCACCAGTGCCGATGGTGTTCATCGCTGCGCCTTGAGCATCAAGAGCAATCCCCAGTTCGCTGCTGATCACGCTGCGCCGGCGGATTTTGTCCATGACTGTTGGGAGCAAGCATCGAAGGGGCCACCCATGGTCCCCACTGGCGATTTTCTGGCGCTTGCTGTTTCAGGCGTGCCTCCTGTTGTAGTGGATGATTTTGACACGCTACGTGGTCTTGCCGAAGGGGCTGAGCCCGGCACACTTGAAGCCCGACTGCGCGTTAAAGGTTTCGTCGATAACGGCAAACGGCGGATGGCCGCGAGCTTCGTCTGTCCTGCCGATATTGCCTTAGCCCACCCGAGTGCTTCTGTTGCTGACCCGGCGTCGATTATTTCCAGAATATTCATACTTGATTTCGATTTTCCGTCGGCATCATCCCGCAGCCGACGCGAAGCACTCAAACTGTGCGAACAGGCGCTCGACAACCGAACGTCGGACGCCACCACTCAGCTCTGGGAAGATATGTGCATGTTGGCACGCGAGTTCCGCCCAAAAGCCGGTATGCTCGATCTTCCCAGGCTTGTCGCCCGCTTACGGTCGCGACATGATCTTGCACGATATCCCAGTCACAGGGGTGACTGGGAACAAATCGATCGGTACACGAATGCGTCGCTGAGTGAAGCCAGTCGCTGGACGCTTGCAGGGAAAATGAGCCTTCTTCGTTTACCCCTACATAAAAAGCTCAATGAAACAATCCAACGAACCAAAACCGGTGAATCGCCTGCAATCCCGGTGTTGGTGGGCCGTTCGGGTGATGGAAAGTCCGTCGTGGCACGTCAATGGCTATTGGGTGGGTCACCGCAGGTCTGGCTTGATGCACGTCTATTCGAGAGTTCGCATGGCCAGAATCCAATGGCGGCGGCAGAAGACCGTCTAAAAGTTAAGCACCCGCTTGCCGAAATATTTCAGTCAGCCACCGGAAGACGACCGCGACTGGTTCTTGACGGAATCGGTCGATTGTTTGACGAACACTTCCTCAATGCTGTGGTGTGCCTGGCCCGCGAAGCTGTGGAAGCTGGTTGGGAGGTTGTCGCAAATTGCCAAGATGACGACTGGGATCGCGCGGCGCGAGTGTTTAGTTCGGCTGGCCTGGGTGCTTTAGTTGTTCAGATTGAGCCGCTCACAAATGCGGAACTTCGCGATGTTGCGAAAGCCGAACCGCGCCTGAGATCGCTCCTCAGCAAGGCTGATGTTCGGCGTGTGCTGGCACGTCCGAAATACCTTGACGTGGTGCTTCAAGGTGCCGCGAGCAACGATGACGCTGCTTTTTCAGAAGCTGATCAATGGACCGGAGAGGCGCACGTTGCCCTGTGGTGTTGGAAACGAGTCGTCGAAGGTCTACCGCCGCGCACCGTGCGTTCGGCAGCGGCAAAACAGATGGCTTTGAAGCAAGCCGACGCGGTGCGCGATAGTGTTGCCGAGGATGAATTGGACGCCGCGCACTTGCCGGCTATCGATGAACTTATTGCGGATGGAGTGTGTCGGAAGGTTGGCGAGCGCATCATCTTCGATCACGACCTATTGGGAGTTTGGGGGCGTCAGCGCGTGCTGCTGGCTCAACCCAGCATCGCGGCGTTTATCAGGTCGCCGGGTCGCGGCATATCACCGCTATGGCTGCGCGCCATCCGTCTATGGGCGCTGGACGTGCTGGAGCAGCAAGGTGATCATGCAAAGTGGATCAGCGCTGTGCGTGAATTGGCTGCTTCCGGCGAGATGGCGGCTTCCGATCGAGCGCTCGAAGCGGTGGCACTCTCAGCCGGGGCTGTTGAACATTTAGAAAAAGTGTGGTCGGAAATATGTGGCCAAGATAAACTGCTCCGCCGGCTGCTGGAACGATTCCTTCGATCAGCGACAGTGCCAAACCCGGGTGCAATGCAGGCGCTCGCCAAACTCGCCGACGGTGCGGAAGACGACCTAAACACTTGGGTCGCTAGTGAGTGTCGAGTTCCCGAGATTGCCTATTGGCCGGCTTTGCTGACCGTTCTGCATCGGCATAGCGACGATGTTTCACGGCTCGCGCCCAATGAAGCCGCTCGTGTGGCTCGACTTTGGCTGCTTTCCACAACTCCCGATATGCCATTCCGGAAGGAAGCTGCGCAGATCGCGCTCGCCATTGCGCAGCACGTGTATCAAGTGCTGGAAAATCGGAAGAGTCGTCAACATTGGTCTGATGGACTGGACGAATGGTCGCTATGTCATAAAGCCGAGTCCAACGCCTATTCTGCGGCATTGACTGCGGCACCGGTATTGCCAACCGAAGTGGCAGCGTTCGCGCTAAGGGCCGCCAGCCGCCGTAGCGATCCTGACGTCCATGAGCCAGAAGAACCGGGCGTTGTATATGCAGAGCCTTGGCCTGACGGCCCATCAGATCAAGTTTGCGAGACATTTCGCGATGCGGTGTTGCGTCTCGACACTTTTTTGCCCATCCTAGCGGTGGCACCAGACGTAGCGAAAGAAGTGCTGCTGGCGGTGCTGCTTAAGCCACCTGTGCTGCTTAAGCATCCCGGTATGATGATCCCTGGTTACGATGACGACGACGAAATGTCGATCGTGGACGTTTCCGATTGGTCGCCGCCGTTTTATACCCGTGGACCGTTTCTGGCATTCCTACACGCCGTGCCAAACATCGCAATTGATGCCATCATTCGGCTGGTGAACTTTGCAACGGATCGATGGGTCGATCAAAAGACGCGCGAGGTTCACCCTCGTCGCGGAATCGTTGGCCCGCCACGACCAGTCCGCGTTCGGTTCTCGAATGGCGGAGATGCGGTCAATTGGCATGGTGATGTCAACGTATATGTTTGGTATCAAGGCGATCCACGAGCTCCTGCTCCGGTTGCCTCTGCGCTGATGGCGTTAGAGAAATGGCTCTATAATCGCCTTGACGGGGGAAACAATGTTACCGATGCCCTCAATCAGATAAAGCAGAATGCCACGTCCATTGCTTTTGCTGGACTGTTAAGCGCGGTCGGACGCCACCATCCGGTCCTGCTTAAAGGATCGCTTTCGTTCCTGCTGGGTATACCAGAATTCATGTATTGGGATGCAGACCCGAAACAACAGATCGTCAGCACGGCGATCCAAGGCTGGCGGATGTTCGCAGTCCGAGAGCCTAGCCTATCAAAGGACGCAGAGCAATGGTACGCGATGCCGCACCGAAAGACCGATTTGTTCACTATTGCCAAATGGTTGTTTCTTAATGATGTGGAAATTGGCGAGATACAGGCACCTCACGTATTGGTCTGGCGTCAGCGATTGGAATCTGGGTGTCTCCAAGATGAAGCCCAAGCGATCAACCTATGCATTCGTACCTTCGATATCGACAACTGGGAGATTGTTGAGGCTCCCAATGGGCAGAAAGGATGGCGACTTCGGCTGACGCCAGAGGAGCGTGAAGTAAACAAAAGAGAATTACAGGAAGCACAGGATCAACTTCTCATTATCCAATTCCCCCATCGTTGTCGCGATTTGTTGGACCGCCAGGGAGTAATGACGCCGGAAGAACTGGAACGATTCTGGAAGGATTTGCAACGCATCAGCCCATACCTCGATGACCAACACAATGCCGTATCTCGACCGGATGTTACGGCCCCGCCCAATTCAGATGACGTAGATTTCACGGCGACGGAGGCACGAGCAGCGGAGAGCCAATCGATTCTGGGCGGCATGATGGGCGGTATCGCGGTTCTGCTTTTGCGGCATAGGGAATGGCTCGACCAACACCGAATGCGGAAGGCTTGGGTGCTACGACAGTTGCGTCGAGTACCGCAAACGCGTGTTCCAAGGAGCGCATTGGTAAGTATGCACCCGGATAAACACGACGACAATCGGTGGGATTGCTTCTTCGCCGCTGTAGTCGTGGATTTCCTGTGTCGGAACCCGAGTTCGTTTATTTGGCGATGGCACACGGCGCTCCTAGCCACCGGTTTTCATTATTCACCGGTGCGTCATCTATTCGCATTCGCATACCGTCGGCGCGCAGAACTTGATGGTGGTTTTGAGAAGTTGTGCCACCTTCTGCTGCGTTGGTCAGCCGTACGCTGGCATGCCGAGCATTCACGAAATGGCTGGCAAATCAACGTGGATGTGAGGTCGGAATGGAATCGGGTCATTGACGATTTCCTGATGGATCGACTCACCGGCCTACTGCCGAGCTTCGCCGAACTCGCGGCTTCTCCGCGTGAGCTTTCCGATAAACCAGAGACACCGGTGCATTTCCGACGAAACCTAGACGTTCCGCTTATTGCCAGCGCGTTCCACAATATCTTGCGGGTCAATGAGGCAATTGACGAGGAAGAGCGTACCCGCTGGCTGTGTTTTTGGCGAGACTTGTTGACTTGGCGTTTGACGCCTCCGGCTGATAGACAACATCAGGCGGAAGTGAAAGATGCAGAAGACGATGGCGATGACGACCGCTGGCCGCGTAACAAATCTCCATATCCGTCCGATGGTTGGCTACTTGACCGTATCGCAGATGTAGCGATTCAACTCCGTTCGACAGAAAATCACCAGTTATTCTGGCAGCAGCTATTGGACTTAGTTCCTGATCGTCAACCATGGGCCGAGCATTTCTTGACTACTCTTTTCCTAGAAGCGCTTGGCTCCCAACCAGTCCCACCAGCTTTTCCGTCACTGTGGAAGGCGATGTTGGACTATGCATCGAATTCCCTGCACTGGACCAAGGCCAATGACGATGGCTGGGCTCATTTATTGGGATTTGATCATCTGCTTTGCGACAGTTGGGAAGAACGGCACGCGCCGCTGTTGCGTGTTGCGCAACCACATCTTGAAAGTTTCGTGCGAAGTAAAATGTGTTCGGGATGGAAAATGCGGGAACTGCTTAATTTACTGAAAACACCGTCGGCTGAGGAGGTCCGCGTCGGATTTCTGGTAGCATTTGCCGATGCCTTCAAACAACATCCGAACTTGCTAAAAGACGATGATGATTCGGCCGCCACCGCGAAATTTCTCGACTTCTGTCTACATCATCACCAATCGACAATCATGAGCGATTCCAGGCTATTCGGCGCTTTTAGCGAGCTTCTTGGATCGTTGGTTGCCTTGCAGCAGCCAATAGCGTGCGAACTTCAAGACCGGTTGCGTCGAAGCTGAAAAGCAGCATCAGGACAGCACATGGCTTACGAAGGAATATAGCCCCCATGATTGCTGCCAGGGGTGGCGCTCGGGCATGCCACAACCATGTGCTGTTGCTAAGCCCTCACCCGAAGCTGGCCGACGGCGCGGTTTACCGTAGCGTCTCCTCCCTTCACGCAAGTGATGCGGATCATCAGCAGGAAAGCACCTACTCATTGCTTTGGTACATCCTTCACAAAATGGCACGGGTTTCCCCCGGTCCCGAAGACCTCAGACCCACCATGAAAGCCGCCGCTACAGCGAAAACAATCCTATGATCGCATTGACAACACCCCGAATACACTCAACACTCCGAAGTCTTTCCTTGATGTTATTTGCTGAGGACGGCCATGGCAACTGAAACACCGGACGCGAAAACTCTTCCATTCAACCCCAGAGCAGTCGATGACGACATCCTGCTTTTCTGCGCCATGCGTTACGCTTTGGGCCGCAGAAGTTATGTAACCAGCGCCGTAACTGCCTGGATCATTCGATCCGCACCCCTGATGACGCCGGTTCGTCGCGCGTGGTATGTCAATGAAATCCAACCGGCCATCGATGCGGGACACGCTGGCGAGAATATGGACATTCAAGCCTGGAAGAACGTCCTGAAAGCCTTGAAGGAACAACCTTGATCGCCGACCTGTCAGATAAGACCAAAGACATCGGCTTCATGAATCACCCGAACCGGTGGATCGCCTTCGGTGGCCAAATCTGTCCGCTCGGCCCTGCGACGAAACTGGAAAGTGCCTTTCCCAGCATCCCCCGCCTGGCCTTCCTGGTCGCCGGCCACGGCTTCAAGGTTCACATCGGTCTGATGTACGAGATCGGACACCTGAAAACGCTACGGCCCCGAGCACGAGATTATTGCCCCCGACGACAAGACTGAACCTGTTGATTCGTTCCCTCGGGACGATGAGTCTGTGGAATACATCCTCGACAGGGCTGGCAAGGGAAGCCGTCTGCACCTGCTGGCGATGTACCTGGATGGCCACGCCTTTGACCAAGAACCTGCGTGCCCAACTGCCTCCCCGACCCGGCGAAAATTCCCCCTAAACCGGCAGCCGACCAAGGCCGAGACGGAAGCCGCCAAGGAAGCCCCGACGTTCATTGATGGCCCCTTCGATGAGCGTGACTGAATTGGCGGCGTGATACCTGCAATACCGCCAATTCCCGAATGGCCACCGCTGCCGATGCAAGCCGCCCAAACGGGTCGGTGAATGCCCCCGATGGCGGCGTCGCAGCCTTGGCGCGGCTCAGCGACGGCCGCAGGGGCCTCCCCGGGCATCCTGAGCTGAGCCATCTGGCCCAAAATGTAAATTTCCCCCTGTGGTGTTGGAAAGAGTAAACCCGATGGCAAAACATCTGTATCCCGTTCGACTTCACCAGCTCGACGCGACTGATCCGGAATTCGCAAAGAAAGACAAAGATGGCCGGCCGGCAACGCACGCTATCGAACAACCCGATGGCGACAAGTATCTATTCCCCAGCCAGCCAGATGCCGAAAGATTCCTACACCTGCATGGTTTGCAGGCGATCAGTGTTGCCAAGTTTAACATTTTGCGGCGTGGGTAGGCGGGCCAAACTTGATTACACGACCGATTTCTGTGGTTTACCGCAACTCGTCGTCCACCACCGAAAACCGCCATTTCACCATCCGGTGAATCAACCAAAACCAGTGAAACCCCGACACCAGGCCAACTTTTGACTTGGAAGGGGGACCCCCACCCCCATACACCCC
>Ga0316217_10000694_pt1 | contig 46686 bp, 41 predicted proteins | sample 1anoAmetaG_FD_203633 | JGI IMG/M metagenome (GOLD analysis project Ga0316217, IMG submission 203633) | Freshwater microbial communities from Trout Bog Lake, Wisconsin, USA - 1anoA | ecosystem: Environmental > Aquatic > Freshwater > Lake > Hypolimnion/Profundal zone | place: USA: Wisconsin...
GTGCACTTCGCCCATGTTACCGACATCGCCAGTCTCATGGATGGCACGCCGTACTTCGTCATGGAGTACCTGGACGGGCACGACCTGGGGGCGGCGCTCGAGGTGGACGGGGTCCTTTCGGTCACCACCATGGTCGACTACGCGATTCAGGTTTGCGAGGCGCTCGCCGAGGCGAACACCGCCGGGATTGTGCACCGCGACATCAAGCCGTCGAACCTCTTCCTGACCCGCACCTCGGACGGCTCGACGCGCGTCACCCTGCTGGACTTCGGCGTCTCGAAGTACGCGCAGGTCGGGGGCGACGTCGGAATCACCGCCACGCACGCGCTGATGGGGTCGCCGCGCTACATGGCCCCGGAGCAGATGCGCTCGACCCGGCGCGTCGACCACCGGGCCGACATCTGGTCGCTCGGAGTGGTGATGCACGAGGCGCTGACCGGGCACCCGCCGTTCGTCGGCGAGACGCTCCCCGAGGTCTGCGCAGCCATCGCTGCCGACGATCCGGTCCGCGTGCGCCAGCTCCGAAGAGATGTCCCCATCGAGCTCCAGGACATCATTCTCCGCTGCCTCGCGAAGGACCCGGAGCAGCGCTTCAAGGACGTCGGCGAGCTCGCGAGGGAGCTGATCCCCTTCGCCACGCCAGACGCCGCGGTCGCCGCACGCCGCGTCGGACGGATCATCCACGGGACGTCCGTCAGCATCCCGCCTCCGCCGATGCTCCGGGTCGCCGGCGCCACGAGCGACCAGCCCCCCGGCTCGACGTCGGCGCCGCTGCTCCCGCACACCGACGAGTCGATGGGGAACAACATCCCGCACGACGCGCCCCCCGTACCGCTCAGCATCGCGCCTCCTCCCGCCGAAGGCCCTGCCAATCTGCGCCTGCGCGGCTGGGCGATCGGCATCGTCGCGGCCGTCGCCATCCCGGCGTTCGTCGCAGGGGCGCTCGTGTCGGCCCCTCCCCTCCATCCGCCGGATATGAAACCGACGCCAGCGGCCACGCTCCCCGTGCCCGACGTCCGGGCGGTTCCCCCCACGAAGCCCCGTCCGGCCGCGGAGCCCGTCGACGGGCCCCAGACCGGCTCCGACGGTGAGCCGGTGCGCTGACCGGCGCCGCCCTCGCAACGTCGCCCACGCGAAACGCGAACGCCGCCCGGGGTCCCCGAGCGGCGCGCTCCAGCGGTCTGGCTGGGGTCAGGACGTCTTGGAGTAGCGGCGCGCCGTCTCGGTCGCGAGCTTGCCCCACTGCTCCGATACCTGGGCGGCGAAGTTGAGGGACGCCTTGGTCAGGATCAGAGACGTGTCGACGGCGGCCTCGAGAGCGGCCGCGTTATCCTTGCCGGCCTTCTCGAAGAGCGACCAGACCTGCTGCACCTGCGGAAACGAATTCTCGGACATGGTGAACCCCTTTGTCGTGATGATCGAGGCCGAAACTGGCCTTCGAACGAGGCAGAGGTTAAGTCGGCAGGCTGGAGTGTCAAGTAACAATGTTGCAACGCAACATGAGACGAGACCCCGTGCAGGATGCCCGGCCTGAGGGAGCGAAGCGGACGGCCCGGCTCGCGGCGCCGACCGCCGGAGGGTTCCCGCGAGCTGGAGCGGGCCGCCGGGCCGGTGCTAGGCTCGCGCCCCCCGTCCCCCTGGCTCGCCGGGAGGCGGCATGCGGCCCGGAACCTGCGAGGCAACGATGCTGGTCAAGAAGTACGGAAACCGAAGGCTGTACGACACCGAGGATAGCCGGTACGTGCGGCTCGGGGAGCTGGCGGAGAAGATCCGGCGCGGCACCGACGTGCGGGTCGTCGACGCGACCTCGGGCGCCGACCTCACGGCGGAGACCCTGGTCCAGATCATCTTCGAGGATCGCCACGCGGCGCGACTGCTCCCGGTCTCGCTGCTGCAGCAGATGATCCGCATGGGTGACGACGCGCTCGCAGACTTCCTCGGACGCTACGTGACGTGGTCGCTCGACCTGTACCTCCACGCAAAGCAGGGGATGGGGGCCTTCTCCCCGCTCTCTGCGTTCTCGTCATTCATGACCCCCTTCGGTCCGCCGCCGGCGCGAACGCCGTCGGGCGCCGAGCCCCCGGAGCCCCCTCCCCCTGCGGCGTCCCCGCTCGCAGCTCCCCCCGCTCCACCCGGGCGCGACAGCGAGGTCGCCGAGCTCCGGAAGGAGCTCGACGCCATCAAGAAGAGCCTCCGCAAGCGGCCTCGGTGACGCGCTGGGCCCTCGCCCGCAGGACAGGCAGGTCAATCCGTCGCCGCCGCCCGCTCCGCTGGCGTCCGAGCCACCGCCGCAAGGCTCCCCCGCGCGCGGGCGAGCGACGGCGAGGAGCCCTCTCGCCGCGTGAGCTGGACGAGGGTGGCGGCGGAGATCGGGTCGGCGGCGGCCGTCGCTTCGAGGCGCGCCCGGGCCTGGGGTGGCACCACTTCCCCGCGCGCCAGCGCCAACTTGACCCGCGCGACGGCGACCAGCGCGTCCTCTCCCGAAGCGGCGGACAGGCGCTCGACCTCGGCGAGGGTGGTCGGGTCCGTGGGTCGGAGCACGGCGAGCGCCAGGATCCTGTGACGCGCGTCGAGGTTCGTGGCCGCGACGTCGGCGCCAGCCGGCGGCAGTCCCCGGCGCAGCGCGAGCTCGATCCGGGCGTCGGGCGGGAGCTCCGCATCGGAGAGGACGCCCGCCACCGCGAGATCGACCGCGGCGGCGACGAGGAGCGAGTCCCCGGTGATCTCGTCGAGATCGGCGGAGAACGCCATCGCGCGGCGCGCCGCCTCGACCCCCTCGGACACCAGGACGGCTCGGGCGAAAGGGAGCATGGCGTCGGGCGCGAGCCGCCGCGTCGGGCGGTTGATGTCGCCGGACGGGAGCGCCGACGGTAGCAGGCGCGTCGTCGCCCTCCCGGCGGCTCCTTCGAGGACCAAGCGCGCGCCGACGTCGCCGGGGTCGGCCCTGACGACCGGCGCGATCAGATCACGCGCCAGCGAAGCGTCTCCCATCCCCCACGCCCGAGCCGCCGCGACCTCCAGCCCCAGGTGCGCACGCACGCTCCGGGCGCGAGCGCGCGACGCGTCCCGACGAAGGAGCGCCTCGTCGAGCGCGAGCCTCGCCACCAGCGGCACCGAGGCCGCAGCGGGTGACTCTCCGCCGGAGCTCCTGTCGCCGTCGCCGTCAACCAGCGCCGCCGCGAGCGCCTCGCCGGCCACGACGTGGCCGTCCCCCGCCAGCTTCATCGCGGACCGACCGAGTTCGAGCCTCCGCGTCGCCGATCGACGCGCGACGCCCGCCCACGCGTGCGCCGCCAGCGCGGGATCACCGTGAGTCGTGCCCCAGGTCGCGAGCGCCTCCCACGCCGCGACGCGGTCGGCGTGGAGGAGGGTGAGCTCCTCGAGACGCGCCCGTTCAGCCGCCCGGCCCTCGGCGCTCTGCCGGTGCTGCGTCTCCCCGGCGGCCGGAGGCGCGACCGACACGACCTCCGGCGTCGAGGCGTGAGTCCCGTCCTCGCGCCCGCCCCGCCGTAGCCGCTCGCACGAACGCTGCACCGCGTCCGCCGGAGGGTAGCCGGAGGCCCTGAGGAGCGCCGATTGGATGCGCTTGTCCGAGGGATCGAGCCGGCAGCGAGCCCAGGCGACCCGCGTCCACACCTCGGGGTCGGCCGGGTCGGCTTCGGCCGCCGCTTCGTAGCCGCCGAGCGCGCCTCGGGCGTCCCCCTGCTCATCCGCCAGCGATCCGCGGAGGAACGCGGCATAGGCCTCCGCCCCGACAAATCGGCCGGGAAGTGCGCGCCCATCCTCGACGCGGACCACTGCGCCCGAGCCAGCGCAGCCCGCAAGCATCGCGGCAAGCGCCGCTCGCCCGAGCCACGGCGTCACCGTCCCATACCTCGCCCGCATCGGGCCTCGTCGCATGAGACCATTGTCTACTACACTCCACGGCGCGCGGGCCCGCAACGGCGTGAGGCCACGCGGCACCCACCACCGGAGAGGCCGACCATGAAGGTACATGCGCAGGGAGTCGTCATCAGCGGAGGAGCCTCGGGCCTCGGCCGCGCCACGGCCAGGCGGTTCGCCGAGGCAGGCGCGCGAGTCGCCATCCTGGACCGCAACGAGGAGCTCGCGGCCGAGGCCGCGCGCGAGGTGGGCGGCGTGGCCATCCCGTGCGACGTCGCGGACCCCAGATCGGTCGAGGCGGCCTTCGGGCGTGCCGTCTCCGAGCTCGGCCAGGTCCGCGCTGCGGTGAGCTGCGCGGGCATCGGCTGGGCGGGTCGCATCGTCGGCAAGGACGGGCCGCACGCGTTCGAGTCGTTCGCGAGGACGGTCGAGATCAACCTGTTCGGTACCTTCAACGTGCTGCGCCTTGCGGCGGCCCACATGAGCAAGCTCGAGCCGCTCGAGACCGGCGAGCGGGGCGTGATCATCCAGACGGCCTCGGTGGCGGCCTACGACGGGCAGATCGGTCAGGCGGCGTACGCGGCCTCCAAGGGGGGCGTCGTGGCGATGACGCTGCCGGCGGCCCGGGAGCTGGCTCGGTTCGGCGTCCGGGTGATGACCATCGCGCCGGGCCTCTTCGCGACCCCGATGATGGCCGGGCTCCCGCCCGAGGCTCAGGCGGCGCTGGCCGCGAGCGTGCCGTTCCCCTCGCGCCTCGGGGACCCCGCGGAGTACGCGGCGCTCGCGCTGCACATCGCCGAGAACCCGATGCTGAACGGCGAGGTCATCCGACTCGACGGCGCCATCCGACTCGCGCCGAAGTGACGCGGGCGCGAGAGCGCCCTAGCGGACGCCGAACTCGCCGCCGTCCGGGAGGTCGCCGCTGCTCCGGTCCTCGATGACCTCGTGCGCGTCGTGGTGCGCGTGCGCCTCGGCCTCGCGGAGCCGCTCGGCGATCTCGATGATCCGCCGCTCGACTCGGCCGAAGACGCTGGAGGCCGGGAACCGCCCGGCCTCGTCGCGCTCGCCGCAGGGGATTCCGGTGAGCACCTCGACCCCTTGCGCGACCGAAGCGACGGCGTAGAGGTGAAACCGCCCCGCCTCGATGGCGCGGGCGACATCGGCGCGGAGCACGAGGTGCGGGAGGTTGGCGCGCGGGATGAGGACGCCCTGGGTGCCCGTCAGGCCTCTCGCCTGGCAGAGATCGAAGAACCCCTCGACCTTCGCGCAGAGGCCGCCGATGGCCTGGATCTCCCCGAGCTGGTTCACGCTCCCCGTGACGGCCGTCCCCTGATCGATGCCGACGTCGGCGAGCGCGGACAGCACCGCGAACAGCTCGCTCGACGAGGCGCTGTCGCCGTCGATCTCTCCGTAGCTCTGCTCGAACGCGATCTGGGCGCGCAGGCTGAGCGGACGCTCCTGACCGAACATCCGTCCGAGGTAGCCGCGGAGGATCGCCACCCCCTTCGTGTGGATCGCCCCGCCGAGCTGCGCCTCGCGCTCGACGTCGATCAGCCCCTCGCGCCCGAGGGCGATGACGGCCGTGACGCGCATTGGCTGGCCGAACTCGACGTCGCCGGCGCTGTAGACCGACAGCGCATTCACCACGCCGACCCGGTAGCCCCCGGTGTCGAGCGCGATCTCGCCCCGCAGGGTGAGCTCGCGAATGTGACGCTCGGCGGCGCCGGCACGCGCTCGCCGCTCGCCCCAGGCGACCTCGATGTCGTCGGCGGTCACCACCGAGACAGGCGCCCCCGCCGCAGGGGCGCGATGGCCCTTGCCGGTCCGCCGGGGCTCATCGTCGTCTCCTGGACCAGCCGGGTCCGCCAGCGACCTCGCGGCCGCTACCGCGCTGGCGAAGGCCGCTGTCTCCTCGAGCGGCGACAGGATGAGCGCCAGCTTGTCGCGCTCTCCGGCGAGCTTCGTCGCGTGATCAAGGAGCCGCGCCCGGGCGCGGCGGTCGAACGCCCCCCAGTCTCGCTCCTTCGCCATGGCCATGAGGTAAGCGTCGAGGGAGACGATGCTCGCTGCGGTCCGAGGAATGGTCGGCTCGACCTCGACCTTCACGCGGAAGAGCGCCGCGAAATCGGCGTCCGCCTCGAGCAGGGCGGCGTAGAGATCCGGCGAGCCGACCACGACGACTCGGACGCGAATCGGCACGGGGACGGGGCGAAGCGAGGTCGCGTAGAGGCCGAGCGGCCCGAGCGGGTCCTCGGCGCCGATCTGCCGCTCCCGGAGCACGCGCTTCATGCGCTCCCAGATGATCGGATCGGCGAGGAGATCGGTCGCCCGGACCACGAGCACGCCGCCGGACGCCTTGAGGAGCGATCCGGCCCGGATGCGCGTGAAGTCCGTGAGGAGGGCGCCGAAGCGCGCGCGCCGCTCCAGGTAGCCGAAGAGGTTCGGGTACGTCGGGTTGGTGTCGTAGACGACCGGCGGCGGCGTCCCAGGCTCGTGGGACACGAGGAGGTTGGCCTTGAAGCGGCTGAGGCGTGTGGCGTGTTCCGGGTCGTCCCGCGGGTCGGGCGACTCCCCCTCCTCGCGGTCGTCAGCCGCCTCGATGAGGTCCTCCCAGTCGTCGACGAGCGCCCTGCCGACGCGCTCGAAGTACGCCTTGAGGTCGGCCCCGGAGAACGCGGCCGACGCCGACCCGTTCCCTGCGGGCGGCGCGGTCCAGAGCTCGCAGAAGCCGTCGACGAGCTGCTTCATCGCGGCGGCGATCAGCTCCTCGGCGGCGTGCGAGAAGGCTTCGTCGCGCTTGGCCTCGCTCTTGGCCGACTGCGCGCGGACGAGCCGCGCGGCCTTCTCGACCTCGCGGGTCAGGCCGACTTCGGCCCCCTCGAGCGCCCGACGGGTCGACTCGTCGAGCACATCGAACTGCTCCGGGCTCACCGGCTTGCCGTGCAAGATCGGGAAGGTCTGCACCCCGCCGGGGACGGCGCGGATCCCGAACCCGAGGGTGCGAGCCCGCGACTCGAGGTCGGTCACGACCTGCTTGTTCCGCGCCTCGAGCTCCTTGGAGAGCTGGGCCTGGGCCTTCTTGACCTCGTCGGCCTCGGCGATCGACGGGATCTCCTCCTGCAGGCGCTCGATGAGCTCGTCCATCGCCGCCACGAGCGCCGGACCGAGCCCCGCCGGCAGCAGTATGGGGCGCGGTGCCTCCGGCCGGTCGAAGTCGTGGACGTAGACGATATCGGGCGGCGTCGCGCGCCCCTCCGCGAAGCGCTGCGCGTACCGGACGACGTCGTCCTCGATCATCACCTCGGGGGCCGCCGCGACGAACACGTGAAAGCTCGGCTCACGCGCGGCGAGGCCCAGCTCCAGGGCGCGCCTCGCCACCGGCGTCACGAGCTCGAAGAGCCCGTCGCTCGCCCGCGGGACCTCCGGCAAGAGCGCCGGGTCGGTGTGCGTCGTGACGACCTCGCTCGGCACCCTGAAGGCCTCGCGGCTCGTCACCACCGACGACGCCGGATGGGCGCTCGCGTCCGACCATGCCCGGAGGGTCACCTCACCCAGCGCCATCGCCTCTGCGACCGAGGCCGTGCTGCCGGCGCCAGGATCGCGCGGCTCTCGGACGGACGGGGGCGCGTGCTCCGGGGACGACGCCGGGGGGCGGCGCGCCCCCTTCCGCGCGGCGGAGGGGGCCTTCGAGCCAGAAGCGGACGGGGACCGGCGTTTTCGTTCCATGTTCAGCGCGGGGCGGAGGGCCCTCGACCTGCCCTCGACGCTATCAGACTTCCGGGCGCCGGCGCGGCCCGCCGCCCGATACGGCACGGCCCCGTCTGGATCCGAAGGTCTCGTCGACGTTCACGTCGAGCCTTCACCCCCGTTCCCCGGACATCGACGCCCCCCTCCCCTGTAGAATCCGGGGGAGGCCCGGGAGGGGCGCGAGCGGGACTTCGATGGGGCCCGACTCGACGAGGGGCGTCGATGCCGGGGGCGCGCGTTATGACTGGGCGTTGGCCGATTGGTCAGATAGGCTCCGCGTCTGACCGATGGCACGACTGATCCTCGCCACTGCCGAAGGGCCGCAGGCGATCGACCTTCGCCCGGCGAACAGCCTCGGGAGGCACCCGAACAACTCGATCCAGCTCCTCGACAAGATCGTGTCGAAGGAGCACTGCATCGTCGAGATGCGGGACGGTCAGTTCCTGCTGCGTGATCTCGGGAGCCTGAACGGGACCTACATCAACGGCGAGCGGGTCCGGGGCGAGCAGTTCCTCCGTCACGGCGACGAGATCGCGCTCGGGTCCACGCGCGCCCGCTACGACGACGGCACAGCGCCGCTCAACTTCGCCCCGCTGGCCGCCGGCCCGGGCGCCGTCCAGCACGCCCAGCCGCACTTCGTCCAGACCGCCCAGGGCGCCGGCCCGGCCGCCGCCCCTTCCGCGGCCGTCCCGCCGCCCCTTCCCCCTCCGCTCCCTCCACAACCGCCCCAGCAGCGCGCGCCGGGACCACCGCCGGGAGCCCCCAGCCCTGGTCCGTGGAGCCAGGTTGGCGGACAGCAGGCACACCCCCTCGCCCCGCCCGCGGCCGCGCGACAGGCGCCAGGGACGTACGGCTACTCGGCCAACCCTCCCCTCCCTGGGCCGCCGCATGGCGCCGCGCCGATGTTCCCGCCGTCGCCCCCGCCTCCCGGTGGCGCGCGTGAGCACCAGACGATGCCGCTCGACCAGCAGCGCCCGAACCTCCGGGGGACGCGCGTCGACATGCTCGACTCGGCCCGCGCGATCGGCACGCAGATCGCGGCGCTCGCCAAGGGTTTCCTGCCGTACGATCAGGTCGCCCACGACACGCAGCAGCTCCGGGTCGACTACGAGCGCCTCCGCATCACGTGGGAGCTGACGAGGGACATCGGCCTCGAGCGCGACCTGAACCGGCTGCTCGAGAAGATCCTCTTCGCGCTCTTCAAGTTCGTGAACGCGGACCGAGGCGTCATCCTCCTGACCGAGGCCGACGGGTCGCTGCAGCCGCGCGTGGCGCGCCGGAGGGACGGGACCGACGCGCCCATCCAGGTGAGCTCGACGATCCTGAAGAAGATCATCGAGGAGAAGACGGCGGTGCTCACGCACGACGCGTCGATGGACTTCGCCGCTTCCAAGGGCAAATCGATGATCCTGAACCGGATCTCGAGCGCCATCGTCGTGCCGCTGCTCTACGAGAGCGAGGTGCTCGGCGCCGTGTGGCTCGACTCCGAGACGCTCGCGCAGTTTCAGCCGAAGGACCTCGAGCTCATCACCGCCGTCGGCAACCAGGCGGCGATGTTCATCGAGAACATCCAGCTCGGGAAGAAGATCGAGCAGGAGATCGTCACGCGCGAGCGGTTCTCCCGGCTCCTCTCTCCCAACGTCGCCGAGCAGGTCATCTCCGGGGCGCTGGAGGTGAAGAAGGGGGGCACGCTCGTCCGCGAGTGCACCGTCTTCAACAGCGACATCCGCGGCTTCACCCGCATGAGCGAGGGGGCGAGCGCCGAGAGCATGGTCGAGCTCTTGAACGACTACTTCGAGCAGATGGTCGAGGTGATCTTCAAGTACGAGGGGACCCTCGACAAGTTCATGGGGGACGGGATCATGGCCTTCTGGGGGGCGCCGGCCGTGCACCCGGACGACGCCGTCCGGAGCGTCCAGGCCGCGCTCGACCAGATGGCGGCGCTCGGCAAGTTCAACCGCAAGCTCGTCGAGATGGAACAGCCGCCGCTGGCGATCGGCATGGGCATCCACACCGGTCCGCTCGTCGCGGGCTACGTCGGCAGCTCGAAGGCGCTCAGCTACACCGTGATCGGCGACACCGCCAACACGAGCGCGCGCCTCTGCGGCGTGGCCCTCGCCGGCCAGATCATCATCACCGAGGCGACCCTCTCCCGGCTGGGGGGCCGCTTCGAGGTCGAGGAGCTCCCGCCCGCTCACCTCAAGGGGAAGGAGAAGCCGACGCGCATCTTCAACGTGAAGCGCGAGCGCCTGTCCGCCACGAAGGTGACAGGCTAGACCTTCGTCCCGCATGGCCGCGTACGTCCTCCCCTTCGAGAAGCCTGTCGTCGAGCTCGTCACCCGCGTCCGGGAGCTGCGCGAGCTGGCCGAGACCGACCGACACTTCGAGCCGGAGCTGCGGCGACTCGAGGAGAAGGCGAGCCGCCTCGCCCGCGAGCTCTTCGCCGATCTGACGCCGTGGCAGAAGGTCCAGCTCTCCAGGCACCCGAGCCGCCCCTACACCCTCGACTACGTCGAGCACCTCTTCGACGACTGGCAGGAGCTCCACGGCGACCGACGCTTCGGCGATGACCCGGCGGTCGTCGGCGGGCTGGCGCGGTACCACGGCAGGAGCGTCGTCGTGGTCGGCCACCAGAAGGGGCGAAGCACCAAGGAGAAGGTGACGCGGAACTTCGGGCAGGCCCACCCGGAAGGGAACCGCAAGGCGTGCCGGCTGTACGACCTCGCCACGCGGTTCGGCCTCCCCATCCTGACCTTCATCGATACGCAGGGGGCCTACCCGGGCATCGGCGCCGAGGAGCGTGGGCAGAGCGAGGCCATCGGCGCGTGCCTGGCCGCGATGGCCCGCGCGCGGGTGCCGATCATCGCGACCATCATCGGCGAGGGGGGGAGCGGCGGCGCGCTCGCGCTGGGCGTCGCGAACCGCGTTCACGTGCTCGAGTACGGGACCTACAGCGTGATCTCCCCCGAGGGGTGCGCGTCGATCCTCTGGAAGGACGGCTCCAAGGCGGAGGAGGCGGCGGCGCGCATGAAGATGACCGCCCCGGACCTCCTCCGGCTGAAGGTCGTGGACCGGATCGTGGAGGAGCCCGCCGGCGGCGCCCACCAGGACGTCCCCGCGACCGCCCGGTCCATCGACGCGGCGATCGGCGAGGCGCTCGCAAGCCTGCTCCGGCTCACGCCGGACGAGCTCGTGCAAGACCGGTACGACCGCTTCCGCCAGCTCGGAGCATTTGTCGCGTAGGAGCTCTGCATGTCGTTCATTCACCTCGAGGGGAAGGTCGCGGTCGTCACCGGGGCGAGCCGCGGCATCGGCGAGGCGATCGCGCGCGCGTTCGTCGCCAGCGGCGCCAGGGTCGTGCTCGCGGCGAGGAAGATCGAGGCCCTCGAGGCCGTCGCCGCGTCGCTCGGCGAGAGCGCGCACGCCGTTGCCGCCCACACGGGCCGCGAGGAGGACTGCAAGCGGCTGATGGCCGCCGCCGTGTCTCACTTCGGGCGCGTCGACGTTCTCGTGAACAACGCGGCCACCAACCCCTACTTCGGGCCGATGCTCGACATCGACGGCGGGGCCTGGGACAAGACGTTCGAGGTCAACCTGAAGGGGTACTTCTGGATGGCGCGGGAGGCGGCGCGCCACCTCCGCGGTCGCGACGCGGCCGGGGCCATCGTCCACGTCGCGAGCGTCGCTGGCCTCGAGGCAGCCCCGCTCCAGGGCGTCTACGGGATGACCAAGGCGGCCATCCTGTCGATGACCAAGACCATGGCCTTCGAGCTCGCCAGCTCCCGGATCCGGGTCAACGCGATCGCCCCCGGCCTGGTCCACACGCGCTTCGCCTCGGCCCTGACCGAAAACGACGCCATCCTCTCGGAATTCCTGAGAAAGACACCTCTCGGACGTTATGCTGAACCCGCGGAGATCGCCGGGGCGGCCGTCTACCTCGCCAGCGATGCAGCGAGCTACGTAACCGGGCATACTCTGGTCGTGGACGGGGGCATGACCACCAGCTGACGGTCCCGCCAGGTCTCCGCCCGTGGCCGAATTGGTAAGGAAGAGAGCTTCACCTGCCTACGTTGTGTGGTAGGGCCAGGCTCGCATCGCAATGGCTCAGAGCGCTCTCCAGTCCGGACAGACCATCGCAGGCAAATATCGCCTGAACCAGCCCATCGGGGCGGGTGGGATGGCGTCGGTATGGTCGGCGACCAACGTCTTCACCGAGCGCCAGTTCGCGATGAAGTTCATGCACCCGGCGGTCGCGAAGACGCCGGAGGCCGCCCGCCGCTTCCTGATGGAAGCGAAGGTCTCGGCCCGCGTGAACCACCCCAACATCATCGAGATCATCGACGTCGGCCAGACCGAGGACGGCGGCCTGTTCATGGTGATGGAGCTGCTCCAGGGGGTCTCCCTCGAGACGGCGATGCGCCGGCAGTCGCCGCCGATGCTCCTCTCCGAGTTCATCTCGGTCATGATCGACGTGGCCCGGGCGCTCGCCGCGGCCCACAAGAACGGCGTCGTGCACCGCGACCTGAAGCCGACGAACGTCTACCTGCACATGATCCGCGAGGGGGTCGCCGTCCCCAAGCTGCTCGACTTCGGCGTCAGCAAGTTCGTCGAGGAGCAGAACCACGCGCTGACCGTCGCCGGCACGGTGCTCGGCTCGCCCCTCTACATGAGCCCCGAGCAGGCGATGGGGGCGGAGGGGATCGACGGCCGTACCGACGTCTTCGCCTTCGGGGCCATCCTCTTCGAGGCGCTCTGCGGCTTCCGCGCCTACGACGCCCCGAACTTCAACGCGCTCATCGTGATGATCGCGACGAAGCAGCCCAGGTCGATCGACGAGTCGGCGCCGGAGGTCCCCGAGAGCCTGCGCGCGATCGTCCGCGAGTGCCTCGTCACCGACCGGAAGAAGCGCATGGGCTCGTTCGAGGAGATCGTCGACCGCCTCCTCGCGGTGCTCCCCATCCTCGAGCAGTCCGGGCAGCGACTCCCGATGCCGAAGGTCATCGGCCCGCCGTCGGATCCCGACGCCACGAACGCGCTCCCCGTCATGCGCCCGAGCGACCACGTCGGCAACGCCCAGGTCGCCGGCGTCCACGTGTCGATCCCGGCCCCGCCGAAGTCGCCCAGCCTCCCCCCTCCGCCCGGGCCGGCGAACGCGCTCGAGGACCGCGGAGCCATCACCGTCATCCGGCCACCCCCCATCGCCCTCTTCATCGGGCTGGGCGTGGGCATCGCGTTCGCGGCGATCGGCATCGTCGCCGTCGTCGCCCGCGGCATCGGCACGGCGCGCGGGACGCCTCCCGAGCCAGCCCCGACCACCCCGACGCTGACGCACTCCCCTCCCCCCGTCCCCGGGCCCGCTGCGACGTCGACGCCCCCCGTCGTCAACCTCGACTCGCTGCCGGTCTCCTCCTCGCCCGCGCCCAACCCGGTCAAGGGGATGGGCTTCATCGCGATCGCGTCCGCCCCCGGCGCCTGCGCGGTGGCGATCGACGGGAGCGCCCGCGGCTGGACGCCGATGTCCGCCGTGAAGCTCCCCGTGGGGGCCCACGAGGTGCAGTGCTTCCCGGCGGCCGGCAAGGCCCACAGCATGACGGTGAACGTCGCCGAGGGGATGATCAGCCGGTTCCGCTTCGACCTCGGCGAAGGCCGGTAGCCAGGAGGCTGGCGTGGCCGACGCCGACGAGGCCGAGCTCGAGGCCGCACGCCAGCGACGCATCGCCGACGCATGTCTCGGGGCGGGAGGCGACGCCGGCGGGCGAGTCGGCGTCTACCGGCGCCTCGTCCGTGGGAACCTCGAGACGATCGCGCGTCGAATCCTCCCGCGGACCGCGGCCCAGCTCGACCGCCTCCGCAGCGACGCTTTCCACGATTGGTTCGGGCGCTTCCTCGCCGAGCGGGGGCCCCGGACCGCCTTCCTGCGCGACGTCCCCCCCGAGTTCATCCGGTGGGCGGGGCCGCTCTGGGCGACCGACGGCGACGTCCCTCCGTTCCTGCCCGACCTGGCGCGGCACGAGGTGGACCTCTTCGAGGTCGACGCCGCCCCCCGCGACCCGACCCCCTCTCCCCTGGCGGAGGTCGCGCTCGACCGCCCGCTCGTCTTCGCGGCGGCCCGCCGGCTCGCGCGCTACGACCACGCGGTCCAGGAGCCAGGCGACCCCGTGGAGCGCCGGGTCACCCACCTCCTCATCCACCGTGACCACGAGAACACCGTGCACGTGAAGGTCATCGACGAGCGAGACCTCCCCCTCCTCGAGCTTCTCCTGGGCGGGACCCCGCTCGGCGAGGCGATCGCCGCGTCGGTGACCCGTCGCGCGGCCGACGCGAGCGAGCCCCCCGTGACGGCGCTCGCAGAGTGGCTCGCGGGGCTAGGGGAGACGGGCGCCCTGCTCGGGGGCGAGCGCTAGGGCGCGGATCGCCTTCAGCCGATCGATCTCGGCCAGCAGCACGGGGAGCGGCGGCACCTGGTAGTCGCGCTCGAGCACGACCGGCACGTCCCCCACGCGCCGCACGACGTCGTGAAAGAGCCCGAGCACCGGATCGGGCACCTCGGCGCCGTGGGTGTCGACGATGAGCGCCCCCGGGCTCCCGGCGGGGCGCGGACCGAGCCGTTCGTCGAACCACTCGTGCCCCGCGACGTGGAGCTGCACCACGCGTTCGAGCGGGACCGTGGCCAGCCAGGCCGCGACGTCGAAGCCGAAGTTGACGGCGTTCACGTAGAGGTTGTTCACGTCGAGCAGGAGGCCGCAGCCTGCGCCTTCGCAGACGCGGGCGATGAACTCGGCCTCCGCCATCTCGTGGGGCTCGGGGGGGAGGTAGAAGCTGATGTTCTCCACGGCGAGCGGGACGCCGAGGCGGTCCTGCGCGCGCTCGATGCGCGAGACGAGCCGCCGGACGCCGGCCTCGGTGAACGCGATCGGGAGGAGCTCGTGGAGGGCGCGACCGTCCGAGGTCCCGAACGAGAGGTGGTCCGAGTGCCACGGGCTCCGGAGCTCGCGCACGAAGGCGGCGAGGGCGTCGAGGTGAGCCTCGTCGAGCGGATCGGTCCCGCCGAGCGACAGCGAGAGGCCGTGGGTGACGACCGGGTAGCGGGCGGCGAGGAAGGCGAGCGCCTCCGTGTGGTAGCCGCCGCGCCCGACGTAGTTCTCCGGCACGACCTCCAGGAAGTCGATCGGCGGCAGCTCCTCCACAAGATCCGCGTCGAACTGCCAGCGGAGCCCGAGGCCGACGCCGGCGATGCGGTTCCGAGCGGAGGGCGACGCCGCGTCCGCCGACGCCGGGGGGGCGACCACCGCGACGCGCTACTTCATCGCCGAGCAGGTGCCGGCGCCGCAGCTCATCTGCGTGCTCGCGCCGTCCTTCTTGGCCTTCGGCTTGGGCGGGGCCGCGGCGGCGGGGGCGGTGACCGTGGCAGACACGGCGACCTTCGGCGCGGCGACGGTCGCGGCCGGCGGAGCGGGGACGGCGGCGGCGGCGGTGAGCGAGGGGGCCTGGACGGCGGCGGCGCCTGCGACGGGGCCGGTGACCGCGGGCGGGGCCTGGACGGCGACCGCGCCCGGGTCCGGGGGAGCGACGGAGACAGTCGCGGCCGGAGGCGTGAGGGTCGCCGAGGCCGCGCACGCGGAGACGAGGGCGCCGGCGCCGGCAGCGGTGAGGGCGAGGACGAGGTGCTGTACGGAAAGGTCAGGTCGCATGAAAGATCTCCGTGCTGGGGCGGCGGACGCCGGCCAAGCGGACGAGGTTATCCGGTTCTCGAGGCGGGGATACGCAAAGCGGCCGTCTCCGTTTCGGTCGCCGCCCCCTCCCGGCTCGTCCCGCACGAGCGTGAGGTTGCCCCGGTCGTCGGCCGTCCCGGTCCGCCACCGCGAACGTGCGCCGCCGATCCGCAGCTCGCCGCGCCCCCTTGAGGTTCGCTCGACGCGCTCGAGCCGGGCCCGATGGCGCCACCGAATTTCTACAGGGCGCAACAGAGAGCCCGGAGACGCCATGAGAGGCCCTGGAGCGCCCCAGAGAAGACCCGGAGGGCGGCTGATCCACTCCGGTGGGCGCGCCAGGAACTCCGGAGACCCGGAGGAGATCGTCTCTGGGCGCCGGCGGTCCTCTCCGGGCCGTCACGGGCTCTCTCCTGCGCGCACCGGCGAGCCTGGAGGGCCGGAGGAGAACTCTCCCTCGCGCAGGAGCAGCTCTCGAGCGCTCCATCGACATCGTGGAGAGCCGGACCGGAGTCGCTCGCCCGCCACGGGCTCCTGATCGAGGCGCCTCCGGGGTTCCTCTCCCCGTCTGATCGTCTGATCACGACCGGTCCGGGGTTCCTCGTGCGCGCTCCGGGTCTGCTCACCGCGCCTCCGGACCTCCTCTCCCCGTCTGATCGTTTGATCGCCACGGCTCCGGGGCTCTTCGTCCGCGCTCCGCGCCCGGTCGGCGCGTCTCCGGGCCTCCGGTCCACGTCTCGAGGTCTCGTCGCCGCGACGCCGAGGTGTCCGGTCCGCGCTGATCGCTCGCTCGACGCGCGTCCGGGCTTCTCCTCGGCGCCGCCGAGGTCGCGGACGTGGGCTCGGGCCCTCGCCGCAGCCCCGTTCACCGCGCGCGGTCGCCCCGGAGCGTGGCGGCGAGCGCCGTGAAGACCTCCGCGAGCGGCGAGCTCGGTCGCCAGACGAGGCCGAGGGTACGGCCGGGGGCCGGGCGCACGAAGGGGCGGATCTCGATCTGGGCGCGTCGGTTCTCGACAGGGACGGCGAGCTCGGGGAGGAGCGTGATCCCGGCCCCGCTCGACACCATCTGCACCAGGGTCACGAGGCTCGTCGCGCGGAAGCTCGCCTCCGTGGCTCGAACCCGCGCGCAGAGCGCCAGCGCCTGGTCGCGCAGACAGTGCCCCTCGTCGAGGAGCAGGACGCGCTCGTCCGTGAGGTCCGACAGCGCGAGTCGCTTCCTCCGCGCGAGCGGGTGCCCTTTCGGCAGCGCCACGACGAACGGGTCCGGGGCGATCTCGGCGCGCGAGCACCCCTCGATGTCCGCCTCGAGCGCGAGCAGGCCCACGTCGAGCGCCCCCACCGCGAGCTCACGCAGGATGTCCGCCGTCCGCTCCTCGCGGAACACGAGCGAGAGCTTCGGGTACCTGGCGCCGACGCGCGGCATCACCTCGGGGAGGAGGTACGGCGCGATGGTCGGGATGACGCCGACGCGGAGCCGGCCGGTGAAGGGGTCCTGCAGGCGCGTCGCCGTGGCCAGGAGGTCATCGACCTCGAGGAGCACGCGGCGCGCGCGGGCCACGATCTCGTCGCCGCATGCGGTCAGGAGGACGCCGCGACGGTCGCGCTCGAAGATCCGCACGCCGAGCACCGCCTCGACCTGCTGGACCTGCGTGCTCAGCGTCGGCTGCGACACGTGGCAGGCGTCCGCTGCCTTGTGGAACCCGAGCGTGTCGGCGACGGCGACGAGGTACTGGAGCTGCCGGAGAGACAGGTCGTTCAGGCTTGCCAAGATGGCGCAGTCTATCCGACCGCCGGAATCAGCGCGCTCGACGAATCGACCGCCCCTCCCCGCGGCGACCGCCGACGCCGCGGGTGACGAGCCCGAGGGGAGCACGCTCCGGCACGCAGGGGGCCCCGCGACCGGCCCTGTAGAAAGGGCGTCGCGCTGGCAACCACCATGGCGATCAGAAGCGCCAAGAGCGGAGCGGGGCGGCCGCGAGCGGATCGGCACGGCAGACCGCGGAGAGTCGCTGAGAGCCCATTTTCGGATTTGAACCGAAGACCTGCGCTTTACGAAAGCGCTGCTCTACCGCTGAGCTAAATGGGCAACGAGGGCGGTATGTAGCAAGCGCCCGCTCGGCTGCCAAGCTTCTCGGCGCGGCCGGCGCTTCATCTCCCGTCGCTCACCGTTTCGTTCCGTCGATCCGCCGCGTCGGGCGCGGGCTGCTGCGCGACTTTCGTGCTCCGTCGTTCGACGCGGCACGGACGAGCGGCGCCGCGGGGGCGTGCCGGAGCTGCCAGGCAGCGTCGACGCTCTCGAGCTCGCGGCGGACGACCGAGCGAGCGAGCTCCGCGTCGCCGCGCGCGACCAGCTCGATGATGATCGGGTAGTAGCCGATGGACGCGTCGCACCGGTCGAACAGGACGTGGACCAGCTCGGGGTGCTCGTCGGGGAACCGCGCGAAGGTGTTGAGGAGCAGCTCGAGGGCGACGTTCTTCGAGGCGTGCACGATCGCCCGGACGAACGCCACGTCGCCGCGCGCGAAGGCGATAGGATCCTTCACGCGATCCTGCTGCTCGTCGGCCCGCGATCGCATCGCGTCGAGATCGACCTCCGTCCTCCGCGCCGCCGCGAGCCCGACCGCCTCGGCCGCGACGATGCGCCGGACCTCGAGCAGCGAGACGATGAGCTCGCGCCAGGACGGGTCCTCGGGGCGAAGGCAGCCGATCCAGGTCGCCAGCGTGTCGAGCCCCGCGCGCTCTCGCCAGTCGGTGACCACCGTACCCGACCCGTGCCGCGTCGTGACGAGGCCGAGCGCCTCGAGGCGGGCGAGCGCGGCGCGAAGGGTCAGCCGGTTCACCCCGAGCGCGAAGGCGAGCTCCCGCTCCGAGGGGATCTTGACGCCGGGGGGGAGGCGGCCGGCGAGGATCTCGCCGCGGAGGCGGTCGGCGACGGCGTCGACGACGGTCGAGCGGGCGACCGGGACGAGCGTGGCCAGGGTCTCGGTGACGGACGCGTGCGGCGTCAACGGGGGGTCAGTCATATGCTCCTCGGGTGGTTCAACCAGTGTGCCCGGTCGGCGCGCGTACGCAAGCCCCGCCGGGCGGCTTCTCGACCGGCTCCGCGCCGGACTATCCTCCGCCTCGAGCCCTGCTCCCCGAATGCCCCTCGACCCTCCGCCGCTGATCGACCTCCGCAGCGACACCGTCACGCGCCCCACGCCCGGCATGCGCCGCGCGATGGCCGAGGCCGAGGTCGGCGACGACGTGTTCGGGGAGGATCCGACCGTCCTCGCGCTCGAGGCCGAGGTGGCGGCGCTCATGGGGAAGGAGGCCGCCCTCTTCGTCACCTCGGGGACGATGGGCAACCAGCTCGCCATCGCGTGCCAGACGCGGCCCGGCGACGAGGTCATCATCGGGGAGGGGGCTCACGTCGCCTTCTACGAGGTCGGCGCCGGGGCCGCCCTGAGCGGCGTGCAGTTCGTCGTGGCCGGCGCCGGAGGGTTCTTCGGCGTGGACGAGATGCTCGCGCGCGTGAAGCCCGAGGCCTACTACTACCCGCGGACCTCCCTCGTGGCCCTCGAGAACACGCACAACCGCGCGGGCGGCAAGGTGCTCGCGCAGGGTGAGGCCAGGCGCATCGCCGACGCGGCGCACGCGCGGGGCATCGCGGCGCACCTGGACGGCGCCAGGCTGTGGAACGCGTGCGTCGCGAGCGGCCTCACCGCCGCCGAGCTCGCCGCCCCGTTCGACACGGTCAGCGTCTGCTTCTCGAAGGGGCTCGGCGCCCCGGTCGGCAGCGCGCTGGCCGGGACGCGCGAGCTCGTCCACCGCGCCCGTCGGTTCCGGAAGATGTGGGGCGGCGGCATGCGCCAGGCCGGGATCCTGGCCGCCGCGGCGCGCTATGCCCTGGCCCACCACCGCGCGCGCCTCGCGGACGATCACGCCCACGCCACCGCGTTCGCGCGGGCCCTCGGCGGCGTGGACGGCCTCGCGGTCGATGCCCAGAGCGTCGAGACGAACATCGTGAACATCGACCTCTCCCCGCCCCTGCGCGCCGAGAGCCTGGTTCGCGTGGCGAGCGCGCTGGGGCTCGCCCTGAACGCCACGGCGCCGGCGCGCCTGCGAGCGGTGACCCACCTCGACGTCTCGGGCGAGCAGGTCCTCGAGGCCGCAGCTCGCCTCTCGAGGGCCGTGCGCGCGGAGCGCCTCCGGGCCGGAGCGCAGGAGAGCGGTCCGGCGACGCCGGCATGAGGCCGCGGTCGCGTCACCCGGCGGGCTGGCTGCCGCTCGTCCGGCAGGGCGCCGTGGCGCTGGCCGCCCTGGTCACGGCGGCGTGCGGTCCGACGCACGGCCCCGCCTTCGTGCGCTCGATGCGCGAGGCGGACGACGCCGCCGAGCACGGCGACCTTCGGGAAGCCGCGACGCGCTTCGAACGCGCGGGCGACGTCGCGCTCCTGCGAGCGGACAGGGACCAGGCGCGCCACGCCGCGGCCCGGCTCTGGGCGCGGGCGGGCGAGCTGGGGCGGGCGATGGCGCGGCTCGACGCGCTCGCCGACGAGGCGCCTCCCGGGCCCGAGGCGGGGTCCGCGTTCTATGACCGGGCGGCGCTGAGGCTGGCGCACGGCGACGTCGACGGGGGCTGGCGCGACATGGAGGCGATGGTCCGCCGCTTCCCGGGCGACGGCGACGCGCGCCCCGCGCTCCATCACTGGCTGGCCCACCTCGACGAGACCGACGGTCCCGCCGCGGCGCTGGCCTGGCTCCGCACCGTGGAGCCCGCGCTCGACGCGACCGATCGCGGGGAGGAGGTGGCGTACGAGGTCGCGGTGAGGCTCGAGCGGCTCGGCAACGCCGTGGAGGCGAGGGCGGCCTTCGTCGCGGTGGCGCAGCGATGGCCATACCCTGGCGGCTCGCTCTGGGACGACGCGCTCTTCCACGCCAGCCTGCTGGACGAGGCGGCCGGCCGGTTCCTCGAGGCCGCCGCGGACCTCGATCAGCTGCTCGACCGCCGCGAGCGCGCCCTCATCATCGGCAGCTCCGAGCGTTCACGCTACGCCGAGGCCGAGCTGCGCCTCGGTGAGCTCTACCGCGACCGGCTCGGCGATCACGCGAAGGCCCGCCGCGCCTTCCACGCCCTCTACGCGAACTTCAAGGACTCCGTCCTGCGCGACCGGGGCCTCTTCGAGGAGGCCCAGCTCTCGGTCCGTGACGGCGACCCTCAGGCGGCCTGCGCGGCGCTCGCGACCCTCGTTCGAGAGCTGCCGGGCTCGCGCTACGCCCCTTGCGCCGTCAGGCTCTGCCCGACCGCGACCGTGACGTCCGACGCCGGTGCGGCCCCCGCGTGCCACGAGTACCTGTTGGACCGAGGGCGCGACCCCGGCAGCCGCTGAGAGCGGATCCGGAGAGGCGGCCCCTCAGGGCTCGCTCTCTTCCTCTTCCTCTTCTTCGTCCTCGTCCTCGTCTTCGTCCTCGTCGTCGAGGTCGTCGTCGTCGAACTCGTCGTCCTCTTCCTCCTTCGACTCCTCGTCGTCGGCGGCCGCGGCGGGCTTCTTCTCGAACTTCACGTCGACGCCCACGTCGCCGAGCTGAGCGTCGATGAGCTCGAACAGCTCCTCGACGTCGTCGCCCGACCACTCGTCGAGCATGTCGGTCAGGAACTCGAAGAAGTCGCCGTTGTCCAGGCGGCGCTCGATCTCCTCGACCTGTTCCTCGGTGAAGGCCTCGAGGATGTCCTCTCGCAGCGTCTCGGTGTCGCCCTCTTCGATGGCGTCCTGCGCTGAGAGTCGAATCTGGCGCACGGCGCGCTTGTCGAGGAAGATCTCCATGGCCCTCTCCAGAAGGTCGCGAAGTGAGTCGCAGAGTCCGTGCGAGGAGCGACTCAGGCTTCGCTTCAGTCGAAAAATTGCGCCGCGCTCGCGACGACCAAGGCTCGGATACGCGAACCGCGCGCACGCTGTCAACAAGCTGCGCTATCTTTGACGCGATGACTCCGCGCGACCAGTGGATCCGGCGGACGATTCTCGCCGGCGCCGCGCCCGCAGCGGTCTTCCTCTGCTCCCCCGGAGCCGCGCGCGCGCAGCTGGTGTCGCCGCCTCCGGTCGAGAGCGCGCCGCCCGGGTCGCTCCCGGCGACGGCGGTGAACAACCCGTTCATCCAGTACGGCGTCGCGTTCACCACCGAGTTCGTCGCCGCGAGCAGCGCGCTCTGCAGCGCCAGCGCCAAGGTCGTCCCTCAGTGCATCCTCGGCTCCGGCGGCGGCCTCGTCTTCCCTCGCGTCGGCTGGCGATCGCCGGGCCACTGGTACCTGGGAGGCGCGTACGAGTTCTCGAAGCAGGACGCGAGCACCGTCTACCTGCTGCCGATCTTGCAGCAGCTCCGGGGCGAGGCTCGCTACTACTTCCTCGAGGGGCACGTCGGGACGCCGTTCCTCGACGGGAGCCTCGGCCTGGCCGGGTACGGCAACGAGTGGACCGTCGACGCGTACGGCCCCGAGCTCTCGTTCGGCTTCGGGATCGAGGCGCAGATCTCCCGCAACACCGTCGTCGGCGCCTCGTTCATCTACCGCGCCATCCACTTCAACGAGTTCACCGACAGCGCGGGGAACGACCGCAGCGCCGGCTTCACGCAGCTGCTGGGCCTGAACGTGCTGCTCGAGGCGCGCGACCCGTACTGAAGCGACGACCCGCGGCGAGGCGGGCGTCGATCTCGAACCGGCGTGCTTGACGGGGGACCTCGCGCTGAGTTCCCATTCCCTCGTGATCTGCACGACCTGCGGCGGAGACAATCCGAGCCACCTCGTATTCTGTCAGGAGTGCGGACAGCGCCTCGGGGCCCGCGTGGCCGCCCCGACGCCGCCCATCGGCGTGGGGGGCATGGTCCCGTCGCCGCCGGTCGTCGACCGGCCGGGGGGGGCCCGATGCAGCCGCTGCTCCTCCGAGAACCAGCCGGGGGTCCGGTACTGCGTGACGTGCGGCAACGTGCTCAGCGCCTCGAGGCCGGGCGTGCCAGCAGGCGCGGCCGAGCTCCACCCCGCGGGCCCACCGAGGGTAGAGACCGCGCGCGGACCGGCGCCGCGTCCGCCAGCGCCGACGGCCCCTGTCGCGCCCACCCCGGTCCTCGCGGTCGAGGCGGCTCGCGTCGCCCCCGCGCCCCCCCCGGTGGTCCACCCCGTCCCTTCGCCGGCGCCCACCCCTGTCGCCGGAGTCGGGCCGGTCGCGGTGGTCCCCGTCGCGGTCGCTCCCTCCGCCGAGCGAGCGCGGGTCTGCCCGCGGTGTCGCGGCGCCTCCGACGACACGGCGCAGTTCTGCCGGTTCTGCGGGTCGGCGCTCGGCGCGACTGCGGCGCCCGCGCCCGTCCCCTCCCCCGAGGCGTCGCAGGCCGCGCCCGCACGACCGGCCCCCGCGGCACCCGACCCGCAAGCCGCGGCCTTCTGGAGGGCGCCGGTCCCTGTGGGGCCTCCACCTCAGGTGCGGCTGGCTTCAGGGGAGGCCTCCGCGGCCGAGCCCCCGCCTGCCATCGTGCAATCGACGCCCCCCGTCGTCCTGGCGAGCCCGACGGAGAGCGCGGAGGCGCGCCGCACGGCCGCCCCGCCGGCGACCCCGATCTCGTACGGGCGCCTCGTCGCCATCACCAAGGAGGGGACCGAGGGGCAGAGCCACGCGCTCCGCGACCAGATCGACATCGGGAGGAGCGAAGGGGACGTCCTCATCGGCGACGATCGCTATCTCTCGCCGCGCCACGCCCGGATCGTGCGCCGGACCGAAGGCCTGCCGCCCGGCCGGAGCCCCGAGTTCGTCCTGCTCGACCTCGCGAGCACGAACGGCGTCTACCTGCGGGTCGGCCGCGACTCCGGCCGCGAAGCCGCGCTTCAGGATCAAGACTTGTTCCTGATCGGACAACAGGTGCTAAAGTTTGAGGTCGTGAGGGACGCGGAAGAGGGGCTGGGGCCCGCGACGCAGCACGGAACCCTCATCTTTGGGACCCCGGCCACGCCGCGCTACGCTCGCGTCAGCCAGCGGTCGGTGGAGGGGGTCGCTCGGGATGTCTTCCACGTCCACAAGGCAGAGACCGTGCTCGGGCGCGAGTCCGGCGATATCGTCTTCCCGGACGACCCGTTCCTCTCGCGCCGGCACGCGGCGATCAAGTTCGAGAGCGAGGGGCGACGCTTCGTCCTGAACGACCTCGGCTCGTCAAACGGGACTTTCATTCAAATTCGTGGTCAGGTCACGATCAAGAGCGGCGATCAGTTCCGGATCGGCCAGCAACTGTTCCGAGTCGATCTGACCGCGGCGCCCGCCCCATGAGACCCCGCCCGTGACGCAGCCTGAAACAGAGGCCCCCTCAGTGGCCACCGGTACGAACGCCGGAGACGAGGCGAAGGCCCCCGTGGCTGAGGTCCCTGCGGCCGAGGTCCCCACCGCTGCGCCGACCGCCGCGGTCGCGGACGGCGGGGGCGCGTCTCTGAGCCCATCCAAGGCACCGCCGCCGGACCAGCAGGCGCGAGGAGAGGTCCGCTTGAAGCTCTTCGCCCGTACCGATGTCGGTCAGATCCGCGAGCACAACGAGGACAACTTCCTCGTCGCCGACCTTTCCAAGCGCGCGCGAGGCCTCCTGGAGGCCAACCGCCAGGCCGCTGTCGGCCCCTTCGGTCACCTCTTCGCCGTCTGCGACGGCATGGGGGGGGCCGCCGCCGGAGAGGTCGCCAGCCAGCTCGCCGTCGACATCATCTACGAGCGGATGGTCGACGGGCTCGACCAGAAGTCGGGCGTGGGCCGCGACGAGATCGCCCGGCGCCTGGTCCGGGCCGTCGAGACCGCGGGCCTCCGGATCTTCCAGGAGGCGAAGGCCGATCGCTCCCGCCGCGGGATGGGGACGACCACCACCGCAGCCACGCTGGTGGACGACTTCCTCTTCTTCGCCCAGGTCGGCGACTCTCGCGGCTACATCCTCCGCGACGGAGTGCTCACGCAGGTGACGCGCGATCAGTCGCTCGTCAACCAGCTCATCGAGGCGGGGCAGCTCACGGCCGAGGAGGCCGAGACCTTCGAACACAACAACATCATCCTGCAGGCGCTCGGCACCGCCGACACGGTCCAGGTCGACCTGACCTACGTGCAGGTGCGGCGCGGCGACACGATGCTCCTCTGCTCCGACGGCCTGTCGGGCATGGTCCGGTTCGACGACATTCGCGAGATCATGCGGACCGCGGGCGAGCCGGTCGACATCTGCAAGACCCTCATCGAGCGCGCCAACCAGGCCGGGGGCCACGACAACATCACCGTGATCGTCGTCACCTTCGACGGCGAGGGGCTCCAGCCCGCCGACCCTGCGAACACAGCCCCGCCCGAGCCCCTCAAGTACCGGAAGTACTCGCTGCCGGAGGAGGGGGTCGCCGGGGCCGTCGGCGGTCCCGACGCCGACCAGGAGGGGGGCCTCGACGCCACCGGGCGGCCGAGCGTGCGCCAGCCCGCCGCGGCCCCGCCGCTCGTTCCGGCGGACGACGAGGCCCTCGCGGCCAGCAGCGCGCGTATCAGCCGGCGAGGGACCGACGGGTGGCACGAGGCCGGTCCGCACGGCGGGGCCGCGAACTCCGACGAGAGCATCGACATCCCGGGGACCCACGTGCCCGCCACGGTGGTGCTCGCCATCGTGGTCGGCGTCGTCGGCGTCCTCGCGGCGACGGCGTTCTTCCTACTCCGCTAGCGCCGCGCCGCGCGCTCGACCCAGCACGAAGGCCGCCACCGCGTCGCCGGCGTCGAGGGCGAGCGCCTGCTCCGCGGCCCTCCCGGCCGCGTCGACGTCCCCTTCGCCGAGCAGCGCCACCCCGAGCCACGCCCACGCCTCGGCTCGCCGGCGCGGGTCGCCCTGCGACGCGAGCGGCTCGAGGACCTCGGCCGCCTCGCCGTAGGCGCCGCGGCGGAGGAGCTGCCGCGCCACCAGCACGACGATCTCGGGCCGGTCTCCGAAGCGTCTCCGGGCGCGTCCGGTCGTGAGGTCGCAGTCGCGCTCCCGACCGAGGCGCGCGAGCGACTCCGCGAGCCCTAGCCAGCCGTCGAGGGCCTCCGGGGCGACCTCGGTCAGGCGGAGGAACTGCTCCCTCGCGTCCTCGAAGCGTCCGCCCGCGAAGAGCAGACGCCCGAGGTTCGCCCGGGAGGGGGCGAAGCCAGGGTCGACCTCGAGCGCAGCCCGGTAGCTCGCCTCGGCCTGACGGGTCCTCCCCTCGCGCTCCTCGACCAGCCCCATCGCGTGATGCGGCGCGGGGAGGTCCGGGTTGAGCGAGCGCGCGTGCGCGATGTCCTTCCGGGCCTTGCCTCGCTCGCCGCGGCGGAGCTCGAGCAGGCCCAGGTTGACCCAGGCCTCGGTGAAGCGCGGGCTGTACTCGATGGCGAGCGCGAGGCGGGCCTCCGCCGTCGGGAGGTCGCCGGAGCCGAGCGCCGCGGCGCCGAGCCGGTTCAGCTCGACGGCCCGCGGCGGGAGGGGCGCCGTGGTCGAACAGCCCGTGATCGCGGCTGCGATGGCGAGGACAGAGAGCGCGACGAGGCGTGCGGCGGGGTCTCGAACCATGACGCCCCATCGGCCAGCGCCACGCCCGGTTGCGTCCTTTCGACGTGGGCCTCGCGCCGCGTGCCAGCCCGCTCGACCTGCGCTATCCTCGGCCTCGATGCGGCCCGCGACCCCCTCCGAAGATCGGCTCCCCGAGCCGGCGGCCGACCCGTCATCGCCCCGGGGGACGCCGCGCGCCGCAGAGGCGCGCCCGGTCACCCCCGTCACCGAAGCGCCCACGGGCTACGTGTCGGTAGGGCACGAGCTCCTCTTCGCGCCGGACGCGCCGCGCTGCGACGCCTGCGGCTCGGAGCTCCCGTCGCCGGACGACGACCTGGCCGCGAGCGCCGCAGGCGACCGCGACGAGATCGAAGGCGGGCACGGCCTCTACATCTGGGCGCGCCACGGGGAGGTCGTGTACGAAGAGCCTCCGCTCTGCGCGTCGTGCGCCGCGGCCATCACGATCACCGCGCTGCAGCGGTGGGAGATCGAAGAAGAAGAGGGGTAGGCCCGCCGCGCTCTACTGGAGCGTACGCTCTTCCTCTTCGTGCTCGGTCGGCGGCCGGCGCTCAAGGTGCTCGAGGCAGAGCGCGCGCACGCCGTCGTGGACGTGCGTGGCCTCGATGACCAGGCGGAGCTCCTGACGCACCAGCAGCCCCGTGATCGGCAGCGCCAGCTCGAGCGGGGTGCTCGGGTTCAAGAGGAGGCTCAGCCGGACCCTCGCGCGATGCACCCACTTCGGCGAGCGAGCGACCTCGGCCAGGATCTCGGCCCGCCCCGGCCGGCGCGCGGCGAGCCGCACCACGTCGTCCTCCGTCACCTTCGGGTTGCGGAGCAGCCCGCGGATGACGTCCGGGTGCGGGTCCGTGAAGAGCCGGTCCATCATCGAGCGGTCCGGCCTCCGCGCGAGCGATTTCCGCTCGCCGAGCGTGAGCGACCGTCCGCGACCGTAGTCGGGGACCCGCTCCTCGCGCGGGTCGACCACCTTGGCCTCGGCCGCCCCCTGGGCGCGACCGAGCGGGTTACGGACCAGGCGCTCGAGCGAGAGGTGCGACGCCCCGACCGCCTGCTCGCGGAGCCGCTGGACGAGCTCGACCGAGCTGGGGGCGTTCAGCGCGTCCACCACCGAGAGCAGGACCTCGCGCGCCGCCTCTTCAGCCTGCTCGGCGCGTGCGCAGAGGGCGTCGAGCGCGACCGCCAGCTCGGCCACGTCGGCCGCCTGCATCGCGTCGCGCAGGTAGTCCACGCGCAGCACCGGGTCGACCAGCGAACGGGTCACCCTCTCGAGCGAGTCTGCCATGCCGCGCGCCAAGACCGGTCGATCCTACCTCTTCGCGAGCACCTGACAACTCGCTAGGGTGGCCGCGATGCGCCGCTCGCTCGCCCTGGCGCTGGTCGCGGCCTGCAGCCCCTGGGAGGCCGCCGCGCCGCCACCCGCGGCGCCCGTCGTCGTCGCAGCGCCCGTTCCCGCCTCGATACCGGCGCAACCGTCCACGCCGTCCCCCGCGGAGACCCGCCTCGCGCTGTTCGACGCCCTCGTGGCAGAGGTCCGCGCCGTCCACCAGCTCGCGCCGAGCACCTGGGAGAACCTCGCCCCGCTCACCTTCCCCTCCGCGCTCCCCGAGCTGCGCGAGGCCTTCGGCGCAGCCGCGACCGAGGCCGAGCTCATCGGGGCGCTCGTCCGGCTCGGCAACGCCCTGCACGACGTCCACCTCGGGTTCCGCCCGGCCGCGCCGTTCCGCGCCCACCTCACGCTCCCCGTCGTCGTGACGCCCGAGTGGGAGGGCGGCCAGGCGTGGATGGTCGTGACCGAGAGCCGGGCCCCGGGGGTCGACGCCGGCGACGTCGTGACGTCCTACGCAGGGACCCCCGCCTCCGAGCTCCTCCGCCGGTACGCCGACCGCTCGAGCGCCAACCAGTGGCGCGGCGTCGCGCTCGGGGTCGCCGCGTGGATGACCGAGCGCCCTGCCGACGCCGGGGACGGGGTCGACGGGGGGACGGTGACGCTCGGGCTCCACAGGCGCTACGGGACGGACGCGTTCGTCAACCTCACCTGGTCACGCGGCGGCTGGCACGGCGCGGAGAGCGCGCCCCCCGCGACCCCGGACTACGACCAGACCCGCTGCGCCCCCGGCCTCCCGACGCGCCGCTACCCGACCTACCGGCTCGCGTCCCACGGCACGGCCTACTGCCTCTACCTCTCGCCGAACCCCCGCTACGCCCCCTACCCTGTCCTGCGCCTCTTCTCGTTCGAGTTCCCGCGGCCGTTCGACGCCGAGGCCGAGCACGAGCACCTCGCCCGCGCCCTCCGCCCCCTGCCGGACGTCCGCGGGCTCATCCTCGACCTGCGGGACAGCGCCGGGGGGAGCGACCCGAAGTGGGTGCTCGACTGGTTCGCCCCCAGGCCGTACCTGGACCTCCGGACGCAGGTGAAGAAGACGCTCTGGCTCGACACGATCGTCGTCGAGGACGTCGCCAACCTCGACGACGGCTGGGTGAACGCCCTGGCCCGCGCGCCGGAGGGGGCGCTCGTCTCGCGCTTCCTCGGCTGCCGCGGGGCCGACTGCACCGACACCCGCCAGCTGCCGGCCCACCGCATCCTCCCGGTCCCGGCGGCCCTGCTCGTCGGCCCGGCGTGCAACGGCGCCTGCGACCGGTTCGCCCGTCTCTGGGACGAGAACGGCCTCGGCCCGATCGTGGGCGAGCCGAGCGGCGCCGCCCTGACCGCGCTGCGCGTCGACCTCCCCGTGGCCCTGCCGGGGGGGAGGAAGCTCGGCTCCCTCCGGCTCGCCCTCTCGCTCGACTACAGCCCGCTCACGGGGCGCCCGGTCGAGGGGCTCCCCATCCACGTCGACGTCCCGGTTGCCTGGACCTGGGCGACGCGCGACACCTACGAGTCCGCCATGGTCGACGCCGCCGTGCGGACGCTCAGGCGGTGAGGCTCCGCCAGATGACAGCGGCCCCGCCCAGCCCCATGATGACCGGACGAATGTCGACCCCGTCCAAGCCCCCGCCGCGCCCCCCCGCGACCGACCCTCGCCACGCCGAGGAGACCGACGTCATGGACCGCCCGAAGTCGGCGGCGCCGCGGCTCTACAAAGTCATCTTCCACAACGACGACTACACGACGCAGGAGTTCGTCGTGGAGGTCCTCCGCACGTTCTTCCACAAGACCGAGGCCGAGGCGACGTACATCATGCTGACCGTGCACCGGAAGGGCTCGGGGGTGGCCGGCGTCTACACGCGCGACGTGGCCGAGACGAAGGTGCAGCAGGTCATGGGCTTCGCGCGCGAGCTGGGGATGCCGCTCCTCCTCACCACGGAGCCCGAGTAGCCGCCCCGCAGCCCCCCGCGTCGGAAAGCCGACACTCGCCAGCGCGGCGCGCCGTGCTTACTGGAAGGATTGCATGCGAATCAGCCCCGAAGTCGAAATCGCCCTCTCGTTCGCCGCGACCGAAGCCGCGCGTCGCCGCCACGAGTTCCTGACCGTCGAGCACCTGCTCTACGCGCTCCTCTACGACGACGCGACCTCGAAGGCCGTCAAGGCGGCGGGGGGCGACGTGAAGGACCTGAAGAAGAAGCTCGAGCGGTTCTTCGACGACCGCATCGATCCGCTCCCCGAGGAGGCCCTCGTATCGCCCCAGCCGACGCTCGGCGTCCAGAACGCCATCCGGCGCGCCGCCGCCCACGTGCAGTCGTCCGGCAAGGACGAGGTGAAGGGGGTCAACGTCCTCGTGGCGCTCTTCGCGCAGAAGGACTCCTTCGCCCTGAGCCTCCTCGAGGCGGCCGGCGTCACGCGGCTCGACCTCGTCGCGTACATCTCGCACGGCGTCTCGAAGGACGGCGAGGACGAGGAGGGCGATCTGGCGTCCCCCGACCACGACGACGACGGGGGGGGCGCGAAGGGGGACAAGAAGGACCCGCTGCGGGCCTACACGGTCAACCTGAACGAGGAGGCGAAGGAGAAGCGCATCGACCCGCTGATCGGGCGGACGAACGAGGTCGACCGGATCATCCAGATCCTGGCGCGACGGAAGAAGAACAACCCGCTGCTCGTCGGCGACCCGGGGGTCGGCAAGACGGCCGTCGCCGAGGGGCTAGCGCTCAAGATCACGCGCGGCGAGGTCCCCAAGGCGCTGCTCGGCGACACGGTCTACTCGCTCGACATGGGGTCGCTCCTCGCCGGGACGCGCTACCGCGGTGACTTCGAGGAGCGCGTGAAGGGGGTCCTCTCGGCGCTCTCGAAGATCCCCGGGGCCATCCTTTTCATCGACGAGATCCACACGCTGGTCGGCGCCGGCGCGACGAGCGGCGGCAGCATGGACGCGTCCAACCTCCTGAAGCCCGCCCTCGCCTCGGGACGGCTGCGCTGCATCGGGTCGACGACGTTCCAGGAGTACCGCTCCCACTTCGAGAAGGACCGCGCCCTCGCCCGCCGCTTCCAGCGCATCGACGTTAACGAGCCGAGCCTCGAGGACACCATCAAGATCCTGCAGGGGCTGCAGCCGCAGTACGAGGAGTTCCACGGCGTCACCTTCACGCCCGAGGCGGTGGTGGCGGCGGGGGAGCTCGCGGCGAAGTACATGCACGACAAGCGCCTGCCGGACAAAGCCATCGATCTGCTCGACGAGGCAGGGGCCGCGGCGAAGCTCGCGCGCAAGGCCGACGGTGACCGGCCCGTCGTCGACGTGAGCCAGGTCGAGGTCGTCCTCTCGCGCATGGCGCACGTCCCGCCGCGCGAGGTGCAGTCGAGCGACCGCGAGCGCCTCGCCAGCCTCGAGGCCGACCTCAAGGCCGCCGTCTTCGGCCAGGACCACGCCATCGCCCGGCTCGCCGGGGCCATCAAGCTCGCGCGCGCCGGCCTCCGGAGCCCCGAGAAGCCGATCGGCTCGTTCCTCTTCACGGGGCCGACCGGCGTCGGCAAGACCGAGGTCGCGCGGCAGCTCGCCAAGACGCTCGGCGTCGAGTTCGTCCGCTTCGACATGAGCGAGTACATGGAGCGCCACAGCGTCTCGCGGCTCATCGGCGCCCCCCCCGGCTACGTCGGCTTCGACCAGGCGGGCCTCCTGACCGACGCCATCGCCAAGACCCCGCACGCCGTCCTGCTGCTCGACGAGGTCGAGAAGGCGCACCCCGACGTCTTCAACGTGCTCCTGCAGGTGATGGACCACGGCAAGCTGACCGACAACAACGGCAAGACGACCGATTTCCGCCACGTCATCCTGCTCATGACGAGCAACGTCGGGGCGCGCGACCTGTCGCGGCGGGCCGTCGGGTTCGGCGACGAGCGGGCCACGGGGGACGCCGACCGCGAGTACAAGCGGATGTTCAGCCCCGAGTTCCGGAACCGCCTCGACGCGCGGGTCGCGTTCAACCCGCTCTCCGAGGTCGTCATGGAGAGCATCGTCCTCAAGTTCGTCGCCGAGCTCGCCGCGCAGCTCGCGGCGCGGAGCGTGACCCTCACCGTGAACGCCGAGGCCCGCGCCTGGCTCGCGAAGAAGGGGTACGACCCCGACCACGGCGCGCGGCCGCTGGCGCGGGTCATCCAGGAGGAGATCAAGCGCCCGCTCGGCGACGAGCTCCTCTTCGGCGCCCTCGAGCACGGCGGCTCGGTCGAGGTCGGAGAGAAGGACGGCGCGCTGACCTTCGCCTGCAAGAGCACGCCGAAGGTCGAGGCCCCGCCCGCGAAGGGGGGGCCGCTGGCCATCCCTTCCACGGTCAAGCCGACCACCCCGTCGCCGACGAAAAAGCCGGTCCTGAACTGAGGGGGCCTTCCCGGGGGCGGCGGAAACCCTCTAGCATCGGCGCGTGCCCTCCTCCGCCCCCCCCCTCGTCTCGCTCCTCATGGGGAGCCGCAGCGACCTCGAGAGCCTCACGCCGGCCCGCGAGGTCCTCGACCTCCTCCAGATCCCCCACGAGGCCCGCGTGCTGTCGGCGCACCGCACGCCCGACGCCCTCTTCGCGTACATCGACGACGCCGAGAAGAGAGGGGTCCTCGTCTTCATCGCGGGGGCCGGGGGCGCAGCGCACCTCCCCGGCGTCATCGCGGCCAAGACGCTCTGCCCGGTCCTGGGCGTCCCCATCCCGTCGACGGCCCTCTTCGGCCTCGACGCCCTCCTCTCCATCGTGCAGATGCCCAAGGGGATCCCGGTGGCGACCTTCGCCGTCGGCAAGCCTGGCGCGGGGAACGCCGCGCTCTTCGCCGCCGCCATCGTCGGGCAGACTCACCCGGACGTGATGGCCCGCCTGCGGGAGTGGCGCGAGGCGCAGAGCCGGGCGCTGGTGGCGCAGCAGGTCATCGAGTAGCCGCCCGCCGCACATCGTGCTTGTCCCTGGGGGAGGTCCACGGGCAGAATGCGCGCCATGACATTCTCCCGCATCGGCGCTGGCGCGACCCTGGCAACCGTCATTCTCACCGCCTGGCTCGGCGCCTGCAGCAGCGACAACGAGTCGTGCGGCGCCGCCGGCATGCCGAAGACCGGCACCTGCGAGCAGGGGACGACCTGTCCGTCGGGCATGGTCGAGATCATGATCGCGGACCCGGCCGACCAGTGCCCCGCCACCAACTCGGCCACGCAGAGCTACATCTGCTGCGGCCCGATGGGCAGCTCCGGGACGGGGGCGACGACCACGACGACCGGCAACGTCGACGGCGGCTCGTCCACCACGAAGACGACCACCGCCACCGCGGACGGCAGCGCCTCGGCCACTGCGACGACGGACGCCGGCGCGACCAAGGGCTGACCGCCAGGGGCGCCTCCTCCGGGCGCCCGCTAGCCTCGACTCAGGCCTCCCCCCGTCAGAAGGCCTCCTTCACCACGTCGAGCTTGTTGCTCGACGGGAAGTGGACGCGCCGCGTCGCGCGGTCGATGCAGGTCGCGACCTGGTTGCTCCGGGGCGTGACGGCGACGGTGACGCCGAGCGCCTTCCCCCCCTTCACCGCCACGCAGATGTTGGCGTGCGCGCTCGAGGCGAGGCCGCACCCGGCCATGAACTGCCCCGACTCGAGGGGGGCGCCGAGCTGCGACGCCGTCAGGTCGGGCGCGCCCGAGCCGCCGCCGCGCATGTCGAGCACCTGCGGGTTCTCGTCCTGGGCCTTCTCGCAGCTCTTCCCGGAGCTGATGCGGACCGAGAGGTGCATCTCCTCGCTGTCGCCCCCCCCCTTGTCGTGGTCGAAGATGGCGACGTCGATCTTGGTCCCCTCGTCGGTCAGCTTCTCGAGCTGGTCGAAGAAGACGATCTTGTCCCCCATGTAGCCGTTGGCGGTCTTGATGAGCGGCACCTCGACCGACTCCTTCGTCCCCTTCCCCTTCGGGTAGACGATGACGGCGTCGCGCTTCTTGACGTCCGAGCCGAGCACGCCGTTGTCGACGTCGTCGTCGGTCGCGTTGATGATGATGTGGATCCCCTCCGGCAGCGTCTCGATCTTGACGAGGCCCGAGTAGTCCTTCGGCCCGGCCTTCGCGACCGGCGCCATGAGCTCGGTCGACTCGGCGGCGTTGAGGTCGTGGCTCTGGACCTGGCTCTCGGGGACGGGGGGGGCCGTCTCGGTCGGGACGGCGGGCTGGACCTGCGCGTGGCCGCAGGCGGCGGCGGCGAGGAGCGCGAGGGCGACGAGCGGGCGGGGGCGGGCGAGGGATGTGGCGACCATGGACAGGGAGGATAGCCGCGCGCGACGAGGAGCGGAAACAGGAACGCCGCGCAGGGTGGTAGCGTGCCGGCGATGCGGCGCGCCGGCCCCCTCGCGATCGTGGTCGTGGCGCTCCTCGCGCTCGCGACGCTGCGGGGCCAGCTCTCCCCTCCGGGCACGGTCGACGCGACCGGCGGCGCGCCCCTCGACGCGCAGCCCGCCGCCACCACCCCGGTGCTCCGCGAGCACGCCGACGACGTCACCGACTACACGCTCCGCGCCCGCCTCGACCCCGCCGCGCACACCGTCCGCGGCGAGGGGACGATCCGCTTCCGCAACGCGAGCGCGGCCCCCGTCCACGAGCTCTGGCTCCACCTCTACCTGAACGCCTTCAAGAACGAGCGCTCGACCTTCCTCCGCGAGCCGGCCGCCGGCTCTCGCGGCTCGGCCCCGCTGACCGACTGGGGGACCATCGATCTCCGCACCCTCTCCCTGCGCGAGCCGGACGGCGGCCCGGCGACGGCCGTCGACCTCCTCCCCGTCCTCGAGCTGACCCGCGCCGGCGACGACGGCACCCCGGCCGACGACGACGAGACCGACGCCCGCGTCCCTCTCCCTCGCGACATCGCCCCGGGCGAGACCGTCACCCTCGACGTCGCCTGGGACGACAAGCTCCCCGCCATCGTCGAGCGGACGGGCTACAGCGGCTCGTTCCACTTCGTCGGCCAGTGGTTCCCCAAGCTGGCGCGCCTCGAGCCGGACGGCACCTGGGCCCACTTCCCCTTCCACCACCTCGCCGAGTTCTACGCCGACTTCGGGGCCTACGACGTCACGCTCGACGTCCCCGAGGCCTTCACCGTGGGGGCCACCGGGCCGGTCGTCGAGTCGCGCGTCGAGCAGGGGCGGCGCGTCGAGCGGCACGTGCAGACGGACGTGCACGACTTCGCCTGGACGGCCTGGGACCGCTTCGAGTCGCGCGAGGAGCGCGTCGGGGACGTGAGCGTGCGCGTCCTCTATCCGCGCGGCTTCGAGCGCGACGCCGAGCGCGAGCTCGCCGCCGTCCGCTTCGCCCTCCCCTACTTCGGCGCCCGCTACGGCGCCTACCCCTACCCCACGCTCACGCTCGTTCACCCCCCCGAGTCCGCCGCCGAGGCCGGCGGGATGGAGTACCCGACGCTCATCACGACGGGCGGGGCCTGGCACGGCCTGCCGCTCACGCGCCTCATCGAGCTCGTCACCATCCACGAGCTCGGCCACCAGTACTTCTACGGCCTCCTCGCCTCGAACGAGGTCCTCTGGCCGTTCCTCGACGAGGGGGTCAACTCCTACGCCGAGGCCGACGCGCTCCGGGCGATGTTCGGCGACGGCTCCGGCGGCGAGGCCGCGGGGCTCGCGCTGAGCGACAGCGCGGTGCAGTCGGTCTTCGCCAGCGCGTTCGAGCACGACGGGCAGATCGCGCAGCCCGCCGCGGCCTTCACGACCGGGCGCCTCTACAGCGCCCTCGTCTACCAGCGGACGGCGGCCGTGCTCGAGACGCTGCGGCGCGTCTACGGCGAGGCTGCGATGCGCCGGAGCCTCGGCGGCTACGCGCGCGCCTTCCGCTTCCAGCACCCCGGGCCGGAGGATCTCATCGCCAGCTTCGCCAGCGGCGCCGGGGGCGATGCGGCGGCGATGCTGCGCCGGGCGCTCTTCGAGAAGGGGTGGGTCGACTACGCCGTCGTCGAGGTCGTCAGCCAGTCGAGCAGCCGCCCCCGGGGGATCTTCGACCGGGGTGGCCGCCGCGAGACGGTGAAGGACGCGCCGCGCGTCGGCGGAGAGAGCGAGGGGTGGGCGCTGGTCGAGCGGCGCGGGACCCTCTCCTTCCCGGTCGACGTCGAGCTCCGGCTGGCCAGCGGCGAGCGCGTCAGGGTCCCGTGGGACGGCCGGGCGAGCAGCGTGCGCATCCCCTACCACGGCGCCTCGCCGCTCCGCGCGGCGGTGGTCGACCCGGACCACGCGGTCCTGCTCGACGACGACCTGACGAACAACCACGCGAGCGTCGCCGACGCCGAGGCCGCCGGGGCGCCGCGCACGCTCGAGCGGGCGACCTACTGGGCCGAGCTGGTCGTGCAGGGGCTCGCGCCGTGACGCCGCTCGTCCGCCTCCCCGCCGCCAGCGTCCACGCCCGCAGGCGCCCGCGCGCCGTCCTCGCCCTCTGGCTCTGGGAGGCCGCGCTCGGCCTCGCGCTGGGCACCTCGGTCGCGTCGGTCGCCGGCCAGGCCTACGGCCACCACCCGGACGGCGACGCCCCCCTCTTCCACGCCGGGGGGCTCGAGCTGCTCGATCTCCTGCGCCACTCGGTCGGGGCCGAGGGGCCGCTCCTCACGACCCTCGTCCTCGTCGGCGCCGCGGCGCACCTCGCCGGCCTCCTCCCCGCCACGCTCGTCCTCGCCGAGCTCTCGTTCGTCACCCCGACCCGCAAGGCCCCCCGCCTGCGCGACGCCCTCGGGCGGGCCGCCGGCGCGGTCCCGGCCGCGTTCCTCCTGTCGATGATGACGCTCGTCGTGCAGGCGGGGGTTCTCCTCGCGGGCTTCCTGCTCGTCACCGCGGCGTGGACCTGGACGACCGCCCACCTGGGGGAGCCGCAGGGAGACAAGACGGCGATCGTCGTGGCGGCGCTGACCCTGACGGCGGCGGGGGCGCTCGGGGTGCTGGGGGACCTCGCGCGGGCGGTGGTGGTGAGGGAGCGGGCGCCGGCGCTGGACGCGCTCGGCCGGGCGCTCGAGGTGTTCGGGGCGCACCCTCTCCGCATCTTCGGCTCGGCGGCGTGGCGGGGCGCGGCGGCCTGGATCCCGGTGGCCTTCGCGCTCCCGCTCGCGACGCGCGTGGGCGGGAGGGGGGGGGTCGCGCTCGTGGCGCTCGCGGTGGTGCACCAGGCGGTGATCCTCGCGCGGGCGGCGGTGAGGGCGTCGTGGATGGCGAAGACGGTGAGGGTGGCGGGGGAAGCGTAGCCTTCGACCGCGACCGATCAGTCCTGGCCGGGTCTCGTGTGAGCGCGCTGCACGGCATCCCGGCCCCGTGCGAGGGTGATGTCGATGCAAGGCTGGACGCTCTTCTTCTCGGTCTTCGGGGTCATCTTCGTGGCCGAGCTGCCCGACAAGACGGCCCTCGCCGCCCTGGTGCTGGCGACCCGCCATCGACCGCTCCCGGTCCTGCTCGGGGCCGGCACAGCCCTCACGATCCAGAGCCTCGTCGCGGTCGCGGCCGGCCACCTCGTGTCGCTGCTGCCGCAGCGGCCGGTGCACGTCTTCGCGGGCGGCCTCTTCCTCGTGTCGGCGGTCCTCCTGTGGCGGCGGAAGGAGGAGGCGGAGGGGGACGCGAAGGGAGGAACCGATGGCGCGGGCTTCTGGAGCTCGGCCTGGCTCGCCTTCGTCGTCGTCTTCATCGCCGAGTGGGGTGACCTCACGCAGCTCGCCACGGCGGCGCTCTCCGCTCGCTACCACTCCCCCTTCGTCGTCTTCGCCGGGGCCACGGCGGCGCTCTGGGCGGTCGCGGCGCTCGCCACCGTCATCGGCCATCGCGCGGGGAGGCTCCTCGATCCCGAGCTGACGAAGCGGATCGCGGCCGTCCTCCTTGCGGCCGTGGGGGTGGCGCTCGTCGCAGGGGTGCTGTGACGGGCACCGGCGTGCGGGCCTCCGAGACGGGCGTCCGCGCCGCGAGCGGGACGGTTCACGCATCGTGAGTCGAGCACGACGCGCGACCCCGGCCATCGACCCCCGACCTCGGCCCCTACCTCAACCCCCTCAAATCCAGCCTCCCCTCCCTCACCGGCGGACAGAAATAGTACCCCCCCGACACCGCCCGCGTGAACGACAGCAGCCCGTCCGTCACCCCGTCCTCGAGCCCCGCCATCCTCCGCAGCACCCGCTCGAACGCGTCGAGGGTCGCGCCGTACGCGACGAAGAAGAGCCCGCTCTCGTCGACCGATCCGTACGGCATCGAGCGCCGCACCATGAACGCCGCCGGCTCGAAGCTCTCCTGCGCGGCGCGCTTCACGTGGGCCGAACGGGGGGCGTCGGGGAGCTCCTCGTTGGTCTCGCGGCTCCGACCCACGAGCGCGTCCCGGTCGATCGCCTTCATGCCCGCCAGGTGCCGCAGATCGTGGATCCAGCGCTGCGTCGCGACGAAGCTCCCCCCGTCCAGCCCCTCCCCTGCCCCCTTCACGATCGCCGCCTCCACGGCGGCGTCCCCCTTCGGGTTCTCCGTCCCGTCCTCGTAGTCGCTCAGGTCGCGCCCGCCCGCGTAGACGAACGACTGCACGTCCTCCTGCACGCAGAAGCCCCCGCCGAGGTGCTCGACGAACGCCGAGGCGCGCTTCAGCACGTCGCCCGGGTCCGAGCCGCCGAAGAACGCGAAGACCGCCCCCTGCGTCGACGCGAACGCGCACCCCGCCCCCGCCAGCCCCGGGAAGGCCCGCAGCCCCGGGACGCCGCGCCCGCCGGCCGGCACGATGGAGAGGCCGAGCCCGACGACCGAGCGATCATCGAGGGGGGACGTCCGCACCCGCTCGAGCGCGTTCGCGGGGTCGGCTCCCGGGCGGAGGCCGAAGACGAGGAAGCGCCCGTGCGGCGGGGCCGGGGCGAGGATGGAGGCTTGGGGGTGGCTCACGACGGGCATGGTAGCTCCACACGGCTCCGGTTTCGACTCGACGGGGCGACGCCTCTACACGCCGACGGGCGCGGGGGGACCGCCGCCAGGCGCCGCGCGGAGCGGGACCCGGATGCGCGCGTGGGTCCCGCGGTTCAGCGCCGAGACGACCTCGAGGGTGCCGCCGAGCCGGCTGATCTGCTCGCGGACGCTGAAGATGCCGAAGCCCCGCGCGCCGGACCCGAGGGCGGCCGCGGGGAGGTCGAAGCCGTGCCCGTCGTCGTCAACCTCGATGCCGACGTGGTCGCCGTCGCGCCGGAGCGACACCCTCGCGACGGGCGTCCTGGCGTGCTTGACCACGTTGGAGAGCAGCTCGCGCACCGCGCGGAAGAGGACCGGCGCGGCCCCGTCCTCGAGGAACTTCTCGAGCCCGTCGTCGTGGAACGTGACGGCGAGGGCGTGGCGGTGGTTCATGTCCTCGACGAGCCAGGAGAGCGCCTCGCCCAGCCCGAGGTCGTAGAGGACCGGCGGGCTCAGGTCGAACATCAGCGACCGCGTGTCGATGACCGACTGCGACAGGAGGGCGATCGCCTCGTCGATCTCGGCCCGCGGCCCCGGCGCGACCCCCTCGCGCATGGCGGTCAGCTTGATCTGCGCCGCCGAGAGCGTCTGACCGATGCGGTCGTGCAGGTCGACCGCGATCTTCCGCCGCTCGCGCTCCTGCGCCAGCGTGGCGTCGAAGGCCATCTGCTGGAGCTTCTCCTGGTAGACGCGCAGCGCCTTCGCCGACGCCTTCTTCTCGGTGACGTCGCGGACGACGTGGACGAACGAGGAGATGTGGCCGGGCGCGTCCATCATGGGGAGCGCCGAGAGCTCGTAGTGCCTCCCGTCGACCTCCCGCTCCAGCGTCTCGGGGACGAGGCTACCGAGCGCCTTCTTGCACGGGCAGTCCGGGATGGGCGCGGTGGTCCCGTGCATGACCTCGAAGCACTTCCTGCCGAGGAGCTCCTCGAGCGACTTCCCCGTGGAGGCGCAGAGCCCGCGGTTGGCCGAGAGGAGCGTGAAGTCGCGCGCGAGCACGCAGACGGCCTCGGACATCGAGTCGACGGTCTGCTGCCAGAGGTGGCTCGCCTTCGAGACGGCGACCTGCTCGGTGGCGCGGTCGAGCGCGATGGCGATGAGGTTGGCGAAGGCGGCCGCCACGCGGCGGTCGTCCGCGGTGAAGCCGCCTGGCTTGTCCTCGAGGCCGAGGACGCCGAACACCTGCCCGCCGTGCGCGAGCGGGGCGACGAGCTCGCTGCGTGGCGGGGCGCCGTCCGCGACGGCAACCCCGGCCCCCGGCCAGGGCCCGTTGCGGGCCACGACGCGACCGGTCCGACACGCCTCGACGCGGAGGTCTCGCCAGGGCGCCGTCTCCCCGAAACGAGCCGCGGCCGGGGGGTCCCCCACCGCGGCGACGAGCACCTCGCTCGGCTCCCCGCTCGCGTCGACCCGCGCGACGTAGCCCGCCCGCGCCGAGCTGGCCTCGCGCGCCCGGTCGAGCAGCCCCCGGACGACCGACGGCGACGCCCCCCCTTCGTGCACGAGCTTGCACCCGTCGAGAAGCGCGACGAGCTCGATCGGGCGAGGGCCGGACGCCGCAAGCGGCAGGTCCAGCTGCCCTTCCATCGAGCCTGGCGTACGGCGGCCGGTCATGAGGCCCCGTCCGACCCGGTAGCCGCTCGCGGCAACGCGCCGCGTCGCCCCCCGGGACGCTCGAGATCGCTCATCACCGCTCCCTCGCTCGGAGTTTAGCGCCCGGGCGATCCGCGGCAATCATCAAGACTGATGAGTCGGCGGCGCGCGTTACCTCCCCTTGGGCCGCGCCGGCACCCCGCGCTTGGCGACCGTGTCGCGCACCCCCTTCGGGTCGGTCGCCGGGTAGTCGATGGTGTAGTGCAGCCCGCGGCTCTCGCGGCGCGAGAGGGCGCACTCGACGATGAGCTGCGCGACGCACGCGATGTTGCGGAGCTCGAGGAGGTCGCGCGTGACGAAGTACTTCCAGTAGTACTCGACGATCTCCTCCTGCAGCAGGGCGATGCGCCGGGCCGCCCGCTGCAGCCGCTTGGTGGAGCGGACGATGCCGACGTAGTTCCACATGAGCCGCCGGAGCTCGTCCCAGTTCTGCGAGATGACGACCGCCTCGTCGGGGCTCACGGCCTCGCCCACGTCCCAGTCGCGCACCTCCGGCAGGGTGCGCGTCCGGTCGAGGTCCGCCAGCGCGACCGCCGCTCGATGGCCGAAGACGAGCCCCTCGAGCAGCGAGTTCGAGGCGAGGCGGTTGGCGCCGTGCAGCCCGGTGTGCGCGCACTCGCCGATGGCCCAGAGGCCGGGGATGGTGGTGCGCCCGTACAGGTCGGTCGAGACGCCGCCGCACGAGTAGTGGGCGGCCGGGACGACCGGGATCGGCTGCTGCGTGATGTCGAGCCCGAGGCGGCGACACTCGCCGAAGATGCCGGGGAACTGCTCGCGCACGAACGCCGGGTCCTTGTGCGTGATGTCGAGGTAGACGTTATCGATCCCCGCCCGCTTCATCTCGAAGTCGATGGCGCGCGCCACGATGTCGCGCGGCGCCAGATCGCCCCTGGGGTCGTGCGCCTTCATGAACGGCGTGCCGTCGGGGAGCCGCAGGACCGCCCCCTCGCCGCGGAGCGCCTCCGAGATGAGGAACCCCTTGGTCTGCGGGTTGTAGAGGCACGTCGGGTGAAACTGGTAAAACTCCATGTTGGCGATCTCGGCCCCCGCCCGGTAGGCCATCGCCACGCCGTCGCCCGACGCGACGTCGGGGTTGGTCGTGTAGAGGTAGACCTTGCCGGCCCCGCCCGTCGCCAGGACGGTCGCGTGCGCGACGATCGTCTCGACCCGCTCCCCCTTCACGTCGAGCACGTAGGCCCCGGCGCAGATCTCGGGGCCGCCGAACTTCGACATCATGATGAGGTCGATGGCGGTGTGCTCCTCGAGAATCCGGACGCGCGGGTGCTCCTCGAGCGCCGCCAGCAGGGCGCGCTCCACCTCCCGCCCCGTCATGTCCCGCACGTGGGCGATGCGCCGGGCGCCGTGCCCCCCTTCGAGGTGAAGATCGAGGTCGGGGTCGTTCTCGTCCTTCCCCTGCGCCCGGTCGAAGTGCGCGCCGACCTGCTCGAGCGTCCGGATGCGCTCGGGCCCCTCCTTGACGCAGACCTCGACGGCCCGCTCGTGGCAGAGCCCCGCCCCGGCGACGAGGGTGTCGCGGATGTGGGACTCGAAGGAGTCCTCCGCGTCGAGGACCGCCGCGATCCCCCCCTGCGCGTACTTGGTGTTCGACTCGTCGCGCGCGCGCTTGGTAACGAGGATGATGTCGCCGTGGGCCGCCGCCTCCAGCGCGAAGGTGAGCCCGGCCACCCCGCTGCCGATCACCAGGTAGTCACAGCGCATGGCCATCCGACGACTCCTCCTCTTCGCTCTCGGTCATCACTTCGCCTGCGTCCGCCGGCTGGCCCGCGCCCAGTCGAGGAGCCTCGCCGCGCTCGCCGGCGGCGCCCCTTCGACGATCGCGACGTCCTTCCCCGACCGCGCGAGCACCGTCACCGTGCCGTCGGCGTGGCGGACCCCGACGGCCCCGGGGAGTGTCGCGGGGCGAGCCCCGGGGAAGCGCCTCGGGAGCGTCCCCTCGTAGGCGCGCGCGAAGCGGGTGGCGTCGGCCTGCGTGTCCCAGACCGTGAGCCACGTCGCGACGACCTGCCCGTCCACGTCGAACGCCGCGTAGCGGTCGCCGCCCCACCCCACGACCTCGCTCGCCGCGGCCTTGTCGCCCCAGTTCTTGAGGTAGACCGCCATGGTGAGCTCGCCCACGACGTCGGTGTCGATGGGGGGCTGCCGGCCGAGCAGGAGGGGCGGCGCCGGCGGGAAGCGCAGCTCGACCGGGTGCTCCCGCTTGCCGATCAGCTTCTCGGCGGGGTGAAGGAGCTGCTCGGTCGACTCGGGCGGGTCGGTGTAGAGCCTCGACACCGCCTCCCATCCGCCGGCGTCACGCACCGCCGCCACCGCAGCTGCCCCCTTCGTGTACGCGCCGAAGAGCGGGTCGAGGATGAACGGCGGGATGCTCTTCATCGCCTCGATCGACTCCCGCATGCCGGCCCCCATCTGCGAGAGGAGCGCCGGGTTCTCGGCCGCCGAGCGGGCGAGCTGCTCGGAGTCGAGCTGCGCGAAGGTGGAGACCATCACCTGGGCCATCCGGCGGTTCTTCGCGTCGAAGATGTCCTGGTGGGCCGCGACCCTTGCCTGGTAGGCGAGCATGACCAGCGTCGCCTCCCCCTCCCCCACGAAGCGCCGCGCCTGCTGGGCGTCGTTCGACAGCTCGTGCTTCGGGTCCTCCGCGTAGGCGCCGAGGTCGAAGTACTGGTCGTCGAGGGCGTGGGTGAGCTCGTGCGCGCTCATGACGTCGAGCATGCTCTCGTCCTCGGGGACGAGGACAAGGTGGAAGGTCTTCGCCTCCGGGTCGTAGTAGGCCCCGGCCTGCGAGATCATGGCGTCCTCGACCGTCTTGCCGAGGTCGATGGGCCGCGTGAGGAGGCCGAGCCGGACGAGCGCGCGGACCGACTGGGTCGACTTCTCGGGGGGGAGCTCCTTCTTGACCTCGGCGTCGAGGAACGCGCGGAAGGCCTCCTGGCTCTGGACGTCGGCGGGGACGGGGTGCTTGAGCGGCAGGTGGCGGATCTCCGCGACGGTCTGGGCGATGGTCGGGACCCGCTCCAGAGCGGCCGCGACGCGCGCGTCGTGCGGCGAGATCGGCGGCGCGGCGTCGCCGTTGGACGCCGGAGGGGCGCTCGCGGCCGCGACGGGGGCGCGATCGGCGACGATGGGGGCGGCGACGGGGGACGAGCCGCACCCGGCGCCTCCGGGGGCCGTGGCGAGGAGGAGGACGGCGGCCGCAGCGGAGACGGGCTTCACAGGAGGTTTCTAGCGGCAACCAGGCGCCGAGAGGAAGGGGCGTATGCGTCGGTTGACACGCGCCACCCGTCCTCCTAACTAGACTCACTGAATCGCGATTCATTCGCGGGCGCCCCGCCCCGGTGCGCCCCTGGAGGAGCCCCCGTGAAGATCCTCGTTCCCCTGAAGCGCGTCGCCGATCCCGACAACGCGAACAAGATCAAGGTCACCCCCGGCAAGATCGAGACCACCGGTCTCGAGTGGAAGCCCAACCCCTTCGACGAGTACGCCGTCGAGACCGCCCTCCGGCTGACGGAGAACGGCGCCACCCCGAAGGCCCGCCTCGGCGAGGTCGTCGTCGTGACGTTCGGCCCGAAGGAGACGGAGGTCACGCTCCGCGCGGCCCTCGCCACCGGAGCCGACCGCGCGATCCGCGTCGACGCCACCGACGACCAGCTCGACGGCGACCTCGTCGCCCGCGCCCTGAAGGCGCTCGTCGAGAAGGAGAAGCCCGACCTCGTCATCCTCGGCAAGCAGCAGGTCGAGGGGGACGCGAACCAGGTCGCGCAGCTCCTGGCCGAGTACCTCGGCTGGCCCCAGGCCACCTTCGCCGGCACCATCAAGAGCGAAGGGGACAAGGCGCTCGTCGTCGGGCGCGAGATCGACGGCGGCTCGATGTCGATCCGGGTCACCCTGCCCGCGGTCGTCTCGGTCGACCTCCGCATCGTCGCCCCGAAGAGCGTGCAGTCGCACCACGCCCCGGCCCACGTCTACGCCGACGGGGTCCGCTTCGCCGCGCTGATGGCCATCATGGCCTCGAAGAAGAAGCCGCTCGTCGAGGTGAAGCTCGCCGAGCTCGCCCCCGACGCCGCCCTCAAGATCGCGTACACGGGCTTCGAGGCGCCCCCCGGCCGCAAGGCGGGCGTGAAGGTGAAGAACGTCGAGGAGCTCGTGCAGAAGCTCAAGACCGAAGCGAAGGTCCTCTAGGAGACAATGGCCATGAGCAACGTTCTCGTCATCGCCGAGGTCGCAGGCGGCAAGGTCCGGAAGTCCACGTTCAGCGCGGTCGCGGCCGCGCGAGAGATCGTCAAGGGGGGCGGCTCGTTCGCCATCCTGGTCGCAGGCGCCGGCGCGCAGGGCGCCTCCGCCGAGGTCACCGGCTACGGGGCGAGCAAGGTCATCGTCGTCGACGAGGCCCGGCTCGCCAACCAGGTCTGCGAGCTCTTCGCCCCCACGCTGGCGGCGGTCGCCAAGGCCGGCAGCTTCGACGTCCTGGTCGTCACGGCCAGCTCGTTCGGCAAGGACGTGGCGCCTCGCGTCGCGGCCAAGCTGGGCGCGGGGTACGCGTCCGACATCAGCGGCGTGCGCACGGACGGCGGGAAGCTCGTCTTCCGGCGCCCGATGTTCGCGGGCAACGCCTACGGCCTCTGCGAGGTGACGACCGCCGTCAAGGTGGTCAGCGTCCGGCAGAGCGAGTTCGCCGCGGCCGAGCCGAGCGGCGGCGCCTCCCCGGTGGAGACGGCGGCGTTCGCCGGGCCCGACGCGGCGGCGGCGCGGGTCGAGTTCCTCGGCCTCGAGACCGGCAAGAGCGAGCGCCCGGACCTCGGTGAGGCAGGCGTCATCGTGGCCGGAGGGCGGGCGCTCAAGGAGAAGTTCGCCCAGGTGCTCGACCCGCTGGCCAACCTGCTCGGCGCCGCCGTCGGGGCGAGCCGGGCCGCGTGCGACGCGGGGTACGCCGCGCCGGAGCTGCAGATCGGGCAGACCGGGCGGATCGTCGCCCCGAAGCTCTACTTCGCGATCGGGATCTCCGGCGCCATCCAGCACCTCGCCGGAATGAAGGGGTCGAAGACGATCGTGGCGGTCAACAAGGACGCCGAGGCCCCCATCTTCCAGGTGGCCGACTACGGCCTGGTGGCCGACCTGTTCACGGTCGTCCCCGAGCTCGTCACCGAGCTTCAGAAGGGCTGAGAGGGTCGCGCCCCAGCAGGGGCGACGGGGAGCGCGAGAGCGCAGGCCGGGGCGGTGGTGCCCCGAAGCTTGCCCTCACGTGCTCCCCGTTCGTTTGTCCGGAGCAGGCGGTCAGCGGGCGCTCTCGACCGCCGGAGACGGAGAGCGCCTCGCCGAGAGGCTGCCGTACCGCTCCGCGTAGACCCGGGAGACCTCGGCACCATAGAAGAGGAAGAGGCTCGCCAGGTAGATCCAGGTCATCAGTCCGAGGAAGCCCCCGACAGCTCCGTAGGCGGCGTAGCTGCCGAGGTGCCCGAGGTACCAGGCGAGCAGCCGCTTGATCGCCGTGAAGAGGAGGGCGGTCACGAGGGCGCCTACGATGACGTCGCGCCACTCGACGCGAGCCTGGGGGATGAGGCGGAACATCGCCGCCACCACCGGCGTCAGCACGACGACCGAGCCCACCGCCTCGACGCCGATCCAGAGCGTGGCGTGGCTCACGACGCCGTGCGCGACCCCCTCCACGCGCTCACCGATGGAGGTCAGGACGGCGCTGACCACGAGCGACGCGAGGAGCGCGACGGCGGCGCAGATCACGACGACGAAGGAGAGCGCCTTGCTGCGGACGGCGACCAGGACCGTCCCCCAGAAGCCGCGGGACGGCGGCGGCTTGACCCGCCAGATCTGGTTCAGCGTCGCCTCGAGCTCCGAGAAGACGGCGCTCGCCCCGAAGACGAGCGTGACGACGCCGACGACGGTGCCGACGCCTCGCGCGGTCTGGTGCTTCTGCATGTCGGCCAGCGTCTCGTCGAACAGCGTCTTGAACGCCGGCGACGTCGCGGCCGCGACCGAGTCGAGCAGCCGCGCCCGCGACTCCGGGCTCTCCCCGAGCACGAAGCCGAGGACGGTCACCGCCAGCAGGAGCAGCGGGAAGATCGAGAAGACGGCGTAGTACGCGAGCGAGGCGCCGAGGCGGAGGCAGCTGTCGTCCGACCAGCGGAGCGCGGCGTCCTTCAGCAGGTGAAGGGCGCGGAGCACCGCCCCCGCGAAGGCCTTCCGCGGGGGGTGCTGCGTCGCGACGGGCGCCGGGGCCGGCGGGGGCGTGGTCACTTCACACCAGCTTCGGCCTCGGTGAGGTCAGGCCGGCTTCTGGAAGCAGGCGACCTTGTACGTATCGGAGCGCGTGGTCATCGTGTCGTAGAGGCGCGTCCCCGGGTTCCGGTAGAAGTTCAGCATCGCCTGCCGCGCCTCGAGGCGCTTCTTGGTGCCGAACACCGGGACGCGGAAGCCCCACAGGCGGCGCAGCACCTCGTCGACGTAGCTGTCGGCGCGGCGCTTGTCCTGGTCACGGGCGGCGATGGCCTCGAGCGTGACGTCGCAGACCTCGACCTGCTTCATCCCGATCGACTGGAGGAAGTCGAAGCACGGCTGCCAGGTGTCGTCCGGGATCGCGTTCCCCCAGACGAGCATCCCGCCGGGCTTCAGGAGGCGGTAGGCGGTGCGGAAGAACTTCTCGTCCTCCGGCGTCACGACGCCGGCCATCTCCGTCACGTGCGTCTCGCAGACCGCGACGAAGTCGGCCACGCCGTCCTCGATGGGGAGCTGCGTGCAGTCGGCGCGCGTCGCCTTGAGGCGCCCGTCGAGCTGCGGCACGAACTTCCGCTTGCACGTCTG
>Ga0316217_10000695_pt1 | contig 46670 bp, 47 predicted proteins | sample 1anoAmetaG_FD_203633 | JGI IMG/M metagenome (GOLD analysis project Ga0316217, IMG submission 203633) | Freshwater microbial communities from Trout Bog Lake, Wisconsin, USA - 1anoA | ecosystem: Environmental > Aquatic > Freshwater > Lake > Hypolimnion/Profundal zone | place: USA: Wisconsin...
GAGGGTGTCATGATTATGATTCGTGATGTGATGCGAACTGCCGGCTTGATTTTCGTCGCCGTTGTTTCAGCATCGTGCAGCAGCGGCGAAAGCTCCGGGACTGGCTCCACAGCTGTATATCCCCGTTTCGCCTATGCGGCAAATTATAATGACGGGACAGTATCCGTTTATACCATCACTGCCTCGACCGGCCAGTTGCGCCATAACGGCTATGTAGCTGCCGGGGCGCAACCTCGTTCGGTGACCGTTACCCCCTCGGGCAAATTCGCCTATGTCGCCAATAGCGGATCCAACAATATTTCGGTCTACACCATCAACCAGACCACCGGGAGCTTGACGGCAGGGGCCACCGTGGCTGCCGGAACGACGCCCTTATCCGTGACCGTCGACCCTTCGGGCAAATTTGCCTATGCCGCCAATAACGGGTCCAACACCATTTCGGTCTATGCCATCGATCAGACCACCGGTGCTCTGACCGCAGGAACATCTGTGGTCTCCGGCGCATTGCCTTCCTCCGTGGCCGTCGATCCTTCAGGTAAGTTCGCCTATGTGGCCAACAGCGGGTCCAACACCATTTCGGTCTATGCCATCGATAAGGCCACCGGCGCTCTGACCGCAGGAACAGCCGTGGCTACCGACATAACGCCTTCCTGCGTGGCCATCGGACCCTCAGGTAAGTTTGCCTACGTGACCAACAGCGGCTCCAACACCATTTCGATCTATACCATCGACCAGACCACCGGTGCTCTGACCGAGGAGACTACGGCTGCCACCGAGGTGACCCCCAAGGCCCTGACCATCGTTCCTTCGGGCAAATTTGCCTACGTTGCCAACTATGATTCCAACACCATTTCTGTCTACACCGTCAACCAGACCACTGGAACTCTGACCGAAAGGACGTCGGTGGCCGCAGGAACGAACCCCGTCTCTGTCACTGTTGATCCCTCAGGCAAATTTGTCTATGCAGCGAGTTTCAGCGCCTACGCCATCCCGGTCTATGCAATCAACCAGGCCACCGGCGCATTAGGTGCTGCGGGAACGGTTTCCAGCGGCAACGGCCCTGTCCAGATAGCCGTGACGTCAGGGGCTGCCAGCGTCAGTTATGTCCCGAAATTTGCCTTTGTGGCAAATTATGGTGCAGACAGTATCTCGGTTTATGGCGTCAACCAGAGCAACGGGGCCTTGTCCGCCGGAACGACTGTGGCTGCCGGGACGGGTCCGTACAGTATTGCCGTCAATCCGTCCGGAAATTGTGCCTACGTGGCAAACCGCGCATCCAATGATGTCTCGGTTTTTACCATTGATCAGGCCACGGGGGACTTGATCGCAGGAGCAACGGCTGCTGCCGGCCAGGAGCCACGCTCCGTCACGATCGATCCCTCGGGAAGATTCGCCTACGTTGCGAATTATGGCTCCAATACAATTTCCGTCTACTCCATCGACCAGGCCAGCGGGGCCTTGACCGCCGGGACACCGGCCGCCGCCGGCACATATCCTGTCTCAGTTGCCGTTGATCCCTCGGGAAGGTTCCTTTATGCGGCCAACTACGGCTCTTACACGATCTCGACCTATATCATCGACCAGGCCAGCGGAGCCTTGACCGCCGGGGCGGCGGCAGCTGCCGGAACAAACCCCGTCTCTGTCACCGTCGATCCCACGGGCCGCTTTGTCTACGCGGCCAATTACAGCTCCAACACCATTTCGGCCTATGCCATCAATCAAGTGACCGGGGCGCTGGTCGCAGAAGGGGTAGTAGCCGCGGGCACAAATCCCTATTCGATCACCGTCGATCCCACGGGAAACTTCGCCTATGCAGCCAACTACGGTTCCGACTCGATCTCCGTCTATACCATCGGCCAAGCGACCGGTGCCTTGACTGCTGGTGTCGCTGTGGCCTCCGCTAAACAGCCACGCTCTATCGTGACCGACCCATCGGGGCGGTTTGCCTATGCGGCTAATTATTATTCCAACACAGTTTCCCTGTATACCATTAGTTCCACGACCGGGGCATTGTCCGCAGGATCAGCAACGGTTTCCACTGCGTCATCCCCGATCTCCCTGGCGGTCAGCGGTACGATCCAATGACGATACGCGTCTCTCCATGTAAGAGTGGCAGATAGAATGAGCAAAAAAAGGTGAAGTCGGATCACAATCCATCAGGAATATGAAAAGAAATGCAACCGGTGAAGGCGATGGAGCAACTTGTGTTAATAGCATGAGGCAAAGGTAAACCGTGATCACCTGCAGAGACAACCTTGGCGAGGAAACGGGTTTGACTAAAAAAATCCTCATTGTTGAAGACGAACTGAAACTTGTAGAAGTGCTGAAAGAGTATCTCTACTTGGCCGGATTTGAGACATTCAGTTTGTGCAATGGTGCTGAAGCTGCGACTTGGGTAAGGGAGAACGGCCCCAGCCTGGTCCTTCTCGACCTGATGCTGCCGGGACGTAACGGTATGGACATCTGCAAGGACATCAGAGCTTTCTCCGGTGTGCCGATCATCATGATGACCTCCCGCATCGATGAAATCGACCGTTTGGTTGGTCTTGAACTCGGGGCCGATGACTACATCTGCAAACCGTTCAGTCCACGGGAGGCCGTCGGCCGGGTCAAGGCCGTTCTGCGCCGTACAGGTGAAGGGCTGGCCGTCAAAATCGCTGGGCTTACCATCGATGAATCATGCCATCTGGCCACCCTTGCCGGCAACAAGCTTGATCACAGCGCCGTGGAAGTAGCTTCTGGCGGCCAAATGCAGGCGCATTTACAGCCGGCAGCAGTTCATGGAGAAGATCTATCATGACCGACTGGTCGCCAGCAGCCGTACCATAGAAAGTCACACCAAAAAGTTGCGTAAAAAGATTGCGGATGTAAATTCCGACATGGGGTTCATCCATTCCGTTTTCGGCGTTGGCCACAAATATGAGGCAGCCTGATCTCTTGCCCGTGGCACTTAACATAGGAAGTTTATGGAAACAGCACTTATGACCCGGATTATTCGTCTCATTATCCTCTGTATTCCATTGGCCGGCTGCTCTCTGCTCAGGGTTCCTCCCGATACAAGGACAGTAGCGCTCATGCCGTTTTATTCTTCGGTGACCGCTGCCGGCAAAAGTATTGGTCAGGAGGCTGCCGATCGGATAGCCCTGGAACTGGTGGCAAAAGGATATTTCGTCATTGACCGAAGCACTACCACTGCTTTGGTCAATGAAGCAAAATTCTACGGCTCTGGCCTGAACGACGACATGCGGAGCGCATTAAAGGCGCATAAGATCGCGGCGGTCGTCTTCGGTAGTGTCGACGACTTCAGTTGTGAGACGGTCCGGTCATTTTCGCCGGTTGCCAGCCTGACCAGCAATTTGGACAAGAAAAATCGTTGTACCGTCTCCCTGACCGCCAAGATAGCTGAAACTGCAAGCGGCAGGCTGCTGTGGGGAGTGACCATTAACGATACCTCTGAAGAAGCGAATCTCACCGCTATGGAGTTGATGAAGTCGTTGATCCGCAAGGCAGACATCAAAGCAACGCTTCCCGAGCCAAAGGGGGGAACTACGCAGCCCGAGTGAATATTCTTATTTACAGCCGCCGGAACCGCTTTAAACAAGCGATACACACGTCCGATGAGATCAATAATTATAAGGTATTGTCATGAAAAAAATAGTGCTAAGCGATTTTATGCCTGATTTTGCGTGCGAGCTGGAACATCTGCTTCTTAAAGAAAAAAAGCCCGAGCTTGCCTGCCAAGTCGAGAACATGCGGGTTGATGTTGCCAGATGCGTCGGTGGTGAAGACTTCTGCACCATGCTTTGTACGGGCTTGCGACCTCCGAGAGGGTGGGGGGCAGGACAGACGACCATTGTGTTGGCCCCTGATAAAGGCAACATTCTTCTCGATGTAATTGATGGCGACATTGTCGCCATCGAGGTCTTCTTTCGCAGAGATGTTCAGGACAAATTGCTGCAACTGCAGAAAATTTTCGCGCGCCCGCCTGAGTGCTCTGAAAGCGAACCGTATGGAAGTGCCTCGATAGCGAGGTGATGTCGGGAAGCCATGGCAAGGATAGACGGGGGGCGGCAATGCGTTCAGGCGGTTATACGCGGGCTGTGTACGAAAAATCGCCAGCAATGCTTGATTTCCTGGGGATGATCATAACCGATGTCGACCATGCTTTCACCATGCGAAACGGGACGGTGATGGTGGAAGGTCTTGTCGTCATGGTTGTGGGCTGGGGCGGCGCAGCTGCCAATGCGGGCATAGAGACAGGCGACATCATCTCCGGAATGGACGGGAAACCGACCCGGAAGCTTCAGGATGTGGAGGATTGTTTGGCCGCCCACCAACCACGGGCCCCAATTGTTTTTTTGCTCCGGCGTGCCGCTACGCGGCGTCTATTAGCAATCCCTTTTGAAGAAGGCTTTGCCGGAGGAATCCACTGGATATATTCCCGCTCATGCAGCATCAGCCGGATAAAAAGCTTATACGACGAGGTAGCTACACCCATTCGACAGGAGGCTTAATGAAAACGCGCAAAATTCGAAAAATAATCTCGATGATCACGATCACTGCCATTCTCTTCGGATCCATTCCCGCCTTTGCCGGCGACGATACCCTCCTGGATACGCTCCAAGATTCCATCTACGGCGTTTTGATCGGCACTTTAATCGGTGGAGCGACCGTGCCCTTTGCCAGAAAACCTGCCGATCACCTCATCAACATAGGGATAGGCGCAGGGGTCGGCGCCATCGGCGGCGCTGTGTTCGGACTGACAAAGGCGGTAAAGACGCTGGTTGAAATCGAAGATAGTCGGGTCAGATTTGCTCTGCCGACCGTCATTCCGGAATTTGAGGACTCGCCTTCTGTCTCTTCCGGCAAGGTTGCCTTTACTGTTGGTCTCATCCATGTAGCGTATTGATGGCGTAATGAACAGGTGCAAAAACGGGGCTGTGTAGATTTTGCCAGAGGCAGGCAAGTGGTAAAAACTATGATTCAGGTGCGTATAGGGCCTTTCGGCCGCTCTTGAGCATCCGGGCGGCCTTTGATTTGTTGCTTTTGTACCGTTTCGGGGTGATGGCCAGGATGGGGTCAGTCAGGGCATCAAGGGAGAGGAGTTCGCTTGGGACCGTCAGGGTGTAGGTGGCGCTGTCGCCGGTGGCGCCATTGGTTGTATCGGTATCGGCGCAGGATGACGGGATTGAAAGGTTTTTTCAGATAATCGTATAATTTGTACAACTGACTAAAGTTAGTTCAAAGCATACTTTCGCAGATCGGCCATCGCCGGTATTTTCCCAAACCCACGGCCGGGAGAGCGGCAAACGCCGTTCTTCACGGGACCTTGAGCCCAAGCTGGCCGATTGTTTTGCGGAGCTTATCCGGCTCCACCGGTTTGACCAGGTAGGCTGACGATTGAGCCGACAGCATGGACTGCACGATATCCTGAGGCGTGTTGAGGGCGGTCAACATGATGATCTTGACCTGTTTGTCAGCTGTCAGCTCCAGGCTCCTCTCAAGTTTCCGGATCTCCTTGCCGGCTGTGATGCCATCCATATCCGGCATGACTATGTCCAGCAGAATAAGCTCATAGGGGTCTTCAGCCGCCAGGGCTGCCCGGAATTTCCCAACCGCATCCTGACCATCAACGGCGGTGTCGACAAAGGGAACATTTCGCAGGTACTGGGCTATGAGTTCACGCCCCAGCAAATCATCATCCACTATGAGACATTTTCTTAGTTCCATGCTCTCCTCCATTGGTAATACTGCATGCACGGATCTTGCTGGACCGATCATGCATCCTTCTCGATCAGGCGCACAAATGCATCATATTCGCCGCTCAGACAGGGGAGCAAGGCCAGAGCCTCATCAACCTTTTCTTCCCGACCGGCCTTCTCGATGCGGCCGGCGATATCCTGCACTTGCAGTGCTCCGATGTTGCCGGCCGCACCTTTGATCGTGTGGGCGTTCAACCGTATCCCGTCGGCATCGCGGTGCTCCGCGGCGACAAGGAGTTTGGACATGTTTCCGTCCATGCCGGTTCTGAAAAGGGCAACGAATTTGCCGATCAGCTCGGCTTTCCCACCCAGGCGGGAAAGCAGTCCACTACGGTCGAAAACCTCCCTATCCTCTTTTTCCTCCCCATCGCTGTCGATTGGTTTCGCATCGGGTCCGCAAGGGGAAGACTCCAGGCCGCACTGCTCGTGTAAGGCGCGTTCAAGTTCAGCGGCCTTGAAGGGCTTGGAAAGGTATCCATCCATGCCTGCGGCCAGGCATTTATCCCGGTCTTCCTGGCCGGCGTAGGCAGTAAGGGCGAGGATGGAGCATCTCCGGCCGGTACCCTTCTCCAACTCCCGAATCCGCCTTGTAGCCTGCAATCCGTCCATGACAGGCATCTGAACATCCATCAGAATGAGATCGAAACGTCCGGCGGCGTAGGCATCAACAGCCTCCTGGCCGTTGGTCGCCAGGGTGATCAGGTGCCCATGTTTGCCCAGGAGGGTCATGGCCAGCATCCGGTTAACCTCAACATCGTCGGCCACCAGGATTTCGAGGCGGGCCTGCTCCTCAATAACAGTGTGGCGGGTTATCGTCGCCTGCTGCCTTTCGCCTCCGCCGGTCAGGACCGCCAGGATGACGCCCCTGAGTTCGTCGTGTAGCCACGGCTTGGTGAGATAACCCGCGATCCGCAGTTGGCGGCATTGTTCGGCATCACCGCGAATCCCGGCACTGGTCATGGCGATCATCGTCACCTGGGTGCCACCGGCTTCCCGAAGCCGCTCCAGCCGGCCCCAGCAGTCCGGGCCCAGTGTTTGCAAATCCACCAGTGCCAAAAGTGGCCTCTTTGGGTCGTCAGCCATGCGGGACATGAGGACCAATGCCTCTTCCGCGTCTGCCGCCACGGATGGGAGCATTCCCCATGAGGTCAGGCATTCCGCCAGGGTGCGGCGATTCAACTCGATCTGCTCTACAACCAGGATGCGTTGCCCTGCCAACTCGGCGGGTTCCTGGCGGGGCGGCACGTTCTGCTGGACCTGAACGCGAATGGTGAAATGGAAGGTGCTCCCATGTCCCTGTATGCTCTCCACCCAGATTCTTCCCCCCATCAGTTCGACGATCCCGCGGGAGATGGTCAGCCCGAGGCCGGTGCCGCCGAAACGTTTGGTCGTGGATGAGTCGGCCTGCTCGAACATGTTGAAGATCCTGCCGCAGGCTTCCGGGGAGATCCCGATCCCCCGGTCGCTGACCGAGAACTGGAGCAGCGCCTGGTCCCCATAGTCTGCAAGGACATGGGCATGCACGGCGATTTCGCCCTGTGCGGAGAATTTGATGGCATTGCCGACGAGATTGACCAGCACCTGCCGGAGTTTTCCGGCATCGCCGATCAGCGCATCCGGCACGTTCGTTTCCGTGGCACAGAGCAGCTCCAGCTTTTTCTCGGCTGCCTTGAGTGCCAGGGAGCGAAGCACCTGCCCGATGACCGTGCGCAGCAGAAAAGGGGCATTGTCAAGTTCGATCCGACCTGCCTCCATCTTGGAAAAATCGAGGATGTCGTTGATGATTACCATCAAGCTGTCGGCCGAGTCCATGATGGCGCGGTGGAACTGCCGTTCCTGGGTAGGGGTGAGCCCACCTGTGAGCAGGAGATCGGTCATCCCCATGATCCCGTTCATGGGCGTCCTGATCTCGTGGCTCATGTTGGCAAGAAAGAGGCTTTTGGCCCGGCTGGACTCTTCGGCTTGTTCGCGGGCAAGCGCGAGGTCGCGCGTGCGTTCCTGGACCTTATCCTCAAGTGTAGCCATGTTTTCGAGCAATTTGGCGTTGAGCGTCAAGCTTTCCATGGCGTGGCCGCAGGTGTACAGCACTATGGAAATGGCATTGAGGGCTGCCGCATCCACCGCGGTCGAGTCCCCGGGCAGGATTGCCGCAAACATCCCAAGGATGCTGGAGCGGGTGGCGATGCAGTGCAGGAGCAGGGAACGGTTGCCGGAAATGGGCACCAGGATTGCCTGGTTTCGGTTCAGGGCCCAGGCGAAGGTCCCGTCCATGATCTTTGCTTCGATCTCGGATTGAATCTCTTCCCGGGCATCCATGGGCTCCCAGGATTTAAGCTCGAAACTGCCATCCTCCATCGCCTCAAGGCATCCAGTGGTGCGGCAGACAATTATCCTGCAGACCTGGGTCTGGGTTGCCCGGAAAATGGCTGAAAAATCCTTGGCGCGGTTGAGGTCGCCGTGAAAATCCAGGCTCGACGCAAGCATGTCGAGGATCGACATGTAACGCCGGCTGGCTTCTTCCAGATACTGGACACGCTCTGTGAGAAATTCATGGGAAACAGGGGCGAGTTTCGCTTTCATTGCCCCTCCATCAGAATGGAGAAGGTTTCATCGATCTGCGGTTCAGACTGGTTGAGGATCGTTGCCAGGATATTTACCGGCAAGCCGAGGCGTTCCCATGCCGCCGGTTCAAGTGGAGAAACGCACCACTCGCCGCTGGTACCGAACTCAAGGGATTGGCAGATGATTTCAGCCAGGTGGACTATGGCTGCTTCCAGCGGGAACTGGGCCGCGCCGAGGGGGGCGTGGTGGCAGGCCACTGGTTCGAAAATGTTGGCAGGAAGCTTCCACGCCTGCAAAAGCGCCCCCCCAAGCTCTGCATGGTCGAATCCCAGCATGCTCCGTTCCGTTTGGTGGTAATGTTCCTCTCGCGACCGGCTCAATGCCAGAAGTTCGCCGACAGTGTCCGGTATGGCGGTACACATGATCAATTGCCCTACATCGTGGAGTATGCCGGCCACGAAGAAACGCTCGACGTTGCTTTCGCGCAGGCAGGTCGCCAGGTTGCGGGCGATAATGCCGCAGGAGATGCTGTGCCGCCAGAAAAAGGCCATATTCATCAGTTCTTCGGGAATACCTTTGAAGACTCCCATGGCCGAGGCGGCAAAAGCCAGGTCGCGCAGTTGCTGCGTGCCGATGATGGTCACAGCCTTGGTGATGGAGTCGACCCGGGCATAATAACCGAACATCGGGCTGTTGGCCAATTTGAGGATGCGCGCGGTCAGGCCCTGGTCCTCGATGATGATCTTGGCTATATCTGCGATGGAGCTGCGCGGATGGTTGATGGCCTCGTTAAAGCGTTCGTAGAAATAAGGGAGGGAGTAGATCGTCCGCGTCTGATCGACAAGCCGCTCCAGCGTGATGTGGGCGCGTTCAAGAGGGCTCATGGGATGCCTTTCTCATCGCTGCGAGACGGAGCAGTTCGCGCATGACAGGATGTTCCAGGCTGCTGTTGCGAAAAAGCGGTTCGAGCGCCGTCATGGCGGCTTCCAACTGTTCATGCGTAACCTCTTCGGGAAGAGTGGAGTTTTGATCTCCATCCTCTGAACCCACGATGTCCACCTCCATCACACCCCAAGTCCGGAAGATGTTGAGATGTTTCTGGGTCAACTCTGCTCCGGCTCCCAGCAGCAATCTGCCGGCGCGGTCGTGAACATCGTTTGCCAGGGTCATACCCGCTTCAAGGTTGTCGATCTGAATCATTCCCAAAATTCTTCATCTCTTTCCTGGCGTAATCCTGCAACGTTGCCGCTTGCGCAGATTATTGCAACAATGCTTTTGGGTTAAACCGGATTTATTACGCTGCTCTTATATAACACGTTCGTCCCGTTGAACTCAAGTCATTGGGAGCTTTTCGGTCATAAAATGCTGTGATTATAAAGATTGGGCGCGGATGAATTAAAGTCACGCCTTTGACGAGAGAACCCTTTTGGACCCGGAGGGCAGGGTAGAGCGGGAGGACTCGGAAGGATCTTGAGGTCTGGCAGGCTGTTGAGTGCCTGGTATCCGGCCTTCCTCAGGATGTTTTCAACAACCGGTGGGGCCGAAGATGGCATTTCTTTGATTCTATACGATCTTGCAGGGTATGCACTCGTCCTCGCTAAACGAATAGACGGCGCACAAACGGTGATAACCGTCTGCGATGATTACCCTGCCTCTTGACTCATCCCTCACAAGCAAAATGGGCGACAACGACTTCCCCCCCTCGATTTTCTTGCGGTCTTTCTCGACGTGGGAATTACTGACCCCAAGTAATGAAAGCTCCGAGGCCCTGAAAATGTCCTTGGCCTTGAACAGGGTTATGGGGGCAGTCCTGAGCTTGGTGATGATTGCGTTTACTTTTATCGTGTCGTACAGCAGGCTCAAGTACGACGACGCCGCGGGATAGTCCTTTTCCTCCGGCTCCGGCAACCATTTGATCCCGTTCTGATTTCCCATAAACATGTCTCCTTGTGATTTTTTCAAATCTCTAACGGCGCCACATCATCTCGAATATATAGAGGATGATCTCGATCACTATCAGGATGATGATGATCCATTCGAGGCGGGCGGCGCGGCGGGCATGGGAAAGATTTGAAAAGACGTCGGTCATGTCGAGCAGCGTTTCCGACTTGTGTTTGATCTCCTGGTAGCGCTGGTTCAACTCGAACAGACGCGCCATGGTGAGATAGAGGCGGTCGGCCTCAGGGTCGTTCCAGGTGATGTCCGGCTTGTCCAGTACCATGATATGTGCAATCGACGTATATTTGAAACTGAGAATGGAAGATGCCAACCGCGCCATATCGCGGTCCGGCAGCTCCAAGGTGCCTTTCCCCAGGTTGGCTATCAGCACCTCCACCTCGTCAAAGACCGCATCTACCCGTTCTTCGATCCGTTCCAACGCAACCGACTTGGCGATTACAAAACATATTATATCGATAAACGCCTGATTATAGTTCTGCATGACGGCGTAATCATTGGTGATGGCCGCTTCGCGTGTTGCATCTATCTCCAGCTTGTATTCTTCCCTAAAAACCAGTTGGGGAGGGATCTTGACGGCGTCCACGTGCTGTTTGATGCCGTCCAGGAAGCGGGCGACGATTGCTCCAGGACAGTTGAGAAACACCGCGCAGCCGAAATAGAAGAGGTGAACCGACTCGGCATCTCCTTCCATTGCAGGCGCAAAGGCCACCGGATTGAGTTTCATCGAATCTTCCCAGCGGTATCTGCGGGATATGCCGAGAGAGGTGGCCAGACGGTTCAGGTCGAGCTCGCCTCCAAAGGCAAAGGCATTGAATAAGTAGGTTTGCATCTCTCCTCGGTCAAATGGAATTTTCATCATATTAGTACTTATTTCATCGGTGTCAACACAATGAATTCATCAAGCAAGTACAATTCATACTCGTAATTTTGCTGTTTTGGGCGCTGCCTGCTTTGCGGCGGCTGAAAATCTGTTCCAGTCCCCCAAAGTGTATTTTACTGTTGACAAAATTATAAGCGGTTCATATATTGAATTTCAAGTTCAACAGGGAGGCGGGATGATCCTCGAAAAGAAAAAGGCATTCAACGAGTTTGCTGCGGCGAAGGGTCTCCGCTCCACCCGGCAACGGGACATCATACTCGATTTTTTCCTTTCTACCCACCAGCACGTCAGTGTCGAAGAGCTATACCTGAAGATCAAAACCAGCCATCCAGGCATCGGGCACGCTACGGTCTACCGCACCCTGAAGCTATTCACCGAGGCCGGTTTGGCCCGCGAGATCCTGCTGCATGACGGCCAGACCCGCTATGAACACGCATTGGCCGGTGAGCACCATGATCACTTGGTCTGCACGGGGTGCAACGCGATCATAGAGTTCGAGGACGAGACCATTGAAAAACTGCAGAAGGAGATAGCGGCACGCCATGGTTTCATGATCAGGAGCCATAAGCTGGAAATCTACGGCTTGTGTGCGCAATGTAGAACCACGCGGTAATTTTTTTTGCGGCCCAATTGAAATTGAAAATCAAAGGCATAAAAGGGTGGTGTAATGGCATTAAAGCGCGGTAAACAGACTGCAACACCCGGAAAAAATTCAGGCGCCAAGCGAGTGGCCCTGGTCGGCAACCCCAATGTGGGTAAGAGCGTGCTGTTCAATGCCCTGACCGGGTCGTACGTGACCGTCTCCAACTATCCGGGCACATCTGTCGAGGTGTCCCGCGGCAATGCCGTGATCAATGAACTCTCCTGGGAAGTGATCGACACCCCGGGAATGTACTCCATCCACACCATTACCGAAGAGGAGCGTGTCGCCCGCGAGATCCTGCTGCACGAGACGCCGGACGTGGTGCTTCATGTGCTCGACGCCCGCAACCTGGAGCGCATGCTGGCCATGACGCTCCAGTTGATCGAGGCCGACTTGCCGGTTATCCTGGTGGTCAATATCATGGATGAGGCCGAGAGGATGGGGCTGAAGATCGATCTGGAGCTGCTGCGGCAGAGGCTGGGCATCCCGGTGATCGGGGCGGCTACGACCCGCAAGTGGGGGCTTGGCGAGATCCGTTCCGCCATCGCCTCATACCGGCGCGATGGTGGAAAGCCGCGGCACTTTGCCTACAGCCGCCTGCTGGAGCGCGACATCAACGAGGTTGCCTTGCTCATGAAAGGAGAGTACATCCTTTCCCGCCGTGCCCTGGCCCTGTTGCTTCTACAGCAGGATGAAGAGATCACCGCGCTGGTTCGCCGCCGGGAGGGTGAAGCGTTTGCAATGATAGCCGAAAAGGTCAGGGATATTGCTTTCAGCCGCCGCGGATCGTTCCACCTGGACCTCTCCCTGGAGCGCAAGGACATCGTCAGGAAGCTGGTCCTGGACGTATTCACCAGCCCGGCTACACGTGTCGTTACCTGGGCGGAGCGGCTTTCGCGCATGTCTGTACGGCCGCTGACCGGGATCCCTCTTCTTTTGATCGTGCTCTATTTTGGACTGTATAAGTTCGTAGGCGACTTCGGCGCCGGCACGCTGGTTGACGTGCTGGAACAAAAGCTTTTTGTGGAGATGTTCAACCCCTGGATTACCGGTATCGTCAAGATGGTCATCCCCTGGGAGGTCATACAGGAGCTGTTCGTGGGGGAGTACGGCATCATCACCCTGGGTATCCGTTATGCGGTCGGGATCATCCTGCCGATCGTGGCTACCTTCTTCATTTTCTTCTCCTTCCTTGAAGATACCGGCTATTTTCCGCGCCTGGCACTTTTGGTGGACCGCATCTTCAAGAGATTCGGGCTCACCGGGCGGGCGGTGATTCCCATGGTGCTGGGATTTGGTTGCGACACCATGGCGACCATGGTGACACGTACCCTGGAAACGACCCGTGAACGGGTAATAGCCACTGTGCTGCTGGCCCTGACCATACCTTGCTCGGCCCAGTTGGGCGTGATTCTGGCGCTTTTGTCCAAGTTTCCAGGAGCCCTGGCCGTATGGGGCGGGTGTCTGCTTTTGCTGTTCGTGGTGGTGGGATTGCTGGCGGCGCGGATCATGCCGGGCGAGGCCCCCATGTTCTACATGGAATTGCCCCCCATGCGGCTGCCGCAGCTTTCCAACGTGCTGACCAAGACCTATACCCGCATGCAGTGGTATTTCCTGGAGATCCTGCCGCTGTTCGTACTGGCCTCGGTACTCCTCTGGCTCGGCAAGATCACCGGGTTCTTCGAGAAGCTGATAACGGCCATGACGCCGGTAATGGCATCCCTAGGCCTGCCAAGGGAGACGGCCGTGGCCTTCATATTCGGGTTCTTCCGCCGGGACTACGGTGCTGCCGGCCTGTACGAGCTCCAGAAAAAGGGGTTGATGGATGCGCGCCAACTGACGGTTGCAGCGGTGACGCTGACCCTGTTCATCCCCTGCGTAGCCCAGTTTCTGATCATGAAAAAGGAGCGCGGCTGGAAAGTGGCCGGCGCTATCGGCACATTCGTCAGCCTCGTGGCCTTCGGCAGCGGCTATGTGCTTAACCGCCTCCTGCTTATGACCGGGCTCCTTTCCTAGTTTCTGTGCGGTTGGTCGGTATCCGGCTCTTTTGGCCGCTGCCAGCCAAAATATCTCCGGAGTTGTTGGTTTTGGGAGTTGCCTGGAGTAATGAATATGAATTGCGGATTTTGCGGATACGAATTCGACGAGAACGGCGCAAAACGAGGCTGCGGCGGCTGCCCCGGCGGGTGCCACAGCGTTCACTGCCCCCGCTGTAACTACAAGAACCCGATGGAACCTGCCTTTATCGGCAAGCTGAAATCGATCTTGAAGCGAAAAACAACGTCCGGCTCCGTGGATACCGAGAAATCAGAAGACAAAAAAACAAAGGCATCCTAAAATAGTCTCTCCGTATGGAGGGTCTCCAATTCGGATGTCCGTTCCTCTGCAAGGCGTGTAACCCTGGTAGCGAATAAGGAGAGAGTATGAAATTGTCCGAAAAGGCTGAAGAGATCCTGGAGGCCTTATGGATCGCGGTGGAAGAGGAAGGAGCCCTGTTTCTCGACCCGGAGAAGATGGGATTTCCGGCCGATGATCCGGCTTACAAGGAATTGACCGGTCATACGCTGGTGGAACTCCGCCAGGGGATGGTCTATTTCCGGCCCGAGGGACGTGAAGAGGGGAAGATGACCATACGCCGCCATCGCCTGGCAGAACGCCTGATGATGGATGTGCTCAACCTGCGGGGCGATGCGGGAGAGTACAAGGCGTGCCAGTTGGAGCACCTGCTGAATGAGGGGGTTGACATCAAGATATGCACCATGCTCAATCATCCCACCACCTGCCCCCACGGAAAGCCGATACCGCCAGGGGAATGCTGCGCGGATGCCCGCGCCCAGGGCGATCTGGGCGTGGTGGCGCTGACGGAATTCAAATCGGGCCAAGAGGGCGAGATCGCCTACATACAGACCGGGGACAGCAAGAAAATGCAGAAGCTGATGGCCATGGGGGTCTTGCCGGGAAATCGTATCGAGTTGCTTCAATCCTTCCCCTCATATATCTTCCGGGTCGGTTTTTCCGAATTCGCCATCGACACGAACCTGGCAAAAGAGATTTTTGTCAGGAAATAGCGGCCAGGAAGGTTGACAAGCTCATGATTCGGAAACTAATATGATCAGGCTTCCGACAACCGGATTTCATCTCCACCCTTATCCTGAAAGGCTCCTATGAAGGTCATCATTCTCCTCGGCGACGGCATGTCGGATGTGGTTTACAGCGAACTTGGCAACAAATCGCCGCTCCAAGCAGCCATGACGCCTAACATGGATTTCATGGCCAGGCACGGCCAGGTCGGTCTTGCGGGTACGGTCCCGCAAGGGCTGCCGCCGGGCAGCGACGTGGCCAACCTGTCGATCTTCGGCTACGACCCGCGCACCTGCTATACCGGCCGTTCACCGCTGGAAGCTGTGAGCATGGGGGTTGTCCTGGGGCCGGACGACGTCGCCTTCCGCATGAACCTGGTAACCCTGAAGCCCCATGGCAGCTCACTGTATATGGAGGATTTCTCGGCCGGACACATCTCTACCGAGGAGGGGCGCAGCTTGGTGGCTACCCTTCAGAAGGAGATCGGCAGTTCCGAGTTCGAATTCCATCCCGGCGTGGGCTATCGTCACCTCATGGTCTGGCGAGGCGGCAAGGACGGCATGACGGCCACACCTCCCCACGACATCACCGGTAAGTCGGTCCTGGCATACCTGCCAAGCGGAGACGGCGCCGCCACGCTGAACAACATCATGAACCACGCCCAGATGGTGCTGCACGACCACCCACTCAACAATAAACGCAAAGAGGAGGGGAAGCTGCCGGCCAACTCCATCTGGCTCTGGGGGCACGGCAAGACGCCACAAATAGCTCCTTACCGCGAAAAATTCGGCCTCTCCGGGGCTGTGATCTCGGCCGTTGACCTGATCAAAGGGATCGGTTCCTGCGCCGGCCTTGATGTGATCAATGTGGAGGGTGCCACGGGCTACATCGACACCAACTACCTGGGCAAGGCGCGGGCCGCTCTTGCGGCGCTGGAAGAACATGATTTTGTCTACGTGCATGTGGAAGCGCCCGACGAAGCCTCCCATTCCGGCAGGATGGACCATAAGATAAAGGCCATCGAGGATTTCGATCGCCAGGTGGTGGGCACGGTGCTGGAGGGAATTGGGAAATTTGGCGACTTCGCCATCCTGTGCACTCCGGACCATCCAACGCCTGTGCGCCTGATGACCCACACTTCAGAGCCGGTTCCATTCATCATCTATCGCGGCGGGGAAGGAGCTGGCAACGGCGCGCTGTCTTACGACGAGGAACAAGCCAAGGCCACCGGCCTGGTGGTGGAGGGGCACAGATTGATTGAGATGCTGATGCGGTAGTTTTTTTAAACCGGCAGACAAAGGCCTCCACTGTATCGGGAGGCCTTTTTTTATAAAAAATTGAAAAGCTCGTCTATAAGCTTACAGTATGTGTTGTGAAACTCATTGAAATCAAGAAAATGACATGACCGACAGAAAAGGCGTGTTCAGCAATGAACCATTCGGTTCCAAATGCAGATCGACATGCTCCACTGTTTGCAGGCCACTCCATACTGCCGCCCACACCGGAGCGGACAAAACCTCCTTTTATTGGCTTACCGAATCAGGTATATTTTTTTGACCATCGAGATTTTCATTAAAAAATGGGTGACAATGTACAAAAAATGTTTTAATAATTTACATCCTAATAGGACAAAAGAGATGATATTTAGATCCTTTTAATAAATTTAACATGAACAACCATCTGCAATTTGCTCTGTATGAGTGTCAGCCAAACCATAAATATGTGGTTTTATAGAAACAACCAAGTATTGGGAATACGCGTTTTGGTCCGCGTGTGACTGCCTAAGGACAACATTCATGCCATTTGCCACGCGAACTCTGAAACGTTTTATCTTCTCTTCGACTTTCGTAGTATCGGTTGTAACCTTCCTGACCGTCATCTCCACTGTTTCATGGATATTCATGAGGCAAGCCGAAGATACTTCTGCACGCTTTTCTTACTCCATGGCCAATCAGATCTACGGTTCAATTTTCCAGGCAATGGAGGATGGTCGTACACGCCGGGATATGGCACGGATTCTGGAGACTTATCAACATTCCTTTCCAAATCATTTTTCTATGGAACTGCTTGTTGGCCAGCAACTGAAGCGCTCGAAAAACTCAAGCCTTAAACAAGACCGAGAACTCGATAAAGTGATTAGTGATGGCTCGGATTTTCACGCTCAGACCATAAGCCAGTTTCAACATTATTATCCGCTCAAGGCTGAATCGAAATGCCTAGCCTGCCATCCCGGGGTGCGGGTGGGAGAAATACTCGGCGTTCTGTCCATTAACGAGGATATAAGAGGGACCCGAGATGCCTTTCTTAGGAAATTTTTCCTGATTTTTGCCCTCCTTTCGCCGATCCCTTTTCTGATGTCATTCTTAGTTGCTCGTTTCGTGAACATGCGGATAGGAACAGCGATTGATATTCTGGGTAAAAAAGTTCACTCCGTCAACAAAGTGACTGATCTGACTACCCTGCAACAACATACTGAAACTTTAATGTTTAAAGAACTTGATGCCATTTTCGACGAATTCGGCAACCTTGTCTCCCGTATCAAGGATGTGGCGGTTGGCAAGGAAATGCTGGAGTTTGAAATCCAGGTTTTGGAACGTTTTATCATCACCTCCGACGTTATCCGAGATTGGAAGGAACGAGTAAATTTTTTACTGACTGAAGTCAACAAGGTGTTGCAGGTCTATGCGGTATTCTGCGTTTTTCAGATCGAACAGGAGGCTTATGATATTGAAGTCTTTTGGATGAGCCCACCATCGGAATCAACCGAAAGCATAATGGAAGAAATCATACGCAAACGTATCTCCAAGGAAATACTCCTGCTCGATTCGGTAAAAATAGTCAATAACGTCGTCAATGCCCAAGGTGGGGAACTGAATCTAGACAGAAATGAGATTGAACTCCAGACGAAATCGCTTTTTCTTGACAAACCCCAGATTGGCGGTGTTGTCGGTATCGGCATGCAATCACAGATAACACATGATCCGATAAGATCGCTGGTAATTGGCGGTGTCTTGACAACATTGCTCAATGTGGTCGGTTCGATAAAGGCAATTTATAAATATACCCAGGATTTGGAATACTATGCAACCCGCGATCCGCTGACCAACCTATTCAACCGGCGAGTTTTCTGGGAACTGCTTAATTATGAGATTGGCCGCGCCGAGCGTCACGGCTACAGTTTTGGTGTGTTGGTGATCGATTTGGACAACTTTAAACACGTAAACGACACTTATGGCCATATCGTCGGAGACAAGTTCCTGACCCAAGTGGCGGACACCATCCACGGGTGCCTGCGGTTGGGGGATATACTGGCACGCTACGGCGGAGACGAATTCGTGCTCGCACTTCCCGAGGCCGGCCAGGAGCAAGTCTACTCGGTAGCGGATCGAATCAGATCGGCATTGGAAAATATGGCGGTCATGACCACTGAAGGTATGAAGGTCAGAGGGACAGCCTCCATTGGCATGGCGGTTTATCCAGATCATGCCAAGACATCAAAAGATTTGTTTATGTTTGCCGATAACATGACCTACAAGGCCAAGGGCTCTGGTAAAAACTGCGTACTCGTCCCCACGAGCGATGATGTGGTCGAGGTGTTCCAGAAAAGCAGCGAGATGTCCCTGATATTACTCCAAGCATTGGAAGAGAAGCGGATCATCCCCTATTTTCAGCCTATTGTTCCCCTTAACAGCAGTGAAATTGTCTGCCATGAAGTTTTATGTCGAATAAAGGTCGGTGACCGTGTGATTAGTGCCGGTGAATTTATCGAAATTGCGGAAAATCTGCAGATTGTCGGCAAACTCGATTGCATCTTGATGGAGAAAGTGTTCGAAAAAGCCAGGGACGAAGGCTATGCTGGCTATCTCTTTATCAACCTTTCACCCAGGTCACTTATAATCAAGGAATTCGTCCCTATGATTATCAGGTTGACCCGCGCTTATCAGATAAGTCATGAGAAGGTTGTATTTGAAATTACAGAACGTGACACCCTTAAAAACATCACCCTGCTGGAGCGTTTCGTACTGGATCTTAAAATGGAAGGTTTCAAATTCGCTATAGACGACTTTGGTTCCGGCTTTTCGTCATTCCAATACATCCGAAAACTACCGGTCGACTTTGTCAAGATCGATGGAGTGTTCGTTCAGAACATGCTGATAGACCCGAAGGATATGTCCTTTGTAAAAACCCTGACGGTATTGGCTAAGGAGTTTGGCATACGCACAATTGCGGAATATGTCGAAAGTGAAGAGGTGCTTGGTGCTGTTACCTCCCTGGGTATTGATTTTGCCCAGGGATATCACACCGGCGGGCCAAGCCCTGATTTTTGGTCAGGAACTACGCTGACGCGCCGTTCTTGAGCAACAGCGAGAATTCAAGGACAAAACGCGCTTTAAGCGTCTGGATCATTTGCCCAACTCGCTGCTCTTGACGATAGTTGCGGCGACTCCAATCTTTCCCAGATCCATTGCCGCTTCAAGGGCAGCCCTGAAGGTGCTGTAATGCCCTGTTGAGAGAACCCAGGAATTTTGAGACGTAGTCGATTTGATTACTTTAACCCCTTCAAACCCCTGGGCTGTAAGCCTGTCCATCTCTTTTTTCGCTTCATTTTCCACTGCAAATGTTTTTGTGACAATACAGTACAAAGCATCGTCTTTAATAATCAACGCTTGTTCACCCTGATTGACGAGCTTTTTTCTCTGCAGTGCCGTTTCCCTGTCGCCATAACAGCCGACCGCGAGCTGATACGTTTCTGTTTCGCTCTTCCTGCTGGTTATAACCGGTTTATAATGTGCAGAGGAGAGTTTTGCCTTTACAGGGTCCAGTTGAGCCAGAACCGATGACTCACCTGCCACCAAATCGTACGATGTCTGTTTCTCCGAGGCCGGTTCATCGTGTTTATCTGGTGACTTGGTCGATAACGGCACTAACATTGCCGAAGGCAACGCTCGTGAGGTCGGTTGCGCTACTTCGATATTCGTAGCTGCCGAAGGCAGACCGGACCGGAATGGTGTACCTTTTTTCTGTTCGCCAGCCAGCCTTTCCTGCTCCTTCTTCAATTTGGCAACTCGCTTATTTTCTGCCTGCTGTCGGATGAGCGGCCCAAGGGCGGCCTGCTCCGCCGCCACGCGTTCCTGCTCCGCCTTCAGCTTGGCAACTTGTTCATCCTCGGCCCGGTCCGCTGCAATGCGTTCCTGTTCTGCCTGCTGTTTTGCGACACGTTCTTTTTCAGCCTGCTGACGTCTCAGTTGCTCGCGGATAGCCAGTTCCTCCTTACCGCTGCTCTCTTCAGCCAGACGTTCCTGGTCCGCCTGCCGTTTGGCGCTACGTTCCTGCTGCTCGCGGGCAGCCTGTTCCTTTGCCTTTTTCTCCTCGTCCATTTTGACCATCAAAGCGATGACACGATCTTTCTCTGCCTGTTGGGCGGCCGCCTCCTGCGCCAGACGCGCCTCTTCAGCTTTTTTGGCGTTCATACGTTCCTTTTCGGCCTGTTCCAGCGCAATAAGATTGTCCCCCGGCTTTGCTTGCCGGGCCCGGCTCTTCTCGTCTCCCTTTACCTCATCTTCCGGCAATTGCTCGCCCTTATCATATCGATCCTTCAGAACAAGGAGATCAGCTTCCGCAGTGGCCGGTAACGGATTATCAGGATACTCTTTGACAAATTGGGACATGGACCGAGCTGCCTCGCGATAGTTGCCATTCTTGAAATAAGAGCGGGCAAGCCAGAACATAGCCATATCCCGTATTTGTGATTGGGGATATTTTACCAGGAGTTCATTCAGGTTTTCGATTGCTTTTGAATAGTTTAGTTTGTGGAAGGCATTAAAGCCGGACAAAAAAAATGCCGAATCGTCAGCTTCCATGGAAAAGGCAGGTGAAACGATGATTGTTGAAAGGAATACTATAACAACGAGATATCGAAGCATGCTTGTAAGGCAAGATTTTGAAATCACAACATTACCCCGTATGACAAATTTGTGATTGCACAGAAAGCGCTGTTGGCAAGGTCTTTCAGACATCATTCACATCACAAACCTGATGATGAAGAAAAGTCTGGATTTTACAGTATCGTTGGAGTTCTGTGCTCGCAAAAATAATTATAAATCATTATACTCGCAAGACTAGTTTTCAATCAAGACCTTTGCCTCCGGGATCGTTGGAATTCCCCGTTTAGAAGCCCCTCTCGCAGCTTTCCGTTAAAGATCGATATAGACCCTCTCCCAAGGGCTGAAACCCGGCTGCGGAAGGAAGAGACTGTCAGGCAGCAACAAAAGGGTGCGCATTATTTTTATGATTTATTTCTAATTCTTGATATACTGCGTTCCCATGAAAATTATTTTTATTTACTGAAAGGAAGGAAAATGAAAAAATATGTATGCACCGTTTGCGGCTATATGCACGAAGGAGACACACCACCGGAGGAATGCCCGCAATGCAAGGCTAAAGCCGACAAATTTGCACTCAAGGATGAAGGTAATCTCAGCTGGGCGGATGAACACAAAATTGGTGTAGCACAAGGTGTTGACTCCGAAGTCATCGAAGGGCTCCAGAGAAACTTTATGGGAGAATGCACCGAAGTCGGCATGTACTTGGCAATGAGTCGTCAAGCCGACCGGGAAGGGTATCCAGAAGTAGCTGAGGCCTATAAGCGAATCGCATTCGAGGAAGCCGAGCATGCTGCTAAATTTGCTGAATTGTTAGGAGAAGTTGTAAAGTCCGACACAAAGACCAATCTTTTAATGCGTGTCGAGGCTGAAAACGGGGCATGCAAGGGTAAAAAGGAATTAGCGACTAAGGCCAAGCAACTGAACTACGACGCGATCCATGACACAGTTCATGAGATGTGCAAGGACGAAGCTCGCCATGGACAAGTCTTCGCTGGATTATTGAAACGTTATTTCTGATTGTTGTGATTATCCGATTGCTATAAGCCGCACAGATAAGACAAAGGGGAAACTACATGTTTTTTAGAGGAAACAAACTCAATTTAGAGATTATCGAGAAAAATTCCGAGATCAACAAATTGACGCAAATGCTGGACAACGTGGATAATATTGTCATGCTCTGTGACACGACTCCTGAGAACAGGATCTTTTATATGAATAACAAGGCAAAAGACTTGCTGCGGCAGCACGGTTCAGAATTGAATGCGGGATTAAGGGGGGCTGATGTCTCCAATGCCTTCAACAATTCCATCCACCAGTATCACAAGGATCCGGCGCGTGTCAGACGGATGTTTTCCAATCCCCGTAATGAACTGCCGCACACGGCGGAAATTCCCATTGGCTCGATCACGCTCAGAACGACAGCCTATCCGATCTGGGACAGCACTGATGCCAGCAAGGTACTTTGCTTTATGGCGTGTTGGAGTGATATTTCCGCGGAAAAGCTGGTGAAAGAACAGCAACAGATTCAGATAGAAAGAAAAAATTATCTGGAAGAGCGTGTCGGCCAGATCGCGACTGCAATGGAAGAGATGAGTATGACCGTAAACGAGGTGGCGGGCAACACCAGTAACGCCTCTGACGCAGCTGCTCATGTGTCTGAAAACGCCTATGAAGGACAAAAAGTTGTCAACCAGGCTGTGCAGGAGATGCAGAAGGTTGCCGAAGTTATCCGGTCGTCAGCCCAGATCGTCGGTAATCTGGGGACAACATCCGAAAAGATAGGCGAGTTTGTCAATATGATCAATGAAATTGCAGATCAGACTAACTTGCTGGCCTTGAACGCTGCAATTGAAGCGGCACGTGCCGGTGAAATGGGGCGTGGCTTTGCCGTGGTGGCCGATGAGGTCAGGCGGCTTGCCGAACGTACAACAATATCAACAAAACAGATCAGCAATATGGTGACAGAGATTCAAAACGGTACCAGACTGGCGGTTGAGTCCATAGAGCGTGGCAAGATCGAAGCTGAAAAGGGCGAAGGGCTATCCCATAAAGCTGAAGAATCCTTGAACTCGATTGTGCGATCGATCGACGATATAAAAGACATGATCGCCCAGATCGCAACAGCGTCGGAAGAGCAGGCGGCAACGGCGACCGTTATTTCCGGCAACCTTGAGGAGATATCGCGCCACTGAATCTAGCCATATATCCTCGAATTCCATGTTCCAGATGTTTTTCTGGTTGACCGTTTTTCTTTACTGGCTATACTGGCAATTATTCCGTATACGACATTTTTACTGGGAGGGAACATGGGAAGAGAGTTTTCGTTGCAGGAAGCACTGAAGTTGGCAATAAAGGCTGAAAAAGACAGCATGGATTTCTACCGCAAGGCCGCTTCAGTGGCGAAAAATGAACGGGCCCGCAAGGTCTTTGATTTGTTGGCCAACGAAGAAGTAGCTCACTTAAAGGTTTTCTTCGACCATTACAAAGGAGGGGAATTTGGCGATTTGACCAGCTATATAAATTCTCCGGTCGATTTGAAAAACCCCACCTATATGAAGCTGGAAAAAGCCATCAGCGAGGACATGATCGAACAGAAGGCGCTGGAACTGGCACTGGTCGAAGAAAGGGAATGTCTTGGTCAATATACACAGTATGCAAAGGATGTAGTTGATCCGGTAGTCAGGTCAATCTTCGAGCAGGTAGTCAAGGAGAGTCAGGCGCATTATGACCTGATCGAATCCGAATATGCCCACATCATGGGGATGGTGCATGAGAGCGATATGAACACTCATGTCCGAGAATAGTTAGTTTCCATCCAGGAAACCACAGTTTTTAATATCGGGCTTAAAGATGCTGGCCTGTTGGTATGTTGCGCATACCAACAGGCTTTTTCATTTATGCGAACACGCCATATGCAATCAGCGGGCGCTTTCAGGCAGGTAGGGATGCCGGGCTGCCTCCGCTGGGGCATGATGCGGCACTCTAAAGTTGTCGATGATCCAGCGCGCGATGCTGCGTTTGGGCGGAAGCGAGGGGAGGGCGTCAAGGTTAAACCAGCGCGCATCCTCCAGTTCATTGGTGTCAACCGTGATCTCGCCGCCAGCGTAGTCTGCAACGAAACCGGCCATGAGTTGTGCCGGAAAGGGCCAGTTCTGGCTCCCCACGTAGCGGACGTTCTCGATACGGATCCCGGTTTCCTCCATGACCTCGCGGATGGCGCATTCCTCAAGGGATTCGCCAATATCGAGGAAGCCGGCCACCAGGCTGTACCTGCCCGCCGGCCATTCCGCCTTGCGGGTGAGGAGCAGTTGGTCGCCCCTTCTGACCAGCACGATGGCGCAAGGGTGGATGTGGGGGTAATGCTCCGCAGCGCAGCCGGTGCACCGTTTGCCCCAGGTGCCGGTTATCGGCTCGGTCGGCGCCCCGCAGCGGGAGCAGCGGCGGCTCTGCCGTTCCCAGTGCAGGATCTGTTTGGCAAGGCCGCACACGGTAAGGGTCGGCATGTCCAGGCGCTGTTCGGAGGCGTTGAACGCCTCGGCTTCGAAAGGGGCGTGCAAGTGGAGGTCGCTCCCGACGCCAAAAGTGCGTAGCGGCTTGTCGCGCCAGTGGCCGATGAAGAGCGGTGGTTCTTTCGGCTGGAGCCATGTCGGCAGATCACCATGGGGCAGGGCCGGACCTGTCTCGTTCCTGGCCAAGACAACACTGTTACCCTGCATTATGGCCCAATAGCCCTCTTGCGCAGGCTCTTGGGGCGAGGGGTAGCGCAGTTGGAAGTTCTCCTTGATAATGGAAAAATTGAAAGGAAGGTGTACCTGTTCGGGAAACGTCATGATATCCTCTGCGGGCTTGCTCATTGAATGTCGCACACAACGGCTGTTTTGCTGTAATGCTCTAATTTTTCATGAGATATTGTGTAACAACATATGTATCCGATGTCAAGGCACACACAGGCTTGACTGATAGCCGGGAAAACCTCATAATGATAACAATGTTCCCGTTCAACCCCAGACCCAAAACCTTTGTTGTTCCATGCGTCCGTATAAGCCTCCTGCTTTTGTTGGGCTGGTTTCTGGTCTGCACCTTGCTGGCTCCGGGAAGGGGTTCCATTGTCCGCGATGTTTCGTTTCCGGCCGGCAGCGGCATCAAATCGCTGGCAACGGAACTTAAGCAGGGCGGCGTTATCCGCAGCTCGTGGCACTTCATACTTCTCGCCCGACTGCGTGGACAGGCCCACCGCCTGAAAGCCGGAGATTATCGTTTCACGGATGCCATGACGCCGGGCGATATCCTCCGCAAACTGGTGACTGGCGATGTTGATTACCGCCGTTTTGTCCTGCCGGAGGGATATTCAGTCTACCAGGCTGCCGAGATGCTGGAACAGAAGGGCTATTTCAAGCGTGACGCGTTTCTGGCCGTGTGCCGCGACGCCCTCCTGCTGAAGCGCTTGGGCATTCGTGCCGACACCGTCGAGGGATATCTCTTTCCAGCCACCTACAACCTGGCGCACAACAGTACGGAAGAGCAGTTGGTTACCCAGATGGTCTGCCGTTTCCGGCAGGTTTACGCCGATGTGACATCTGGAGGGCAGGAACAGGGAGTGCTGTCTCCAAACGAGATAGTGACCCTGGCCTCGATCATAGAAAAGGAGGCGGTCTCTGCCGAGGAAAAGCCGCTGATCGCCTCGGTCTTTTATAACCGTTTACGGCTGGGGATGCCGCTGCAAAGCGATCCTACGGCCGTTTACGGCGTGCGGGCCTTTTCAGGAAAGGTAACCAAGGCCGACATCTGCCGCCATTCACCGTACAACACCTATTTTGTAAAGGGTCTGCCGCCAGGTCCCATCGGCAATCCAGGGGCGGACGCACTTCGCGCTGCCCTGCATCCGTCCTCCAGCAACTATCTCTATTTTGTGGCGCGACAGGATGGCACCCACCATTTTTCCCGCACATTGGAGGAACATAACCGGGCAGTTGCCCTTTATCTAAGGAACTGACGCTGCCTGGCCATCCCATGTTCCGGATCAAGGCGTTGCGGCTCCTTGATGTAAACCCTGCTACGCCTTCGCCACCCTAATCCTAGTCCCCTCGATTTCATTCTTGATCAGAGCAGTTCAACATCCAGCATAAGGCACAAAAAAAGCCGGGTTGTCTGCTGATCAGTCCCGGCTTTCGAGTTGGTCTGGCGTGAGAATTCAGACGTGAGGCGTTCCTTTCTGCACTGAGATCAGAAACTGAATGACGCCAATCAGGTTCACGAGTCTTCGAACCAATAGGGTTCTTTCATGCTCATCCTTGGTCTTCAAGCATCTCTCGAGCAGGTTTTGAAACTGTTCCACAACGATTTCGATGGAATTTCGTATCTTTTTGCCCATCCAGACCTCCTTCCTGCTAAAGCCTTACACCCTTGCTCATTGTTTGATTACAGTAAGTATAACATGGCAATGTGGAAATAAAATGACGGTAAAGGTAAATTTTTGAGGCACTGCGCAGGACATCAGGGTGCCTGGTTTCCCGCATCCTCGACAATGATTTCCAACTCGGCCAGGGTTATCTCCTTGATCCCCAAAAATTGCGCCTCTGATGCGCCGACAAGGGCGACCGACGGATCTGGCCTGAGGGACTTGCCAACCTTGCGGCAGGCAAGGTCGGTGAGCCTGACGATGACGAGAAGGATATCGTTGCCGTCATAATCCGTTTTATGGTGGTTGACGGCAATGGAGCAGTATGAGTCCGGCAGGCTCCAGGAGAGCATCAGGCGGTGTCCCACGTCTTCATGCATGGTGTCCAGTATCTCATTGATGAGGATCTCCGAGACACTGGCTTTAGTCCCTCCGGTTTGCAGGATCTCGTCCAGGGCCTTGATGATCGCCAGTTTGCCGATATCGTGCAAAAGTCCGCCCATGAATGCCTCGGTTGCAAGCTGGGCATAGCCGGTTTTTAAGGCAAGCCATTTGGCTCCGGTGGCGCAGGAGAGCGCATGATCCCACAATCTCTGCATCGCAGCATCCAGGACCGGGGTGCCGGACCGATACTGTTCGACCTGGGACGCCATCATGACAAGATTGGCTATCTCCTGGGCGCCCAGCCGCACTACGGCGTCTTTGATGGTGGCCACCTTGGAGAGCCCGGTATAGAAGGAGGAATTGCCCACCTTCAGTACCTGGCTGGACAGGGATTGATCCTCGCTGATCAGCCGGATCACCTCCTCGATGCGAAAGTCCCGGCTGACAAGCATCTGCTGGAGCTTGACCGCCACCGAGTGAAAGACAGGCAGGCTGCTCAAGTCCCCGGCAAGCCGGTCTGTGATAAGTTCTACGAGAGGTTTTCCAGATTTCATTGCGTTACTCCCATTATTCTTCGAAGTTCACCAAGCGGGCGCGGTTTGCCGAGGCGCGGGAGGTCGGTGATGATCTCCTTCATGGAGACCAAGCCCTGCGCCGCTTTCACGATACCGTCTTCCATGAGCGTCACCATGCCCGATGTTTCTATGCTGATCCTGCGGATATCGTAGGAACTCTTGTTGGTCAGGATGGCGTTTTTGACCATTTCATTCATCACCAGCAGCTCGAATATCCCGACCCTGCCTCGATAGCCGCTGAAACGGCAGGATTTGCATCCCCGCCCGAGCTTGAATTCGGCCCCGGCCAGGTCGTTTGGCGAGAGGTTCAGGCGGGAGAGGTCAAGCGGTGTGGGGATGTAGGTTTCGGCGCAGTCGGGGCAGACCCGGCGCAGCAGGCGCTGGGCCACGACACAGACCACGGTGGAGGAGATCAGGAAGGCCTCGATCTCCATGTTCATCAGGCGGACCAGGCCGCCGATGCTGTCCTCGGTATGGAAGGTCGTAAGCACCTTGTGGCCGGTAAGAGCAGCCTGGATGGCGGTTTCCGCGGAAAACTGGTCACGGATCTCGCCAAGGACGATGATGTCCGGGTCCTGGCGCACGATGTGGCGCAGGGTCTCCTCGAAGGTCACGCCGATCTTGGCGTTGATGGAGCATTGGGAGATGCCGTCGATGATGTATTCCACGGGGTCTTCGGCGGTTATGATGCTGGTGTTGATATTGTTCAGATAGTTGACGCAACTGTACATGGTGCTGGTCTTGCCCGACCCGGTGGGGCCGGTGATGATCATGACGCCGGTTGGGACCTCCAGGGCCTCATAGATGAAATGATCCAGCATGCGCGGGGCCATCCCGATCTCCTTGATGTCGAGCAGGGTCCCCTTGTTGTTCAAGAGCCTCAGCACGATCTTTTCGCCGTAGATGGTGACGTAAAAGGAGACGCGCATGTCCAGGTTGATGCCGTGCGTGGCGCTGGCAAAGAGGATACGGCCATCCTGATGCCGGCGCCGTTCGGCGATGTCGGCCTCGGCCATGACCTTGATCCGGCTGGTGAGCTGCGGAGCGATCTCCTTGGGGTAGTCCTTGTGCTGCAGCATTACGCCGTCGCAACGAATGCGGACGCGCAGGCGGTCTTTCATCGGTTCGATATGGATGTCGCTGGCGCATTCTTCGATGGCTTCCTCGAAGAGGGTGTTGATCATGCCGATGATGCTGGTTTCGTCGGCCACGGATGGCTGGCTTGATGTCCTCTCCAGGGCGGCAAGATTCTCCAGGATAGACTCGCTTGGGGCGATGGCGAACTTAAGGCTCTGTCCAAGGTAGCCCTTGGCGACATTTTGGGCCTTCTGGTCCAGTGGGTCGGAGACCGCCAGGATGATGGTGTTGCCCTCACGCCTTACCGGCATGATCTTGTGCTCACGGCAAACATTGAGCGGTATAGCTGAAAAAAGGGACCTGTCGAGGCTGATGAAGCTCAGCTCGATGAGGGGATATCCGAGCTGATAGGCCAGGGTCTCCAGCAACCTGCGTTCCTCGATGAAACCCCTTTCGACCAGGATTTCACCCAGCCTTTTCTTGCCCCGCAACTCTTTCTGAATCCCCAGGGCCTGCTGGAGGTCTCCTTCCCTCAGGTAGCCCAACTCAAGCAGAAGGTCGCCGATGCGGATGTTCATCTGGTTGTTGCGCAAGGTGTCCTGGAGTTGTTCGCGGGTGACGTAACCTAGATCCAGAAGGGTATCCATCAAGGTCCGAGGGGTTGTGAGCTTCGAGCGGACCCTGGTGGCGTAGGAGAGTTGCCGTTCATCGATGACGCCGTCTTTCAGCAAGAGCGCCGATATGATGCTGGCGCTTTCAACGGGGGGGAGTGTTGCCTGGCTGATGGTGTTTGTTTGGGTCATGGAGCCCTCGCGGTTGACAGATGAGTACTGTTCGAGTTTACACTTTTGAAGCCGGAGAAATCAATGTATTTACTTCATATTTGTCTAATTATCCCAGGTATTAAGGGAGAATCAGGCCGATAAGATCCTAAAACGGTTTCGAGTCCAGATGGACACGGCATGAAGCGGAACAAAGGGACGTCATGGATAAGGCTCCACCTTGGGAATGATGTCGATGACAGTCACTTCGGGGGGTGCCAGGAGGCGTAACGGCGGTCCCCAGGTGCCGCTGCCGCGGGAGACGTGGATGAGCGAGTTCTTTGGGGTGGCGGTCGTTCCGCAGGGGAGGGGGTACAGAAGACGCACCAGCAGGTTAAAGGGAAATATCTGCCCCTTGTGGACATGCCCTGACAGTTGCAGATCGAAGAGGCCGTCGCTTTCGGCCGGAACAGCCGGTCGATGTTTGAGCAGCAGACGAAAGCGGCCAGTCGGGACCGCACCTAAAAGCGCCTGCTCGGAAATGGAAGGGGAGGCAATCCCCACGCGCCGGCCGGCCGCGTCGTCGACACCGCTGATGGTGATGCCGTTGGGGAGATGGACGGCCTGATTGCGAAGCACGGTAAACCCGGCCGCACGGGTGAAGGCCAGCGCCTGGTTCAGGCCGGCGTAGAACTCATGGTTCCCGGTTACCGCGAATTTCCCTCCGGGCGTCGGAACCGCCGCCAGCATATCCGCCAGCTTGTTCTGGCGGGTGATGACGTCTTCGCGGCTTAGCCTGCCGTCCACCAGGTCGCCGGTTGATACCAGGATGTCGGGACGTGCGGCACGGATGGCCGCCAGGATGCCGTCGAGGCGGGATTCACGGAACAAGAGCCCGATGTGGACATCGGAGATCTGCACGAGCCTAATCCGGTTGGCCGTAGGGGAGAGATTAGTGGAGGTAACCGTGACGTGGTCGGTCCTGACGCGCCGTGCTTCGCACAGGGCATAGGCGCTGGCAAAAAGCGCGAGTACCAATGCGGCCGTGCAGGTGCTGTTTGCGGTCATGAAGCCAGGGACGGCGGTTCCCCGGAGACGATTGGACAGCCAGGCGAAAAGCCGCAGCGCATCGCATGCCAAGAGGGTCGAGACGAAGAGGAAGATAGTCCCCATCCAGGTGTAGCCTGGCCATGCCAGGAAGAGAGCGCTCCGCTCCAGGCCGGCCCTTTCTGCAAGGCGCACCAGTATGGGAGCAACGGTCATCAGGATCATCCACGCTGCCAGTACAAGGGTGACGCTGTGGCTTGGCTGGTATGCGCCGCATACCCTGGCAAAGGAATAGGCGTGCATGCCGCCGTAGAGGCTTAAGAAGGTGATCAGGAAGAGGAACATGGGATGTGTTCCCGTACCCCGCCGAAACTAAGACGGTGTACCGGCGAAGGGCCGAGTTGCCGGATGGCCTCAAGATGCGTGGCAGAGCCGTAACCCTTGTGGTCGGCAAAGCCGTACCCGGGATGGATCGCATCCAATTTTCGCATCAGGCGGTCCCGGGTTACCTTGGCTATGATTGATGCGGCTGCGATGGAGAGGCTGAGGGAATCGCCTTTTTTCACGGTTTTCTGTGGGATGGTGGTGGCGATCTGCGAAATCCCGTCGATCAGGATGAAATCGGGTTGGGGAGACAGGGCAAAGACCGCTTCAAGCATGGCGTGGAGGGTGGCCTGCAGGATATTGATGCGGTCGATCATCTCCGGGCTGCCCATGCCGATGCCGACGGTCAGGGCTTGGGAGTTGATGACGTCGAACAGGTGCTCGCGCTTTTCCGGTGAAAGCTTCTTCGAGTCATCGACCCCGGGTATGCGAAGCCCCTCCGGAAGTATTACCGCTGCCGCAACCACTGGGCCGGCGAGAGGGCCGCGCCCGGCCTCGTCAACCCCGGCAATCATGGAAAAACCCCGGCTGCGGGCATGCTGCTCAAGGGCCAGCGTGTCCATGGGGGTGGGGGCAAAGAGTTCGGTCTGGCGCATGGGCTGGGTCCCGAAACCGAAAAAGCCCCGCTTGACGGGGCCTTTTCGCTTCTTCTCAGGCTCCGGCGATGTATTTCTTCTCGCGGATTCTGGCCGCCTTGCCGCGCAGCTGGCGCAGGTAATAGAGCTTGGCGCGACGGACATGGCCGCGGGTAATGATATCAATGGCCTCGATGGTGGGGGTATGCAGCGGGAATACCCTCTCGACTCCGATGCCGTTGGAAATCTTGCGCACCGTGAAGGTCTCGCGGATGCCGCCGTTCTGGCGGGCGATCACCACGCCCTGATAGGCCTGGAGACGGCGTTTGTCGCCTTCGACGATCGCAACCTGCACCTTGACCGTGTCCCCGACCTTGAAGGGGGGGATGTTCTTTTTCATTTGTTCAAATTCCAGAGTGTCGATGATGTTCATGAATGCCTTCCTCCTCTATGTATCTGCTTCCTTTTAATGTGCCTCTCTAAACGCAATGAAGACTATTTCTCATTTTGACTGCACCCGGATATCAGGCGGTCGAGCATGATGGCAGCCGCCGAACGGACCGAGAGGTGATTGTATTCTCCTGCGCCAGCGATGGGTTCAAGCACGTGATCCGCCGCGGCAAAACATTCATCCGTCAGGCCCCAACCCGTACCCAGAAGGAGCAGGTACGGCTGGTCCGGCTCGGAGAGCATTTGTCTCAAGACCGGGAACGTGATGCTGTCCCGGCGCTGCGCCGCCCCTGTGATGATCGTCTTGACCGGTTTGGCAAAGGCGGCCTGAAGGTCGTTGACAGCCGATTCAAGGTCGTTGCAGACCCGGACGATGCTTAGCGCATCGCGGCGGTCCGGGTTGTAATCCGCCCCCCAGCCTTCCTGCCAGTGCCCCGTGATGCGTTGAGCCAGATTGCGCTGCTCCGCCGATGGGGTAACGATATAGAAGCGTTCCAGCCCAAAGGTGTGCGATGAACGGGCAATATCGTGCAGGTCCAGGTTGGTCAGGGCGGTGGTGACAACTTCGCGCCTTTTGTTGTAGACCGGGTAGTGCAAAAGTGCTATCGCGAGGTTGACCCTGTCAGCAGCCACAGGTCTTCTCTTCCTGTTCAATGCCGGCCAAGAGCGCGCAGTCTTCCCTGCTCAGTGAAATTTCCTTCAGCAAGTCGGGCCGGAGCGAGCGCGTTTTGCGCAACGATTCGCGACGCCGCCATTTCCTGATCAGTTCGTGATTGCCGGACAAAAGTACGTCCGGCACCCTGATATCCCTGAACTCCGGCGGTCGCGTGTACTGGGGATACTCCAGGAGACCGTCGCAGAAAGAGTCGGTTTCAGCGGATTCGCAGCTGCCGAGCACGCCGGGCAAAAGCCGCGTCACGGCGTCCACTATGGCCATGGCGGCGATTTCGCCGCCTGAAAGGACATAGTCGCCGAGCGAGATGTCGTCTTCCACGTAAAGTTGGCGAATGCGCTCGTCGATACCTTCATAGCGGCCGCAGATGATGATCAGGCCGTTGCGCCCCGCCAGTTCGGAGGCTACCTGGTGGGTGAAGCGCCTGCCCTGGGGAGAGGTCAAGACCACAGTCGAAGTGGGCCGGCTGGCCTTGACCGCTTCGATGCAGGCGGCCAACGGCTCCGCCTTCATGACCATGCCCGCGCCGCCTCCATAGGGTGCGTCGTCGGCTGTCTGGTGCCTGTCGGTCGCCCAGTCGCGGATGTTGTGCAACGCAATGTCAATGAGCTGTTTGTCTTTACCCCGTTTGATGATGCTCTCGTCGAAAGGACCGGCGAACATCCCGGGAAAGAGGGTCAAAATATCAAAAATCATAGATCCAGAAGCCCGTCCAGCGGGGTGATTACCATGGTGCCGCCTGCAAGGTCGACGCTGCTGATCACGCTTTTTATGGCCGGGATCAGATATTCGTGTTTGTCCTTGCGCACCACGTAGATATCATTACTTCCGGTCTCGAAGATGTCGGCCAGCGTCCCTATTTCAGTCCCGCCGGCGGTCACCACCCGAAGGCCGATCAGGTCGCACCAGTAATATTCGTCGTCTTCCGGCTCCGGCAACTGGCTGCGCTTGAGGCACAACTCGCAACCCACCAGGGTAAGTGCCTGGTCGATGTCGTCATACCCCCCCAGGGTGAGGATGAAGCCGTTATTGTGTGGTTTTACTTTTTTAACACCGAATTCCCGAAACGTTATGCCGTCAGGACTTCGCAGCATGACATTCCGGGCAGCACTCAGGCTCCCAAGGTTTCCCGAATAGGAATAAACCTTGAGCTGCCCCTTGATCCCATGGGTCCCGCTGATCTTGCCCACGGTAATCAACTCTTCCGGATCGCTCATTATTCTACGATTTTGAGGATAGCTTTCTTGTTGTCCTTGGTGGACACGGCATTGAGGATAGTGCGGATCGCCTTGGCTGTGCGGCCTTCCTTGCCAATGATGCGGCCCATGTCCTCTTTGGCGACGGTCAGTTTTATGACCAAGGTGTCCTCTTCAGTCTCTTCGGCAGACTTGACCTGAGTCGGATCGTCAACCAATGCCTTTGCGATGGTTTCAACAAGTGCTTTCATGTCGGTATCCTCTGCTCATGTAGAATCGCCGGCGGACCGGGTGTTTACACTCGCTATGCCGTCGGTGCTGCCGCCTTGTCCAAGATGCCGGCATTCTTGAGAAGCTGACGGACGGTGTCGGTCGGCTGTGCGCCCTTTTCGAGCCAGGCCTGTGCCTTTTCAGAGTTCAGCTTGACCACGGCCGGATTCTTGGTGGGGTCATAGGTGCCCACGTTTTCAATGAAACGTCCATCCCTGCGGCAGCGTTCATCTGCTACAACCACCTGGTAGAAAGGTCTTTTCTTGGCGCCTGCCCGTGCAAGCCTGATCTTGATTGCCATCGTGATTCCTCCTGATTCTTTCCTTATGCGAAGTTTGCGTAATTCGTTGCTACATATGCTGTTGTCTATCCAAACGGAAGCATGCCTTTGCCAAGCCCCCCCATGCCCTTGAGGAGCCCTTTGGGGCCGAGTTTCTGAAGCTGTTTGACCACCTTTTGCGCCTCGGTGAAGCGCTTGAGCAACTGGTTGACCTCCTGCACGGTGGTGCCGCTCCCTTTGGCAATCCGCAGGCGCCGGCTGCCGTTTATGATGCCGTGATTGGCCCGCTCGCCAGGTGTCATGGAACGGATAATGGCCTCTATCCGCTTCATTTCCCTTTCGCTGGGCTGGGCGCCCTGCATCTGCTTCATCATCTTGCCCATGCCGGGGATCATCCCCATCAGCGATTCCAGAGATCCCATCTTCTTGATCTGCTGGAGTTGGGCCAGAAAGTCCTCGAGGTCGAACTGGTTCTTCTTCAGTTTCTGCTGGAGCCTGGCCGTTTCTTTTTCGTCAAAGATCGACTGGGCCTTTTCCACCAGCGTGAGTACGTCGCCCATGCCCAGTATGCGCGAAACAAGGCGATCCGCGTGGAATATCTCCAGGGCGTCGAGTTTCTCGCCCAAGCCGACGAACTTGACCGGTTTTCCGGTGACCGCCTTGACCGAAAGAGCGGCGCCACCTTTGGCGTCGCCGTCCAGCTTGGTCAGGACCACGCCGGTTATATCCAGTTGATCGTTGAACCCGCCGGCGACGTTGACTGCCTCCTGGCCGGTCATGGCGTCGGCCACAAACAGGATTTCCAAAGGTAGAACGGCGGCCTTGATCTCGGCCAGCTCGTTCATCAGGAACTCATCGATCTGGTGTCGCCCGGCGGTGTCGAGGATAACCGTGTCGTAGCCGTTCAGTTCGGCGAAACGCATGGCGGCCGAACAGATATCGACCGGCTTTTGGTCGGCCGAGGAGTTGAACACCTCGAGGCCGAGCTGTTTGCCGACGGTTTTGAGCTGCTCGATGGCCGCCGGTCGGTAGATATCGGCCGGAACCAGCAACGGGCGACGTTTCAGGGTCTTTAAGTGCCGGCCCAGCTTGCCGCAGGTAGTGGTCTTGCCGGCACCCTGCAGACCGACCATCATAATCGCCACCGGCGGCTTGGCCGCCAGGTTGAGGCTGTTGTCCTCGTTGCCCCCCATGACGGCCACCAACTCGTCATGGACGATCTTGATGACCTGCTGGCCGGGCGACAGGCTCTGGACTACTTCGGTGCCGACCGCCTTGACGCGGACATTCTCGACAAAGTCCTTGACGACCTTGAAGTTGACGTCCGCCTCAAGAAGCGCCAGACGCACTTCCCGTAGCGCATCCTTAATATTCTCCTCGGTCATTACCCCCTGGCCGCGGAGTTTTTTGAAGACCGATTCAAGTTTTTCCGAAAGGCTGTCGAACATAGTCTTTGCATCATCTCGAATGCGGAATATTCCAAAAGGGGCTTACTATAAAGTAACCTCTGGAGTGCTGTCAAGAACTATTTGTTTTTAAAGCCGTATTACCTGCCCTGATGAAAGCAGGCTTTCCGCGATCATGAGCATATTGGTGGTGGTGCCTGCCTTCAGTTTGTCCTTGAGCTTGAAGAAGTCCAGACAGAGGCCGCAGGAGAGGATCTCCACCCCCATGCCGCCCAGTTTCTCCAATGCTTCCAGCACATCCGATCCTTCTGTAGTAAGAAACACGCCGGTATTGAGGAACAACATGCGTGCCGGCAGGTCGCTTGTCTCCAGCAGGGTATGGATAAAGTTCCTCATCAGCAGGCGCCCAAGCTCTTCGGGGCCGTCCCCCAGACGGTCGGATGCTACCAGCACGACTTTCTCGCTTTTGACGGCGCCAGCCTCGGGCTGCGCTGATTGTTCGCCGGCCAAGATGGTCAAGGTCCAGCCGTTGCCGTTACGCTCTTCGCAGACCTGGCAGCCACGATTTCGGGCAAAGCGGGAAACGTTTTCCCGCGGCGCGCCATCGTCCAGCAAAACCCGTACTTCCGCCTGCTCCTCCAGCGCCTTCTTCACTGTGATCACCGGGGCCGGACAAGCCATGTTCCTACAATCGATGGTCGTCATATCGGAAACCTTTCTATATCACGCGGTCGTCGCCCGTCTCGTTGACCCAGGTCGCAACGAACAGTCCGTCCCGGTATACGCTGACAAAGGCCGGCAGCAATCCTTCCCGTTCCAGCGCCTGCATGATCCGTTCACGGTCATCTTCACTGAAGCGCAGGGCCAGCCCGCAGTCGGTCTGAAGCTGGCGAGGGGCCGGGATAAGCAGCACCGGAAGGCCTTCGGCCTTGAGAAGGCCTTCGGCCTTCATGACCCTGTGGCCGGAGTTGAATACCGCCAGCAAATGTCCTTCCTGTACCATAAGGCGTTTCTCCATCATCATATCCTATCAAGGTCTGCCAGGAAATAAACTGTTACGTATCGCATCTCATCCTCGGGCCATCTTTGACCGGTCTCCGATCGTCAAATCCTCAGCGTAGCCCTGCTACGCCTGCGCTTGCCCAATCAGTCCGGCTAAATCGGGCCAGAATCCGAGCGCATTAATGTAACACCTATTTCCTGACAGACCCTTAAACCATAAGCGGATTGACAAAACGTAGACAAGTTTCTACTATGCGCGAAAGGAGTTGTTCATGCAAGCGTCTTTGAGTGTTGCCGGCCTGGTTTATCTGGCTTTCATCATCAATATTCCGTGCGGATATCTGCGCGAAAATTATAAAAAATTTTCTCCCATGTGGTGGATCCTGATCCATATTTGCATTCCCGTAATCGTTGCGTTACGTATCTTTGCCGGTATAAGCTGGCATGCCATCCCTCTCACCCTGGGGGCATCGGTGGCCGGCCAGGTTGTTGGGGGCATCATCAACCGGCGGCGGAAGCAAAATGGCTAAACGGGCGAGGATGCGCTTTCCTCAGCTCCTGCCGGACCTGCTCCAAAAACAGATGGCAGGGTCCGGTTTGGCGGAGCGCCTGCGGGAGGTCGAGATCTGGCGCCTGTGGCCCGAGGTGGTCGGCCCGGCAGTGGCGTCGCGGGCGCAACCGCTACGGATCATCAACGGCACCCTGACCATTGCCGTGTCGAGCGCAGCCTGGATGCAGGAGTTGCGCTTCCTCACCGCAATGATGAAGGAAAAACTCAATGATCGTCTCGGTGCGGTGCTGATCAAAGAGATCGTGCTCCGGCCGGGCAAGATTGAAAAAGCCGACACCTCTGCTGCCGATGAACCGCTGCCCCCAAAAGTACTGAGTGAGCGGCAAATGGCATTCATCGCCGAGCAGTCAGCCGGCATCAGCGACCCGGAAATTCGCGCTGCCTTTATCTCTCTGATGAGGACAACTTTCGAAAGGGGCCGCTAGCCGGGCAGCTTGGCGGCCAGGACGTCGATCTTTTCGATCATCGGCGGCTCGGCCAGCATGTCGGCAGCCTTGGCCATCAGCGCCGCTGCGACTCGGCCTGCCAGGTGCGCCTGTCTTCCCGTCTCGTCTGGGAAGGCATCGAAGATGCCGAAGGCCTTGGGGCTGATCCGCAGCGCGAACCATGCGGTGGTTTCCGGCTCCTCCAAGACCATCGCCAATCCCCCGCGCAGAAAGTCTTCCACTTCCGACTCCTTCCCCGGTTTTGCCACAAGTTTGACAAACAACGCTACGGTAACCATGTCCTCTCTCCTTTCCGCATGCGCAGCACACGAGAACGGCCGCAACGAATCCGCTTTTATATTTTATACCAGATATATTGATCCGCGACCGAGAAATGCCATCATGTAAGCCATTGAGGAGCGCACGGCTCGGGAAACCAGTCAGCCCCGGCTATCCGTGAACGGTTCACGAATACCGGGGCTGACTGCTTCTGGGAGTGAAGCTTGTTGCCTGGCGTCAGGCCCTTGTCAACTGGCGGTACTTGATGCGGTGCGGTTGCTCGGCCGCCGCGCCCAGCCTCTTTTTTCTGTCCTCCTCGTACTCCGAATAGTTCCCGTCAAAGAACACCACGCTGGAATCCCCCTCGAATGCCAGGATGTGGGTGGCGATGCGGTCCAGAAACCAGCGGTCATGGCTGATTACCACGGCGCAGCCGGCGAAATTCTCCAGCGCCTCCTCCAGGGCACGCATGGTGTTCACGTCCAGGTCGTTGGTCGGTTCGTCCAGCAGGATCACGTTGGCCCCGCTTTTGAGCATCTTGGCCAGGTGCACGCGGTTGCGCTCGCCGCCAGACAGCATCCCCACCTTTTTTTGCTGGTCCGCGCCTGAAAAGTTAAAGCGCGAAACATAGGCCCGCGAGTTGACCGCCACCTTGCCGAGCTGGACAACGTCCTGCCCCTCGGAGATCTCCTCCCAGATGTTCCTGTCAGGGTTCAGGGCGTCGCGGCTTTGGTCCACGTAGGCCAACTGCACGGTATCGCCAATGCGGAAGGAGCCGGAATCCGGGGTTTCCAGGCCGGTGATCATGCGGAACAGGGTTGTCTTACCCGCGCCGTTGGGGCCGATGATCCCCACGATGCCGCCTCGGGGCAGGCTGAAGTTCATCCCCTCGAACAGGAGCCGGTCTCCGAAACCCTTGGCCACGTTGGCCGCTTCGATGACGATATCTCCCAAGCGCTGTCCGGGTGGAATGAAGATCTCAAGATCCCGGGCGTTCTTTTCGCTCTCCTGGGCCACCAGCTGCTCGTAGGCGCTGATGCGGGCCTGGGACTTGGCATGGCGCCCCTTTGGGGACATCCTTATCCACTCCAACTCTCGCTGCAGGGTCTTTTGGCGCTCGCTCTCCTGCTTTTCCTCCTGGGCCAGACGGTTTTGCTTCTGTTCCAGCCAAGAGGAGTAGTTGCCTTTCCAGGGGATGCCTTCGCCCCGGTCAAGCTCCAGGATCCAGCCAGCCACGTTGTCCAGGAAGTAGCGGTCGTGGGTGACGGCGATGACGGTGCCGGCATAGCTGTGCAGATGGTGTTCCAGCCAGGCCACGGTTTCCGCGTCCAGGTGGTTGGTCGGTTCGTCCAGCAAAAGGATGTCCGGTTTTTTCAGGAGCAACCGGCACAGCGCCACGCGGCGTTTTTCGCCTCCGGAGAGCACCGTGACCGGCGTGTCTCCTGGCGGGCAGCGCAGCGCGTCCATGGCCATCTCCAGGCGGCTGTCCAGGTCCCAGGCATCCAGGTGGTCCAGTTTTTCCTGAAGTGTGGCCTGACGCTCGCACAGCTTTTCGAAATCGGCATCAGGCTCGGAAAACTTGTCGGTGATGGCGTTAAACTCGGCTAAAAGGTCAACCGTCTCCTGTACCCCTTCCTCCACCACCTGGCGCACGGTCTTGGTTTCGTCCAGATGCGGCTCCTGCTCCAGGAAGCCTACGGTGTAGCCCGGGGAAAGCACGGCCTGTCCGTTGAAGTCCTTGTCAACGCCGGCCATGATCCTCAGCAGCGAGCTCTTGCCCGAACCGTTCAGGCCCAGTACGCCGATCTTGGCGCCATAAAAATAGGACAGCGATATGTCCTTGATGACCGGTTTCTTGTCGTAAAACTTGCTGACCCTCATCATGGAATAAATGATCTTATTGATTTCCTGTGCCACGCGCGAGCCTCCTCTTGGAACCACGATATCATTCCGGTTTCAAATCAATGATAACATCAGGGAGCCGAGGAAGAGCCAACGAAGATGCTTTTTTTGATTTTGAATGGAATCACACCCTTTTACACGCCGCCCGTTACGACTGTCAACCGCTTTGGATTGCGGCAGGAAATCCCTTGCACAAAAAAGACTTAAAATATATTGTTTACACACTGCAAGGACAATTGCCCATATAACCCGAATCAACATGGAAAGGAGACCAGTCATCATGAGCATCAACGTACAGGAGGCTATCAAGCGCTCGATCCAGACGGAAAAGAACGCCATGAATTTTTACCTCGTGGCAGCCGGACAGATGAAGGACGCCGATGCCCGCCGGACATTTGAAATCCTGGCAAAGGAAGAACGGGAGCATGCCGGGCATTTTTACCGGATATACCAGGGAGACGATATCCCGTCCCTGGATGCTTTCCTAGATCTCCCCCCTGACAATGAATCAAGTTGGATGGCATCGATCACCCGGCTCATAGACCAGGATTTTACCGAAAAAAAGGCCCTGGAACTTGCAATGGACCGTGAACAAAACCTGGAAAAGACCCTGTTGGAAACAGCGGCAAAGATTGACGACGCCGTAGTGCGGGAGGTGTTTGAGCTGAACGCCAGGGAAACGCACAATCACTATCTGATGATCGAGTCCGAGTATGCCCGAACCATGGGAATGGTGCATGAAACGGATATGGATACGTATGTGAGGGAGTAGCGCGGCTTTTTTGAAAAGATGTGACAAAGGCCATTCATGCGTCTCATGAATGGCCTTTGTCACATCTGGGGCTGTACATCACCCGGAGGGTGTATTACTATTCTTCCGGCGGTCAACATTCAAACCCTGATGAAGTGACCTTTTTGCTGCTCCACGATCGGGCGGAGCAGCGCCGCCATTACCGTTCATTTTTAACAAGCGGCGCAATAGGGACCGCATGCATGGACCCTGTTGCGCAAAAAGCTAAAGTCGGCAGTCACCATTGCCGATCAGTAAATGTAACGGTAATGGCAGGAGGTGTACCATGGCGAGTGCGGCGGTCGGAAGCAAACAGCCTCAGGATATAGAAATAGCGGTTATCGGCGATACCTTTTGCCTGCTGATAGCGTCAGCAGGATTGCTGGCAGGTTCAATGGCAGCCAACCTGAGCCTCGAGTACTGGCGTGAGGATATCGTGGCGCTGGCGATCGTAGCGTTCATGGGGTTCCGGTTGCTGCGCAACCTGATGGGTGCCATGATGCACTATCAGCAAACTCCGCTGGTGCGGCGCCAGAGTCGGGTAGAGGCTCAGGAGCGCGTGAGCGTCCAACCCGAGGGTGTGGTGATGGGCCAGATCCCTGCCGTATCAAGTTACTCGCCGGATCAGGTGGTGGAAGAGGTGGTCAAGCGCATCGAGACGCAGAAGGCCGATGCGGCCAAGAAAAATAGATTCGCGAATTGAAGGGACCATGCCAGAACCGAACAGGTTGACCCTTGAAAATTGCGCCCTGCTGCTGCAGCGCCGCGGACTGATCTCCCAGGAACAACTGAAGGATATCCTTTTAGGCGGCAATGCCCAGGAAAGCAAGCTGTTTGCAAGCCATCAGGCCGGCGCATCGCGCAGGGTCCGGTATGGCGCCGAGATCATCTCACCGGTGGAGGTGATCACCTCTTTAAATCTGGAATTGTCCGGGGCTCCCGGAAAGTTCCTCACCGAAGATGCCATTACCGAGGTACTGGCATCTGCCGTCGGTTTGCCATACCTCAAGATTGACCCCCTCAAGCTGGATCTGGATGTGGTGACAGCCCACATCCCGCGCCCTTTTGCCTTGAAGAACCTGATCGTCGCAGTTGCCGAGGACAAGGGCGCGATAACGGTGGCCGTGGCAGATCCGTTCAACGATGCCATGATCAAGGAACTGGCCGCCGCGCATCGCCTTGAGTTCAGGCGAGTCCTCAGCTCCAAAAGCGATATTCTCAAGATACTGCGCGAATTCTACGGCTTCCGCGCCTCGGTCGTGGCGGCCGAGGCCGAGGCTTCGGCCGTCGTTGACCTGGGAAACCTGGAGCAGTACTTCAAGCTCAAGGGGCCCCATGACATCGAAGGCAATGACAAGCATGTGGTGACAGCGGTGGATTTTCTGCTGCAGTACGCCTTTGATCAGAACGCGAGCGACATCCACATCGAGCCCAAACGGGAAAAGTCCCTTATCCGCTTCAGGATCGACGGTGTCATGCACAATATCCACTTGATTCCCAAGCCGCTCCACGCCCCGATCGTTTCACGCATAAAGCTGCTTTCCCGCATGGACCTTGCGGAAAAACGCCGTCCGCAGGACGGCCGGATCAAGACCAGTTCCAATAACAAGGACGTGGAGCTGCGTGTCTCAACCGTTCCGGTCGCTTTCGGCGAAAAGGTGGTCATACGGGTCTTCGATCCGGACATCCTGCTGCAGGACCTGAACAGCATGGGGTTCTACACCCGGGAACTCGATCTTTACAACGCCTTCATCCGGCGGCCTAACGGCATCATCCTGGTGACCGGCCCGACCGGCAGCGGCAAGACCACCACCCTGTATTCAACCCTGCGCTCCCTGTCCTCCCCCGAGGTGAACATCATCACCGTCGAAGACCCGATCGAGATGGTCATGGAGGAGTTCAACCAGATCGGCGTCCAGCAGGGCATCGGCGTCGGCTTCGATACCATTCTGCGCAACATCCTGCGCCAGGACCCGGACATCATCATGATCGGCGAGATCCGCGACCGCGAAACCGCCGAAAACGCCGTACAGGCGGCCCTGACCGGCCATCTGGTGCTTTCCACCCTGCATACCAACGATTCGGCTTCGGCCATCATCCGCCTGCTCGATTTGGGGGTGCCGCCGTTCCTCATCTCAGCCACGGTGATCGGCATCGTGGCGCAGAGGCTGCTGCGCAGGATATGTCCCCATTGCAAATGCGAACGCGAGCTGACCAACGATGAATTGGGCTACCTGCAACTGGGCGGTAATCACGGCAGGGTTTGGGAAGGGGCTGGCTGCAAGGAATGCCGCTCGACCGGCTACAAGGGGCGTACCGGCATCTTCGAGGTATTGGACATGTCTGAACGGGTCAAGTCTCTGGTTACCGGCTCGGTGGAGCTTGGAGATCTGCTGGTTGCCGCTCGCGAGGACGGCTTGGCCACTTTGCGCCAGATCGCCATCCAGAAGATGCTGGAGGGGACGACGACCTATGAAGAGGTCGTTGCCATGACAGGCTGACACGCTCCTGGCAGGTTGTTGGAAAAAGGGATGAGAGACGAGAAAGCCGCCAGTGATTATTGGCGGCTTTCTCTGTTATGGATCTGCAACGGGAAGAGCTATTTTGCGGCGGGTTTCGGTTTTTGCTTCGCGGCAAGGTAATTGGCCGTGTAGATGTAGTCGTCGATTCCGTCGTACTTCCCGTCTCCGTTCACGTCATGCTGGGCCGGGGTCTTGGCGGCATCCTTGAGAAAGGCGGCGAATTGCGCTTCCGTGGAGGCCGCGTTCGGGATTGGCGGAGCGATGGTCAGCGGGTATTCGGTGACACGGTCATCTCTCAGCACCATCAGGCTTGCGTTCAGAGCGCCTTTTACGGGAAGGGCTTTAATGAACCACATGGATGATGCCGCGTTTTTCTTCAACGATATCAGCTTTGCACCTTTCAGGGCAAAATTGGGAGAGCCTCCGGAGACTGCCGAAAAATCGGCGACAATGGTCACGGTTGTCGTGCCGTCGCTCAGGGCGACAAAGGGTATCTGGTGGAAGGATGTGGATACAGGCTGTTTGAAGAGTGCGATCATGATGGCTGGAGTTTTCTCTCCATGATAGGCCCGGAAGCGCTCCAGGACCGCTGTGTTGGCTGCGGTGCCGATTTCTTTGGCCTTATTCGGGCCTGCCGCAGGTTTGCCCGGAGCAGGTGTTTCCACAGGGGCAGGCGCCTCGGCCGAGGCAGGCGCCTCGGCAGGCCTGGCGGCCGTCTCCGGCACTGGCGCCGGCTTCGCCTCATTCTGGGGTTGGTTGTCAGACGGCATTGTGACTGTGCCCAGATAGGTCGGGCCTGAACTACCCGCTGTACCCGTTGTACCGGTCGGGTTGCCTGATGAAGGGTTTGTTGTCGGATTTGTTGCAGCGGGAGGGCTGAACGGCACGTCAGGCGCGGAATTCGAACCTGAGGTCGTGGAGGTCGAACCCACCGAGGCCAGGGTATTGCCGTTGATGTCAACCAGATTCGCCGAGGCTATTCTGACAGAGCCCCCCGCATGTGTCGCGAAGGTAATGGTGACGACCGGTCCGCTGCCTGAGAAGGAGGAGGCCTTGGCGATGGCAATCCTGATGGAACCGGGATTATTGGTGTTGGCCGCCAAAAGTGCACCGGAGATGAGGCTGCCCTGGTTCACGGACGGCGACGCCAGGGCAGGGGTATCATAACTCAGGGTAAGGTCAATGGCGGCGACTTCGTCCATGTTGTTGCCCTGGACAGTGAAGACGCCGTTACCCGAGGAGTCAATGGTCAATGATGCGCCCAAGGCAAGCGAGGCACTAACCAAAAACACAATAATCGCTGTGACGACGAGTCCGATGTGTCGAGTCATGGTTTGTCTCTTTCCGTTGAAAGGGAGTCGCTCTATGTTGACAAGAATACCCTACAGCCCGATTGATGGCAACCGTGAAAGTATTGCCCACAGTTTAGAAGAACAGCATGAAGCCGGGAAAATTGGGAGATTTCCCTCCCATGCCGGTTGTGCCGCCGGAACAATGTTGCAGACACAAACACATGTCGCAATCTGGCTGGATGGTGGTAAACCGGCATGATCGGCAAGGTTGACAATAAGGTGGCATCATGATATTGCAGGACTATGGAGGAGCCATGAGGAATTATATTAAAAGTTTGGCCGACTCGGTTATTGCCGGTCATGCGGTTGCCTATGACGAGGCCCTGAGACTCGGAGATGTCGAGGGTACGGAGTTCAATTGCCTTCTGACCGAGGCGGGCCGCATCCGCGAGCATTTTGTCGGCAAGGCCGTGACGCTCTGTTCGATCATCAATGCAAAATCAGGTACCTGTCCGGAAGATTGCGCGTTTTGCGCCCAGTCCGCACACCACTCCACCGAGGCCCCCGCTTACCCGCTTGTGGACGAGGAGTCGATGGTGAGCTGTGCCAAGAGCGCCGAGCGGCATGGCGCCTCCTGCTACGGCATCATCACCAGCGGAACGGGGATCGGGGACAGGGAGGAGCTTGACCGCATATGCCGTACCCTGAGACGCATCCGCGACGAGGCGGGCATAGCGCCATCCTGCTCCCTGGGGATCATTGACGATGGGACGGCGCGCCTTCTCAGGGATGCCGGGATGGTGACCTATCACCACAACCTGGAGACCTCCCGCAGCTTTTTTCCGAGCATCTGCAGCACCCATGATTACGAGCAGGATGTGGAAACAGTCCGGGCCGCCAAGCGGGCCGGCCTGCGGGTTTGCTGCGGCGGCATCTTCGGCCTGGGCGAGAGTTTCGCCCAGCGGGTAGAGATGGCCTTGACGCTGCGCGAGTTGGAGGTCGATTCGATCCCGGTCAATTTTCTCGACCCGGTTGCTGGCACCCGCCTCGAACACGCGGATTTCATTACCCCGCAGGAATGCCTCAGAACCATCGCCGTGTACCGGTTCATCCTGCCTGACCGGCAGATAACGGTTTGCGGCGGCCGGGAACGGAATCTGCGCGAGTTGCAGTCATGGATCTTTCTGGCCGGCGCCAGTGGCATGATGACCGGAAATTATCTCACCAAGGCCGGGCGCGACCCTGCCCTTGACCGCCGGATGGTGGCCGATCTCGGCCTGACCATAGCCCCCTGCGGGTGCTCCTGATTCAGCAGGTTGTTGAAAAACAGCCATCTCGCCGCCGTCCTCGAAAGCCCCTTTGTGCGGCGTAGCGCTGCTACGCCTCCGCGGGGCTTCCTGCGGATGCAACGATCTGGCTATTTTTGAACAACCTGGGTTTATCAACAACCTTTTAGAGGATTGTGATGGGTAAAGGCATATTCATAACCGGTACCGATACCGGCGTGGGCAAGACCATCGTGACCGCTGTCCTGGCCAGGCTTCTGCGGATGAGGGGGGTTAATGTCGGCGTGATGAAGCCGGTGACCAGCGGCTGCCGCGAGAAGGGGGGCGAACTGGTGTCAGACGACGCGCTCCTCTTGTGTCAGGCTGCCGCCATCCCCTGCGAAAGCGCCGTTATGCCCTATCTGCTCAGGGAGCCCTTGGCGCCTGCCGAGGCGGCGAAGATCGACGGCGTCAGGATTGAGTTCTCACGGATCCGGGAATCGTTTAACCGGCTGGCCGGGATGTATGACTTCGTGCTCGTGGAAGGGGCCGGGGGGCTGATGGTGCCGCTGGCAGGCGGGTTTCTCATGGCAGACCTGGCGCGTGAGCTCGACCTGCCGCTGCTGGTGGTGGCGCGCCCTAACCTGGGAACCATCAACCATACCGTGTTGACCTGCTTTAGCGCCCAGCAGATGGGGCTTTCCGTGTCCGGGGTCATCATCAATGACTTCCCCCAGGAGCCGGGCATGGCAGAACAAAGCGCGCCCCATTATATAGGCTCGCTGTGCGGTGCCCCGGTGCTCGGCATCTGGCCGCACGAGACCGCTTGCGACCAGATGACGGTAGTGGAGCGGTTGGCGGATTGGTTGAATCTACAGCCGGAATCGGCTGTAGTGCTGAGGGAATTGGGAGTAGATCCGCTGCACGCCGCATGAACATCGGAAGGACAACGCCGGATGAACAACTATACGAGCGAACAGCTGAGGGCGTGGGATAAGCGCCATGTGTGGCATCCTTTTACCCAGATGCAGGATTGGGAGCAGGAGGAGCCTATTGTCATCACGCGCGGCGAAGGGTGCTGGCTGATCGACAGCGACGGGAAGCGTTACCTGGACGGTGTGGCATCCATGTGGACCAATGTGCACGGACATTGCCGCAAGGAGTTGAACGATGCCCTGAAGGCCCAGGTTGACCGCCTGGAACACTCGACGCTCCTCGGGTTGGCCGGCGAACAGAGTGTCGTACTGGCCCACAAGCTGGCTCAGATTGCGCCGCCCGGCCTTGAGCGGGTGTTTTACTCGGACAACGGCTCCACTGCCATGGAGGTGGCGGTCAAGATGGCGTACCAGTTCCAGGTGCATCAGGGACACCCGG
>Ga0316217_10000696_pt1 | contig 46658 bp, 28 predicted proteins | sample 1anoAmetaG_FD_203633 | JGI IMG/M metagenome (GOLD analysis project Ga0316217, IMG submission 203633) | Freshwater microbial communities from Trout Bog Lake, Wisconsin, USA - 1anoA | ecosystem: Environmental > Aquatic > Freshwater > Lake > Hypolimnion/Profundal zone | place: USA: Wisconsin...
TGTCGCTGGACAACACGGCGGCCAAACAGGAGTTGTTGCAATCTTTCGTCCATGCGGCGAGATTGAAGGTCTGAAGTTATTTACATTACTTTCTCAAAGACCAGTAGAATTCAGGGAACACAACGGAAATTCCGGGCCAAGCAATAATAAGACAATGTTGCATTTGGCCTCATTCTTCCAAAACGTAACAAAACGTAACATGGAATCGACGAAAAACCCACCTGACGAGCTTGAAAACGCGGTTTTTGCCCGGTTACGTGTTACGTCGCGGTTAGGCCAACGTAACAGGAACGTAACCCGAACGCAGGCGGCTGGCCCTTGTGTCCAAACGCGCCGCCGCCCGTGCCACCGCCCGGCACGCCATCCGGCAACTTTACCCACGCCAGAGGCAAGCCGTTCAAGGCAAGCGGCCATCAGCGCGAGGTTTTGCAAGCGGCTCGCTTGACAAGCAGGGTCTGCTTCGGCAGACCAGCTTTTCTCGCCGTCTACCTCCCCAACTCCCACTTCACTGCCCCGCTCACAATCGTCGCCACCGGCCGGCCGGTGACTTGCCAGCCGTGGAACGGGCAGTTGCGGCTCTTGCTCACGAAACGCGCGCGATCAATCGTCCAGGCCAAATCGGGATTGATAATGGTTACGTCGGCCGGCATTCCTGGCTTTAATGTGCCGCGGTCGGATTTGATGATTTGGGCTGGGCGGGTGGCCATTAGCTCGATCAGCTTGGGCCACTTGATGTGGCCGGGGGTTATCAGGGCTTTGATATATAACGCCAGGGCGGTTTCCAGGCCGATGATGCCGAAGGGGGCGAAGGGGAATTCCAGTTCTTTTTCCTCGGCCAGGTGCGGGGCGTGATCGGTGGCCAGGCAATCGATGGTGCCATCGACCACGCCGGCGATCACCGCGGCCACGTCGGCGGCGGTGCGCAGCGGGGGATTCATCTTGAAATTGGTGTCGTAGCTGCGGCAGCATTCATCGGTCAGCAGCAGATGGTGCGGCGAAGCTTCGGCGGTCACGCTTTGGCCATCACGTTTGGCGCGGCGGATCAGTTCCACGCTCCAGGCGGTGGAAATATGCTGCACGTGATAGCGGCAGCCAATCGTGCGGTTCAGCAGCAGATCGCGCGAGATCATCAATTGCTCGGCCTCGGCAGGAATGCCGCTCAAGCCCAGCGACGTGGAAACCACGCCGGCGTGCATCGAACCGCCAGCCAGCGGATGCTCTTCGCAGTGCTGCATCAGCACCGTGTCGAACATTTTGGCGTATTGGAGGGCTTTGCGCATCACCGCCGAATCGGCCACGCCGATGCCATCATCGCTGAAGGCAATCGCCCCGCGTTCGAGCATCGAACCAATTTCCGCCAGTTCCTTGCCTTCGCGGCCTTTGGTAATCGCGCCGATCGGCAGCACGTTGGCCAGGGCGATGATCTGCGCCTCGCGCAGGATAAATTCGATCTGCCCTTCGTTATCCAGCGGCGGTTTGGTGTTGGGCATGCAGCAGACGGTGGTAAATCCCCCGGCCACCGCCGCCGCCGAGCCGCTGGCCACGGTTTCCTCTTCTTCATCGCCCGGCTCGCGGAAATGCACGTGCAGATCGATTAGCCCCGGCGTGACGTAACAGCCGGCCGCCTCTATGGTGCGATCCGCCGTCGCGTGCTTCGGCCCGATGGCCGCAATCTTGCCATCGGCGATCAATAGATCGTCTTTGCGCTCAAGGGATTGCGAGGGGTCAAGGATCGTGCCATTTTTGATGAGGATTGTAGTATTATTAGCCATGCATTCACCGATGCGTGAGGGTGACGGATTAGCCGGCGGCTGTCAAGTTTGGCGCACGAAGTTTCCCGCGTTGGCACGAATGGCATTGATCACTGACACGAAATGGTTATCGTGGCCGGCCACGGTGCAGATGTTTAGCGGAAGAATGGGCATGTTCAGCAAAAACCCGCGGAAAGCCTTCACGCTGGTCGAGTTGCTGGTGGTCATTGGCATCATCGCTGTGTTGATCGCGTTGCTGCTGCCGGCATTGCAAAAAGCATCCAAGCAGGAAAAATTCGTCCATTGCCAAAGCAACCTGCGGCAGCTTGGCATGGCCTTGACGCAGTACATGAATGACTGGCAAGACTACCTTCCACCGTGCAATCCGGCATCCAACCAACTGGGCGAAAATGGCTCGGCTTGGATTACCACCTTGGCCAACGGCTATATCAACACCAGCTATTACGCCAACGTCAACCGCGCCGATGTGTTCTTCTGTCCCTTTGATAACATCACCCAGACCTTTTGGCTGACCTCATCGACCAACGGCAACAGCGTCATCGCCTATTCCACCTACAAGACAATCATCGGGACAGGCTGGCAAAAACCGGGCATCGCCATGTACTACCCGCCCTACAAGCGGTCCAAAATTCCCTTTGCCCGCGGCGCCGATTACAACAACTTCCCCTATGCTTATGCGCCCGGTACGCCCGGCGACATCACGCCGAGCAATTTCCCGCCCAACGCCAGCCGCGTGCCCATCTTGCTTGAATATGTGCAGCCCGCGTGGAGCGGCATGATAATCCAGTTGAACGCCTCCGGCCTCAACCCGGCGAACGGCAACCTGGATTACAGCACTTTCCACGGCAAGGCACAGCGCAACGCCCTATACAGCGACATGAGTGTGGCCGGCGACTACTTCGCGTGGAATGATCCGAAGTACAACAATGATCCGGGGAACTATCACTTCACTTGGCTGCAAAAATAGCGATTGCCTAACGGCAAGCGCCGCTGCCCTATTCCCGCAGACTTTCCAGATACCGCCCCTGTACGCCTTGATCGCGGCGACGCAGGAATTCCACCATCCGCTTCACGTGCGGATTGATGCCATCGCCAAGCTCAAATTCCGCCATGGCATGGGCAAACGATTTGCGATGGTAAAACAGCTTGCGGCAGACTTCCTGCAAAGCGGTAATGTCGGCTTCGGTAAAACCGGCGCGGCGCAAACCCACTTCATTCAGCCCGCGCACCTGATCGGCGCCATCCACCTTGACGTACGGCGGCACATCGTGCCGCAGCCGTGCCGCTCCGCCGATGTAGGCGTATTCGCCAATGCTCACAAAATGATGCACGCCTACCCCGCCCATCATGTTGACGTAATTCCCGCAAACCACGTGGCCGGCAATCATGCAGTTGTTGGCCAGCACGCAATTATCGCCCAGTTGGACATCGTGCCCGAGATGGGAATTGACCATCAGCATGTTATTATTCCCGACGCGGGTGATCCCGCCCCCGCGTTCGGTGCCGACGTGAATGGTGACGCTTTCGCGGATTTGGTTGTCGTTACCGATTTCCAGGCGAGTGCTGTCGCGGCAGGGTTTTTTGTCTTGCGGCGGGCCGCCCAGCACCACGTGCGAATGCAGCGTGTTGTTGCGGCCCAGCGTGGTGTAGCCGCGCAGCACCACATGGCTGATTAGCTTGCAGCCCGCGCCGACGACGACATTCGGCCCGATGACACAAAACGGACCCACTTCCACATCATCGGCCAGCGACGCATGAGGATCCACCAAAGACAGGGGCGAGATAACCGGCATAATGGTTTAACAATCCGTAAATGACTCAAAACGGCTCGGCGTCCACGAGCATAAATTTAATGTCGGCCTCGGCGGCCATCTTGTCGCCGACAAACGCTTTGCAGCGCACATGACCAGTGCGGCTCTTGACGCGAACCGCCACCGCTTCCAAAAGCAATTGATCGCCGGGAACGACCGGCTGGCGCATCTTCACCTTGTCCATGCTGAGCAGCACCGCCAGCTTGCCGGTATGTTCCAGTTTCTGGCTCAGCAGAATGCCACCCAGTTGGGCCATGGCCTCGACGATTAGCACGCCCGGCATGATAGGCGTGCCGGGGTAATGGCCCTGAAAAAAAACATCGTTAAAGGTGACATTCTTGATCCCGACGGCGCGGGTATCACCGGTGATTTCCAGCACGCGATCGACCATCAGCATGGGATAGCGATGCGGCAAAATCCGCATGATTTTGCGGATGTCCAACGCCGCCTCGCGATGCACCAGCGATTCGCGGCCGGCGTTTTCGTACTGCTGCACCAGCTTCCGCGCCAGCATGTGATTCAGTTCGTGCCCGCTCTTATGGCCCACCAACCGGCCGCGCAAAGGCCGGCCGATCAGATATAAATCGCCGATCAAATCCAGCACCTTATGACGGGCGCATTCATCATCGAAGCGGAAAACATTATCCACCGGGCCATCGGGGGAAATGACCAGCAGATCGCGGGCGGTCAGATGCGTGCCCAAGCCGCGCGCTTGCAATTCGCGGGCTTCGTTTTCAAAAATCCAGGTGCGTGCCGGGGCGATTTGCCGGGCGAAATCCGCCGCGCCTTCCTCGCCGCCCAGGGTGTAACAAAACACCTGCCGGCCCAGCGGCGGCGGGCCTTCAAAATCATAGATGATTTCCAACCGGTCGGATGGACCGGGCAACGCCGCCAACGAAGCATCACCAATGGAAACCTGTTCGGGCTTGCGGATGATCAGCGGCTCAAGTTTGGCCAGTTGCGGCTGGGTTCCCGCCTCCTGCAACATCTGCACAAACGACCGGCTGGAACCATCGCCGGCCGGCAATTCACCGGCGCGGCCGCCTGTGACTTTGACCACGGCATTGTCGATGCCCATGCCGCTCAGCGCCGCCATGCAGTGCTCGACGGTTTCCACCAGCAGCGTGCCATTTTTCAGGCAGGTGCGTCGCGGCCGTTTGAGCACGTTTTGAATCCGTGCCTGGATGGCTGCCACCTTGCCATCCTGTTCACGCATGAAAGTGATGCCCGCGCCGCTATCAGCCGGGGAAATCGTCAGCGTCGATTCCTCGCCGGTAAACAATCCCCGGCCGGTCAGCGACACTTCACGCGCGATGGTTTGTTGCACATCTGGCAAATCAGTCAACCTCGTTCGACAATCGTTCAGTATAACCGGAAGGATGACAAGGTGACAGGGTAACGGGGTGACAAGGTGACAAGTATTTTTGCTTGTCCGGGAAAATCGGTTCGGCGGGAAAAATGGTGGTTGCCCAAACTGCTGAGACCGGCCTATCATGGCATCAATGTGCGTGCGTTGACCGCTTTGTCAGGTCACGGTCGGGGCGGCTCGTGTTGTGACAATATTCTTTTGGATAGTGAGGCAGTTATGCGGTACGGCAATCTGGTTGTAAACTCTTGGCATGGTTGGCAAAAGCGCGCCGCAGCCCGGCGGTTACGGCGGCTCGGGCGACTGACTAACGTCATCGAAGCATTGGAATCTCGCGTGCTGCTGACCGTCTCGGCCGGCGACATTTTTGTCGTCAACCAAGGCACCGGTACCATTGGTGAGTACGACACCACCGGCGCGGCGATCAACGCCTCACTGATCTCCGGGCTGCCGTCACCGCAGAGCATCGCCGTCTCCGGTAACGATTTGTTTGTCGCCAGCCTTGGTTCCGGTGGCGCCGGCGTCGTCGGCGAATACACCACTGCTGGCACAACCGTCAATGCCTCACTCATTACGACGGGGTTGAATTATCCCTATGGCATAGCCGTATCCGGTTCAGACCTGTTTGTGCTGAACGACGGCAACAACTCCCTGGCCGAATACACCACCTCCGGCACCTTGCTAAACGCGGACCTGATTACCGGGTTGAATGGCCCCTTCACCGTGGTGGCTTCAGGTGCGGACCTGTTTATCACCAATTTCAATACCGGCACGGTTGGCGAATACACCACGGCCGGCGCTACCGTCAATGCCAACTTCATTTCCGGATTAAATAGCCCCGAAGCCCTTTGGCTTTCCGGATCGGACTTCTTTGTCGCCAACATCAGCGGCACCGTGGGTGAATACACTACCACCGGCGCTACGGTGAATGCCGCCTTTGTTACAGGATTGAATAATCCCCATGGTCTGGTCGTGTCCGGATCGGATGTGTTTGTCAACAGTACCGACCCCGATACTCAGGCCGGCACGATTGGCGAATACACCACCGCCGGCGGCACCGTCAACGCCGCGCTGATTACCACAGGATTGACTTCCCCCTACGGGATGTGGTTTATTCCCACCGTACTACCCGCCACGCAATTGGCCTTTAATCAGCAGCCCGGCAACACCACCGTGGGCAACAGCATCAACCCGGCGGTGACTGTGGATGTGGAAGATGTCAACAACGACATCGTTTCCACCGATACCTCCAGTGTCACGCTGACGGTCGCCAGCGGTCCCGGCACGTTGGGCGGCAACGTCACTGTCGCCGCCGTTAATGGGGTGGCGACATTTTCTAACTTGACCCTGAGCCAAATTGGCAATTACACCCTCCAAGCCACCGATGGTTCGCTGACGGCGGCGACTTCCAGCAGTTTCGCGGTCAACGGCAACGCCGCCACCCTGCAACCGGTCTATCGCCTCTATAGCCCGGTGACCAACGAACATATATATACCGACGATGCCAACGAAAACGCCACGCTGGGTACCCGCGGCTGGACCCAAGAGGGCATCGCCTGGTACGAATACAATGGCGTGGCCACGGTGAATGGCGTGACCGACGAACCGCTGTACCGCCTCTACGACACCGTCACCCGCATGCACCTGTGGACCACCAGTGCCAACGAATACAACACCTTGATCGCGTTTACCGGCACCTGGTCCGCCGAGGGAATTTCCGGCTACGTTTTCCCCACGGCGGTTAACGGCTCCATAGCGCTTTATCGCATGAGCTATCCCTTCGCGCCCAATCCGCACTTTTTGACCACCGATCTCAACGAATACAACACCCTGGCCGCTCAATATGGCTGGACCGAGGAAGGCACCATCGGCTACGTGCTGGCAACAGCTCCGGTCTAACGCCGTAAAATGCGCTTCGGTCGCCAGCCATATTGATTTCCGCCGGCAGGCAAAACGGATACAATGGCGGGCCGAGGCATAAACCATGGCCAAAATTACCCCTCCCGAAAACATTCAGATCGCCGCCATGCAGGAAAAGAAAGTGCTGGCGGCGACCGACGCCATGTCCCCCGGCACCGGCACCCCCTGGGAAGACATCGGCGCCCAGGGCTTGTTCGCGGGGTTTTTCAAAACCGCCTTCGGAGTCATGTGCAAACCCGGCCAACTGCTCTGGCAGATTCGCCGGCCGGAAACCACCCGCGAAACCACCTGGTTTGTCATTGGCTGCGCGTTGTTCTGGGCCATCAGCATCGCCATCCATGCGGAACTGCTGTATCTTCTCTACTACCGGCAAAACGTCGTTTATGACATCACTCATCCTTATCAGGTTGACGCTAACCAATACTTTCTCAACGCCGGCATGATCGCCGTGGCGATGCTTGCCGCCGCCGTGCTGGCCTGGCGAATGATCGCCATCTTCTTTTTCAAACTCACCGCGTTCGACATGGTGGGGAAAGTGCCCAAAGTCCTGGTCACCAACGTGCTGGGCTACACCTTTGCCCCCAGCATCCTGGCCATCATCCCCTTTGCCGGCCCGCCGCTGGCAATTGCCTGGATCATTATGCTGTGGGGCATGGCCGGCTATACCCGCCTGCGCGTGAAACTAGCGGCGGTCATCATCGGCACCATCCTCACCACCGTGGCCACTGCGGCCATTGTCACTGGCGTGATCTTCGGGGTGCGGCTGGCGTGGAATGCACTGGGCTATAGCCCCTTTACCATCATCGAAGCGCCCAAACTTACCCAATGACGCGGCGACGCAATCCCGCGCCATGGCTGATATCCCCGCGCAAACTCGCTCCCGTCTGCTGCATCGCATCAATGCACGCTATCCCACGATCGCGCAAACCCTGGACATCGCCGGCCTGAAAATCCCCTTTGTCCGCGTGGCCGATCCCAACCGCGTGCTGGATCAGGTGGCTCGCGAGGAAGACCGCCGCGAAAAGCAAACCGGCATTCGCCTGGACGATCCCCCGCATCTGCCCTATTGGGCCGAATTGTGGGACAGCGCCGCCGGCCTGGGCGCTTATCTGGTGACGCAACATCCCAAACCGTTAGGCAACGTGCTGGATTTAGGCTGCGGCCAGGGCCTGAGCGGCGTAGTGGCCGCGGCATTGGGAGCCAACGTGCTGTTTGCCGATCTGGAACCCCCGGCCCTGCTTTTAGCCCGCTTCAACAGCTTGCCCTACGCCTCACGCGTGCGCTTCCGCCAAACCGATTGGCGTCAGGACGACTTGGCCGAAAAATTCGATCTGATTCTCGGTGCAGATATCCTGTACGAAAAGAAGCAGTGGGACTTTCTGGAGCCATTCTGGCGGCGGCACCTGGCCAGCGGCGGGGCGGTCGTGGCCGGCGAACCCGGCCGGCAAACCGGCGAATTATTCATCCCCTGGATCGCCCAGCATGGCTGGACGCTGGCCCAGCATACGGCCACTACCCCCACGCGCCCGCAGCCGATCAGGATTTTCCGGCTGCAGCCGGTGGCCGGATAAAATTTGGGCGTGGCTAGTGGAGGGACAAAGCATGTTGGGGTATCCTCTCCATCCGCACGGCCCGGAGCAATCAACGTCATGGCGAAAAACACCTCTACAGATAGCCAAGCCACGCTCGATAGCTCCGCGGATTCGGCTGCGCAACGGATGCTGGTCGACTACCTGACGGCGCTGCGCGATATCCACGCCAGCGGGGCGAGTGTGCCCGAAACGTCTTACTATCCTGCGTTGTCAGCCCTATTCAACGCTGCCGGCAAAACGCTCAAACCGGTGGTGCGTTGCGTGATGAACCTGAAAAACCTGGGGGCCGGCATGCCCGATGGCGGGTTGTTCACCGCCGAGCAATTCCAACGCCAAGCCGACGGCAAGCCACGTGCCGGGCAACTTCCATCGCGTGGTGCGATTGAGGCCAAAGGCACCAAGCCCGACGTGAAGACCATTGCCGCAAGCCAACAAGTCAAAGACTACCTGAAGACCTACGGCATTGTCCTAGTGACGAACCTGCGTGCGTTTCTCATTGTGGAACGCGGCCCCGCGGGTGAGCCGGTGGAGCGTGAGGCCTTCGCCGTGGCTGACGATGAACACGCGTTTTGGCAGAACAAAGTCGCCCATCCGCGTGGCACGGCCCAATTGAAGGGCGAACAATTCATCGAATTTATTAAACGCTGCTGCCTGCACAACGCGCCGCTGATCGCCCCCAAAGACGTGGCGTGGTTTTTGGCATCCTACGCCCGCGATGCCCTGGTCCGTGTGGAACGCAACAAGGATTTGCCCGCGTTGCAAGCCATCCGCGCCGCCCTGGAAGAAGCGCTGGGCATGAAGTTCACCGCTGACAAAGGCGAACATTTTTTCCGCTCCACGCTGGTGCAAACCCTCTTCTACGGCGTGTTTTCAGCGTGGGTCCAGTGGCACAAAGATAACCCCGCCGCCAACGCCATGTTCGATTGGAAATCAGCCGAATGGACCCTGCATATTCCCTTTATCCGCACGCTCTATGAGGCGGTGGCGACGCCGGGAAAACTGGGGCCGTTGGCGCTGGTGGAAACCCTCGACTGGGCCGCCGGCGTGCTCAACCGCGTGGATCGTGCGGAATTTTTCCAGCGATTCGAAGACCAACACGCGGTGCAATATTTCTACGAGCCGTTTCTGGAGGCTTACGACCCCGAACTTCGCAAGTCGCTGGGCGTGTGGTATACCCCGCCGGAAATCGTCAAATATCAAGTGGCCCGCGTGGACCGGGTGTTGCGCGAGGAATTAGACCTGCCCGACGGCTTGGCTGATCCGAATGTCGTGGTGCTGGACCCCTGCTGCGGCACCGGGGCGTATCTGGTGGAAGTGCTGCATAGCATTGCGGCCACGCTTCGCGACAAGGGCGGCGATGCGCTGGTGGCGTCTGATCTAAAGCAAGCGGCGATGGGTCGAGTATTCGGTTTTGAGATCATGCCGGCACCATTCGTGGTGTCGCATTTACAATTGGCTTCGCTGCTGCGAAACCAGGGCACGCCATTGTCCCAGGACCATGGTGAACGCGTTGGGGTGTACTTGACCAACTCGCTAACCGGCTGGGGTGTATCAGAAAAAGCGGGCGAATCGGCGCAACTCTTGCTTTTCCCGGAGTTGGTTGCCGAGCGTGAGGCGGCCGATCAAGTCAAACGGGGCAAGAAAATTCTGGTTGTGCTGGGGAACCCGCCGTACAACGCATTTGCCGGCGTCAGTCCAAAAGAGGAAAAAGGCTTGGTGGAGCTTTACAAGGAGGATCTGAATAAGCCCGTGAGCGCCGGTGGCTGGGGCATCAAGAAATTCAATCTCGACGATCTTTACGTGCGGTTCTTTCGCTTGGCCGAGCGCCGCATCGCGGAGATGAGCGGCAAGGGTGTGGTATCGTTCATTTCCAACCACTCCTGGATTTCCGATCCGTCGTTCGTGGTTCTGCGAAAACATTTGCTCGACTCATTTGACAAGTTCTGGATCGAGAATCTGCACGGTAACCGGAAGATTTCGGAATATGCGCCCGATGGCAAAACCAGCGAAACCGTTTTTGCCATCGATGGTTTTTCTGTCGGCATCCAACAAGGCGTGGCAACGTCGCTTTGGGTGAAGACGGGAAAGTCACGGAAAGACCCTCCGCAGGTTTGCTTCCGCGACGACCTCAATGCGGCCAAGGCGGCGGACCGCCGGCAAGCGTTGCTGGCGACCCTGAATGCCAAGAAGTTTGACGCGGCGTACAAGTTGGCCGATCCGCAGCCTGAGAATCGGTTTTCCCTTCGTCCCGAAGAGGTGGCGGTGCATTACACCGCATGGCCGAAGATAGTGGACCTAGCCGCACTGGCTCCCTCGAATGGGCTTATGGAGAAGCGCGGTGGGGCGCTGATTGATATTGACGCTAAGGCCCTGGAATTTCGCATGCGGGATTATTTCAACGCCGACCTGACATGGGAAGAATACAAGGCCCGGCAGGCCGCCCTGACGCAAGACGCGGCGCGGTGCGTTGCCAGGGATGCGCGGGCGAAGGCGCTGGCGGCGGAAGCCTTCGATGCCGGACGGCTGCGCCGCTACGCATTGCGGCCGTTTGATACGCGCTGGTGCTATTACACCGCCGTGCGCCCCGTCTGGAATGAGCCGCGCCCGACGCTTTGGGCACAGGCGTGGCCGGGCAATCGCTTCCTTATGACGCGGCCGGGGGGCGTGGCCAGCCCTGAAGGCGTGCCGCTGTCGCTCACCAACTGCTTGGGTGACAATGACTACCAGCGCGGACACGCTTATTGCTTCCCGCTGCAATTGCTGAATGGCAAGCGCCTGTCGGAAGTGGATCACGAGACGCTTTTCGACCTCCTGGGCGCGCGGCCGTCCAAACGCACGCCCACCGCCAATCTCTCCAAACTAGCCCGCGCCTACTTGGTCAAGCTGGGCATCACCGACCCTGACGCCGATGCCAAGACGGCATGGTTGGTTTGGATGCACGCTTTGGCAATCGGCTATAGCCCGGCGTACCTGACTGAAAACACCGACGGCATCCGGCGTGATTGGCCGCATATCCCACTGCCGACGGAATGGAAAGTTCTGGAGGCGTCCGCGGCATTGGGGGAACAAATCGCGGTACTCTTGGATACCGAAACCGAAGTGGCAGGCGTAACGAATGGGAAGATGGTGCCGGTGTTCAAGACTGTTGGCTCGATAGCCAGGACCGGCGGTGGGCAACTTAACGCGACGAGCAACGATTTGCTCGTGGATGTCGGCTGGGGCCACTTCGGCAAAGAAGGCGTGGTGATGCCGGCCAAGGGCAGGCTGACCGAACGCCCCTACGATGAAACGGAAACCGCGGCCATCGACGCCGAAGCCAAGTTGCGGGGCATTTCTGCCAAGGACATCCGGCGGCTGCTGGGCGAACAAACCTGTGACGTGTATTTGAACGGCGCGGCCTACTGGCGCAATATCCCCTTGAACGTGTGGGAGTATTATATCGGCGGGTATCAGGTCATCAAGAAATGGCTGACCTACCGTGAAGATGAAATTCTCGGCCGGCCCCTTAAAGCCGAGGAAGTCCGGGAAGTAACGAGCATGGCCCGGCGGATCGCCGCCATCATTCTGCTGCAACCGAAGCTGGACGAAAACTATGGCAAGATCAAAGCCGATGCCTTCGATTGGCAAAGTGTCCGTCAGGCGCAAGCGTAAGGGCTTGGGACGTGAGGGGGCATCGGCTTGGCGGGTATTTTGCTTGTTATAGCCTCATATTTGCAGCATGTTATTTGCGATGAGATCTTGGGGCACTTTGGGCGGGTCTTGGGGCGTTTTGGGGGCCTCTTGGGGCCGTTCAGAGGGGGTCGAGAGGCCTCCAGATGAGTTTAAGGCCGGCAAACCTACTCCTAACCTTCGGGAACCTCCGGGGAACCTCGCGGAACCTCCCTGAAAGTCGCTGAAAGTACCCTAAAACTCGGACCAATCTCGGGGTATTTAAGCATACTCAACAACTAAACTTTGCTGTTAAATGCCGTTTTATCAATTAAATTGAGCGACGTAGTCCGATTTGAAAAATTCACCCGAAAACACATTTTCGTTGGTAAGTCCTTTGGAAATAAGGACTTACGGCAAAAAACAAGGTGCGCACATTACGCATCGCGCATGTTGCCAAACCGGGAAATATCCGGATCGCTTCTTATCTTCCGTCACCTTGTCACCGCCTGGTCACGGCTGGGGTGTTTGACCACGCCGAGAGAATTTTTCCGCAGTTGGTGGTGCTGGACAAATCGCCGTGCATCGACATAATACGCGGCTCTATATATTTTCAAAGGAGAACCATGGCCGAAGAAATTTCGACAGATCAGCAACAAGCCCAGAACTATCAACTGGTGATTGACGAGCGGGATCTGCGCACGGTGTACAGCAATTCGTACCGCATTCACGCCACCGCCGACGAAGTGGTGGTTGATCTCAGCTTCAACATGCCCGACCCCAATCCGCAACAGGGCCAGCAGCCGCGGCTGATTCTCAAGATCAGCGATCGCGTGGTGCTGAGCTATCTGAACGCCAAGCGGTTGGCTTTGTCGCTGGGCCAATTGGTCAAGCGCTACGAACAACAGTTCGGCGAACTGACGCCTCCGGGGCAGCGCCCGACCCAGCCGCGGTAACGCGGTTGGCGGTAGAACAATTGAAGAAATGTTACGGGCGACGGTTTTGGCCGTCGCCTGTTTTTATTGGGTTGGCCGGAGGCAATGGTTGTTGAATCCACAGGAGTTTCGCTGCTGAGGGGTCATAATTCGGCCATGATGACAAAGGCAGTTCCATTTGCCCGAAGCCTTGCAGGTGCAGGTGGCCCGGCGTGCCGCTGCCAGTGGCTACGCCACCGTTGACGCCTAGTGACGGATCTGCTGCGTGCCGACAGCGGCACGGCCGGCGGCGCCGCTTTGGAAACGCGGTTGAATGCTGGGGTTACCAGCGGCAATAGCGATGCGGCTCATCGCCCAGTGGGAAATCGTCGCGATAGTCGGGGTAGTAGGAGCCGGGCGCCATGCCGTCGGCGGGCTGGAGACGCATGCTCTTGGCCGGGCCTTTCAAGCCGCCGTCGCCACCCAGGTCGAAGACACGCACGGCGATGGTCATCGGGCCGGCGTGGACTTGCGCTGCCGGGATGCGGTAGCGGCGCATGACCGCCCACCACTGCTTGGCGTTGGCGCCGGTGTGGCCGACCTCCTGGCCGTCAACATAGGTCACGTCGAAGTCGGGGACCGTGCCCAGGCGCACTTCCAGTTCGCGGCCGGTCCAAGATGGCGGGATGGTAACGGTGCGGCGGAAGACCACTTCACCGATGGACTTGATGAAACCGGGCCAGGTTTTGCCGCCAACCGCCGGTTCCCAGCCGGGCGATCCGGCGGGTTCGGCAATGGCCGCCAGCGCTTCGGGAGAAGGGCCGGCATCGGTCGGTTTATCGGCGGTGTCGCCGGGCAACAGTTTGATCGGTTTGACTTCCCAGGGACCGGCCAAGGCAATGCTGCTGTCGCCGGCATCATTGCGCAGCAGATCACCATCGGTGGCGAAAGCCGCGCCGGCGTTGGCCAGCACCTGCGCCAGGGCGCGGGTTTGACGCCAACGGGTGTAGCGGAAATACGTTTTCACGTCGGCATCGAAGCGGTTGGGATCGAGTTGCACGGCCACCACGTTGCCATGGCGGGCCAGGTAGCCGTGGGCGCCGATTTCCCAGCCGTCGCCGGCGGAGAATCGCCAGGTTGGCACGATGCCGCGCCAGCGCAGATCGGAGGCGCTGAGTCCGCGTGCCTCGGGCCAAGCCGGCACGTCGCAGGTGCCGATGGCACCATTGTCGAGTTCACGCGTCAGACCCAGCGGGCCGGTGGCATCGTCGCCGGACAGCACCACCACTTTGCCAGGGCATGGGGCGGTATCAGTGGCGTGCGCGGTATCACAAATCACCAGATCAGCATCTGCCGGCAGCGCCTGCACGCGCGTGCAGGTCACGCCGAGTTCCTGAACCTGTTTCCAGCCGGCGTCATCGCCGAGGTAAACAGCGTGGGTCGCGCGTGGTTCCGGTTTGGCGGCGGCGGCGTAAGCCAGCAGGTTCTGCGCCAAACGGGTGGCGGCGGCATCACCGGGGACGTGGTCTTCCAAATCCAGCGTGCAGAGCCACATCCGACCCGCGCCAAGATTAAGTTCCATCAGCGGCGAGAAGGCTAGGTCAAAATCGCATTCCAGCAATGGCCGCCAGCCGGAGCGATGTGGTTTTTCAATCGCGGCACTGGTCACCGCCATGCGATTGCCCCAATGCCAGCCGTAGGGCGGCGTGCCCATCGGGCCGGGAGCATCAGGCTGGGGATAGGCTTCCACCAGCGTGCTGCTGCCGGCCCAGTCGCGCAGATCGGCTTCGGTCAGACCGTCGAGCACGGGATGGGCCGGATCGACGGCGAATACGCGGCGCACAACCTCGCGCGACACGCGCAGGGCAGGATTGGCGCGGAACCAGTCCGGCGACTCGGCCATCATCAGGCAGCGGCCGCCGGCGGTGACGAAAGCTTTGATGTCTTCCGACGATTTGCCGGCCAGCGCGTTGCGGCCGACCACCAGCAGGTCCGTCGTCGGCTTGCCGTCCCAGTTGGTGACGGTAGCGCCGGCGGCGCGCAGCCAAGCCGTGGTGACGCCGCTTGGGTCAACAACCTTGACGGCGACGTTGTCCAATACGCGGTGCGGAATGACGCGGAAGGCGAAGGTATCAGGGTAGGGTTGCCCCGCGACGCTACAGGTCAGACGAATCTCGCCGGCCGTTGGCGCATCCACTGCGGGACAGGTAAAGGCGATGGGCGCGAAATCGTTATTGCCCGGCGCAACGTCAACGTTGACGTCGCCGGCGGTGAACTCTTTGCCATCGAGCATCGCTTGCCAGTGGCAGGCGGCGTGGGCTGCCTCGCGGGTTCCGTTGACGATGGCGATACGTTTGGCGACCGCTTGGCCAGGGGCGAAAGCGTGGTCCTTGCTGGCGAAGGCGGCGGGATCATCGCCTTCAGCGGGTCCGACGATCCACGCCAGCAGCGGGCTAAACCCGCGGCGCAACGCCTGCGCTGCCGGTGCCTCGCGGCCAGCCTGCGGGGTGAGGAAAGTCACTTGCCAGCGCGGCAAATCCGGCACCCACACGCCGCGGTTGCCGGGGGCAAATGGCGCCAGCGTTACCGGCTCATCGGCGGGCTTGACACCGTTCTTGTCGAACTCGTGGTTCCACCAGCCAGGATAATCGAAGGGGACAAACGCGCAGGTCGAGCCGATCGTGCGCCAGGCGCGGGTGGTGCGTAGTGTGGCCTCGTACTCGATCTTTTCTGGCTCGGGATCATGCACCCAGAAACCGCCGGAATATTTGTAGTCCTGGCCCTGCTGGAAATACTGGGGAGCCACCCGGCGTTGCTGCCACGATTCGGTACGATAAGCGGCCGAACCCCGCAAGGATGCGGTCCACTCGGTAATCAGCGGCTCGCTATGGGTCGCGCCGCTGCCGGTGGGATTCCACCCGGCATAGTTGCGGCCGCGCTTGAAATCGCAGCAGGGATAAAAACCGAATTCACCCGGCAGCGTCGGCACCTGGCCATCCTTCACCCAAGCCGAGAGCCATTCCTCCTGCTCCTGTAGTTCGGTGAAGTTCAGATACATATTGGTCATGGCAATGTCGCCCGCGGCCCCACCGGCATGGGTGGTCACCGGCCGGGTGGGATCCTGCGTATGCACAAACGCACATGCAGCCTTGCCGGCGGCGATGATTTTGTCCATGCCGACTTCCGTGGAAACCGACAAAACTTCCGGCCGTCCCAGGGCACGCGGATCCTCATCGTTGTGAATACCAAACCGATTGGGGCTGTGGACCCACACCAGCACACTGGGATGGTTGCGGATATGGCGCAGCTCGGCGGTCACGGCCGTCTCCCAACTGCCGCGGGCTGCCGGATCATCCCACTGCTTGGCCAAACCCGACATGGAAGCCAGCGCCCCCATGATGGGCAAACCGGCTTTATCGGCATGTTCATACCAGAGATCGTCCCAGCAAAGCGTACCGCGCTCATTGCGATCCCACGGCCAAAACTCGGCAACGTTGAAGCCGACCCCCAAGATGCCGGAAATCCACCCGTCGATTGCTTCCGATACGCCCGGCAAGCCATCAACATCACATGGGCGCATGCGGAATTCGGTGCCGTTGAGCACGAGCTTTTTGCCGTCGATCCAGAATTCGCGGAAGCCAAACTCCTGCATATAAGTATCGTCGATGCCAGCCCCGAGCGCCGTCAGCCGCAGGCGATAAAGCTCTCCATGGTCAACATCCCACAGTCGCGGATCGGCCCAGGGGAACGAGAGCGTCACCGTGGCGGCGGCGGGAACGGTCGCCGTGAAAGTTTTTTCGACGGTTCCGTCCAGGCGGCAAGCTTCGGCGGCGAAGGCGATATCGCCAGTCTTGGCACCACTCAGGCTCACGTCCACATCGAGCCGCTTGCCGCGGACGCTGGGTCGGCAGAACACATCATTAATAAAACTAGCGATGGGTCGGCTATGCAGCACGACGTCGCCGATAATGCCCCGGCTGTTCAGCCTTGCCGCGCGGACGGACGCCTGCACCGCACCTGGCCCCATGAACACTTGTTCGACCGAATCCGCCAATCCCGCCACCACCAGCAGACGCAGATGCTGCGTGGTGCCCGGCTTGGCGGCCGGCGTCAGATCAATTTCGCCGCCCGGCCAAGCCACCCGACCGCACGACACGCCATCCAGCCAAACCTCGGCGTCGGTGGAGACGCGGGCCAATTGGAGCACGATACCGCGGCCAGCCCAACCGGCCGGGATGATAATCGGCCGCTCGTACCAGGCGCGATCCACCGCTTCCCAAGCCTTGTCACCGGGATCGGTGCCCAGCCCTTGCCAGGCATCGCCGGTGCCAACCGCGCCCAGATTCGGCATAGGGATCCGCTTGTTGGCCAGATGCCAGGCACCGGGCACGCGGATCAGCCCCCAATCGCCACCCTGCGGCTGCGCCACCGCCGTGGCGCGGGCTGGCTGGAACAGCCATTGTCCGTTCAGGCACATATCAGCGCGAACCGGCGAAACCGTTTCTTCCGGCTCCTTGCCCCACGAAGGATCGGACGGCTCAGCGCTGGCGCGGCCCGCGCTCAGGGCCAGAGCGAGCACGCACAAAACTACAGGCAACGTTGCGAACTTGAACCCACGCGCCAGATTCCAAGCGGAGTCTGATGACTGTCCCATATCTTATTCCTTTGTCTATTCTTCACGCACAGGCACCACAGCCTAAAGCATTGTTATTGACGCTGCAATCAATTGCGGCAGGCGGCAGTCGCTCCTTTTCTGGCGGACGCACTTCAGTGCCTCCGCGCAACAGCGACTCATGGCGTTTGGTTCAGAATCGCGGGATTCACCAGCGGCCTGGCCGCCTGTCGTTGCTCGGGACGGTGGTAGTACAGCAATACTCGCGTGGCGTCATCGCCGTGGCAGGTGGCGCACAGTTCCGAATCGATGTTGGGACGCAGCATCGGTTTGGTGGCGGCGCGGAAACTGATTTTGCCGGCTTGATCCGGCGCGGTGACCGCTGCGGGCAACGGTTCATCCTGCGGCTCCATGCCGTGCGGGTAGTGGCAGACGTTGCAGGCGAAGCTGCGATCCGTGGGCAGATAGCGGCCAGCGGCGGGGCGGGTGGCGGGCTTGGGAATCAAGTTGAAGGCCACCGGTGGATGCTCGGGAATATTCGGATGCTTGGCGGTGGTGCCGTCGTGGCAACCCAGGCAACGCTGCTCGTTGCCACTGACCGCGCTTTCGTTCAGCTTCATCGCCCACAGCTTTTCCTTGTGGCTGGTGTCGGTGGCGTGGACGGCATGACATGGGCCGCACAGCGGCTTTTCGGCCTTGGCGTCATCGCCGGGGTGGACATCTTTGAGCAAATCGGCCGTGTGCATGCTGTCAGCCAATCCGGCGGTTTCCTGGTGGCAAGTCATGCACACGCTTTGCGGCTGCCTGGCATCGGCCACGCGCAGCAGCGACGGGGTTTGCCGGCTGGCGTGTGGGTCGTGGCAAGTCTTGCAGCCGATCAACGTGCGCTCTTCACCGGCGACGGCAGCAACCAACGGCATGGGCGAAGTAGCGACCGTGGGCACGGCCAGCGGATTACCGGCGGCATCGTGATTTTCGCGCGGGAGCTTTTCCGGGTGCATGATCTGCCCTGGCTGCGGATCGTCGCCGGCCCAGCCGCGATCCTTGTGGCAGCCCAGGCACACACCGTCGGCGGGTGGAACATCAGGGACCGGGGCGGCAGCCCACAAACCTTGTTTGGCATCATTGTTATGGGCGCGATGGCAGGCCATGCACAGATCATTGCCGGCCGCGCCTTTGCCACCGGGCCATTTGGCGTTGTCGCGCGAATCATGAATGCTGCCTTGCAGGGAAACTTTTTCCACGTGGCAGGTGAGGCACAAATCCGACGTATTGCCGGTTACGCGCAACAGCAGCGCGGATTTTGTCCCGTCGGCGTGCGGGTTATGGCAACTGGCGCATTGCACCAAGCCATTGCTATCCACGCGATGCCCCTGGGCATCAAACAGCGGCAGGGGGACTGATGCCGGCCGGGTCGCCGGGCCGCGGGCGCCGGTGGGATGGCTGAACTGGGGCGCGGGATGTTTGGCGGCTAGGCCGCTTTCGCGGTGGCAACTGAGGCACATATCCGCGGCCTTTTGCGGGGCGTCGGCGGTGGCGATCCACATCACCCCGCCGCGGCCTTCATGCACGCTATGGCAGAAGCCGCATTTGCCGGTCTCCTGCGCGGTTTTGCCTTGGCCGTTTTTGGCCGCGGGGCTGGCGGTGAAATCGTGCTGCCCGGCCAGGCTGGCCATCTTGTCGCCATGGCAGGTGCCGCACAATGGATCGGGGTCTTTCCGCAGGAATTTCTTCAGCCCGGCATCGTGCGGATTGTGGCAGGTGATGCAGGTGATGTTGACCCGGCCGGCATGGGTCTGATCGGTTTGCACCGCCAACGCCACATTGGCCGGCAACTGATTCTTCGGCACGTTTTGCGGATGATCGAAATGCGCCGCGCCGGCGGATTCAGCGATGCGGCCATTGGCGTGGCAATCCATACATTCGCCATTGGGATCGCCTGGTGCCGGCAGCGGATCTCGCGCATATTGGTGCGGGGTGTGGCAGGTGCCGCACGGGCCGGATTCGGCCGGGGTTTGGCCTTCAGAGTTGCGCGTGGTGGGTTTGCTCTTACGTAAATCGTGCTTGGAATTCACCACCGTTTGCCGATCCGGATGGCAGCGCAAACAGAGCGTGCTGTCGCGATTGGTATCGGCCAGCAACCGCGCTTGCGTGGGGCTATCGTGCATCTTGTGGCACGACAAACAGACCAGCGTGTTTTCCTTACCCAGATGCGTGCCCAGGCTCAGGATTACGTGTTTCTGCACGGTATCCACCGGCGGATTGAGCGGATGGCCCTGATGATTATCGGTCGCCCACTGCGCCGGCCGCATTTTCGCGTGGCAGGAGATGCACAAACTGCTATCGCTGGCGGAGATCACCAGCAACCGCTCGGCCTTGGAGCCGTGCGGCGCGTGGCAGCTTTGGCAAATCAACTCGTTGCCGGCCGGCCCTTGTTTAGCGCCGGCATCCACCAGTTTCTGCGGCAAGGCAAAACTCATCTTGCCGACCGGATGGCTGCCGTGCGTGGGGCCTTGGTCTTTATCATCATGGCAAGCGCGGCAAAGCTGGCTTTGATTGTTTTCGATGCGCATGAAAAACGTGTTGCTCATGGCATCGGTGCCGGGCACGTTATGCGCGGTGTGGCAGGTGCGGCACGCCAGCTTGCCGTCTTCCAGCGGCAAAACCGCGGGAATGTGCATATTGGCCGGCGGCTTGACGCCGGTCTTGTGGCTTTGTTCCTGCCAGACTTTCAGCCGCGAATCCATCACCGAACTATCGTGGCAGCCCAGGCAGGTGGATTCGCGCGAGGCCATGGAAATGGCGGGCTTGTCCATCAGCAACACCGCGCCGGGCTTTTCAAAATCGGTGGCCCATTCCAGATGGCAGGTGGCGCAATCACGGCGCGATTCCACCACGTCCTGAAGATTCTGCGCCCCGGCCCGGCCGGCGAGCAGCAGGATTCCCATGGCGATGGCAGTCGCCCATCTTCCAATCGGCAATGAAGGGGTCATTTCCCCACCACTTTCAGGTTTACCATCGCCACACGGTTGGCCGACAACTCGACCACATACAACTTGCCGGTTTCGTCAAAACACAAGCCCATGGGATGCTCGAAGCGCAGCGGTTGGCCTTGCTCGTCGGTCAGCACGCCAATCAGGTTGCCGCGCGTGCCGAAAACCTGGATCACGCCGATGGTTGAATCGCCAATGAACACACGCCCGGCGGCATCGACGGCCACACCTTTGGGACGATACAGATCGCCCATCGCGACGCCAAAGCGGGCAATCTGCCCGGCCCAATGATCCTCCGGGCTAATCATTTGCGCCCGCGCGCCCACCGCCTCGGTCACGATCACATAATCCTCGGCACCCATGCAAATCATGTACGGCCAGCGGAACTGGCCCAGGGCCACGCCCCAACCGCCGAGGATTTTCCACTCGCCGCTGGCGTTATCGCGAATCAGCACGCGATGGCTGTCGGCGTCCACCACGTAGGTGCGCTTGCCATCCGGCTTGATGGCCAGGCCGGTGGGATCGGCGTGCTTTTTGGCGTCGGGCGCGGGAACGGTGATGGCGGTATAGGTGCCATCGCCGGCGCGAAGCACCAGCCGCGCATTGCCGGTGTCGGCAATCCACAGTGTGCCGGCGGCATCGCGTTTGATCGCCACCGGAGCTTTCAGCGGCATATCGGCTGGGCCGGTGAACTGTTCAGCGAGTTTGCCGTCGGCGGCGAAACGGACGATGCGATCATTGGCGCCATCCACCACATAAATGCCGCCGTGGCCATCCGGACAAACATCGGTGGGCATGGTCAATGGCTGGTCAGCCGGGGCGGAAATCGTGGTGGTGACGCCGCCGAGGATGCGGTTGTCTTCGGGAATAGGCCCGGCGGCTAGTGCCACCAGCGGCAGCAGCATCGCCAGCAAATATCCCAGGCGTAGGAGGCCAGACTTGTTCATTGTCCCTCGCCCAGGTTGGGGAAAAAGAACGGCTTGCCTTCACGAATCTGCTGCATCGACCTCGCCACTTCCAGACTGCTCAAATACGCCGACCGTTTGGCGGAAAATCCCGCGGCGGCAAAGTCCAACATGCCCGGCTTGTCATCGTGGCAGGCAACACAAGCAGCCGGCTGTGCCGCCAGCGGCGCGTGGATGCGCTTGTCGGCCTTGTCTTGACGAGCTAAGGCGGATAGCTCATCAAACTGCTGGGTGTACGTTTCCGGCTGATCGGCCCACGCCAGCTTGGCGCGGTATTCACCGCGGGCGTGCTGCGGCAGTTCATCGGCCAGCATGGTGGCGGCGCGACGCCATACCGGGCTGCCCGGCTCGGATCCTTGCAGTTCGGAAAGCAGTTGATCCAGCAGGGCATCACCGCCCAGCGCGGTGATGGTTTGCTGCAACAGCGCGGTCATTTCGGTTTGCGTGCCGGCTGGATCATTCTTGATGGCATCGGCATGGCTTTCCAGAAAAGCCAGCAGTTTGAGAATGGCCGGCACCTCCTGCGCCGCGGCGGTTTCGGTGCTGATCCAACCGGCCTTGGCCGGATGATTGGCCGGCGGCTGGTGGCACATCTGGCAAGTCAAAAACGTCACGTGGAAATTGGCAAACGCCGGCACCTTGGCTTTAGCGCCGTGCGGCAGCGGATCGTGGCAACCCGCCTGCGTACAGCCATTATGCGGATCGGGCTGAAACCACGAATTCACGCCATGATAATGGCTGATGGGCGCGCGGGCGGCCGGCTGTTCCACGCCGGGAACCTGCACCTGCCGCAACGCCGCCACGTTGAGCGTGCCTTGCCATTCCATCATCTGCGGCGGCACCACCGGGGGATAGAAGACCGTTTTCACCAGGTAATGCACCGACAGATATCCGCACAGCGCCAGCACGCACAAGATCGCCAGCGCGTAGGTCTTCACCACCAGCTTGCCTGCCAGTTCCCAGGTATGGCGCTGCCAAAGCAGCCGCACGAAGCGCCAGGGATTAAGCTTGACCATCCAACGAAAACGGTTCTTGTTACCCATGACTGGCCTCCGTGGCTGGATGTGTGGTGCCGGTGGCTTGGGCCGCGTCCATCAACATACCGGCGTGGGCCTCAACCAATTCGCCGACCGGCGTTTGGCCGGTGAACATGGCCTTGGACATCGGGAACACGCCCGGCGAAAAGATCACGCTGACCATGTGAACAACGCCCACGTGCAGCAGCGCCAAGAACGCTTCCATGGTGTGGAACAGCATGGCGATGGTGAGGATGCGCCCCGGCAGATGCTTTGTGGTCCAGGCGTTGAACCACATGAGGGTGCCGGTCGTGCCCAGCACGATCGATCCCCAAAACACACCGATATATTCAAACTTTTCTTCCGGGTTAAACCGGCCGGCGACCGGCCGCTCTTTCTTCATCCGCAACAGATAGAGCATCAGGCCGTTCATCTCCATCATGTCTTTAGGCGTGACCATCATCGGCAGGTTCAGCAGCGTGTGGATGAATCCTTTGCCTTCAGCTTTCTGCTTGCGGCGCAGTCCAAAGAGAATGTAAATCAGGTGATAGGCCAAACCCAGGATCAGCACCGCGCCGGCATAGTGATGCAGCCGCCGTGCCGATCCCAGCCCGCCGAATAAATTGATGACCCACCCGGCCCAGGCGCTGCCGGCGAACTTGATGGGGAACCCGGTCAGCACCAGCGTGGTGAAACAGATCACCAGCAGCCAATGCTGCAAGCGCTGATGCACGGTAAAGCGTTCCAGCTTGGCGCGGCCGGCGGGGGTTTCCAGGAGTTGCACCGCCAGGTGGTGATGTTCATGTTCTTCCGGATCGCCGCGCCCGGTGACGATTTCCAGCATTTTCAGGATCGTCATCAGCAGCGACGGGCCGAAGGTAAACACAATCAGCCCGATAAAGACGCAGGCGATAAAAAATTCAATGCCGTGCGTGCGCGTGAGATCCAGGTGAACCGCCGCCGAACTGAGTTGCGCCCCGGCGGCGCGGTGGCACGCCGGTTGGCGGCAGGTGTCCGGCAGATTGGTCAGATTCACCGGCGATAGATTGGAATCCGGCCCCAGCATCGCGTGAACGTTGCGCGTCTGCGTTACGTGGCAATCCAAGCAAGTGGCGGCATCCTCGCGGCCCAGCAGCGTCGATTTGCCATGGAAACTGGATAGATAACTCACCGTCGCATCGGGGAGATTGAATTTCGCCAGAATCGCCGGATTACTGTGACACATGGCACACACCCGCACCATGTCTTGGCTGCTGCGGGCCGGCTTGGATCGCGCCATGACGTGCCAATAAAATTGCCGGGTATCAATGGGCAGGTTTTCATCGTGGCAAGTATTGCAGCGGCCGATGGGCGCTTCGGCGCGGGCCGCGGTAATGCCGCCGCGGCTGAAGGCGGGCTCATCGTGGCACAGCAGGCATGTGGATTGGCCCTGGCGCAGCGGGCTGCCCAGCAGCTTGTTGGCCGTTTGCAGCGCGTCGAGATTATGAACGCTTTTACCCAGCAGCGTTTCGACGCGATCGTGGCGAAACCGGCGTTCGACTTCGTTGGGCCGGTCGATATGACATTCGCGCGTGCAATCCACCGGGGTTTTCACCTGATGCGGAAACATGCGCACTTCATCACGCAGGTGGCAATCGGTGCATTTAAGTTCGGCGTGCGGTCCCAGCGCCAGGCTGTAATAAGCCGGATCGACGTAAAACAGCCGAATGCTCTTGCCATCCTCATCCACGCGCGACAGTCCGCGGTATTGATGGCACTGGAGGCATCCTTCGGTATCGGCGGCACGCACCACCGGCGTGGCCGCCAGTAGCGCTGCCAGCACGATCCAGAATGCAATAGTTGTTGATCTCATCATTACACTCACAAGTTATGACAGTGCTTACAAAAGGTTTCCCCGCGGATCGGGGTGAGCAGATGCCCCTTCACCAGCCGCAGGGAGCGATCGTTCAAATCGCTGCCGGGGGCGAACACGCCGTACTGGTGCGGATTGTGGCAGGTGCTGCACACCACCTTGCCCTGGCTGTCGGGAACCATCAGCGTCGGCGCGGCATGTTGTTCCCAAAGCTGCTTGAGCAAATCGTCGCTGGGCAATTCCAGCAAACCGGTGATCTCACGCGCCCGCGCATACATCAGCATTTCCCGCGGCATGGTTTTGCCCACGTGCCCCGTGGTCGCAATGTCCTTGTGATGCGGATGGCAGCTCTTGCACAGCGTCACCTGATCGGCAATCAGCAGCGGCCGGCTTTGCCGGGTCGTCGCGCGGCGATCCATCGGCTGACAGTGGCAGATGGCGCACTTGTCGGCGGCGATGTTACCATCGGCCAGCATCCGGTGCGGATTCAGTTTGGCGGTGCGCTGCTCAGTATGGCAACTGCCGCAAAACGCCATCGGCTGGCCTTTATCGTCCACCCGCTGGCGCACGAAGGCGACATTGTCGTTGGGCGTTTCTCCGACGGTCCGGCAAGCCTGGCGGGCATCGTGGCAGGTGATGCACTGCACGGTGCCGCCCAGCGTCGGCCAACCGGGATCATGCATGGTTTGCGGATTGAGCAGCCGGCCAATCGGATGAGCTTCGTCCGTGGCTTTCACCCCATCGTGGCATTTCAAGCAAAGCGGGGTGATCGATTGCCCGGCGATGGGTTGCGGGGTGTTACCGGTCATTTCGTGGCAATCGCTGCAACGATCCTTGGCCCAGTGCGGATTGCCTGCCGGCGCGGTGGCCGGGTTGGCCCAAGCCGGCGACAACACCGCCAGCGTGACGGTCAATGCCGCCAGCGCGATCATCGCCAGACAAACGAAATTGACTCGAAGTTCTCGAAATCCTGCGGCCATGCAATGCCCATTCAACGGCGGCGCGCAACGACGCCGCCAACCTCGCTTTGAGCAACCCCAGTGCCAACCACTGTAAATAGCAATGGACTGCCGAAACGGGGTTGAACCCGCCATGCCACGGCCGGTAAATCCGACAAACGGCACCACATTGCCGCCGCGATTCTCAAATTTAGGAATATTCCCCCGGAAAAGACTTCGCCGTCGCCATTCGCAGGGCTAAGATCAAGGTTAGCTGCCAACCGCGCGGCACGCGGTTTGTCCTGTTCAATTGTTTGGTTGTCCCCTTTGGGAGTTGTTTGATGATCGATATTTCTGTTCTTTACGGCGGGATGGAAGCCCCCAGCACCCCGCACCGCTATGGCCGGGCGATCACCCAGATTGATCCACCGGAGTTCCAACGCATGGCGGTCGCCAAAACCGCCAAGGACCGCCGGCCTATTGTGGTCTGGAACCTTACCCGCACCTGCAATCTCAAGTGCGTCCACTGTTATACCGATTCGGATGCAGTGCGCTATCCCGATGAATTAACCACCGCACAATGCAAAACGGTGCTGGATGACTTGGCCGATTACAAAGTCCCCGCCGTGCTGTTTTCCGGCGGTGAGCCGTTGGTGCGGCCCGATCTTTTTGAACTGGCCGAATATGCCCGCGCCAAACACCTGCACGTGGTGCTGAGCACCAATGGCACCTTAATCACCCCGGAAATCGCCAAGCGGTTTAAGGAACTGGAGTTTTCCTATATCGGCATCAGCCTGGATAGCGCCATTGCCGAAGTTCACGATGAATTTCGCGGCGTGCCGGGGGCATTCCAACGCACCATGCGCGGTTTCCGCTATTGCGTGGAAGCCGGCCAAAAAGTTGGCTTGCGCCTGACGCTCACCCGCCACACCGCCGAAAACCTGGACAAACTGTTCGAGTTTATCGAGCGTGAAGGCATCGACCGCGTCTGTTTCTATCACCTGTGCCCGTCAGGACGCGGGAAAAATCTGCTGGCGTTAACGCCGGCTGAATCGCGCAAGGCCATCGACACCATTTTGGATCGTGCCGAAGATTTTCAGCGGCGCAATAAGCGCGTGGAAATTCTCACCGTGGACAATCCCTGTGATGGTCCTTATCTGTACCTGCGAATGCTGCGCGAAAATCATCCCCGCGCCCAGCAGGTGCTGGACATGCTGCGCTGGAACGGCGGCGGGAAAAACTCCTCTGGCGTGGGCATCGCCAACATCGATTTCACCGGCGCGGTTCACGCCGACCAGTTTTCCATGTACCGCACCTTCGGCAATGTGAAAGAACGCAAGTTCAGCGCGATTTGGCAGGACGTGAGCAACCCGATCATGGCCGGCCTGAAAGATCGCCTGCCGCTCTTGAAAGGCCGCTGCGGCACCTGCCGTTTCAAAGACGCCTGCGGCGGCGGCCTGCGCGCCCGCGCGGAAATTGTCACCGGCGATGCCTGGGAAGCCGATCCGGGATGTTATCTTACCGATGAAGAAATCAGCGGATTGCCGCCGGCGGCGTCGGCCGCATCGCCGGTGATTGATGAACAGTTACAGCGCATTTGAGTGAGGCCTCATGGCGAAAAGCGTTTTAATCGTTGAAGACGAACAGGTTTTGCGCGAGTCGCTGGCGGAATTGCTGTTGGCCGAAGGCTACGAAGCCTTGCAGGCCGCCAATGGCAAATTGGCGCACGAACTGGTTTTGCAGCGGCCGGTCGATCTGGTGCTCACCGACGTGCGCATGCCGGAAATGGACGGCATCACGCTGCTGGGCCATCTGCGCAAAATCGTCCCGCAAACCCCGGTGATTATTGTCACCGCGGTGGGCACGGTGGAAGCGGCGGTGGCGGCCATGCGCTCCGGAGCGTACGACTATCTGCTCAAACCCGTGCAGTTTGATGATGTGCTGATCAAGGTGCAGCGGGCGCTGGAATATGCCGAACTGTCGCGCACGCAGCGGGTCATCACCGAGATGCTGGCCCAGGAAAGCACCTTCCACAACCTGGTGGGAACCTCGCAGGCCTTTACCAAGCTGTTTGACATGGTCAAACGCCTGGGCACGGTGCGCAGCAACGTGGTGATCGTTGGCGAAAGCGGCACCGGCAAGGAATTGTTTGCCCGCGCTATCCATTACAACGGCATCACCCGCGACAAACCGTTTGTCGCCGTCAATTGCGGGGCCATTCCCGACACGCTGATCGAATCGGAATTATTCGGCTACCGCCGCGGCGCGTTCACCGGGGCCAATCGCGACAAGATCGGCTACTTTGAAGCCGCCAACGGCGGTACGCTGTTTTTGGACGAGCTATCGACACTACCGCTGGGCGTGCAAAGTTCGCTGCTGCGCGTGCTGGAAGAAAAAGCCGTGGTGCCGGTCGGCGACACGCATCCGCGGCCCATCGAACTGCGCATCATCGCCGCGTCCAATCAGGATTTGGCCACGATGGTGGAAAAGGGCGAGTTCCGCGAGGATTTGCTGTACCGCCTGAACGTGGTGACCTTGCAGCTTCCACCGCTGCGCCAGCGCAAGGAAGACATTCCGCTCTTGGTGCATCATTTCCTGGAAAAGTACACCCGCGAGATGAACAAAGTGGTGACCGGCATCACCAACGGCGCCATGCGCGCCTTGCTAAGCCATCACTGGCGCGGCAACGTGCGCGAACTGGAAAACGTCATCGAGCGTGCGGTGATTTTCGCCGAAGGCCGCGAGATCGGCGTGGAAGATTTGCCCTTCACCACCGAAGGCATCGCCGATGATGTCGGCGAAGATTTACAAACCGCCTTAGCCCATTTCGAGCGGCAACACATTTTATACAGCCTCCGCCGCCACCACTTCGACAAAGCCGCCACCGCCAAATCGCTGGGGATAGGCGTGTCGAGTTTGTACCGCAAATTGGAGGATTTGAAGATCGCCAAGCAGGATACGGAGGGGAGTTGAGATTGGTGGCTGCCGATGCCATGGCAGCGATGATCGGATAGAATTGCAGGCATGCAACGGTTTGGCCGCGGGCTTCGCTGTTGCCTATTCGCGGCTACACGCCACGTAGCAACGCCGCGGCACGTAAGCGCCACCGTAAAGCCACCTTACTCCGCACGTTAATCTTGGCCATCACATTCCCTCGATTCGGTGCGGTTTGTACGGCGATAAATTCTCTTTTGCCAGTTGGCGGACGACGCGCCATCAATGCTTAAAATGCCGCTGCCCGGTCAGCACCATCGCCGCGCCGGCCTTGTCGACGGCCTCGATGGTTTCTTTATCTTTCACCGAGCCGCCGGGATGGATGATCGCCGTGACGCCGGCATCCAATAAAAGTTGCGGGCCGTCGGGGAAGGGGAAGAAAGCGTCGCTGGCGGCGACCGAGGCGGCGGCGCGGTCGGCGGCTTTGGCGATGGCAATGCGGCAGGCGTTCACGCGGTCCTGCTGGCCGGCGCCGCTGCCGACTAACATGCGGTTTTTGACCAGGGTTACCGCGTTGCTCTTGACGTGCTTGCAGGCCAGCCAGGCGATTTTTAGGTCGGTGATTTCCTGCGCTGTCGGCTGGCGGCGCGAAACAATTTTCCAGGTGGATTGATCTACCCCGGCCAAGTCGCGCTGCTGGATCAGGTATCCGCCGACGATTTTGTGCATGTGAAATTCGCGCGGGTCAGCGTGGGCGAAAGTGTTGATCGGGCCGACATCCAGCAGGCGGACATTTTTCCAGCGGGTTTTGAGCAGGTCCAAGGCCTCGGGGGCATAGCCGGGGGCGACGATCACTTCCAGCAGTTTGTCGATGGACGTGATGGCTTGGGCGGTGGGCAGATCAATAGGCTGGTTGACGGCGACGATGCCACCGAAAGCGGCCAGCGGATCGCCGGCGTAGGCGTTAGCGAAAGCGGTGGGCAGATCATCGGCGGCGGCAAAGCCGCAGGGCGTGGCGTGCTTGACGATGCAGGCACAGGGGCCGGCCAGTTCTTTCACCGCCGACAGGGCGGCATCGGCATCCAGCATGTTGATGTAGGAAAGTTCCTTGCCGTGGAACTGGGCGGCATAGGCCACGCTGGCTTCCGTGGGCGGTTTTTCGGTCACGTACAAGGCGGCGGGTTGATGCGGATTTTCACCGTAACGCAAATCCTGCTTTTTCAGCAGCCGCAGGCGAATCTCCTGCGGGCGGGCGTCGATGGGCACATCGCCAAAAGCGGGCTTGAGCAGATAGCCGGCGATGGCGGCATCGTAACGGGCGGTGTGATCAAAGGCGCGGCACGCCTGTTTCAATCGGTACGCCGCGCTGCTAGAACCTTGATGTTTGCGTATGTTTTCCAGCGCTTGCGGATAATGCCCCGGCGCGGTGAGCACCAGGACGTATTGATGATTTTTCGCCGCCGAGCGAATCATGCTCGGACCGCCGATGTCGATATTTTCAATCGCCTCTTCCAGTGTCACACCCGGTTTGTCGATAGTCTGCTGAAAGGGATAGAGATTGATGCAAACCAAGTCGATCGGGTCGATGTTATGCGTTTTCAGGGCGGCGGCATGTTCGGGGTTGTCGCGCAGGGCAAGCAAGCCGCCGTGGATTTTGGGATGCAGGGTTTTCACCCGGCCATCCATCATTTCCGGAAAGCCGGTGACTTCCGAGACATCGGTGACCGGCAAGCCCTGCTGGCGGAGGAATTTGGCGGTGCCGCCGGTGCTAATAAGCTGCACGCCGAATTCTTTATGCAGGGCGGTGGCGAATTCGGCCAGGCCGGTTTTGTCGGAAACGCTTAACAATGCGCGACGAATGGGAACGAATTCTGACATGGGGAAAAGATTACCGCCAGGAAGGAGAAATATCGAGCGCGGCGGCGTACCGTCACTCCGCGTCGCGGCTAACCCCATTGCGGACGATCTGCGCCAAGGGCGCTTCGACAGCTTCTTCCACCATCGCTATGACATTTTCCGGCGGCGTGCCGGCCTGGACAGCATGGCTGGGGGCGCAGATATAGCCGCCGCCGGCACCGAAAATCTTTTTCAACCGGCGCACTTCCAAGCGAACTTGCTCCGGCTCCAGGTGCGGCAACACCTGCTGCACGCTCACGCCGCCTTGGAAGGAAAGGCGATTGCCAAAGCGGCCTTTGAGCTTTTCCGGCGCCATGTCCTGACATTCCACCTGCACCGCTTCCAGACAATCCACGCCGGCCTCGATCAAATCATCCAGCAGATCATAGACCGAGCCATCGCTATGGTGGATCGTATACCGCACATGCTGGTGGGCCAGGGCATACAGCCGGCGGTGATAAGGCATGATCATTTCACGATAGGTGGCGCGGCTGATCATCGGGCCGCGCTGCGTGCCCAAATCGTCCGCGCCATAGACCGCATCAAAACCGTCGGGCACGACGGCAAACGCTCGCCGCATCTGCGTCTCAAAGAACGTGGTAATCCGGTCCAGGGCGGCATGAACCACCTCCGGTGCCAGCACCAACGATTCCATCAACTGCTCCAGGCCCATCAGCCAGGAAAGAATTTCCAGCGGATTGCCGATCCAGAGAATGCGGGCAAAGTGATGATCCGGATCGGCTTGCTGAACCTGGCCGGCCAAATCCGCATAGCGGAAGTGCTCGGGATTGGGCCAGGCATGTGCGGCGATGTCGTCCACCGTCGCCGCTGTGGCCAGCGGCTTATAGTCAAACTCATCGTAATGACCGGCCCCATAAGAAACCGCTTTCACCGTCCAACCCCAAAAGCTGGTTTTAGCAGGCAGCGACGGCCCGGCATAAGCGGCATCAAACCGGCGCACGTCGCTGGTCAGGCAATAAAGCTGCTGATAATCCAAGCCCCACGGTTTCAGGTAGTCGTCCAATGCCGCGCGTGTCGCCGGCTGCGGGCCGAAACTCCAGGAAAACGCCGGCCGATCCGCCGGCTGGTGGGCGAGATTGAGCAGGACGCGTTGGCGCGGCAGCAAGGCGAGGTGATTATGCATAGATCAAGCACAGGATCAGGGTTTGTGGCGCGGAACGCAAGCCGTCACTTCCGCTTCAAACAGCAAATCATCGCGGCAGACATCGCCACGGACAGTGATCCATGGCCAGGGAATTTCTTTTTCCCACTGCTTGAAACATTCTTCCACTTCGGCGGTTTTGCAATAGGCGATGGCTTGCACCACATCATCCTGCCCACATTGCTGATCGCGCAGCACGGCGTTGAGGCAGTCGATGGTCATGCGAATCTGGCCGGGGATGTCGCCGACGTGGCAAGTTTGGCCGGCGGGGTCGATGGCGGCGGTGCCGGAGACGAAGACGGTGCGGCCGGCGGGGGTGCAGGCGGTGGCGGCGCGGGCGAAGGAGGAGCCATAGGCAAAGGCGGATCGCTGATGGCCTGTAGCCTGGTGTTTGCACAGGCAACCGGCGGGGGCCAGCGGGCAGGCGGGATCGGCAATGACGGCAAACAGGTCCATGAGCACGCGGCCGTTGTTGGCGGGGTGGACCCCGATACCGGTGCTGGCGGGAAGTTGCACACCGTTGCCGGGCTTGAGCAGGCCGCGTTCGGTGAAGAATTGGGTGCGGGTGTCATTGAAACGCGGATACCAATCGAGAATTTTATCCAGATGGAACCAAGTACGAGCAATGGAAGTGAGATCGCCGCCGGCTTGTTGTAGCAGGGCTTCGGCTTCCTCGAAGGCTTGGCGGGTTTGCGCTTCGGGGGTGGCGGCAGGATAAGTCGGCAGCGAACTGGCGGTGATCCAGCGGCAACCGTTATTTTGCATCAGCCGGGCGCAGCGATGGCCGTTGATCGTGAGCACCTGCGGGCGTGTGGGTGATTGCACGGCATAGACCTGCACACCGCGGATCGTCGCGTTGGGACCGCCGACCAGCCATGCCGGCCGCACGCCGTCGTCATAATCGCCGTAATGCCGGGATCGCGCTGCGGCCAGCATTTCAATGCTATCGGCCGGGGCGTAGATGCGCTCCTGGGCTATCCAGGCGTGATGTTCGGCCAGCACCTGGCGAACCGCGGCAAACGCCAGCGCCTGCTCCGGCAAACTTTGGGTGGCATCGGGCACCACTGTGATGAAAAGCTCACGGCAGGTTTCGCCTTGAATATCGCGGACGATGGTCTTCATTGGGAATTTCTCGCTTGCAAGCCCATAGCCGGCTGCTCGGCCCATTTGTTGGCGGTGTCGGTGCCGATGATGGGGGCGAGTTCCTTGGCGGCGGCCAGACGCAGATCGTGAATTTTGCTTACCCCGTCCTCGCGGGAAAGCACGCCGCTGTACACCGGGTCGTACACTTGGCTCTTGGCGGTATGGACATAATGGGAAAGCACCGGCATCGCCTGCTTCACCTTGGCGGGAGATAGTTCCATGTCCAGCAGCGCCGCGACATCCCGCTCCAGCACGCCGAACATCGGTCCGAGCAAGTCGGCGGCTTTACTGGCCTGGGCGGGGCTGAGGTTGTTTTGCAGAACAACTTGCATAGTCTTGGCGGCATCGGTAATCGCGGTCACGGCCTGCTTGGCGGTGCCGCTGCTGGCGGCGGCACGTATGTCTTGGAAGCTGGCCAGACGTTGGCCGATATAAACGCTGGTGAAGCGCTCGGCGACGTCACCGGTCAAATTCAATTGCTCGGCCACGAATTGGGCGGTGAGGTCGGTGGCCTGTTTAATGCTGCCGGCCGCCATCGGCACCGGCTTGGACCAGCGTGCCATCACCAAGGCCAGCAATTCTTCCGTGGGGACCAAATGCCAATAGGCGAACGCCTGCATAGTGTTGTCGGCCGGGACCACCGCGTGGGTGACCTGCTGGCCGTTGATAGTGGCGTAGGCGTCCAAATGCAACCGCACGGCTTGCGCCAAAGCGGTCGGCGGCGCCAGCAGTTTTAGATCAACCTTATCCTTGTTGGCGGGAATGACGGTGCCGCCAAGCCGGAAACCCTGGCTATCCCCGGACATGAGCAGATTGATCGCGCCGGTGAATCCATCGCGGCGGATGGCGTGGACGGTGACCGGCGTGCTGGCGCCGGCACGCACGCTGATGCTGGACGGCTCCAGAAACACTTGGAAATCTGGCCGCGGATTACTGATGCGCAGGCGATACACATATTCCGGCCCGCCATGGTTTTGCACATCCCGCAGATGAATGAAATAGGTGCCGTCGGCGGGCAGCGTGGCGGTGAGATAGGAATCGGCTTGATGGGTAATCAACCCCGCGGCGGGATCGTCCCAATCATCATTGCACGCCAGTTGCTTACCGGAGGCATCGGTCAGGTCGAGCACCGAATCCATTGGCGAGCCTAAGCGGCATGCGGTCACCTCGGCGACGATTTGCTCGCCCGCTTTGCCGGGAAAAGTAAACGTGCCGCAATTGCCGGGGGCGGCGATGCGGCCATTGATGATGATGGGAAGGGCTACCGCCTGCGCGGCGGTTTTTTCCGCCAGGCATTCGGGCAGATTGTCCACGGCAAACGGCAGGCTCTGATAAACCGCCGCATCCAGCGTGGGAATCATCAGCGAATGCAGGCCGGGGAGGAAATCCTTGCAATCCTGGCTGCAACTTTTCTGCGGCAAATTCCAACCGAGCAACTGCACGTCCGTCTGCGCTCCGGCGGGACCGCCAAGCGGAAATTCACCGGTAACGCAAGGCAGTTCGCCCAAGGCCAGGCGATAGACGAAATCTTCCCGGCCGCGGAACAAGGAGTCTTTGATCTCGATGACATATTGGCCATCGGCAGGAATCACCAAATGCAGCAGCGGGTCGTGATCGACGCGCGAATCATCATCGGCGGCCAACTCATGGCCGGCGGCATCATAAAGCGCCAGCGTGGCCTGGAACCAGCCGGGCACGGCATCGGCCAAATAGGGTGTGAGGCCGCGGGCACAAGCGGCGGCAACCAGGCTTTGGCCTTTGCTGGCGTGGAATTGGTAGCGATTGACGCCGCCAGGCCCGATTTGCCCATTAATCATCACCGGCAAAGTCACGGTCATCTGCTTGCCGGGAATGCTGGCGGTGGCCTGGGGGCGCGGCTTGGCGGCGATCTCACAGACTTCCGGCAGCGTGCCGACATAAAAGGCCACGGCGTTGGTCAAGCCACCAGTAGTTTGGAATCGCACCTCGCGGCGGCCCGGTGTGGCATCGTTGGCAACCGTGATATCCACCAGCACGTTTTCGGCGATGGTCGGGAAAGCCGGACGAATTACTGCCGTCGCCAACTTCTCGCGAATTTCTTTGAGCAGCTTGGCATCATCCTCGGTGAAGACCGGCCGGGTGGATGGCCGCGATGCCGGGGATAATTTTGGCCAAGTCAGGACGGCGGCGCGGCGGTCGGCCAGTTCTTTGGCCGTGTCGCGCAGCTTGTTCACCTGCTGCATGGCCATGGGCTTGATGTATTCCTTGACGGTGATTTGGACGCCGCTGCCGGAGATATAGGCCTGCGCAATACCATCGAGAAATTCCCCGCCGACGACAGCGCGGGTGGTGGCGCCCTGGCAAGCGCCGGCGGGATAGATATAGCCAACCCGCGCCCCGCCAGTGGCCGGGCGCTGCTGCCCCAATGCGGTTGACGCAAATGCCATCAGCACCGCAAGGACCATGGTTAGCCGCAAGGCGCAGGGCATGTACCCATGCCCGTAGCCGAGCGCGTCTTGTGCCACGCCACACGCTCCGCTGCGCGTCGCGGCTAACCGGATGACAGGCACTCGCCTCACGACATAATCTCCTTCAAGCGCCCACCGGTCTTGCATTTATCCCCGGGCCGTGGCGTGACAAAGACCTCCAACCCCTGCGGATGCGGCAGGCGGGCATCGGTGTCGATGCCCAGCAATTCGTACATACTGGCCAGAAAATCACACGGATACACCGGGCGGTCTTTGACTTGCTCGCCCTTGGCATCGGAAGCACCGACCACCTGCCCGCCCTTGAAGCCGCCGCCGGCCACCAGCATCGAAAAACACTGGCCCCAATGCCCGCGCCCGCCGTTCCACGGCGCTTCCCACATCACCTTGGGCGTGCGGCCAAATTCACCGCCACACCAGACGATGGTGTTGTCGAGCAGGCCGCGGCTGGACAGATCGCTCAGCAAAGTTGACAGCGCTTTATCCAGTTCCGGCAGCTTGCGGCGCATGGTCTCGAAGTGCATCTTGTGCGTATCCCAGCCGGGATTGTTGATGGTGATATAAGGCACACCGCGTTCGACCAGCCGGCGCGCCGCAAGGCATGATTGGCCAAAGGTGCCTTTGCCATAGGACTCGCGAACGTCGTCCTTTTCCTGGGAGAGATCGAACACCTTGCCGCCATCGCCCAGGATCAAATCGTAAGCTGCTTTTTCCGAATCACGCCAGGCGGCAAGCTGCGGTTCGGTCGGCAGGGATTTATCCAGCGTATCCATCTGATGCAACAGATCGCGGCGGGCCTGCTGCCGCTGGTCGGTTATACCTTGGGCCACAATGCCCTCGACAGCAAACCGCGTCTGGGCCGGATCGCCGCCGGTCACAAACGGCGTGTATTTCGATCCCATAAATCCAGCTTCGGAAAATCGGCCTTGGGGCTGGGTTAACACGACGTACGGCGGAACCAATCCTTTATATCCCCCGGCATATCCCTTAAATAGCGACACCACCGAGCCTTCGCCGGGATACACCAGCCCATTGCCCGGCTCACGGCCGGTTTGCACCCAGTAGGCCGCGGTTTCGTGGCCGTTGTTGCCGTGCGTCATGGAACGGATCAGCGAATACTTATCGGCCAACTTGGCCAGCAGCGGAAGCATCTCACTAATGCGGATGCCTTTGACATTGGTTTCGATCGGTGTCTTGTATGGCCCGGTATAATCGTAACCGGCGTCGGGCTTGGGATCGAAAGTATCAACATGGCACGGCCCGCCCCACAGCCAGATTTCAATGACCGATTTGGCGCGGGCTTTGGCAGCGGTGCCGGCAGTGGCCACCGGTTGCGGCGTCGGTGTCAATCCCCAGCTATGGCGATTGAACAACAACATGCCGCCGGCTCCAATCAGGCCCAGGCGCATCAGGTCGCGCCGTGACATCGCGTTGTTAGAATCAAGTTGGGCATTCATCGGATCACCAAATCCTTTCCGCACCTTCAATGCTGATAGGCAAACTCGGCACTGTTCAGCAGCGCCCAGGCCACATCCACCAGCGCTTCCTGGCGGTAAACCACACCGGACTTTGCATATTTCATCGCCGTTTGAATTTCCTCATCGCTGGGATAGCGATTGAGAATCGTCAGATAAACTTCGGTAATCGCCGCCGGGTTAAGGCCGCGGTCGATCGGCATGGATTGCAGCCACTTACTGCCTTCGAGCTTCTTGCGAATGTGATTGGAATTCAGCAGGTGCAAGCGCTGATCGGGCGTGGCGCGGTTATTGCGCTCGCTTTCCATACCGGTGTCGCGCGGCGGCCGGCCAAACAAATCCAGAAACGCGCTGCTGATGCTGCCATCGGGCAGATCGATGGTCCGCGTGCCGGTCGGGATAAACGTAAACGGCTCCGGTGTTTCGGTCGAATATTCCTCGCTGGAGCCGGTGATCTGGCACAAGGCATCGGCGAACACTTCCGCCCCCAACCGGCGAATCGGGAAACTCGCGAACTGCGCTTCACCGCCGCCGGTGTGATCGGCGGCAACGCAGGACATCTGAAACGTCTGTGAATTCAAAATCAGCCGGAACAATTGCTTCATGTCGTAATGATCCGCCACCAGTTCCTGCTGCAAATACGCCAGCAATTCCGGATTGCTTGGCGGATTGTCCGGCCGGATATCATCCGGTTCCTGAATAATCCCGCGGCCCAGCAACCAGAACCAGACGCGATTGGTCATGGCCCGCGCAAACCATTCATTGCCGGGAGACAAGAGCCAATCAGCAAACACCTGGCGTGGATCGCGGTCGCCCGGCACATCCACCGCCTTGCCATCGGGAAACATCGCGTGTGATGGCCGCGTGGCCGCGCGCACCTGATCGAAATAAACGATCTCCTCTTTCCATTCCCCGGTATGCTTGAAGCCAACTTGCACGAAAAACTGGGCCAGGCCGTCAAGCTGTGCATCAGGCCACTTATCCGCCCGCGCGCCCAGGAAGGTCAGCGCCACCGCCTGGGCGATCCCGCGCGGGGTTTTGCTGGTGACCGCACGGTAAAAATTTGCCTGCCCCACACGGAAATTACTGCCGTTGCCGGTCAGCAGATCACGCGCGAACTGATCCAGCGGCATGTTCTGCTGCACCGCCTGGTGAATCCAATGCGTATAAGCCTGGGCCGCATCCGGCCAAAGAATGATGGGAAACTCCGCTTTCACCCGCAACAGATCGCCCCACTTCATTGCCCAGTAGTCGGCAAATTCCGGCCGGTCCAGCAAACGGTCAATCAGCTTCGCCCGCTTGGCCGAATCGCGATCCGTAAGGAACGCTTTGGTTTCGCTTTCCGTCGGCAGCGTACCGATCACGCCCAAATACGCTCGCCGCAGAAACACGGCATCGGAGCACCCCAACGCCGGCGTAATCCCCAACTGCTGCCACTTGGCAAAGACCAGCTTGTCGATCTTATTCAATGGCGTGACCGGCCCCGGCGCTTGAAACACATCAGCCATGGCCGGGGCGACCAGCAGCAAGAGTCCGAAGATAATCGCGAGCTTTCTCATGCCGTCCATATTGTATAGCCGACCACCGCCTCCTTTGTTTATAACGCCGCGGCGATGGGGTTATTGCGGGGTTGGAACGGCGAAAACTTACTCGCCCAGCTTGGCGAACAACTGTTCCTGCCCGTAGCTACCGCTGTTGTAATAGATCAGGTTCCGGCCATCTTGCAGTTGCAGCAGGTGATGCCGCCACAGGTTGACGCCCTCACCATTGGCAATGGCGTCGGCGGGCACTTGCTCGATCCATTCCAAGGGTTGGTCAAACCAGTGCCAGCCGGAGGTGGGGTATTCGGCATCCGTCCAGGCAAAACCGCCCAGGCTGGGCGGCGGTTCTTCGCGGGAAATCGAACGGTCGCTGTCCAATTGCGGCGGCGTTGGCGAAGCGTTGGCCAAGGCAATCCAGCGATGATCCTTCCCGGGCAGCACTTGCAAACCGCCGACGTAGCCGCCGGCCCAATGGCCGGGCTGGGCCGCTGGCGGCAGAATGATGCCGAGCTTGCGTGCCGGCCCGCCATCGGCGGATTGCACCGCTACTCCTTGCGCGCTGCCCCACGGACTGTGCGGCCGATTGGCCTGGGCAACCTGTGGGTAACCCATGTAAAAATAAACAAATTCGCGGCGATCCGGGAAATAAATCCCCGAGACGGCGTCGGTATGCTTGCCGTCCCAATCCTGCTCCGCGCCCGGTGGGATCAAGGCACCTTCCTCCCAAGTCCACGGCCCGGCCAACGACACCGACCAGGCACGCTGGACAAATTTATGCCCGCGCCGGAACGGCACGCAAAGCAGCCAATATTTTCCGTCCACGTTGGCCGCGATATTCGGCCGATAAGCGTCGGTCACAATGTAGGGCTTGTGCGGATGCTCGCCGGGGCTTAGCGCGGCCGGATTGGTGAACTGTAACGGCCCGTCAAATCGCCACTGATCAGGTAAACCGGTCACCGGATGTTGGCCGGTACAAACCGCCTGTCCGTGCCCGGGCGGGCTGTAAAACAGCACCATCCGCCAATTGTTGATCTCCGGATCCCACACGATGGAAGGATCGCCGGCCACATCGTTATGCGTGCCGCTGTGCGGGCGCGACAAGACCAATCCAAGCCGGCGCCAGTGTGTTGCGGGCGTAAACATGTGTGCCTTGCTCTTTCCCCCTCTCCCGGTACTCCGGGGGAGGGTTGGGGTGGGGGCCGGATCAGAACCGATTTAATCCCGGCTTCAACGCTTGGATGTCATTGTGAACCTGCACCGTACCGGTGAGACCTTCCGGCAAACGCACGCTGCCACTGATTCGGCCATCGCGCTGGTTGACTTCCACAGCGATCAGGCCGCGCGGATGGACCATGGAACCGCGCAGCGACGCCAACGGGCCGGGTTGCGGGCGAATCTTGACGGTTTGGAAACCCGGGTCGTCCGGCCGAATGCCCAGCAGTGAGGCCAGATAGTGATAGATGGGATGGGCACCCCAGGCATGGCAGTCGGAGCGAGTCGGCTCAGGCCCTTCCATCGTGGTCTTCAGGCCATTTTTCGGATGGTCAAACCACAGGCCCATGCGCTCGATCAACTTGTCGGTGTGGCCGAACTTGGCAAAAACTTCAAACAGATAATGGCTGTAATAGATGGTGGTGCGGGCCAGATCAGGGGCGCTCAGTAAACCATTCAGAAGCCGTTTCTGTTTGTTCGCGATGTCGATGTCACCCAAGATGGCCAGGCATTGGGCGTGTTCGCTGAAGTGTTGCTTGTCCAAATCGTCGGCGTAGAGGTTGCGCGGTTTGTCCCAAAAGGCCTGGCAGGCTTGGCTATAATCGCGCGCGTGGCGGCGAAAGCGTTTGGCCATCTCCCGCTCGCCGACATAGCATTCCAGTTCTGCCGCCTGCCGGCTTACCCATGCCAATTGCAAATTCAAGATGCCGCTAATGCCGCAATCGGCATTCACCGGCATGCCATATTGCCAACTCGGAACCCAATCCTGGTAATTCCAGCCCGGTGGGCCGGCGACCAAGCCATCGGCGTTCTTCCAGCGGTCAAAAGTGTCCAGCACCGCGCGCACACCCGGCAGCAGCGCCGCCACCACCGCGCGGTCGCCGCGCCACATCATGTAATCGTGGACCATGCCGACCCACCACAACGAAAACGGTGGGATGGTCTGCTGAATTCGGCTGGGATAACGCGACTGGGTAAAGCCGGGTGATTTCCGCGATTCATCAAACATCCGCAGCGCCTTGCGCGGCAGGCGATCGTCGGCACACCAAGTATACGTGGACAGCACTTCCAGCCGGGTATCGCCCACATACATAAGCTGCTCGTAATACGGGCAGTCCATGTAGGTTTCGTGCGAGCACATTTCCAAAACGCGCTTGGCGATGGGAATGACTTGTCCAAGGCGTTCATCGCTGGCTTCAAAGCGCCCGGCCCATTCGTAGGGATAATGCGTTTCCCGCAGCGAAAATTGCTCGATGGTCAATGGCACATCGCCGGTGCTGACGATCAATTCGATGTACCGCCCGGCTTCCCACCACAGCGTATTAAACACGCGGCGTTTACCGCCGTCCGGCTCAAAGGTATCGCCGATGCCGACGAAGAACTTGCCGTCGATTTCGTCGCGATTGCCTTTGACGCGGCCGCTGCCGTAGGAATTGGCTTCGGTGGATTTTTCGTACAACGATTCCGCCCACCACACGCGCAGCACCGATCCTTTGCCGCCGCTGGTGATCAGATCGGGGTAGGCCGTGTAATAATTGCCCAAGTCGATAATCACCCGGCGGATGGTTTTCGCCGGGATCGTCAGTTTCTTCTTTTTTTGCAACAGGTCATCCCACTTCTGGGCTTCCTTGGCCAGATGATCCTTGGCCAGCACGACCATTTCCCCGGTGGGCATTTCGTTGAGTTTTTGCACATGCCGCGCTGTGCCGACAAAAACTTCGGATTCCAGCATGGCCGGCAAGGTCGCGGGCTTGAGGATCCAATACGGCGGTTGGTCAGTCAACTGTTGCGGGCCGTAGGCGAAGCCGATTGCCTTGGGTTTTTCCCAGCCGGTGCCGCCGCCGTTCTCCCAGTCCCAGCTAAATTCGCTGCCGGCCACGCGCAACTTGGCGCCGGTGCCCCAGGCCATCGACTTGTCCACGCAATAGCAACCCTGGATCCATTTACATTCCCATGCCGCCACGCCGGTGGACAGCAATTCTCCCGCCGCGCCTTCGCCGGCCAGCAAAAACGCCGGGCGGATGGAAATTTGCGCAAACGGTGCCGGGCCGAATTCGTTCAGCCACCAACTCCGCGCCACCAGCGTATGTTCGCCGGCTTTCAATTGCAGATCGTAAGTCTCGAAGAACCAGTTGAAGCGATCACCGCGTTCGGGGCCGCGGCCGATGCGCTGGCCGTCCAGCCAGAGTTCGTAGCGTTCATCGGCCGAGACGTGGATGCGGCATTGCAGCGGCTTTTCCAGCGTGAATTGCCGCCGAAACGCCTGCACCACCGCGGCGCTGCCATTGGCCTGCGGATGGGTAATCCATTGGGCCGGCCAGCGTGCGCGCTCGGCCCAGAACTTGCTCAAATCTAAAAACGGATCGCTGTTGATCAACGTGCGCATAAGACTTTCCTTTATTACTGCTGCCTGTCACTGCCCCGCCAGCAACTGTTAAGCTCAACTTTCGCAGATAGATGCAGGCGGCGTCAAGCGGTCCACGCCGTTGCTGACTTCCCATGCGGGAATATCATCCTCAAAATACTTCACGCGCACCTTCTTGTATTCCTGCGTGGAATACAACACCGCATACTGCCTGATGCCCGTGGCCCGGGAAATCGCCGCCATCACTTGCATACCGGCTTCACGCTGGCGCGTGTGGATCATCGTGAAAAGGTTGTACGGCCAATCGGGATAAGTCGGCCGCAGATAGCAATGGCTCACTTCAGCGAAACCGGCGGCAAGCTGGCCAAACGCATCCTGCTGCGCCGGTGGCACCACCCACACGCCCATGGCGTTGGCATCAAAACCCAATTCGCGGTGCCGCAGCACGGCGCTGAACCGCCGCATCCGCTTCAGATCGGCAAAGCGTTTAATGGCGGCCAGCAGTTCATCCGTGCTGACGCCGGCCTCGCGTGCCAGCGCATCGAATGGCCGGTCAATCGCGGGCAAATCGCGCTGCAACACGCGGATCAGCCGGCGATCCAAGTCCGACATTGGCGTTATCTCTTCAGCCGCTACAAATGGCACGCTGCTTGCCAACTCATTCGCCGACGGCGAATCCTCAGCAATCTTTAACCGCACGCCGATCTTGTACAGTTTGATCGTCGGCATCAGTCGGGTGGCGATGGCCCCGCTTTGCCGGTGCAGCATGTCCGCGGTTTTTTGCAGTCCCAGCCGGCTGTCCGGCCCCACCGCCAGCGTGTACCAAAGGTTGTAAGCATGATCGCGGCGGTAATTGTGCGACACGCCCGGATGCGCGTTGATTGCCGCCACCGCGCGGGGCAACTGATTTTCCTCCACCTTCGCCGCCACCAGCGTGGTTTGGTAGCCCAACGATTTGCTGTCGAAGATGGCGCTGATTTGCCGGATCGGCGCACGCTCGCCACTGCGTAGCGCTTCCACCCGCTCTAAAACCTGTCTCGGCGGGATGCCCAGTCGCCCAGCCACATCGGCAAACGGCGTGGCGGTCAGCGGCAGCGATTCCTGGAGGATATCCAGCAAGCGTGCATCCAGTTCTTCCAGCTTGACCGACATGCCATCAACCCTTCTTAGGCTTTCAACAATTCCGCCGCGCCTTTGGCAAACAACTCCTCCACCACCACCCGCACCGCCGACATAAATTCCGCCCGCGGCATGGCCGCCTTGGCGCGGATCACCGGCGGTTTGCCACCGCTGGCGCCGACCGCCGCTTCCAGCGTGAATTCCTGGTCCGACACCCGCCCCAACGCCGCGATGGGCGAATGGCAATCACCATGCAACGCCAACACCACCGCCCGTTCGGCGGCCACACAATCAAAATCGTCGGCAACGTTCATCACCCGCAACCACGCCAGTGTCCTGGCGTCATCCGCCCGGCACTGTAACGCCAGCGCCCCTTGCCCCGCGGCGGGCAGAAGCTGATCAGTCGCCATCGACGTCATGTAAGAGCCATCAAACAACCCGCAACGCTTCACCCCTGCGGTGGCCAGCACCAAGGCATCAAATTCCTTCGCCGCCAGCTTGCCAATGCGCGTATCCACGTTGCCGCGCACCGGCTCCACGCGCAAATCCGCACGCCGGGCCAATATCTGGCAGCCACGCCGCAAGCTGCCGGTGGCGATTTTGGCCTCACGTGGCAAATCATCCAGTCCACGGCCAACCCGCGACAAAAACAGATCACGCGGATCTTCGCGCATCGGCACGGCGGCAATCACCAAATTCCCCTGTTCCACCAGCGGCATGGTCACCGGCACATCTTTCATGCTATGCACCGCAAAATCCACGCTGCCCGCCAGCAACGCCAATTCCAGTTCCTTGGTGAACAGCCCTTTGCCGCCAATGTTGTGCAGCGGCTGATCGGTGACCTGATCGCCGGTGGTTTTCACCAGCACAAGTTCCACGCGCAGCCCCGGATGGCGCGACATCAACTCATCGGCCACGGCCTGGCTTTGCATTCGCGCCAGCAAACTGCCGCGGGTGCCCAGGCGCAGAACGGGAGGAATCGGTGAATCCACTGGCATAAGTTACAGCATCGCCGGATAGGGAAAAAGTCGCAAGTGAGAAAGCGTTGCAAAGCTGAAACATGGCCCGGAAACGTGAAGACGTGAAACGTGATAAAACCAATACATTGATCACGTTTCATGCCGCGTCACAGCGGCGATCCGGAACGCAAGCCTTCGACCACTTGCCAGACCAGGTCGATTTGCCCCCGTTCCACCGCCTCCACCGGCTTCAGCCCGCCCAACGACCCGCCGGATGTTCAACGTCAAAAAGATGTAATCGGTTGGTTTGCTACGGTGGCAATGGTGTGTGCAAGTTGCTCCATATTCACCGGCTTGGTCAGGTGGGCGGCAAAACCGGCCTCACGGCTTAGGAAAATATCCTGGTCCTGACCATAACCACTCAGGGCAATTGCTGGAATGGCTTTACCGAGAGAAAGCAGTTTGCGCATGAGATCCAACCCACTTCCATCCGGCAAGCCCAGATCGGAAATGAGCAGGTCGAAACCGTTTTGGTCAGCGGCTTCCAATGCCGTCGCCAAGTCACCAGCCGTTTGCACTTGATGGCCTTTACTTTGCAAGAGGCGTTTCATGATGCGGGCAGTGTCGCCATGGTCTTCAACCAGAAGGATACGCAGGCAACGCTCGGGCAGTGTAGGTTCGGCCGACAATCCTTCCTTTTCCACAACGGCGGAAACGATTGGCAACTTGACCGTAAACGTGGCTCCCTTGCCTTTGCCTTCGCTGTGAACCTGGATGCTGCCGCCGTGCATTTCCACCAGCGATTTGGTGATCGCCAGGCCCAAGCCCAACCCGCCGAATCGCTGGGTAATGGCACGCTCACCCTGCTCAAAGGCGTTGAAGATGCGCGACAAGAACTGTGGCTCAATGCCCTCACCGCTATCATTGACCTCCACCACTGCCATGCCATCGATTTGCCGGCAGCGCAGGCCGACACACCCCCCGTGCGGGGTAAACTTGATGGCGTTTTTCAGCAGATTCCAAAACACCTGCTGCAAGCGGTTGGCATCGGCGTTAATGATGTACGGAGCATCTTCGGCGTCTACGCCAAAGTGCAATTGACGCGCCTCAATATCGGGCTTGCATACTTCCACTGCCCGATGAAGGACCGTGCATAGCATGATGGGCTTGCGATCCAACTCGATCTTGCCGTGGGCGATGCGGGTTATATCCAATAAATCGTCGATCAGTCGTGCTTCCAGTTCAATATTCCGCCGCATCATTTCCAGCGTTTCGGCCATGGCATGATTCTGGCCAATTCCTTTTACAACCATGGGCAAACCCGCCAGCACCGGTGTCAGCGGCGTGCGCAGTTCATGGCTCAATACCGCCAGAAAACGATCTTTGGCATTGTTTGCTTCTTCTGCCGCGGCCTTGGCACGCTCGGAACTGAGTTGGCTGGCTCTGGCTGCCTCCTCAGCGAGTTTCTGCTCGGTGATGTCGTTGTTGATTTCCAGCACGATGCCGTGCTGGTGGTCCTTGCCTTGCTGCATTGCCCAGCGGCTATGTACTGTGCGGGCCTGGCCGTTGGCGGTCTTGTGGATGAGTTCACCTTCCCAATGCCCTGTTTCCAGCAGATGGGCGTCAATTTCCACCAGCGGTTCGGGAAAAGTGGTACGCAGCAAGAGCTGGGCTATGTTGCCAACGGCCTGCGATTTGGTGAAACCGTACATCTCCTCAGCCCCATGATTCCACGTGATGATTTTGCCGTCGAATTCCCGGACCATGATGGCGTCGTGCGCCAACTCGATCAGTTCTGCCTGCCGGCGCTCATTCGCTCGCCCCCGTCGCATCATCCCTGCCACCAAGCTGATGCCAATTCCCCCAACCAGAAAAATGACTGACCTGGCCACTACGACCGACGTCGAAACGCTCTGCCATCCTGACGTAGTGCCGGACAGCAGGAGAACGCATAGTGTTGAGGCGACTGCTGCTACTATCCCCGGCCCACATCCGGCAAACGCTGCCGCCGCCACCACCGCCGGATAGAACACCAGATACGGCGTTCCCGCCAATTGACCTGGCAATGCCCAGCGGAGTGTTACCGCCAGTGTCGTGACCGCCACGGCCAGCGAATAACGCAGCCAAACCCGAGAAGTAAGGGCAATCCGCACTTTTTCCACGATGACCTCGCAGCCGCATAGGGAGGTGGCCCACAGGCGCACAGGCGCACAGGCGCACAGGCGCACAGGCGGGAGAACCGTTTGTATTGCCGGTTGGTTCCTACCCGCCTTTACACCCGCGACCGGGGAATGCGGCGCTTTATTTAGTCCCCATCCTGCAAAAGGCATACCGAAAAAACCCGAATGCCGCGCCCGCCCGATAAAAACAAATGCACCGTTTGGAAAACGAAGCGTTGGCATGGCAAGGCTTGCTTGTCGCCGGTAAACGCGTGGATAGGATCAAAGGTCGGCAACAGTGAAAGAAAGAGTGCAAGCCGGCGATGAAGTTCCGCCCCGGCCATGCCCGTGCTGCCGGGGCTTTTGTTTGTCGTCACGGTCAACGCTATCGTCACGGTCAACGCTAGAGTCCGTACATTCAGGCAATCGGCTACCGACAAGTTTGCCGGTTTCGCGCCAGGCGGACGCCGGAGCAGGAGGATAAGAATCGTTCGCCACGATCACATCCTTCCTTCGGATTGCTCGCCAAGCCGTGGAGCCTTCGGCCGGATCGCCACGCGGACTGTAAACGGGGACGTAGCTAGTATTTAACTAGCTACGTCCCCGTTTATCGGCGGCACGGCGCAGCTTACCCCATCTTGTACGGCAGGCGCGGTTCGGGGATGGCTGTTTGCGCGTCGGGGTTTTGGCCCTGGCCCAGTTCGGCCTTGCCCAGGTGGATCAGCACCGGCACGTTGCCTTGCTTGGCCTCACGGCCTTGCAGTTGCCGCAACAGCACGTGCCGCTGGGCGCAGCCGCGGTTGAACTGCCGGTGGCAGCGCCACAGGAT
>Ga0316217_10000698_pt1 | contig 46581 bp, 41 predicted proteins | sample 1anoAmetaG_FD_203633 | JGI IMG/M metagenome (GOLD analysis project Ga0316217, IMG submission 203633) | Freshwater microbial communities from Trout Bog Lake, Wisconsin, USA - 1anoA | ecosystem: Environmental > Aquatic > Freshwater > Lake > Hypolimnion/Profundal zone | place: USA: Wisconsin...
TTCAAAGTTCTGCGGCAACTGGAGTTTTATCAGCTTTTCTGCCGAAATCGTCAACGGCACACTGCGGATGGTGCGAATGTTCGATGTGACATCCTCACCCGTCTGGCCATCGCCGCGTGTCAAGCCCGTAATCAGCCTTGCTCCGCCGTCATCCGCAGGACCGTAACGCAGCGCCACGCTCAGCCCATCCATCTTGAATTCGGCCACGTACTCAACCGGCAAAGGACCGGCCAATTCTCGGCAACGCGTGTCCCAGGCGGCGAGTTCTTCGGGCGAATATGCATTGTCCAGCGAGAGCATGGGGCGCGAGTGCGCCACCTTTTTGAATCCCTCGGCAGGTTTGCCGCCGACGCGCTGGGTGGGCGAGTCGGGAGCGACAAGTTCGGGGTGCGCGGCCTCAATCGCCTTCAACTCGTTCATCAGAGCGTCGTAGGCGGCGTCGGTGATCTCCGGCGCGTCGAGAACGTAGTACAAATGCTCGTGGCGGCGCAGTTCCTCGCTTAGTTCGGCGGTACGCTTAGACGGAGATGACTCTGGGTTGGCTCGCTCGCCCATGGGGAGAATTATAAGAGGCTGGGCAGCAAGATAGTATGGTTTGCAGAGAGTTATGGAGCCTATTACTCACTTTTTGACCGGAGCCTGCATTGGCCGCGCGGGGTTGAACCGCAAGACGGCATACGCCACGCTGGCGGCGGTGCTGGCCGCCGAGGCGGCGGACATTGACGTGTTGTGGTCGTTTGCCGGGCCGGTAGAAGGGCTGAAACACCATCGGGGGATTACGCATACATTCATTGCGGTGCCGGTGGTGGCGGCGGCGGCGATGGGGCTGATTTGGGTGTGGGACCGATGGCGGCAGAGTCGACGAAACAGGAAGGCCAGTGAGCTGAATCAGAGCCTGAAGGCTCCCCCGCAGATCCATTGGGGATGGCTTTATTTGACTGCTTTGATTTCCGCGCTGAGCCACTTGCTGCTGGACTGGACGAACAACTATGGGCTGCGTCCGTTTTATCCGTTCAATGCGCGGTGGTATGCGGGGAGTTTTGTTTTCATCGCCGAGCCGGTGCTGTGGGTGCTGTTCATTATGGCGTTGGTAGTGCCGTGGCTTTTTGGGCTGATTGGCGGCGAGATTGGCGTAAAACGACAGGCCTTTCGCGGACGCGGCTGGGCGATCTTTGCGCTGACCGGGATGGTGCTGCTTTGGGGTTGGCGCTGGTCAGAGCAGGGGCGCGCGCGCATGCTGGCGGAAAACGCGCAGATCGCAAACGCTCCGGTGACGCGAATGGCGCTGGAGCCGTATCCTATCAATCCTTTTCGCTGGCACGCGATTCTGGAGACGCCGGAGTTCTACCAGACTGCCGAGATCGACACCCGGACTGGAGAAGTTGTCAGCGACCCACAGACGAACGTGATTTACAAGCCTGCTGCGACTGCGGCCACAGAGGCAGCAAGACGCACGCTGCTGGGGCAGGTCTATCTCGATTGGGGAACATGGGCGGTGGTGCGCGACGTGGGCCAGGAACCGATTCCCGGCCCGGTGGCGGGCCTTGAGCCGCCGCAGTTGCCGCCTGGCCGGCGATGGACGACGGTGGAGTTTGAGGATTTGCGATTTGATTACTCTTTTTTGGGCGGGGAAGGGGAACCCGCTCGGCCGCCGCTGAGCGGATGGGTTTATATCGTGGATGGCCGTGATGACGCGGGTGAAGCGATGAATGGAAGAGTGCAACGCTGAGGCGGTGTCGCGTCTGGTGAAGTTTTTTGTTCATCTCGTCAAGGCGCAGGGTTGACCCAACGGCTTGCGCACCGCAGAATGAAAGAACGCGTTGTGCTTCTGCGAGCCATGCCGGCTGCGGGCGAAACGCCGGAATCCTGGACCCCGAGGTTTACATGCCTGCATATCTGCTGCTGCTGGTTGCCGTGTTGAGCCGTTTACTGCCCCATCCGGAGTGGTTGAACTTTACTGCTGTTGGCGGCGCGCTGCTGTACTTTGGCGCGCGGCGTCCGTGGCGGGAGATGCTGATTCCGCTGACGGCGCTGGCGGCCACCGACTACTTCCTCACCGTGCATAGCTACCACTACGCATTTGCCTGGCAGATTTATCTGCCGACCTGGGCCTGGTACGGAATGGCCATGGTGTTGGGCCAGATCCTGCTGCACTCGCGCACCAGCGTGACGCGCGTGACCGCGGGCGTGCTGCTGGGACCGACCTCGTTCTTCGTAGTGTCGAATTACGTGACGTGGTTGAGCGGCTTTGCGTACCCGTATCCGCACACCTTCAGCGGGTTGGTTGCCTGCTTTGCCGCTGCGGTTCCGTTCTATCGCAACGACCTGTTCTCGACAGCCGTCGTCGCTGGAGTGGCCTTTGGGCTTCCGGTGCTGGTGCGGCGGATGAGCGCGGCGCGCGGACAAGTGGCGCTGGCGGGAAAATAAGCGAGTCAGCAGGTCAGCGAGTCAGCAGGTCAGCGAGTCAGCGAAAAGGCCCCGAAGCGAAGCTTTGGGGCTCTTTATTTTGGGTCAAAAACGGCTGTTTTTAATGAAAAAGGCATGTTTTTTGGCCAAAAAGCGGGCAAATTGCGGGTTTGATGTTACTAAATCGGCAACAGGATAAAAATGCAAAGTATTGATTAAATGCATGTTACAAGCGATGGTCTGGTCTAAAAGTGGCCAATATCGCATAGGGGGGGGTGGGTCACTCCCTTTTTTGTGGTCTGCGACGAGCGGAAAGTGGTCAGAGGCTGCACGCGCATCGGGAGCTTGCTCATTCGATAATTGTGCGCCAAAAGGGGGGAATTTTATGCAAACCACCTGCGGTAGGGCTAAACGCTTTCGGTTTAAAATTTCGGTTTCCCATGTCTCAAAATCGAGAGATGGGGCAGCCGTTCATTTGCGGTCAGACTTGTTCCACTCGCCGAACCGCAAGAGATATAGCTCCCCATGCAATGAGCAAAAGGAAAATAGCAATTGTAATGATTTGATCCAATCCTAAACCCATATTCCACATCCCAAGCCACTGAAATACCATCGACAACGAGACAATCAAAGCGGATCTTCGTACCCAGCCGCGTCCTGTCAGCGCCAGGAGCATTCCCGAAACAGCTGCACAACTGCCAATGGTATAGAAGACGATGAGTGCGGAACCGTGAACAGGGATTTTATTTTCAACCGCGTAATAAAAAGAGAACCCAATAAGGAGAGACCAGGAAAAGGTTCCAAACAATAATCCCGCACTCCCGAGCCAATCTCGCAAGGAGAATACCTTGGTCATCATTGCCAATATCCACTTTACAAACGACCAAATCACAAAAGCCGTGAAAGCTATCATGATGAACAGTTTTAATTCAGTTATCAAGTAAAGGCATCTGAAGAGCCATTTCATTTCATCCTCCACATACGAACTTTTCCGAATGATTTGACGGCGCAGTTCGGTTTGACCCGTGACTGGAGAGATGCCATCCAGATCAAAAACAGAACCGCAGAAACAAGAGATATTGTGTTCTTTCGATTCTATTCTCAGGGGCTAATTTATAAACACGTTTCAGTTTGTAAAAAGCCGACCTCCGGGGCTGAAGCCCGCGGTGATTTTACGGTCTTTGCGGCACGGATAAATCCGTGCCCTTTCAAAACATCGGCTTAATCAGAGCATCCCTAAAGGCCATTTGGTTCGGTTGACTTTATGCGGGGGTTGAAACCCCCGCCTCCCTCCGGAGTCTGTACCACAGGGGCTGAAGCCGTGCCCTAAAAGAAACAAGGATGTAGGTTCAATAATGCAAGCCGTAGTCATGAAGTTATGCGGACTCCCATCCATCGGACAAAAACAAAGACGTTCGATGGATGGAGCACAGTTTCATTTTCTGCGAGTCAGCGAAACGGATGGGTGACCGAGATAAGGCCTTTCCATCAGTTTATTTGCCAGGCAGTGCTAGTCTTCGAGCTTGCCGGAGCGTTTTTTTTGGATCCACCACCAGGTGAAGCCGAGAATGGCGAGGACGCCGACGATGAGCAGGACCTTCATCTTGTGGTGCTCGACAAGGCCCACGGCTCCCGGGCCGAGCTTGAGGACGAGGAGCGAGAGCAGTATCCAGCGGATAAACCTGCCGCAAGCAACCGCCAGCATGAAGGGGAGGACGCTCGCGATTGATGCGCTTGAGCAGGAAGAGTTCGCCGCCGGCGCGGCCCAGGCCGTAGGGCAAGAGGCCGCCGATGGCCGAGCCAACCGCGGCGAGAAGGCAATAGAGCCAGAAGTGGGTTTTGTCGTTCCAGACGTAGACGGCGAGGATGGCGTCCATGGGGACGGGGATGGTGGAGGAATCGAGGAGGGCGACGGCTCCGACGCCCCAGATGCCGAACTTGGCAAGGAAAAGGGCGACAAGCTTCCACTTGGCCAACAAACGAAGAAATAACTGCTTCAAAAAGGGTCCCCTTCCGCCCGCTCATCCGTCTTACTGTCAGATACCATTGTACGGGGCTGGGCAGTGGGCAGGGATTTGCCCAAGATGAGAGAATAGAGGGAAAGGATTTGAAACGGAGCGAGGGGCGCGGCTTGTGCCCAGGGGTTGCTCCTCAGGAACGAATGCCCACCGACATTGAGCCAAGAGAAGTGAACGAGCCCAGCGAGCGAGCAACGGCGGATCGCGCCCCGGAGAGCCCGGAAGAGGGCGGTGGCGCAGGTTCGCGCGAGCCTTTGTCGCAGGTGGTGCGGGGTTCGCGGTGGGTGGACTACGACACGCACGAACTGCTGGAGATGATCAGCGAGCTGGAGGATGAGCGGCGCTGGTCGCGGTTGCGCGAGGGGTTCTGGCTGGCCATTCTGATCCACCTGGCGCTGATTTCGGCGGTGACGTGGATTCCGCGGTACATTTTCAAGGTGCCGATGGTGGTGGACAAGACCGACAGGCTGAAGCAGCACAAGGATTTTACCTATCTGGATACGCCGTTTACGCTTCCGCCCAAGCCGATTGTGAAGCCGCTTCCGCAGCATCCATTGATTGACAAGGAGACACTGGAGGCGCTGAAACGGGCTGCGCCGCCTGAGCCGGCTCCTGCGCCGAAGGCTGCCGAGCCTGCTCCCGCGCCGCCGCCGATTCCGCCCAGCCAGCAGTCGCAGATTGAGGCGCCTCGTCCGGCGGCTGTGCCGGCGCGGCCGAACTTTGCATTGGGGCCGCAGAATCCCGCGGACCAATTGCGCGAAGCGATGAGGGGCGCGCGGAATCAGGGCCAGGGCGAGGCCAATTTGCCCGGTGGCGGGCTGCGGATGCATCCGGGCGCAGGCTCAGGCGGCATCGAGGTACTCTCTGACACGCAGGGCGTGGACTTCAACAGTTGGCTGGCGCGCTGGCACCACGAGACGGAGAGGACCTGGGATCCGCTGATTCCAGACGAAGTGAATCCGCCGATTTTGAAGTCAGGGATGGTGGCGATTCGGTTCAAGGTGCTGCCCAATGGGCGTCTGATGGACGGCAGCCTGGTTCTGGAAGGCCGCTCGGGCGACGTGGCTCTCGATCGCGCGGCGTGGGGTGCGTTGACCGGATCGAATTATCCGCCGCTGCCCAGGGAGTTCCACGGGCCGTACCTGGAGCTGCGGGCATATTTCCTCTACAACATGGAGCCGCCGTCGCGTTAGGCGAGCTAGCCGGACGATGGGGGGCAGCGCTTAAAAACCCTCGGGCTCCTCGGGCGGGAGCAGGGGTTTGATGCGCGGCGGGGTATAGGGCTCGTGGAGGAAGATACCGTCCTGCTCCAGGAGAGCATCGTACACCGAGGTGTGACGCCAATGGCGGGCGAGGGCGAAGGCGCTCATGTTGGCGATCATCAGGGGCAGCACCAGCCCATATCCGGCGGTCATCTCAAAGATGATGAGAATCGAAGTCATGGGGGCGCGCACGGTGGCGGCAAAGACTGCGCCCATGCCCACCACGGCGAATGCGCCGATGGAGTCGGCGGAGTGGTGAAAGACGGCCACGTCCAGACAGCCCACCGCGCCGCCAAGCATTCCGCCCATGTACAGAGCGGGAGCAAAGATGCCGCCCGCGCCGCCGCTGGAGTAGGAGGTGATGGTGGCGGCCAGCTTCAGCAGGCAGAGCGCCATCATTGCGGTGACGGTGAGTTCAGGAGCGGCAGTGAGAGCCATGGTGAGGGTCTTGTAGGGATCGCCGGCAATGCCGTTGAGGTGGAAAAAAGCGATGGCTGCCACAGCCATGGCGCCGGTGGCGAGTCCGCCGATGGCGGGTTGCACCCATTTGGGGACGGACGATAGCTGTTTGAACCAGGCTCGCGTCCAAAGCAGCGAGTCGGTGAAGGCGACCGAGACAAGGGCGGCGAGCAAACCCAGCAGAGCGTACCAGATCAGGGATGATGAGTTGGCCAACTGATAATGATGGGGGACGCGGAAGATGGGGTTTGCGCCGAGGACTTTGTTTTCGACAACAGCAGCCAGCGCGGCGGCGACGATCACGCCGGAGAGCATGGTCTGGTCGAGGCTGCCAATCAGTTCTTCCAGGGTGAAGGTGACGGCAGCGATGGGCGCATTGAAGGCTGCGGCGATGCCGGCGGCCATGCCTACCGAAGTAATTCGACGGCAATTACCCGGGCTCAGCCTGCCCGCTTTGGCGAGCATACTGCTTACGCCGGAACAGATGTGTACGGTGGGGCCTTCCACGCCGAGCGAAGCGCCAAAACCAAGTTGGGTGACGCAGAGGACGAATTTTGCGGCGGTTTCTTTGAAAGAGATACTGCCCGAGCGGTGAGTATAAGCGACCTTGACCAGGGGAATGCCGCTGCCCGCTGCCGCAGGAACCCAGTAGTGGAGGCCAAGGCCGGCAACCAGTCCGCCGAGGGCAGGGGTGAGAATTGTCCACCAAATCCATGCATGGCCGGGAGCGCTGGTTGCGCGGTTGATAAAGAGCGACTGAGCCAATCCGATGCTGACATGGAAAGCTACGGCAACCAGGCCGCACAGCCCCCCGGCGGTGATGGTAATAGCCAATAGCCGCTGCTGCTCGTTAGGGGTCCGGCTTACCAGCCATGCAACAAAGCGGGAATAGAGGACTTGGACAGCAGCCCATTTTCGCGGCTCAGGCGGTATCTCGCATTGGGAAGAGTTCACAGCCTCAGTATAGAGGCAGCGATGGCGAACGGGGCGCAACGAGCGGCAAAATGGTTGATTCTCTACTTGTAAAGAAACCGCATTGCGAATGAATATTTGAATTGGCTACTATTAGTTAATTTCAACGAATGGCGGTTTGAGGGAAGAGCATATGTGGGCAGGGATTGGGCTATTGGCAGCGATTGTGCTGGCGCTTTTTGTTTTCGGGGGTCTGGGAATTTATGTGGCCGGACGGTTTGCGCGCTCCAGTGACGGCAGCGCGAACAGCAGCAATGAGGCTGGATTTTTCTGGATCTTCGGCGGTTTGGGCGCGCTTCTGGTTGTCTGGCTGCTGAATATGATGTTTGGGAATTAGATTTAATTGTTATGCGAAATGCCCCAGGGGCTAAAGCTGTGCAGTAAAAAGAAACCACGCTTTGTGCGAATCGCAAGTAATGAATTGCATGGCAACGAACCTAGAGCAGGGATTTCACACCGTCCCTACGGGACTGTGAATCATCGATTGATGCTTACCCAGGACTGCCCCTTCGCTTCGCTCAGGGTTGTCCTGGGCTAATATCCCAGCGCCCCTCCGGGGCGAAGGAGGCCGCCGCTAAGTTCATTGCAAACGTACTACGAAAATTGCGGTTTGGTCTTCTCCTGCTGAGCGAGGCTGTTTTGGGTTGCCGGATTTACTGATCCTGTCCCAAAGAACTGAACGCTCCCTCCCACCCATTCCGCAAAAAGCGCGGAATACATGGGGCACAGCGTTTCAAAACTACTGGGCCGAATCAATAAGGCTGAGCGATCCCAGGTTCCAAAATCGGGACCTGGGGCACTCAGTTGAATTCGTTGGCCTACCCGAGTTGTCCTTTCCCTAGTTCTGTTCCATGCCCTCTTCGAAGCGGGGCAGGTCGTTCTGCTGGTTTCTTCCCCGCTCCAGCACATTGCCATGGCGCTTATCGGAGCGCAGCAAGAGCACGGCGAAGATGAGTCCCACCACGCCGAGGCACGCGAACATGACCTGGGTAGCGGTGTAAGTTCCGGTGACGTCGCGGAGCTTGCCATTGAGGAATGGGAAGAGGCCGAGCCCGAGATTCTGGATGGCGGTCATGAGGCCGAAGGCTGTGCCCACGCGCTTTTCCTCGACGACGAGGGGGACGGAAGGCCACATGGCGGCGGGCACCAATACGAAGGCGGCGCCGAGCGCGATCATGCTGAAGATGGGATTCCAGTGAGTGATGCCCATGATGAGGTGAGCGGGAATCAGGATGAGGGAGCCGGCCACCATCAGCGAGGCCCGCTTGCCGATGCGGTCCACCAGGTCGCCGGCGAAGGGCGCGAAGATCATGGACGCGAAGATCACGATGCTGGTGATTCCCGGAGCCGTGGAGAACATGTGAAGGAAGTTGTCGAAGATCTGGGAGAGGAATCCGCCGGTGCTGGAACTTACGAGGGGGATGCTCCACTTGTCGTGGAACATATCCGTGGCGAGGGCCGTGAAGGGGAAGATGGCGCTGTAGAAGGTGACGCAGAGAAGGGTTACGAACCAGAAGGAGGAGTGGAACTTCCCGATATCGGAGAAGACAATTTTGTCGCCCGCATCCGGTTTGGGAAGCGCGAGGATCTTCTCCCCATGCTTGTCCATAGCCATGTAAACCAAATTACAGAGTAAGGAAAAAAGGCAGAAGCCAGCCGCGGCCCAGAGAGCTATTCGGTAACTGCCGAAGTAGCGGGAGATGAGTTCCTCGGTATTGAAGCTGAAGAGGGTTCCGACGCGGCTGATAGTGAGGGCGATACCGAAGGCCAGGGCCATCTCCTTGCCCTTGAACCAGCGGCTGATGATGGCGCTCTGCACAACGATCAGGGATTCGGAGCCCGCGCCGAAGATCAGGCGACCGGCGAAGAGCTGCCATGTGGAGTGCGCTAAAGCGACAATAGTAGCGCCCAGAAGGACAAGGCCGCAAAAGAGCAGGCTAGCCCGGCGGGGGCCGAGCTTGTCGTACAACATGCCCCCGAAGAAGACGATGAGGATGGCGGCCACGGAGTATGCCGTGTAGAGATTTCCGATGGTGCTGCGGTTCAGATGCAGCGCATCGATCAGCGTGGGCGCGAGCGCGCCGATGCTGTCGTAGGCGAAGTAGCTGCCCAGCACGATCAGGCTGATGAACAACAGGATGGTGAAGCGGTAAGGGCGCCTTGAGGGGTGGAAGAATCCAATTGAATCAGGAATTTCACAGTCGGAAACGGACAGAGGGCGGGATGGTTCTGGCATGGATGCGATGATCCTCAGGGCGCGGGTGCGCGGGTGATTCTGGAGTGGAATGACGCAACAATTAAAAGCTAGCAGATGGAGGCTGGGGTTGGCTTGGGGAATGCGGGAGTTCCCAATTTACATCGTTGTAAAAACAAAGGCATGGCGAGGTGGGGGCGGGGGCGATGAGTGTCGTGGTATCCCACCCATGCCGCGATGAAGCTGCGGCAAGGATGAGGCGCCCGGCGATTGCGGGTCATTGGATGCAGAGTCTCCCAGGTCTCAAAATCAAGACCTGGGGCACCCGGCATAGAGGGGGCACGGTGCTTTTGAGGGCTGGAAGCGAAAGACAAATGCAGGTCCTTCGACTTCGCTGCGCTTCGCTCAGGATGACAACCCTATCTTGGATGACTGCCTGTTTTGTGCACTACGTTTTTACTCCGACCAGACGGCCAAAATATTGCCGGCGCCATCAGAGAAGTGGAAGCGGCGGCCGCCGGGGAATTCAAACGTGGGTACGACAACTTTGCCGCCGGCGGCCACAACGGCGGCCTCGGTAGCCATCAGGTCAGCGGAGTAGAGAATGACCAGCGGCGCGTATTTGGCTTGCGGATCGTGGGCATTGCCCTTGGCAAATCCGCCATCGATGCCGGCCCCTTCAAATCCGATGTACTCCGGACCCCAGTCCTGGAAACTCCAGCCAAAGACGGTTGAGTAAAACTTACGCGTCCGGTCGATGTCGGTGGTGGTGAATTCGATATAGGTGACTTTGTGGTGCAGCGCGGGGTTGCTCATGGGCATTCTCCTTGGAGTTACAAAGCTATTCTCGCAGGAAAAAGCCAGAGGCGGGGCGCTTGCACGCCGCTTCTTACATGTTGGACAAGGCGTGACGCGCGGAACGGAGCTCGGCGGCCAGAACCTGCAGCATCTTGATCGCCAACAGCGGATTGGATTGCATCAGGCTGGTGAATTCGCTGCGCGGCACAAAGCTGAGTTCAGCTCCATCATGAGCAGTAGCAGTAAGCGTGTAAGGCTCGCCGCTGACCAGCCCCGGCAGGCCCAGCAGGGAGCCGGCCGAAGCCTCGACGGACATCACCGGATCGCCTATCGAGGAATTCATGGAGAGGGTGATCTGACCCCGGTTCAGAATGTAGAGGCCTTTGGGATAGTCGCCCTGGCTAAAGAGAACGCGCTCTTCTTCACAGGAGATGGTGGTGCAGTGCTCTTCCAGGGACAAAATCAAATCCGGATCAGCGACAAATGCAGACGGGTCTAGCTTCACTTGCTTTCCTCCATAAATGAAAGCGGAAAATGAACGGATGGCGAAAGCGTGAGGCCGCCTGTTCAGCTATGGTGCCATTGCAGGGGATATCTATTTGGTGATGTGCGTCACATATTTATGGTTAAAACGGAATGGCGAGGCAAACTTGAGGGGGAATGGAGGGGGAGAGGATGAGGATTGGGTGGAATCATGGATATCTATAGCGAGGTCCGGGTGCCGGAACCTAATTGCCGAAATCACTTAAGTAAAAACGCTGCCCGCTATCGCATATCTTTGAGCCGATAACAGCCAGAATTGCTGCCCATGCTGCAGCCCTTGGTATAGAGTTGCCTGGCTTTGTCAGGATCCTTTGCGACTCCAAGGCCACGCTCATAAAGGAACCCGCGTAAGACGCACCCGTCGGCGTATCCGCCATAGCAGGCTTTGGAATAAAAAGCATCCGCCTGAGAGTAGTTCTGCGCGACCCCATCCCCATTCTCGTATAGACGACCCAACTCCCTGCACCCTTCAGCGGAGCCGCTATCGCAGATCCTGGAAAAGAGCGTGAACGCTTGCGGATAGCTCTGTGGAACGCCATCCCCGGCCTCGGTTAGAAGGCCAACGTAGATGCACCCATCGACGTTGCCGCCATCGCATGCCTTGGAATAGAGCTTAAACGCTCGGGAGTGGTCATCCGCGACACCCTCCCCGTGATAGTACTTATAGCCGAGACGGAAGCAGGCATACGCATTGCCGCCGACGCAAGCCAGATGGTAAAGCGGCGCGGCTTCCTCATAATGCTCCTGACGGTTGAGGGCGTCTGCCTGCGCTGCCTTAGCCGCAAAAAAAGCCGGCCCAAACACCCACAACATTACAAATATTCCAGCCAAAACCACGGCTGCCAAAACTCCCCATATCCATCCGGGAACCCTGCGCCAGCCGGATTTCTGCTCCTCAATCTCCGCCTCGGCGGTTTGCAAATTAACGTCTTCCGGCGCAGGCTCCTCAGCCGATTTCGGCATCGCCACCAACTCTTCAGGAGTGGGCTCCGCGTTCTGCCTGACCTCTTCCGAGAGAATCTCCGGAATCGGCTCCGGATTTACGATTACCTCTTCAACAAACGGCTGTGGCGGATTCCAAAGTGGGGCTTCGGTAACCGTGTTCTTCTGGATCAGCCGGGCAATCGTGTCGCATAACTGAAGCAGATAGCGCTCCATAGGAGGCGTAAGCGCATCCAGCCAATGCGTGTTGCTGAGCGCAAACTCCATAGCATCAGAGGGCAGCACGTCTTCAATGCGGAACGGGACGATGATCTTTCCCTTGCTGACAGAGCGTTCAATCTCGCGCCGCACCTGCGGAGAGCCGTTTGCCAGGGCGGAGAAGACCAGTAGCACAATCTGGCAGGAGGAGAGCGCATCGACGATAGCTTTGCCATACTCTTCGCCGGCCAGAATGTCCCGGGGCGCAATCCAGCAGGGGATCCGTTGCGCTTCAAGCGCTGCACACGCAGCATCCGCGACTGCCTTATCTGTGGATGAATGGCAAATGAATACCTTGTGCGCCATGCCTTCAAGCCTCAATGTCGTTTATATTCCGGTGTGCAAATCATACACCGATTCAACTCAATTAAGGCGGAATGATGTTTCTGCTTATCGCAGCCAGCGCCGGATCAGGTCCAGCGCTTGCTGGGTGGTCCATTCCCTGATGCGCTGGCGGTCGCCGCGGAATGTTTTCTCGACGGAGTCGGTCTTCTGGGCGTCGCTGAGGGCGATGTAGACCAGGCCGACGGGCTTGTCTTGAGAGCCGCCGGTGGGGCCGGCGATGCCTGTGACGCCGAGGCCGAGGGCTGCGCCGGTGTGGCGGCGAATGCCGTAAGCGAGCGCTTCGGCCACTTCTTTGGAGACGGCTCCGTAGTCATCGATCAGTTGCGGAGGCACTCCGGCAAAGGCGGTCTTCAGTTCGTTGGAATAGACAACGGCCCCGCCCAAAAATGAACGCGAACTTCCAGGGACGCTGGTAATGCGCTGCGCGATCATGCCGCCGGTGCAGCTTTCCGCAACCGCGAGTGTGGCCTGGCGGAGGCCGAGAAAGTACAGAACGATTTGTTCCAGCGATTCAGCCGATTCCGCGCCGGAGGAGTAGAGCCAGTCTTCCAGGGCTTCTTCAAGGCGGGCAGCCAGCTCGTCAACACGTTGCTCGGCGGCCTTGAGGTTGGACTTGGTACACAGCAGCGTAAGCTGAATGTCGCCGGCGTGAGCCAGGATGGTGGTTTCCACGTCGGCGTATTCGGTGTAGATGGGGGCAAGCAACTTGTCGGCCTGAGACTCGGGAATCATGGCGGCGCGCAAGGTGCGCTTGGCAATGTAGCGGACAGGAACAATCTCGCGCAGGCGGGGCAGGCACTCGGCGTCGAAGAGCGGACGGCACTCGTTGGGCGGGCCGGGAACCAGCATCAACAGCTTGCGGTATCCATTCCATGTAGTGTCAAGCCATTGGCCGGGGGCGCTGCCGTTGGGGTTGGGCAGCAGGGTGGCGCCCTCGAGCAGATCGGCCTGCTTGAGGTTGTTGTTGGGCATGGGAATGCGCCAGGTGGCGGCGCGGGCAGCCAGAGCGGCCACCTGTGTGGCGTTGCGGCGCAGGGTGAGCGAGAGCGTTTCAGCGACGGCCTCGCGGGTCAGATCGTCTTCCGTGGGGCCGAGGCCGCCCATGAGGACGATGATGTCCGTGCGGCTGAGAGCTGCGCCGATGGCGTTGACCAAATCTTTTTTGCGGTCGCCGACGATGGTCTTGAAGGCGACGGTGACGCCCAGTTCGTTGAACTTTTCCGTCAGGTAAAGGGAGTTGGTGTCCTGGCGAAATGGCGTGAGCATTTCGGAGCCGACGGCGATGATTTCAGATTTCATAAGGCAGCCTCTAGCTCCCAGCTTCTAGCTTTTAGCTCCGGTAGTGCTGGCTTTAGCATCGTCGGCTTTTAGCCTTTGTCGATTGCGCGTACCCCAAGCCGAGCTAAAAGCTAGAGGCTATCTGCGAGATTACCAGTCTGAGCAGGCACTCGTGATCGGCCCGGTTATCTTCAAGATGCCAGGTTCGAGGCGAGTAGTTCTTTGGCTTTGTCAACCCAGGCATTACGTTCTATCGCCGTCTTGAACCCAGGATGGCCGGTGTGGAGGACCGGTGGGCGTCCTCCCGACGGCTGCAGAAACCAGAAGGGCTTTCCAACAGCGGCCCCTTTCTCCCAGCGGTCCTTTGGTTCAAAGACGGCATCTACGATGCAATTCAATTCATCGTTTCCGGTGACGAAAAATACAAGATCAGGCTTGTACTCCTGTAACTCAGCTTTGAGGGTATCCTCTGCAAGCTTCACTTGAGCTTTCAAGAATGGGCCCCAAGGGTTTAGCGGCTTGCTCTCATCCAGAGGACGGCAAACGCCAATCTTTGCTGTGTTGGTCCAGATCACAGAGGCGTCCCTGGATAGAGATCGGAACAATATCCAAAACGAAGATCGGTGCTTATTCGCATGGTATTCTAGAAAGTCGCGGGTCGCTTCCTCGCGTTCTTCTATGCGTTCAGAAACCGGTTTGTTCCTTGCTCCGTCGAAACTATTCATGCCCCAACTTTTGTGGGTCGCCTTGCCCACCAGTAGTATAGTTGGTCTCGATCTCGCTCTCCCTGAGTCCGGATGAACAGAAAAGAACGGTGCGGCTAGGGTAATGTGGGGCCAATTGATTGTTGCATGCATCTCATCCCACTTGGTCAGCCACTGCTCTTGAAGCTGCTTGAGGCCCATAGACATTCACCCTTTCGAACTCATAAAGCCGCCTTAACCCTTGACTTAGAAGGTCGGTGCTCTATCCGGAGCACCGTTAACAGTTGCGAAAACATATAGTTTTTGAGCTGTCTCAATACTACTTGAAAAGAGCTTCAAATTGGACCCCAAGCGGAATGATTCCCCCTCATTGTCAGGCTAAATGCGAGATCGTTGTAAGCATTTATGTCACCCGTATACTTATCGACGCAGTAACCCAGCTGGTATAGTTCTCCATTGACGTCATTCAACAAAATCGTCACACCAAACATATCATGAGACGGACAGCTAGCTCCGATGCAACCACGGGTATCACAATGCTCTCCAGGCGTGCCTAAAGGTAACCCTGTCATCCCAGAACAACATCCCCGTAAGTTGATACCCATGTAGTTAGCATAAGGAGTAAACCGAATCCTGCCGTCCTTGAACTCTCTTGTAACTAAATCAAAAGCCGCCTGACTACTATCAAGTAGTGGCACCCTCTTCTGAGAAACTCCTGCCTCGCGGCCATTAGCGTCCTGGCTCATTGTGGGCGAGCCACTCTTGCAGGATAAGAGCAAGCCACAGAGGAACGATACAAGTAGTACCCCTGCATATTTTCCGTGTTTCACGTCATCTCCTTCGAAGCTAGAGGCTCATCCGGAAGCTGGCAGCTTAAAACAAATTCAGTCCTTCGACTCCCAGGTCAACATCATAAACGGCTTCGCTGGTGGCCAGGATGGCGGTTCCCAGCGGGGAGAAAGCGACGCCGACAATGTTTGGACCGGCGAGAACCAGCGTGGCTTCGCCTTGCGGCGTGACGCGGACGATGCCGCGGCGGCCGTGGAGGCAGGCGGCCAGGTAGACGTCACCCTCTTTGGAGAGCGCGAGGCCCTGCGGGCGGCCCAGTCCGCGAAACCATGCACGAGTTTCACCGGCGGTGTTAATAGCCCAAATAGCGTCATTGGAAGTGAGCGTTGGTCCCGTGACGAAGAGCGTTCCTGCGGCATCGAAAGCCAGATGATAAGCCGAGACGCTGGGCTCGAGCGTGGCGTAAACAAAAATCTGCCGGTCGGGATTGATCTTGAAAATGGTGCCGCTGCGGTCGCCGACAAAGAGGTTGCCGTCGCGGTCAAAGGCTGCGCCGGTGGCCACGCCCATTCCCTCGGCGTAGAGGGAGGGTTCGCCGCCGTCGTCGATGCGGTAGACGTTGCCCTCAGCGCGCGAGGTAACAAAGAGGTCGCCATCGGGATTGAAAGCCAGACCCGTGGGATTAAGTATGCCGGTGACAAAAGGGGTTCCGCGGCCGTCGGGGCTGATACGCACAATAGACACCGGCGTCTGTTTGCCGCGCTGTCCGGAGATGGTGGCATAAATCATACCCGAGCCGCTGACCGCCGGGCTGGTGACCGGGTGCAGGCCATCGGAGAGCTTGTGCGCTACGCGCAAAGGCGTGGTGTTGCTGGAGCCCGAAGCGTTGCGCACCTCGATAAGTCCGGTTGTGGCTTCTTCGGGAACACGGAGCACCAGGCGCGAGTGGCAGCTCATCAGTATGTGGGCAGGAATGCCGTCAACAAATACTGAAGGCAACTCCGAGCCTTGCGGGCCGAGATTTGCGCCGCTCAACTCGACCTCGCCGGAAGGCAGCGCGGCGGCGGGCGCAATGTCGTCGATGCGCGGCGGGTGAGCGGACTCAGCGGATTGGGGAATGGCTCGGGGCATGGCCTAAATCCAAATATGTAACAAGGATGCTACAACCAAAGCATACAGCCCCGCGCCCACATCATCGAGAACAATGCCCCAACCCTCGGGTAGCTTTTCAAGCTGGCGGACGGGAAACGGCTTGGTGATGTCGAAGAGGCGGAAAAGAAAGAGTGCAATCAGAGCGTGACGCCAGTCCGGGCGGCTGCCGATCAGTGCGATCCACTGGCCGGCAACCTCGTCAATGACGACAAACTGCGGATCGTGGCGGCCGGATTCGCGAGCAACGATCGTCGACGCGGGGACGCCTAGCGCAATGGCAATGGCAATCCATACAAGAAGACCGATAAGCATCGTGTGGGCGCTGGGATGGCGGCCCATGGCTTCAGAGGCCCAGAGCAGCACTGCGGCCACCGATCCCCATGTGCCGGGACCAGGCTTGCCAAAACCCGCGCCGAAAAAAGTGGCGACAGTCCACGCCCAAACGGTTTTGTGCGCGGCGGGAGTTGTTGTAGCAGTCTCGTTTGCGTGGCTATCTTTCATAAGAGTCTTTCTCATCGCCGCCTCTGAGTCCGCCGAGGTCTTCGAGCACTTCAGGGTCGAGAATCGGCGAGCTGATCTTGTAAACGCCCATCGCCCACTTGCCGAGATCGATCTTGCGGCAACGGTCGCTGCAAAAAGGAAAGTCCTCGTCAGCAAAGCGAACCAGCATTCCGCAAGTGGGGCAGCGGAGAAGCTTAGCGGATTTTTTTCTGGTGGCCATTCGTTGCGGTTCCCGGAGCAGCAGTTATCAATTTGAATGAGGCCATCCATATGTTAACGCGTGGAGTGGGGAAGCGCGCAGAGCGAGACTGTTCAAAACGTGGCTCACAGCGGACCACCGACGACGCGCGCTACCACATCGTAATCGTGTGCTTCGGTGATCTGCGCCCGGTAAAAGCGGCCCGGCTCTGGCGTTTGCAATTCGCCAAAGTCGTTGATGTAAACCTTGCCGTCAATCTCCGGCGCGTGAAACTCGGTGCGGGCTTCCCACAGCAGCGGCGTCTCTTCGCTTTCGCCTTCGGCCAACAGAATTAACTCGCGGCCTACCCACTGCTGTTTGGCGCGCTTCGAGATGGATTGCTGCAGCTTCATGAGTTTATTTTTGCGGGCTTCGATGGTGCGTCGGGGAATTTTCTGGTCCAGCGAAAACGCGCCAGAGCCTTCTTCATCGGAGTAATTGAAGACGCCGAGCCAATCGAATTTCGCTTCCTTGATGAACGCGGCCAAAAGATCGAAGTCCGAGGAAGACTCGCCGGGAAAGCCGACGATGAACGAGGTGCGCAGCGCGACATCCGGAATGGACGCGCGAACTTTTTCGAGGGTTTTGAGAAAGATATCGGCGCTGCCGCCGCGCTTCATGCGCTTCAAAACATCAGGAGACGCATGCTGGAGCGGCAAATCGAGATACTTGCAGATGTTGTCGTGGCGGGCGATGGTGTCGAGCAGTCGTCCGGTGATGCGATTCGGATACGCATAGAGAAAACGCAGCCAGCGCAAGTCGGGAATGGTCGCGAGGGCATCGAGCAGTTGCGCGAGGCCGTCTTTCAGGCCGAGGTCTTCGCCGTAGCAGGTTGTGTCTTGCCCGATGAGAGTGATTTCGCGGACGCCGCGGGCAACAAGCTGCTGTGCCTCGGCGACGACCGACTCGAAGCGCCGCGAGCGAAATTTGCCGCGCAGATTCGGAATAACGCAGAAGCTGCACGGATGGTCGCAGCCCTCGGCGATCTTGATATAAGCCGATGATTTTGGAGTCGTAAGAAAGCGCGGGGTTGTTTCGTCGTAAAGATACGTGGGCAGCAAGTGAGTCGCGCCCTGCCACTCGTCGCGGCGGAAGCGGCCCTGGCGCTCGCGGTGATCGCCCTCAGGGCGAAAGGTTTGCTCCGGGGCTAAAGCCCGCGCTGATTGCGGATCAGTATTCATGGGCCTGAAGGCCCATGCTCCCTCCGTGCGAGGCTTTTCCGAAGCGCGGTGGTGTGTACCGGCCTGCGACTCCATGCCGTGATGAACCTCGGCCTTGCCGCCGGTGAGAATGTTAAAGGGCGAGACGGTTGCCACGGGAGCCTGCAAACCCGCCGCCTCCAAAATCGCCTCCAATTCGCCGGTGCCGACCACGGCGTCCACTTCCGGAATGCTCTTCTGAATTTCGTCGCGATAACGCTCGACGAGGCAGCCGGCGACGATGAGCTTGCGCGCGCGGCCCGTGGTCTTGTGGCGCGCCATTTCAAGAATCGTGTCAATCGATTCCTGCTTGGCGGTGTCGATGAAGCTGCACGTGTTGACGACGAGGATTTCTGCTTCTTCGGGATGAGCGGTGAGCCGCGCGCCGGCGTTGTCGAGCAGGCCCATCATCACCTCGGAGTCAACGAGGTTTTTGGGGCAGCCCAGGGAAATAAATCCCACGGTCGGCGCCGTGGGCGGGGAAAGTTTGGTCACACTCCTATTGTACCGGCAACCTGTGTAGCTGGAAGTGCACGGCACGGAGGGGGTACCCTCACCCATATTTTGTAAACAAAATCCTTGTTTTCAACAGTATACGGAGCATGGTGCGCTGCAAAATCCTCTAAACAAAGGGGTTATTTGCAAAATCGTCATTCTAAATATAGTTAGCGGTGAAATCCTCCTGTTGTAAGCTCCCTGGGGGCGAATCCGGCCCGTAAATGAGGCGCCGGACGCGGATGCCCGTTTGGACTGTGCGGACCCAGTGTAGGCAGTCAAGGCTCAATTCTCTGCAATGGTGCGCAGTTGATTCCATGGAAACGAATCACAGTGCTACTGTGCCGGGGATTTCAATTTGGCCATGGATGCGACTCTCGAATGGGTATAATTGCGACGATGATCCGAAAGAGTATTCAAGTTGCGGGAATTTTTCTGATTGTGTGCGGGTTTTGCTCTGCACAGAGCGCAAAAGTTGGAATACCCGACAGCCTGGTGATTGCGCGCCACTCGTTTATCGATGTCGGTCCCCCTTTTGATTTCTACGAGCTCATCCATGTAAGAAGCGATGGCGAGGGTCTTTCCGTTGAGCGTGTGCTGGTGACGCCCCCGGGGCAGGCTTGCTGGAATCCAGCGACGGTTGAGTCTGAAACTGTACAAATACACGAGACGATGGCGGATTTGCTTGCGGGCAGGAACCCATGCGCTATTCCGGAAAAAGAGCTGCATCGCGAGCTGAAACGGTGCAAGAAGTGCCTGACCTTCAGCGGCGTGAATGTAACGATGCAAGTGAGTTGCAAAGGCCAAGACAGACAGCTTCGCATGGATATCTTAGATCGGGACATGATTGACTCAGCCCCCAATACCCCAGCAAACACGTCCTGGACCATGGCATTCCTCTCGGAGTTGGACAAAGCGTTGGGACCGGGAGCGATGGACAAGCCAATGTTTTCCTTGGCAAACGCTGAGCGGCCAAGGGTTCCAGATACAGAGTTGGTTCGGGCAATCCGAGACGGGCAATTCGACGAACTTTTCGATAAGGAACATACAGTTTCAAAGGTAGCGTTTGATGCGGATAAGCCTCTACCTCCTCCGCCGTCTGTCGAGATCGAAAACATCAGGCCATTTGCGCCTATTTCTCCAAGGTTGCCAATCTATCCCCCGATAGCGAAAGCGGCCCGTGTGGAAGGTCTAGTGACGGTCACATTCGACGTGAACGCGAATGGGAAAGTTCAAAATGTCGTGGTGGTGAGTGGGCCGAAAATGGTTGAACTTGGCGTGAAGGACGCAGTGGCAGGGTGGAATTTTCCGCAGTCCGCCTGGGGAAAGAGTGGCCAAGCCGCAATTCGCTTCAATCTGAACTGCAAGGCCGGTCCTTCGTAGCCACCGCAGCGATCGAGGCCAAGATTCATCCTGCCTACGGGTGTTAAAATCAACAAGTGCCGGGTCCTACGCGACGTAATCCCGCCAACCCCGCCAGGTCCGGAAGGAAGCAACGGTAACGGGCTCGTACGTGTGCAGTAGGCTACCCGGCGCTTTTATTACAGGGATCAGGGGTCAGGGATCAGGGATCACGAGATCGGCTGGCTAGCCCTGCTCAAGGAGAAATGCATTGACCCTCAGTGTTCGCCCCATCGTGGGCCGGCGCGCGAAGATTACCGCGTTTGGAACCTACGTCCCGCCTCAAGTTCTGACCAACAAAGACCTGGAAAAAATGGTGGATACCAGCGACCAGTGGATTATGGAGCGCACCGGAATCCGCGAGCGGCACGTGCTGGCCAAGGGGCTGGGCGTGAGCGACATCTGCACCGAGGCGGCCAAAAAATGCCTGGCCATGCGCGGCATCGAGGCCACAGAAATCGAAGCGATTCTTGTGGGCACGGTGACGCCGGACATGATGTATCCGGCGACGGCTTGCCTGGTGCAGAACAAGATTGGAGCCAAAGGCGCTTGGGGATTTGACGTCTCCGGCGGCTGCTCGGGATTCGTTTTTGCGTTGCAGGCGGGCGTGAAGCTGGTGGAAAGCGGGGCGCACAAAAAAGTTCTGGTGTGCGGCGCCGATGCCAACACGCGGATGACCGACTACACCGACCGGACCACTTGTGTTTTGTTTGGCGACGGCGGCGGCTGCGTGTTGCTGGAGCCGGCCGAAGAGGGCGAGATCGGATTCATCGACTATGTGCATGAGATTGACGGCTCGGGCGGCGTCTCGCTGAATATGCCGGGCGGCGGCAGCCTGAATCCCTCGACGCACGAGACGGTGGACAAGAAGATGCACTACATCCACCAGGACGGGCCGGCGGTTTATAAATTTGCCGTGCGCAAGATGGCCGAGGCTACGGCAAAGGTGCTGGAGCGCAACGGCGTGACGGGCAAGGATCTGGGCTGCTTTATTCCGCATCAGGCGAATTTGCGCATCATCACGGCAACAGCCGACCGGCTGGGCATGGACCCGTCGCGGGTGATCATCAACATTGAAAAGTACGGCAACACATCGGGCGGCAGCATTCCTCTGGCCATGGAGACAGCCGTGGAAGAAGGCAAGCTGAACAAGGGCGACCTGGTGCTGCTGGCAGCCGTCGGCGCGGGGTTTTCCGTGGGCGCGGCGCTGCTGCGTTGGGAGATGTGAGACAGCTTCTAGCCTCTAGCTACTAGCTTCCAGCTTGCGATAAACAACTTTTGGTGAATCAAGGCCGGTTCCTTCGGGGATCGGCCTTTTTGCATTCTTGATGAATTGCTATTCAGGAACAGAGAAGGAATACTCCGGCAAGGCGCCGGTCTGAGCGGCCATGCGGAAGAAGACCTTCATCGCCTCCAGACATTCTTCATCGAGGATGTAGTGGATGTTGGTGGTCAGGTAGGCGCGGATGGTTTGCTCGGGAATCGCAATCCGTTTGGTCCACTCGGCAACCAGGGAGTCGATGTTCTCCATGCCGTGAATGCGGGAGTGGATGAAGTCTCCTTTGATCGATTCCCAGGTCTCAGAATCGAGACCTGGGGCACCCGAAATTTTGGGAGCAGCACCCCAGATGGCGGAGACAAATGGCAGGCCGGTCAGCGTATGCCACTCCTCTGCCAGGTCGTGATAAACCAGCAGTTCACCGGTGCGCTCAAAGCGGTTGGTTCGCTCCTCGAGAGCCAGCAGAGCGGGGTCGCCGATGAGGATGGCGGCGTCAGCGCGCTCCAGCATGGAGTCGAGATCGGCAAAAGCGGGCAGAAAGGGCACGCTGGGGTTGCCCCAGTGGCGAAAGAGAATGCGGGTGTGCGCCAGCGTGGTGCGGCTGGCCATGTCTGCGGCCACGGAACGCACTTCATGGAGTCGCTGGGCAGCGCGGCGAACCAGCAGCAGGGAACGCACGCGCCCTTTGGAGGCGATGGTGCAGCCGGGCAGAACGCGCAGGCCGGGCGTGGTGGCCAGCGCGGCGATGGGGATGAGCCCGATCTCCGCCGCGCCCGAAGCCAGGCGCGTCGCGCACTCCGAGGGCGACATGCGGTCAATCTGATAGCGCAGGGCGAGTGAAGCATCGAGGGGCGGGTGCTCAAAGTCCCACATCAGCGGGGCTGGATTGAGAAATCCGATGGCGGCGACGCGCAGGCGGGATGGGGGTGGAAGACTCACGCTCTCCTAGCTTACCAACACGGCGTGCCGGATGAGGCAGCGCGTTTCCGGCGAATCAGGAGCGTTATAGCAATTGGCTTGACTTCTTCTCATCCGGGAGGGTAACTTTGGCGAAATTACCAAAGTGTTCGAAAATGGGTTGCCTGAGTTCGCGAGGACTGTCCTGTTTCAAGACAGTGCGGATGGGAAGAGGATGAGCACATTACCCAGGGAGGCAGAAAACGCGGCTGCGGCTCCGTTGGATGAGGAGCGGCTGGCCTGGCTCGCTCTGGTGCTGGCGCCGGGGCTGGGTCCCAAGCGGATTCTGGATGGGGTCAGCCAACTGGAGTCTGCGAGCGAGATCTTTACCCTGCCGCTGACCTCGCTGGAGGGGCTGCGGTTTCCCGCCGAGGCGGCACAGTTCATCTTCGACGGCAAGGCGCGGCGTGCTGCTGAGCAAGAGTGGGCGCGGGTGGCGGCGCAGAAAGCCACGCTGGTGACCTACAGTTGCGCGGAGTATCCCGAGCGGCTGAAAGAGATTTATGATCCGCCGCCGGTGCTATGGGTGCGCGGCGAGGCTCGGCTGCTGAGCCGGCCGGGGATTGCGGTTGTGGGCACACGGCATCCGACGCCCTACGGCTCTGGAATGGCGGAGATTCTGGCGCGCGATCTGGCAGTGCGGCGGCTGCTGATTATCAGCGGCATGGCGCGGGGCATCGACTCCAGCGCGCACAAAGGGGCTCTGGCGGCGCGCATGCCCACGGTGGCTGTGTGGGGCACGGGCATTGACGTGGTTTATCCCAAGGAAAACAAAAAGCTGGCCGAGGAGATTCTGGCCACCGGCGGGGCGATTGTGTCTGAGGTGCCGATGGGAACCTTTCCGGCTCCGCAGAACTTTCCTCGCCGCAACCGCATTTTGAGCGGGCTCAGCGTGGCGGTGCTGGTGGTGGAGGCGGCGGAGAACTCCGGTACGCGCGTGACCGCCCGCTGTGCCGCCGAGCAGAATCGCGACCTTTTTGCCGTGCCCGGCAATGTGACCAGCAAAGGTTCGTGGACGCCGAACACATTGATCAAGCAAGGAGCCAAGCTGGTTGCTACCTGGGAAGATGTGTGGGAAGATCTGCAGTCGCAGGTGCGTCTGGAACTGGAGGCTGAGGCCCCGGCTGCATCCAAATCCGAGACCACCGCATCTCTGTTACCGGAACAGGCTCTGCGGCCTGAGGAGTCCATGGTGCTCGAAGCCCTCAGTACCGACCAGAGCCTGCAAATCGACGAGATTCTTGAGCTGCTGGAGACGCAACTAACCTCTTCCGAAGTCTTCACGGCACTCTTTGAACTGGAGATTACGGGCCGTGTGCGGTCTATGCCGGGCAAGAACTATGTGAGGATTATGTGAGCAAGTAAGATCATCCGGTTCTCGACGAGTAACTATTCAATGGATTACCAAGGAGTCTGTAAGGTCGAATAAGCTATACCTTAGTTACCGTTACTTCGGGACTTACTAAAAAAATCAAATAAGTAAGCGCGTGAAAGATAGTTTGCCTTACACTTATTTTATACGCCGAAGTCATGACGCAAGAATTTCTTCGGCAGTTCTTTGGAAGCGGGTATAGGCATGAAGACCTGGGTAAAATTTTTTTTGACGGCATTGTTTGTCGCTTGTGCGGCTTCAGGGTTGTACGCCGACACGGTGGTTGCCACTTATGAGCCGGCGACTGTCCAAACGCCAAATACCACTAATCTGTGCGCCGGGACCTCGGCCTGCTGGGTTGGCGAGCAGACTTTTGCAACATCGTCAGTGCCTGCTCCGGGTGCATTTCCCACAGTAGTGTCCAGCGGCACGGTCACCGGGAGCATCTCCGGAACATATAACGGCCCTCTCATCTACAGCGCAGACGCATACGGCGGCGCGGGAGGAACCGGCTACTATCCGGAGGTCTTCTCCAACACCAACGGCACGGGCAGCTACTCTCTTTCCCTGTCCGTATCCGGCAACATTCCCGGTGTAAATTACTTCGGGCTTTGGTTCTCCGCGCTCGACGCAGGAAATGAGCTCAGTTTCTACGACGGCAACACTCTTGTGTATTCCTTCGGCCCGGCGCAGTTTCAATCTCTGGTTGGCGCCTGCCCAAGCGCGACCAATGCTTTTTGCGGCAATCCGAACAACGGCGATGACTCAGGCGAGCAATTCGCGTTCCTGAACTTCTTCGATACCACGGGCTACTTCGACAAGATTGTCTTCTCCGAGACCGGCGGCGGCGGCTTCGAGTCAGACAACCACACAGTCGCTTACCTGGACCCCCCAACGCCTTCCGGTACGGTGATCAATCCGATTCCGGAGCCCGGCTCGTTTCTTCTGCTGGGCACCGGGTTGTTGGCGCTGATTGGATTTGGGCGTCGATTCGCCCTGTAAGGGCATAAAAATTGATTACGCTCTCGCGCGGGCGTTAGCATCGAGTTCCCCCTGTTCCTCCGGATGAAGATTCTTCATCCGGAGGTTTTTTCTGATTTAAGCGCAGGCGTGGATTTTATTCACGCGTTACTCGATATGTGTCAGGAGTTATTTCCGCCCCCGCGCGGCGGCTTTGCAACTCTTTGCCGGAAAATGCATCCAATACAATGTAATGTCATTCAAAGGCATTGAATTTATTGAGTTTAGTTTAAGAAAACTATTTTCACGCAAGCCCAATAATGGGACAAAATGGGAAGGAAAATTCCGGCAACAGTGGAAATGAGACGGTGTTCCGTGGTAGCGTCCAACTTTCATGGTTGATTTTCTAAACGGGCAAGCGGCCTGCTGAAACTGGCGAAATTTCGGTTGCCCGCACAGTGAATCCAATGAAGTTGAGCGAAGTCTAACAAATCTGAATACAGCGCAACCCGGCAGAATAAGCTGGACAGTTTAGAGTAAACGTGGAATCAAGGATGGCAATGAGCAAATCACTGGTGATCGTCGAGTCTCCCGCCAAGGCCAAGACGATAGAAAAATATCTTGGCGCGGGCTTCGAGGTTTTGGCCTCGGTTGGTCACATCATGGACCTGCCCAAGAAGGAACTGGGCGTCGAGCTGGAAAATCGCACCTTCGAGCCGACGCTGGTTGTCTCCCCGGATAAAGAGAAGGTTGTGGCGCAGTTGAAAAAAGCCGCGGCCAAAGCAGACGAAATCTTTCTGGCGCCTGACCCTGACCGTGAGGGCGAGGCAATTGCCTACCATCTTGCGCTTCAGCTTGGAACCTCGGCCAAGGAGCGGAAGAAGATTCGCCGCGTCACCTTCAACGAGATTACAAAGAAGGCAGTGCAGGAGGCCTTCAAGCACGCCCGGGACCTGGATCAAAATCTGGTGGATTCGCAGCAGACGCGGCGCATTTTAGATCGATTAGTCGGCTACCAGATATCTCCGCTGCTGTGGGAAAAAGTGCGGCGAGGCCTCTCGGCTGGCCGCGTGCAAACCGTGGCCGTGCGGCTGATTGTGGAGCGGGAGCGGGAGATTGGGGCGTTTGGTCCGGTTGAGTACTGGACCCTGGACGCCGAGTTGCACCCCGAAAAGCAGGCGGATACTAAACTCAAGGCGCGCTTTGTGGGCATCGACGGAGAGCCTGCGCGCGTGGCAAATGGCCAGGACAAGGACGGCAAAGACCAATTCATCGCCAATGCGCTGCCCGACGAGAAGTCGATGCGGGCGGTGATGGCGGCGCTTGCAGATGCGCAGTGGTCTCTGGCCTCGGTTCAATCCACGGAGAAGCAGCGCAAGCCGCTGGCGCCGTTTATCACCAGCCAGTTGCAGCGCGACGCGGCCGGCAAGCTGGGCTTCAATGTGCGCCGGACGATGGGCGTGGCGCAACGGCTCTATGAGGGCATCGCAATTGGCGCCGAAGGGCCGGTCGGTCTTATCACTTATATGAGAACGGACTCGCCGCGGGTGGCGCCGGAGGCGATTACCGGCGCGCGCGAGTGGATTGGCAAGCAACTGGGTGCAAAGTACCTGCCCGCCACGCCGAATGTCTACAAAGGCAAGAAGGCCGCGCAGGACGCGCACGAAGCGATTCGCCCCACCGATGCGTCGCGGACGCCGGAGTCGATTGCGCGCTATCTGACCGAGGAGCAATTGAAGCTCTACCGGCTCATCTGGCAGCGGTTTGTGGCCTCGCAGATGACGCCCGCCATTTTTGACGTGACCACGGCGAAGATTGCCGCTGTGTCTGCCAAGACCGGCAAGACCTACGATTTCCGCCTCAGCGGCTCTGTGGTGCGCTTTGACGGATTCCTGAAGGTCTATGAAGTTGCCGAGAAGGACGACGAGGACGAGGCTGCCAACAAGCTGCCCAACCTGGACCATGTAAAGCGGCTGGAGATGGACGCGCTCGATGAGGAGCAGCACTTTACGCAGCCGCCTCCGCGCTACAACGAAGCCTCGCTGGTCAAAGTCCTCGAGGAAAAGGGAATCGGCCGCCCTTCGACGTATGCCTCGATCATCAACACCATCCAGGACCGCGAGTATGTGACCAAAATCAGCGGGCGCTTCTATCCCACCGAAATCGGAATGGTGGTCTGCGACCTGCTGGTGGAGAGTTTCCCGTACATCTTTGATGTTGCCTACACCGCGAGGCTGGAAGAAGAATTGGATGAGATCGAAGAGGGCACGGAAAAGTGGACCACCCTGCTCAACGGTTTCTACGGCTATTTTGAGGATGAACTCAAGGATGCGGGCAAGAGCATGCGCGACATCAAGCGCATGGAAAAGAAGACCGACGAAAAGTGCGACCTGTGCGGATCGCCTCTGCTGCTGAAGTGGGGCAAGTTTGGCAGCTTTTTTGCATGTTCGGCCTACGACAAGAAGGACAAATCAAGCTGCACCTTTACCAAGGAGAACACCGCCGGCAAGCCGGACATGAACACGCCCGAGGCGCAGGAGGCAGGCGAGCAGGACGAGTACTGCGATAACTGCGGCCGGGTGATGGTGCTGCGGCGCGGTCCGTTTGGAATGTTCATGTCGTGCCCCGGATTCAACGAGGACCCGCCGTGCAAGACTTTCCGCAAATTGAGCAGCAAGCAGCAACAGAAAGTTGCCGCGCCCAAGCCAACCGGCGAAGACTGCCCGCAGTGCGGAAAACCGCTGGTGCTGCGCCAGGGAAGTTATGGCGAGTTCGTTTCCTGCTCCGGCTATCCCAAGTGCAAGTACGTCAAGCAGAACTTGATTGAAGGCTTGAAGTGCCCCAAGTGCGGCGTTGGCGACGTAGCCGAGCGTAAGGCGCGCCGCGGCAATATGTTCTGGGGCTGCACCAATTATCCCAAGTGCGATTTCACCTCGAATCTGAAACCCGTGGCGCAGAAGTGTCCGGAATGCGGCAGCAGCTACCTCGTCGAAAAGACGCTGCGCTCAGGAATTTTCCTCGAGTGCCCAAACAAGAAAAAGGCGGCCGAGGAAGAAGTCGCGCCTAAAAAACGCGCGAAGAAGAGCGCGGAGCCGGTTGCACAAGCCATAGTGTGCAGCTACTCCAAGCGCATTGGCGATGCTCCGCCGCTGCCAACAGCCGCAACGCATGGCCCGGTGGCGGAGAAAGAACCCGCCAAAGCACCGGCAAAGGCGCCAGCCAAATCCACCGCAAAGAAGGGTGCAAAGAAAAGCAGCAAAAAAGCGTTGCAGCCGGCATGAAAGACATTGTTTTGATCGGTGGTCCGAATGGCGCTGGCAAGACGACGGCGGCGAGAGTGTTGCTGCCTAAGTTCTTCGGGCATTACGAATTTCTGAATGCCGATGATATAGCTCGGGAGATAGCACCGTGGAATGTCGAGTCAGCGGCATTCGCAGCTGGCCGCCAGATGATCGAGCGGTTGCATTCCCTGGTTCAAAAAGGAGAGAGCTTTGCAATAGAATCAACTTTATCTGGTAAGTCATATATCTCTTTGCTCAAAGATTGCAGGGCCAATGGCTGGAATGTAACTCTTTACTATTTTTGGCTTCCGGCGCCTGAGGATTCAATAGCCCGTGTCGCAAGAAGGGTCAGCCAGGGCGGCCATTACATACCCGACGAGGTTATCATCCGGCGGTTCAAGACTGGAATATGGAATATGCGGCACCTGTACTTGCCACTGGCGGATACAGCGGCAATCTACGATAATAGTGGAGAGCAGCGGGTATTGATCGCCGACCGGGAATCCGGTTGGCCCCTCGTGGTACACGATCCGGAACGCTGGTCCAAAATAGAGGAGCTGACCCCATGGAGATGACATCACGGCAAAAGCTGAACGCGGTTGATCAGGCTCTGGCCGAGGTCTCCCGGCGCCTGGCCTCCGGCGAGTTGGATGGCTCCGGCCGCTATTACACCGACGAAGAGCTAGAGGCGGGTAAGGCCACGGGCAGGAAGCGCATTCCAGCCAAGCCGACCAAGGCCAATGCAGCATAACCAGTTGCAGCAGGTTCCGAGCTGAATCCGGTAACATGAAGCATTGGAGAAACAATCAATGGAACGCATGCTTGCAACCCCGGCCGATGCCGAAATCATTCTCAGATTGTATGAACTCCGCACCGAAGCGGTGATGCGCCAGGCGCGCGCCTGGGTGTTTGGAGAGTTCTGGCCAACCACGGCGGCGGAGTATTTTGCCGTGGCAGACAACCCCAAAGATCCGCACAACGCATTTCTGCGCCAGGTGATCAGCTACTGGGAGATGGCCGCTGCCATGGTGTTGCACGGCGCAGTTTCTGCCGAGTTGTTTGTGGATTGCAATGGCGAAGGGTTTTTCATGCTGGCCAAGTTTGCGCCGATTCTGGAGGCGATCCGGGAAAAATACCCCACCTTCCTGGGCAAAACCTCGGAGCTCGTGAACCGGTTTACAGCTGCCCAGCAGCGCTACGACGCGGCGCTCAAAAACCTGGAAGCGGGGCGTAAAAGGCTTTCTTCCCGCTAGAAGACGCTCGGCCGTAATTCTTATCTCCCAATCTCTTCAACTCGGACTCGCAATATGAACGAATCTCTGCTAATGTCATATGCGGCACATTCGTGGGGCTCGCACACGGGCCGGAAGAGATTACAACGGATGAACTGGAATTAACCCATGGCACGAGCAATTTGGAACGGCAAGGTGATTGCCGAAAGCGAGAAGACAATTACGGTGGATGGAAACGTGTATTTTCCCGATTCCAGCCTGAAACGCGAATACTTTCGCCCCAGCACCACCACTTCCCTGGACCCGGCAAAGGGACAAGCCCGCTACATGACCCTGCTGATAGACGGGGAGGACAATCAGGACGCGGCCTGGTACTATCCCGACCCCAAGCCGGCAGCGCGCAAGATTAAGGGATATGTAGCCTTTTGGCGGGGCGTAGAAGTGGAGCAGTAGCTTCGCCCTCTCATCTGGGCCGCACCTGGCCTCTGAACCGGGACCATGCGCGTGGCGTGTGATACATTTGCCCCATGAGGTTGAAAGGTTTAGCGATCTTCGCGGTGCTGCTGGCGCTTGCGCTGGCGCATTCCGCAATGAGAGCTCAGACAAGCACGCCGGCCGGAGAAAACCGGCAGGCCACGCCGCTTTCCACAACGCCCAATCCCTCATCGCAGGATGCCTCCAGCTCGTCAACCGGGGCTGAGAGCGAAGCCGGCATTCATGCGGGCCAGACTCAGCCCACGCCGCACATTACGGTTGCCAATCCTCCGCAGGCGCCTCAAACCTGGGCGCTGCGCGACAAAATCTCCTGGGCCGCCTATATCGTCCTTGCCATTCTGGGATATGTCGGCATCATGCTGGCCGTTTCGCTGCTCAAAAAAATCGACCGTCAAACCGCTTATGCTGAAACCGCGGCCGAGGCCGCTGCTGCCAGCGCCCAGGCCGCCCTGCTGAATGCGCAATCCATCATTCGCGCTGAAAGGCCCTGGGTGCTGATCAGCGTCGAGCAATCGGGAAGCAAGGAAAACAGTTTTTCCGTAATGGCCACGAACCGGGGCCGCACTCCAGCCAGAATCATTGAAATCGAGGACCAGGTAAAAATCGTCGTCGACGAACAGCATTTGCCCAGCGTTCCCGAGTATAAGAGGAAAGAAACAAGCGTGCGCCACGCCCCTATCATTCTTCTGCCCGGCGAAGCCACGGCGCTGAAGCCTTTCTGCCGGGAGGATGCGCGAGGGTTTTGCGATTCCGAGGAGAGGTTCAAGCGCATCGAAACCTGGGATGAAAAGATTTATATCTATGGGCGGGTAGTTTACCGGGATTTGATTTCGCCTGCCGACGATCAATTCCATGAAACGAACTGGTGCTGCTGGTATATTCACGGGCAGCAGAGCAGCGGCTTGATTATTGCCGGACCGCCCGAATACAACGGGCACACGTAAGCGCCGGCTTGAACGGGGAAATACCAATAAGAGTCAGAGAAAAATTGTCTGTTGAATGGGGCTGCGCTCAGGCGCTCTCAACATCACGCAGGTTCTGCTCAAAGACTCCGTCCGGTTCGGCAAGCCTGATCAGCCGGTGCAGATAGGCGCGCGAGATGCACAGGCTGCGCGCCGCAAGCGTCTTGTTCCCGTTGTTTTCACGGACAGCAGCCACTGCCAGCTTGACCTTGTAGTCGCGCAACTGGCGCTCAAAGGAGCCGGCGGGATGGTAATCGGCGATATCGACAATGTCGCTGATGTCGCCAATGTCTCCGATATCGACATCGGCCTCTTCGATGTTCAGGCTCAAATCTTCCGCGCGGACCATCTTGCCCGGAGCAAGAATGATCGCCCTTTGCATGACGTTTTCCAGCTCGCGCACATTGCCCGGCCAGGGGTAGCTCTGGAGCAGGGCAACCGCATCGTGTTCAATGTCATCCATCGGCTTCTGGAATACCTGTCCATAGTGGCGCAGAAAGTGCCGCGCGATGCGCGGAATGTCTTCCGGATGTTCCTGGAGCGGCGGCGATTCGATCCGCATTACGTTAATGCGATAAAAAAGATCCTGGCGGAATTTGCCCTCGCCCACCAATTTGGTCAGGTCCTGGTGCGTGGCAAAGATCAGGCGAGCCCGTAAGGGGATCAGCCGGTTGCTGCCCAAACGGCTGAATTCCAACTGCTGCAGAACGCGCAGCAGCTTGACCTGCGTGAAGAGGCTCAGATCGCCGATCTCATCCAGAAAGAGAGTGCCGTCGGCGGCCTGCTCAAAGTATCCTTCCCGCGATCCAACCGTTCCAGTGAAAGCGCCCTTTTCATGGCCGAATAACTCGGCCTCAATCAGGGTCTCTGGAATGGCGCCGCAGGAGACGGCTACAAAGGGGCGGCCGGAGCGGGCGCCGAGGTTGTGGATGGCCCGCGCGATCAGTTCCTTGCCGGTTCCGCTTTCGCCGGTCACGAGGATAGAAGCGTTGAGGTCCGTAACGCGATGGATCAGTTGATAAACCCGCTGCATCTGCGGGCTGGAGCCGATCAACTTATCGCAACTGCCGGGTACTTCAAGTTGCTGCTGAACCGATTGCAACTTCAGCCGGAGCGTGGAGTTCTCGTAGGCCCGGCTGAGCATGGTCTTGAGATCGCGTATCGAGGGCGGCCTGCGGCAATAACCAAAGGCGCCTGTCCGAACCAGTTCAAAGGCGGTGGAACGGAGGCCGTCGTCGGCCATGATTATGGCGGGAACTTGAGAGGCAATCAGGCGCTGCGCACATCCAATCCGCTCCTCCAGCGAGTCATGATTGGAATTCAGATCCAGGATCATGACATCGCAATCGCCCGCAGCCCGGAGCAGGTTCATTCCGTCTTCATCCGATTCGATGAGGATCTCGAACTCCTTGCCCAAAGCCGAGGAGAGAAGCGTATGGAGCGTTCGGTCTTCCGAATACAGCCCGATCTTGATCATCGCCAGACCAACTCCACTCGAGTGCGCCGCCGCGCCTCATCAGGGGACGAAGCGGATCAGTGGCGTATAAAACACTGCATACCAGCGGTTTACATTCCAAAGGAAGTTGCTATCGGCGGACTAAACAGGAAGGCCAATCCAATCGCAAAGCCCAAAGGACACAACGAGCACCACGGTACTGCCTAACATAGTAGTGACGAATTGTCAGATTGTCGAGATTACCATGGTACTCGTGTCTCAGGTTGAGTATCTCCGCGATTTCAATAAATATTTTTTACAGACAGGATCAAAACTGGTTGCTTTGTTCATCATCCAGCAATGATAATTTTAATATATATTCTATTATCAATCATTTGTAAGAGATTTAATCGTCATTTGAAGAACAGGGTCAAGCGCAGGTCATCAGATTTTCAATCTTGATTGCGTTCGATTTTTGCGAATCCAGGAGTTAAAACTCTAACTAAAGTAACGCAAATATTAGATTACTAATTAGATTGGCACGCCCGGACAAGTGTGCCGCCCAGTCGCCTTTTTGAAGCTGGTTTGATTAGAAAATCAATTCAAATCATTGTGTTAGCGACATTGTGCTTTCAGCCACCCGTGTGTATACGTCTCGCTTCACTTCTGAACGGAAGCCCGTAAACATCCGTGTACACCCGAACGGTAAAAGTTTAGTGAATTCGTTTAATTGGTGCAATTTAAGGGATTTTAGGATTTGGTTAATAAATTGCAAGGATTGTTAGACAACAGCTACGCGGAGTTCCTCCGGGAGGGCCTGGAGGCAGGAGCAGGGGCATGCAGCACTGGTTAGCCTGGTGGCCGACATTGATTGTTGTCGCAATGGCGACCTTCATGGATCTGCGCAGTCGCCGCATTCCCAACTGGCTGGTGCTCCCATTTCTTGTGGCAGGGATCGTGGTTTCACCCTGGCGGCATGACTGGGAGGGTGTCGGACGGGGCTTGTGGCTGGGGAATGAGCATGGCTTTGGCTGGCATGGCCTGGAGCAAAGTCTGGCCGGCATGGGGCTCGGCCTGGTGATTTTTGGTTTGCTTTTCTGGATGGGCGGCATGGGTGCGGGGGATGTGAAGCTGATTGCCGCGATTGGGGCATGGGTTGGTCCGGGACAGTTGTTTGTTGCCCTGATTACAACCGGTTTGGCTGGCGGAGTGATGGTTTTGTGCTGGGCCTTATTTGCTGGATTTGCCAGGGATCTGTTCAAGAGTGCCGGTGATCTGGTTTTTGGCTGGAGGAGGCGCGGGACAATTCTTGATCCAGAGGCTACCCTGGCTAATCCGCTGAAGCGCAAGATGCCCTACGCCCCGGCCATTGCTATCGGAACGCTGATGTCATTTTTTGCTCGTTGAGGATTGAAGGAAAGAAAATGTCCAACTGGCAATCATCTTATCGGCTCCCGGCTGACCCGCAAGGAAGGCCAGACGCGACAGGCGGCGCGAATTCTGTGAACCCAGAGTCTTCTCCTAATTTAGACGAACAGTATCCGGACTCGTTTGGGACGAATCTGCTGTCGATAGCGCTGATCGGTCCCGACGATGAACGGCGCAGAGCCGCGTCCACGGTGCTCGGCGAGTGCCAGACAGGCGGGATTCACGAGTTTTCTTCTTATCCTCCCACCCTGGACGACGTGCCGCGTCTGCTGGAACAGAAATACGACATCATCATCATTGATCTGGACAGCAATCCCGAGTATGCGCTTGAGCTGGTAGAGAGCATCTGCGCTAACGGCACGGCCACCGTAATGGTTTACTCGCTGAAGGCCGACTCGGAGCTGCTGGTCCGCTGCATGAGGGCGGGCGCTCGCGAGTTTCTAACCCTGCCGTTTGCGCAAAACACCATGGCGGAATCTCTTGTCCGGGCCTCTGCCCGGCGTCCTGCGATCCGCGGCCAGAAGAAGTCGGGCGGCAGGCTGCTGGTGTTTCTGGGAGCCAAGGGCGGAGACGGCGTGACTACGCTGGCCTGCAATTTTGCTGTGGCCCTGGCCAAGGAATCCGACCAGAGCACCTTGCTGATCGATCTTGACCTGCCCCTGGGAGACGCGGCGCTCAATTTGGGAATTACCGGTGAGTACTCGACGATCAATGCTCTGCAGAATGCCAATCGGCTGGATTCGAGTTTTCTCTCCAAGCTCCTCGTGAAGCACAGTTCCGGAGTCTCCGTGCTGGGAGCGCCGGGGAAGTTTCCTCAATATCAGGCCGCCAATGATTCCATCGACAGGCTGATCGCGGTGGCGCGGCAAGACTTCGACAACGTGGTTATCGATATGGGCTCCAGGCTCGATTTGATGGGGACGAGCCTGTTCAAAGACGGAGCAATCATTTATCTGGTGATCCAGGCCGGAATCGCCGGCCTGCGCAACTCAAACCGCCTGATCTCGCAGTATTTTGCCGGCGAATTTCCCAAGCTGGAGATCGTGCTGAACCGGTATGAGGCCCGTGCGCTGGGGGTGGCGGAAGAGCAGATCACCAAGGCTCTCACCCGTCCGGCGCAATGGAAGATCCCTAACGATTACGCTGCCGTGCGCCGGATGCAGCACACGGCCGTTCCGCTGGCGCTGGAAGATTCACCGATTTCCCGCCTGATCCACCAGATGGCCAGGAGCGCCTGCGGCCTGCCGCCGGTTCAGGAAAAGAAGAGTGGCTTCAACCTCAAAAGCTTCGGCAGGGGGTTTTCTTCGAAGCCTGTTCTGACTGGCGAGCCACAGGCACTGACGCAACTCGGGCTGAATTCCGGCTCAGGCGGCGGCGGAAAACCCGAAGTCACGGAGAAGCTCCAGAGCAAGTCTGTTCCGGCGGCGCGTCCTGTTCCGCCTCCGGCGCCAAGCGAACGGACGGCGCCAGCTTCTGTGGAGAGGGCAGACCGCCCGGAGCCCGAGAGCCAGAGGAAATTTTCGCCGCGCAGCAACGAGGGTTCCAGCCTGCAGGCAGAGCCTGAAACGCGTACCTATAAAGGCGCGACGTATGTGAAGGGTCCAGGCGGCGAATGGCACCTGATGAAAGCTGCGGACTCCGCTGCTTTCACTCATCCGGCCAGTTCCACCCAGCCGGTCAGCAGCCCCAGCCGCCCGGCGGTTAGTTCCAGCCAATCCATCAGCAGTCCCGGCCACCAGGCTGCGGGCGAAACCCGCACCTACAAAGGTTCGACCTATGTCAAAGGCGCGGATGGCGAATGGCACTTGCTGAAGCCCGAACAACCGCAAAAGTTTGAGCAACCGCAAAGGCCCGAGCAGCCGCTGAAGCCTGAGGTAGTGAAAGTGCAACAGGCGCCGGGGCACACTTTATCCTGGGCGACGCCCGCTCCGATTACCTTTGGCGCCGCGCTGGGAGCGGGAGAGCTGAATGCCAGAGCCTCCGCCGCGGGCAGATTGGTGTACACTCCTGCCGCCGGGGAGATATTAGCGGCAGGAACGCATAATCTCTCGGTAACCTTTACGCCATCCGGCGATGCCGACGCTGCTCCGCTGCATGACGCAGTGGCGCTCACCGTGAACAAGGCGACGCCGGTCATCAACTGGCCAACGCCTGCTTCCATTGTTCACGGCGTGGCGCTCAGTTCCGCTGAGTTGAATGCCTCGGCGCCGGTTCCGGGAAGATTTGTTTACTCGCAGGCAGAGGGCAGCGTGCCCAATGCGGGGGTGCAAACACTCACAGTTACCTTTTTTCCGGCGGATGCCGCTAACTACAACACCGCGCAAGCCGCAGTTTCTATCACCGTAGCCAAGGCCAGGCCTCTCATCACGTGGCCGACGCCGGCTTCCATTGTTTATGGCACGGAACTGGGATCCGCGCAGTTGAATGCCTCGGCATTGGTTCCCGGCTCATTTTCCTATAGTCCGGCTCCCGGAGCCGTGCTGGCGGCAGGCGTGCAGAAACTGACGGTTGCTTTTACGCCGTCGGATACGGCTAACTTCACCACAGTCCAAAGCGAAGTGGCGCTCGCCATTACCAAGGCAACGCCGGTTCTCACCTGGCCTGCACCCGCGCCGATTGTTTACGGCACAGCGCTGGGCAATAGCCAACTGAACGCCAAGGCTTCGGCTCCGGGAAAGTTCACTTATATCCCCGCAGCCGGCGCCGTGCTGTCAGCCGGGACGCACACCCCATCCGTCACTTTCATGCCGACAGACGCGGCCAATTACACCATGGCACAGGCGGCCGTTAAGCTGACTGTCGCCCGGGCGACCCCGTCTGTGAACTGGCGGACCCCGGCGCCGATTGCCTATGGTACTCCGCTCAGCGCGATTGAGTTGAATGCCACGGCCTCGATTCCGGGTCGATTCACCTACACTCCGGAGATAGGCGAGATGCTTCCGGCGGGTACGCATACGCTTTCCGTCACATTCACTCCCATCGATGCTACGGACTATGCGGCGGTGCAGGCCACGACGCAACTCACCGTTGTCAAAGCCAAGCAGACCATCCTCACCTGGCCGACTCCAGCCCCCATTTCTTACGGCGCCCCGCTCAGCGAAGCTGAACTGAATGCCGCGGCGGAGGTTCCAGGGACGTTTGCCTATGCCCCTGCGGCCGGCGACATACTCTCAACGGGAACCCATAAGCTGACTGTCACCTTCACTCCGGCGGACGCCAACTTTCCGGCGGCGCAGGCGACTGTTTCTTTGACCGTCACCAAGGCGACGCCGGAGATCAACTGGCCAAAACCGGCCGCCATTTCCTATGGAGCCGCGCTCAATGGCGGGCAACTGAATGCCACTTCCTCGGTGCCGGGAACCTTTGTGTATTCTCCTGTTGCGGGCGAGGTGCTCGGGGCGGGAACACATACGCTTAAAGCTGTGTTTACACCGAGGGACACCGCCAACGCCGCATCGGCACAGGCCACGAACCAGCTCACCGTCACCAAGGCAACGCCCATCATCACATGGTCTCAGCCTGCCGCCATTCCCTACGGCACCCCGCTCAGCAGCAACCAGTTGAATGCTATGGCGCTGGTGCCGGGAGTCTTCATCTATACCCCGGCCGAGGGCACGGTGATTGCATCGGGATCACAATCGCTTTCGGTGACCTTTATTCCTACGGACAGCGCGGACTATACTACGGCGCAGGCATCCGTGCAGCTTGTTGTGGATGGGTTGCCCAATATCGCTTCGCTGATTCCGGCAGCGGCCGATGTGAATGCAGAGCTTTCCGGCCTTTCCGAAGAAAAGCGCGCGGCACAGCAAGCCGGCACTGCGATTAATCGGGATAGTAAACTTGAAACGCGCACATACAAGGGCGCTACATACGTGAAGGGAGCCGATGGTCAATGGTACCTCCAGAAGATTTAGAAATGGCGCAGCCCGCAACGCTTCCTGCGGACTTCAGTGAATGGGACAGCGGGGACGCTCCCGCTGCGCAGCCGGCCAGGCCTGCGGCTGCGCGAGTTGCCGTGCCGCCCAGCCCTGAAAAAGCGCCGAGCAGAGTATCGTATAGTCCGGCAAATACCCAGGAGGATGTTGAAAGACTTTTACAGCAGTCTCGCAAAGCCGAAGCGATGAGCCTGGCGGCTGAAAAACATGAAATTGAGAGCAAGGGCAGGAGCAAGAGGGCGCTGTTGCTAGGCGCGCTTGGCGCCTTGGCCGTATTAGCTGCTTTGGGTTCTTTCGGGTATTACAGGTTCAAGCCCCGAACGATCGTGCTGCCTCCGCCCGCTGCCGTGCAGCCTGCAGCCAGCGTGCAACTGCCGGCAACGGCGAATTTGCAGGCAGATGCAACCGCGCCTGCGGCAGCGACGACCGAGACCGATCGCTCTCACGCGCAATCGACCACGATGAGCAACCAGTTAAACGCTCCTTCGCGGATTCCCATGGACTTGAAAATGCTCGCCGGCAGGGAGCCCCCCCCTTCTTCCGGGTTTGGCTCGGCCGGTTTGGATAACCTGGCCGGCAGTAACATTGCAGGCAACGTTTTCGGCGGGAGCGGGCCCAGGGTGAAGGTTGGAGCTCCCCGCAAGATGAGCATTTCGGCTGGAATAGCCGGAGGGTTGCTGGTGCAAAGAACGACGCCTGTCTATCCTCAGATTGCCAAGGAAGCTCGCGTCGCCGGGACGGTGGTGATTCAAGCCACCATCTCCAAGGGAGGACTGGTTGAGAATCTTCGCGCCGTCAGCGGCCCTACCATGCTGCGCCAGGCTGCCCTGGACGCAGTGAAGTCTTGGCGCTACAAGCCCTATCTGCTTGATGGCGAGCCGGTAGAGGTTGAAACAACAGTGAACGTGACTTTCACCCTGGGAGGATGATAAATTTTCCGCCGTTGCGGATTTTTTGACGGGCTTTGCTAATAAATGGAAGTCGTCTTTGACGACAGTTTCTGTTCCGACAGAAGGTAAATCGTGGAACTGCTGAATCTGGAAAAGTACAAAGCGGAGATTCATAAAACTCTGATTTCCAAATTGGATTTGGAGAAGCTGTCGCGCGTCAACTCGACTCAGGCGCGCCAGGCTGTCGCCGGAATCGTCAAGGAAATCATCTCCGATCAGCGAGTTCCGCTCAACTTTGACGAACAGGAAAAAATTCAAGCGGATCTGCTGGACGAGGTCTTTGGCCTGGGCCCTCTGGAACCTTTGTTGCGGGATGCAAAAATCTCGGACATCCTGGTCAACGACAGGGACCATGTATTTATCGAAAAGGGCGGCCTGCTGCAGAGGGTTGATACCAAATTTCGCGATGATCGCCATCTGCTGCAAATCATCGACCGTATTGTCTCGCGCGTGGGCCGCAGAGTGGATGAGTCCTCGCCAATGGTGGACGCCCGGCTGCCGGATGGTTCCCGCGTGAACGCCATTATTCCGCCGCTGGCGCTGGACGGGCCGTCGTTGTCCATCCGCCGTTTCGGCACTGGACCGCTGGCCGCCAATCAGCTGGTGCAGTTGAAGAGCGTTTCCGCGGAGATGATGGAAGTGCTTTCTTCGGCCGTCAAGGCCAGAATCAGCATCATCATCGCGGGCGGCACGGGCGCCGGCAAAACTACATTTTTGAATATTTTGTCGCAATACATCCCGCGCAACGAACGCATTGTCACCATCGAGGACGCGGCTGAGCTTCGACTGGCCCAGGAAAACATCGTGCGCCTGGAAACCCGCCCGCCCAACATCGAGGGACAGGGCGCAATTCGCCAGCGGCAACTGCTGATCAACTGTTTGCGTATGCGCCCGGATCGCATCATCATGGGCGAGGTCCGCGGAGAAGAAGCCTTTGATATGTTGCAGGCCATGAATACCGGCCACGAAGGCTCAATGACCACCATTCACGCGAACACGCCACGGGACGCCATCTCCAGGCTGGAATCGATGGTGGCCATGGGCAACATGAACCTGCCTGAAAAATCCGTGCGTCAGCAAATCGCATCGGCCATCACGATTGTTGTGCAGGCTACCCGCATGAGCGACGGCACGCGCAAGGTAACCAGCGTCTCCGAGATTACCGGCATGGAAGAAAGCGTGATCAGCATGCAGGAGATCTTCACTTTTACCAGAAAGGGAATTGGGCCGGATGGCAAGGTTATCGGCGTGTTCCAGCCGACCCATATCCGTCCCAAGTTCCTCGATCGGCTCAGGGTGTCGGGCATCATCCTGCCGCCGGTTTTGTTCGAACGGGAAACACAGGTCAATTGAGCGGAAGGGAGGGCGGCAAATATGTTGATGATTATCGCATTGGTTTTTCTTGGCGTGTTTGTTGTTGTGGCACTGTTGTTGGCTGCCACCGGCGGCGCGGCCGCCAGCCAGGCCAAGCAAGTGCATGCCACGCTCGACTCCGCCCTGGCCACCGACAGAGTTGACGGCGGCGAACAAATCGTCAATTTCCGCAAGATTGACAAGCTCAGCGCGATTCCATGGCTGAATAAGAAATTGTCGCAGTTCGAGCTCGCGCCCCGCATTCAGTCTCTGCTCATCCAGGCAGATGTCAAAATGAGCGCCGGAGTTCTGCTGGCAACCTGCGCCCTTGCATTTGCGGGGCCGGCTTACCTGGCCTTTCTGCGCACCAATGCCCTTCTGGTGGCGTTGGGTATTGGACTGCTGGGGGGCTTCATTCCCATTGGCTGGTTGTTACACAAACGTACCGCGCGCCTGGATGTGTTTCAACAGGGATTGCCGGAAGCAATGGACTTGATGGTAAGCGCCTTGCGCGCCGGACACAGCCTGGTTGCGGCTATTGGCTCGGTTGCTCGTGAATGCGCCGACCCGGTCGGCTGTGAATTCAAAACTTGTTTCGAAGAGCAGAACTATGGCCTTGAACTGAAAGCCGCCCTGGACAACATGATCAAGCGCATTCCCCTCCAGGATCTCCGCATTTTTTCTACTGCGGTTATGATCCAGAAGGAAAGCGGTGGAAACCTGGCTGAGGTTCTGGACAAGACCGCTCATGTAATCCGCGAACGGTTTCGCCTCAAACGGCAGGTCGGAGTTCACACCGCCCAGGGGAGAATGACTGGGTGGGTGCTCACCTTGCTGCCGGTGGCGCTCGGCACCGCGTTGTATTTTGTAAACCCGGGTATGATGCAGGTTCTGTGGACAAATCCAACCGGCCTGAAAATGCTCTATACTGCTGGCGGCATGATTGTGATCGGCGGCATGATTATTCGGCATATCGTTAACATGGATGTTTGAGGGTGATATATGGGAGTAATGATTTTTACATTTGGCGTCATATTTGCCCTGTTCCTCAGCGGCGGGCTTCTCCTGTTCTACCGGACGGAGATACTGCAGAGGATTTCAGAGGCAATCAACCCGCACCCCAAACAGAAATCCATCTTGAGCACTATCCAGCAAACGGGACTTTCCATCGGCGGCGTGGTCGAGCACTTGGAGGTTGTTCTACCCAAGAGCCAGGCCGAGGTGTCCGTTGTTTTGAAGCGCCTTCAACGCGCCGGATTCCGCGAAGAGTCCGCGGTCAAAATATTCTATGGGACCAAAGTCCTGGTCCCTCTCGTTCTGGTCATTGTGGTAGTGGCAACCGACGTGAGTCAGTTCATCGGCCCATTTCTGACCTATATGGTTGCCCTGGGCCTGGGCTTTCTGCTTCCGGATTTCTGGCTGGGAAGGCGGATTACTGACCGACAGGGGAAGATACGGCGCGGCCTGCCGGATGTGCTCGACCTGCTGGTGATCTGCATTGAGGCCGGATTGAGCCTCGATCAGGCCACCGGCCGCACGTCGACGGAATTGCAGGATGCCCAGCCGGAGCTATGCGATGAATTGAGCATTGTCGTACTGGAGCAACGCGCCGGACGTCCGCGCGCGGATGCCTGGCGGCATATGGCCGAGCGCACGGATGTGGATTGCGTGCGCAACCTGGTTTCCATGCTGATACAGGCAGAGCAATTTGGCACCAGCGTTGCAAAAACTTTGCGCATTCACAGCGACACACTCAGAACTCAGCGGGTGCAGGCTGTGGAGGCCGCCGCGGCAAGAACTACAATCAAGCTGATTTTTCCGCTTGTCTTGTTCATCTTTCCGTCGCTTTTCGTGGTGGTTCTAGGGCCCGCGATGCTCTCCATCATGGATTCGTTCAAGGCTATTAACCATTAAGGAAAGGAGGTAATGTTCGAGCAGTACTCTGATTATCCGGATTTTGAACGCCGTTTGGGCCGTTGCTGTTCTGATCGTTTTGATCCTGCGGCGCTGGAACCCCGATAAAGCAGTACCGCTCTCAGAGTTGTAACGGCAGCGCCGGCAAGACGAACGGTCGCTGGCTGGTTCGCATTCTTTCGGGTCTGAGATTTCGTCATTTGGGGGCCCGGTATCACCAAATTTCGCTCAAACCAAAAAGAGCAAGAGCATCTTGCAGAAAGAAAGAGGAGTTGTGATGGATACTCAAATGGTTGTTCGGATTGTTGCTGCTGTGCTGGCGGTTATTGTGCTGATCGTTATCATTCAGCGTCGCCGCACTCGGGTTAAGTAGCCCGAGTTGTAGTTAATTGGGGGCCGGCGGCGAGATCCATTAGCGCAGATTTCGCCGGCCAACTCCTCCGTCTCGCTGAGTGGGGCATTGATGCTTCAGTGTTTGAGGCGTCTCCAGGATATGCCCATGCAGCGGGAAAGAGGGGGTGTGCGCCTGATTGGCGCGCGGAGGGAGGCAACTGCATTTACGCAGTTGTCCACAGGGGCTCAATGACAGCTTCCAGGTTGTCAATAGAGCCCGCACCCGCGCAATGAAGGTAGAAATTGAGTTGACGGCAGGTATTCAGGGATGACGCCCGGTGGCCGGGTTCTCGGCAAGAGCCGGAGGGTACATGGATTCACGTAAGCTTTGCGCTTACAACCAAACTCGCGAATGCTTTCTCGGTTTAGAGGTTTCGATCGCGGATTTTGCGTTCGCCGACCTGAAAAGCCGGCTTCGCAGGCTTGCGCTCAAGTCCGGCGAGGGATTCTGGATGTCCCCGTTCCAGGGGCTTCCCGATACAGATATGCTGGCCCCCCTCGATCTGATTTACCTGAACGAAGAATGTCAGGCCATCGACGTTGTCGAGTCTTATCCTACCTTCCATGTTTCTCCTTCCAGTCCGCCGCCGGCAAGCGTTCTGGCGCTGCCGATTCACTCGATCTATTCATCGCAGACTCAGCAGGGCGACCAGTTGGTTCTATGCCTCGCCGAAGAAATGGAGAGCCGCCTGGAGCGGTTTTCCAACCCTGACTCAAACATGAGTAGAGATGTGGTGCAAAGCGCTGTCCTGCTGAGAGGGCAACCGCTTTGGAGCGGCGGCCCCGGAGTGGTGGAGGTAGAGGAGCAGTCCAGTGAGAACCGCGCCGGCGCTGAGCAAGCCTATGAGATGGACCTTATCGAGCCGGGGATGAACGACATCAAGCCGCCGAGGAAGTGGCTGCAGCGCTGGTGGTCTCCTGACCCTAGAAAAGCTCCTGAACTGAGATCGGCGCCGCGAGGAGCAGTTCCCGGCCTGGCCGCTTATTACTGGACTGGCGCCGCGCCCAAGGCGCACAGTGTCCGGGATATCAGCGCTACAGGGTTATATGTGGTGACCGAGGAAAGATGGTATCCCGGCACCTTGATCTTGATGACCCTGCAAGAGGCAGATAAGGATGAAGAGAGTTCTGGACTTGTACTTTCCGTTCAATCCAGGGCTGTCCGGTGGGGCAACGATGGCGTAGGCCTTCAACTAATTCCACTGGACTCCCCGGCCGCGCAAAGCGGAATCAATCCGCTGGTGAAGGGCGCGAACAAAAAAGAGATCGAGGAGTTTCTGGAGCGGTTGCGCAAGAGCGCCGGATATGTGCCAACTGGCAGATAATACTGCTTGCCGGTGATGTTGGAGGGCACTCCCGTTCTATTACTTTAGGGTAAAATAATTGATAAAATGGAACTTATTAGACTTATAATGTGCTTGGTAAGTGATGAAGATGTGAAGTTTTCCGGGTGAACGAGCCGTGGCGCGGAAGATTGATATTTGGCGTAATCGCGCAGTTCGCAACACAATCGCTAAATCCCGATTTATTTGCGGCTGGATCAGGAATCTGCCTGGTTCTGGCAGCGAGGGCCAGTCCCTGGTTGAGTTTGCCCTGGTTTTTCCCATGATGATCATGACCTTGATGTTCATGTTTTCTCTCGCCCTGGCCATGGTCAATTTTGAACAGCTTTCAGTCGCGGTTTCCGGCGCAGCGCAGCAGGATCTTGCCAATGCCACAGTAATTACCAGTGGCGACCCATGTGCTGCGATTCAATCTGCGATCACCTCCAGCTTGCCTTCGTTCACCGCTTCAAAGCTGACCTACACTGTCAATATTCTCAACTCGAGCGGCGCGACTGTCACCTACGGTCCAACCACCGGGTCCGGTTTTACCTGCACCGCGGCGGTCACGATTCTGAATGCGGACGAAGCCGCCGGCCAACAGTCCTCGTATGGCACGCTGACTGTCAGTTATGCGTATTCATGGCTTCCTGTTTATCGGCTCGTCATGTCAGGTAACCTGGGGGCCTCCCAAACGGTTTTGATTTATCTGTGAGAAGGGGTTATCCAATGAAGTTATTCGCATATTCTCAGGCGCGCAAACTGCTGAAGAACGAGCGCGGCCAGTCCTCCGTGATGCTGGCGGTGAGCTTGGTTGCTTTCATAGGAGTTGCCGGGGTGGCGACTGACCTTGGTCATGCGTACTATGCGCGTCAGCAACTCCAGGTCGCCACGAATGCCTCTGCGCTGGCGGGTGCGGCTGTGCTTCCTAACGTAACGGCGGCGACGTCCAATGTGACGCTCTACAGCGCACAGACAGGACAAAAGAACGCTATTCCCGGCCTGAATAGTGTTGTCGCGACGCCGACGTTCTTCTGTGCATCCTCTTTGAATTCCAGTTCCAGCCTGGGATTGGCATGCGCTACCGCCTCCGGCTACACGAATGGCATCAATGCCGTTTCGGTGAAGCAGACAGCTTCGGTTCCCTTGTGGTTTGGAGGAATGTTCGGCGTCTCAGCCTTCAACATTGCCACCACCGCGACGGCGGCCATGTCTGGCGGTCAAAATACTCCATGGAACGTTGCCATCGTCCTCGACGCGACGCAATCGATGACCACCTCTGATAGCGGACTGCAGTGCTCCGGCACGCGCGAGTCCTGCGCGCTGCTGGGCGTTCAGGCGTTGCTGCAGTTGATGTATCCGTGCGCTCCGGGCACCACCTGCTCCACCACCAGCACGCCGGTGGATAGCGTCAGCCTGTTTCTCTTTCCTTCCGTGGCTACCACGCAGGCGAAAGACTATTACACCTGCCCGACCACCGTACCGTCTTCCATCGAGCCGTATACCTTCCAAAACGTGTCGACGACATCGCCCGATTATGATCCGCCGGTGACCTACACGTACCAGATTGTACCCACGCCCGCAGGCACCACAGGCAGTACGAATGGGGTTGCCAACACAATCGCTTTGTTTGGAACCGATTTCAAAACCTCCGACACAGCCACCACGCTGAACTCCGCATCGCAGGTTGTGATCGCGGCCGGCGGCAAGAGCGGCTGCACCGGCATCCAGGCCAAGGGCGGCCAAGGCACCTATTACGCGCAGGCCATCTATCAGGCGCAAAAGGCGCTCGTGGCCGAGCAGACAAAATATCCAGGTTCGCAAAATGTGATGATCATCCTTGGCGACGGTGATATGTCTGCTTCTACCAGTGAAATGGTAGCGCAGACAGGCACATTGAATGGAACCGGAAGCGGGTCGAATAAGAACTCGTACGCCTATCCTTCTGTGGTGGGCCAGTGCGGGCAGGCAATTGACGCCGCCTATAACATCGCAAATGTGGCGAGCTACAATAACACCGGTTCCTATACCCGGGTATACACCGTTGGTTATGGCATCGCATCCGGCGGGTGCTCCACGGATGCGACCTACAGCTCTCACAAGGGCGTCTCTGCTTGTACGGCAATGAAGAGCATGGCCTCGGCTCCAGGGTATTTCTATTCCGACGAAACGACTGGCGGCGTATGCCCTTCGCCCAATCAGCTCAACTTCACGCAGCTCAAGCAGATCTTCCAGGCTATCTCGCGGAATCTCACAACACCGCGCCTGGTCGCCAACGGCACTACTTAGAACCTCCGGCATATCTTCCGCATCCCGGCTGGCCCCGCCCGCCGGGATGTTTTTTTCGTATCTATTCGTAACTGCAGCATGAGTAGAGTTCGGCTTACTCCGTGCCTTTTGCAAGTATGTATCTATCGGCGAATTGTATCTTCAAATGGAGCCGCCGGCTTATTCCGTCTCTTCCGGAATAATCAGCAGCACTTCCACTTTGACATCCTGCCCGGCTTGCGTGGCAGGCCGGAACTGCCATTGAGAGAGGGTGCCCAGGACAAACTGCGCCAGCGAGAACTGGGGCGGAAATACAATGTTCATCGCCTCAAAGCGGCCGGCCTGGTTGATAAAACCGTGAATCATCAAGGCGTCGGCGTCGATGATGCCGGCTGGAATATTCGGGCGCACGATGTTGAATGGCCACGGCGCCTCGATGTGCTCGATGTTGCCGGCCGCCTCCGCTTCATCTTTGCGCGGCAGCGAGTACTGCAGAATCCAGCTTCGCGCCACGCCTACATGAAGATAAACGGTGTACGACATTCTTCCGCTCCACACCGGCGCCGATTCAGGATACTTGTCTTCCATCGAGGAGCCCACCACCACGGCTCCAAATTGGCCGTCGCGAGGCAGCGTAAGATGCGCAACGGTGGGCTGGCTGGAAATCCCCGCCAGCGATTGTCCGGCAACTGGTTGTCCGGCAACGGGCTGCTTGGCAGCATCCCCGTCCTTGCTGGATGCGGGGTTATCGGCGCCTCCCGCGCCATGGTCAGCGGCCTTGCTGTCCCTGGCGATCTGCGCTGACGGTGGGGAATCCTGCTGCTTGCCGGCGGCCAATGCTCCGGTGGAGTTAGAAGAAGCCGATTGATTTACCGGCGGCAGCGCAACGTCGCCATTCGCCATCTTCTGGTCGGAGAGCGACATCAATGCGGTGGGAGTCGGCTCCAATGCGCCGATTGTAGTGGTAACCGGGGCCGGCGGCGTTGACTCCGGTCCCTGAACTACCACCGGCGATGTGGTGCTGGGAAGAACCGGCTGCGGCGGAGAAGGCAGATCGGACGAGGCAATCGCGATGTCTGAAAGATTCAGTT